>Ga0255752_10002093_pt1 | contig 22514 bp, 18 predicted proteins | sample 011ome_25_FD_179952 | JGI IMG/M metagenome (GOLD analysis project Ga0255752, IMG submission 179952) | Coastal salt marsh microbial communities from the Groves Creek Marsh, Skidaway Island, Georgia - 011512CT metaG (version 2) | ecosystem: Environmental > Aquatic > Marine > Intertidal zone >... | reverse complement strand
ATTCCAATCGCCGGTGATCAGGTCACCAATGATATCGCCATGGCACTTCGCACCCCCACCCAGCACGCCGAAGAAATCAAAATTCGCTACGCCTGCGCGTTAACGCAGCTGGCGGGCGCGGATCAAACCATCAAGGTTCCAAGCGTGGGTGATCGCCCCCCGAGAGACTTGTCACGGCAGTCTCTCGCGGAGGTGGTTGAGCCACGCTACGACGAATTGTTCACGCTTATACAGGCCGAGCTGAGACGCTCGGGCTACGAAGAGCTGATTCCGGCGGGGGTCGTCCTCACGGGGGGCACCTCCAAGATGGAAGGCGCGATGGAGCTGGCGGAAGAGATCTTTCACATGCCCGTGCGAGTGGGTGCACCCCAATACGCCCACGGGCTCAGCGACATCATCCGCAATCCGATTTATGCCACGGCTGTTGGTTTGTTGATTTTTGGTGCCAGAGACGAAGAGGGCGGAGCCCATTTGAAGGAGAGTCGTTTCAGCGCGGCAGGTTTATTTGATGGCGTGAAGGAGTGGTTCAGCCGGCACTTCTAGCCGGTCAAACCACTCGTCACGTTGTTAAGGGGAGAAGCCGATTTTTATCGGCGGTTGTTAAAAAAGGGGAGTAACTATGTTTGAGCTTGTTGATAGTGCACCGCAAAGCGCGGTAATCAAGGTGGTCGGCGTCGGTGGCGGTGGTGGTAATGCCGTTCGACACATGATCGAAAATCATGTCGATGGCGTGGATTTTATTTGCGCCAATACTGACTCACAGGCGTTGTCCGATATCGAGGCAAAGACGGTGCTGCAAATAGGCACCGGTATCACCAAAGGCCTTGGGGCTGGCGCCAACCCAGATATTGGGCGAGCTGCCGCGATGGAGGATCGGGATCGTATAGCCGATGCTCTGCACGGCGCTGACATGGTCTTTGTAACGGCAGGTATGGGCGGTGGCACCGGCACCGGTGGAGCCCCCATTGTCGCCGAGGTAGCGCGGGAAATGGGTATTTTGACCGTGGCCGTGGTCACCCGCCCTTTTAATTTCGAAGGCAAAAAGCGTTCGAAAATAGCAGAAGAAGGTCTTCGGGAACTTCAGCAGCATTGTGACTCTCTAATAACGATACCCAATGAAAAGCTGCTGGAGGTGTTGGGCAAAAATACCAGTCTCTTGGATGCCTTCAGAGAGGCCAATGATGTACTTTTAGGGGCTGTCCAGGGAATTGCTGACCTGATTATCCGTCCCGGCATGATCAATGTGGATTTTGCCGACGTTCGGACAGTGATGTCAGAGATGGGATCCGCCATGATGGGAACGGGACAGGCTTCGGGCGAGAACAGAGCGCGAGAAGCCGCGGAGCGTGCCATCAACAGCCCGCTTCTGGATGACATCAATTTGAGCGGTGCCCGGGGGGTGTTGGTAAACATCACGGCGGGGCTAGATTTATCACTCGGTGAATTTTCAGAGGTGGGCGATACCATCGAAGAATATGCCTCCGAGGATGCCACGGTAGTAGTGGGTACGGTAATCGATCCCGAGTTGACCGATACGTTAAAGGTCACCGTGGTCGCCACCGGACTGGCGTCAACTGAGGGGCGACCTTCTTTGGCGGTAGTCGACAGTAAGCCGGTGTCGGTCACCACGACAACGCCAGCCTACGATGAACAATATGATTTGCCACCAGCGACCCGGGCACGCGTAGCACAAGCCGGGGCAAGGGGACAGGCAGCGGCGCAGCCAGAGAGTGGCGCGGAGGAATATTTCGATATCCCTGCGTTTTTGCGTCGACAGGCGGACTGATCGACGATCATTGTCCGCCTCTCGGTAGGGTGAGGGTGAGACAATGATCAGACAGAGGACGTTGCGGAATCCGATCAAGGCGACTGGCATCGGTTTGCATACGGGCGAGAAAGTATTTCTCACCCTGAGCCCGGCTCCTATCGACAACGGTATCGTATTCCGGCGCACCGATCTCTCCCCCGCGCAGGACATCCCCGCCTGCGCGCAGAATGTCGGTGACACAACGCTCTCTACCAGTCTCGGTCTGGGTGAGGCAAAGGTTTCTACGGTCGAACACCTACTGTCGGCTATGGCGGGTTTGGGCATCGACAACGCGTTTGTCGATGTCACTGCGCCCGAAGTGCCTATCATGGACGGCAGTGCAGGCCCCTTCGTCTTCCTCTTGCAGTCCGCCGGCATTGAAGAGCAGCCTGCCGCCAAAAAGTTTATTCGCATCAAGCGGCCGGTCACGGTAACCGATGGTGATAAAGAGGCTAGCCTGTTGCCTTTTGAAGGGTTCAAAGTGTCGTTCTCGATCGACTTTGATCACCCGGTGTTCCATGACCGTTCGGCGTACGCCGAGATTGATTTTTCAGCCACTTCTTTTGTTAAAGAGGTGAGTCGCGCCCGCACCTTTGGCTTTATGCACGAAATTGAATATCTGCGCGCCAGAGGTTTGGCCCGGGGTGGCAGCGTCGACAACGCGATTGTCGTGGACGAGTTCCGTATTCTGAATCAGGATGGCCTTCGCTACGAAGACGAGTTCGTCAAGCACAAGGTACTCGACGCCATTGGCGATCTGTACCTTTTGGGGCATTCGCTGATTGGTGAATTCCGGGCCCACAAATCGGGACACGCGCTCAATAATGCCGTCTTACGTGCCCTGCTTGCCCAGGAGGACGCCTGGGAAATGGTGACCTTTGAGGATGCCTCGGTAGCGCCTATCTCCTACGTCACGGCACCGGCCGTCGCACTCGCCTAAACGCGCCCGACCGGTTGATTTAAACGCTATTTGGTGGACTTTCGGACTTTGCCGCAGGCCGTGACCGTGGCATAGTTCACCCTCTTTGATCCGAGCCCACTTTTTTGAAACTGATTCTTGTCCATAAAACCGCCGCATCCCGCAGTATTGCTGTCGGGCGCTGGTCTGTGGCTGTGCTTTCAGTCGTGTGCCTCGGGCTGCCTCTGGGGTTGATGGCGCTGGGTTACGAGTTGGGTCAGCGCCAGGGTGCGCACGAAGCTCAGGCGGAGCGTTTGAGCGCTGCGGAGCAGGTGGTGAGCCAGCGAGCGAAGGAACTGGCGCAGTTGTCCTCGGATGCTCGTCGCACTTTAGGGGCCATGACCCGCAAGTTGGCAGAACTCCAGGCTCGCGTGACGCGTCTGGACGCCCTCGGTACCCATATTACTGCGCTCGCTGGGCTCGATGGGGGTGAGTTCGATTTCACGACAGATCCTGCTCTTGGTGGCCCTTTGGTGGTGCCTCAGGTCGATGAGCTCGATCCGGCGGCCCTGTCACAGGACATGGCGTTCTTCAGCGCCACCCTCGATGACCGGGATACCCAGCTCGATGTGCTCGCGGGCCTACTTTTTGACGCAGAAGCTCAGGCCGAGGCCATCCCGTCGGGGCGTCCGATTACCTCCGGTTGGCTTTCTTCAGGTTACGGCTACCGCAAGGACCCCTTTACCGGTCAGCGGGCCTGGCACCAAGGTGTTGATTTCGCGGGTAAGGCTGGCGGAGAGGTTGTGGCGGTCGCCAGTGGTGTGGTGAGTTGGAGCGGCGAAAAGGCCGGCTATGGCACCATGATTGAAGTGGCCCACGGCGATGGTTTGGTCACACGTTACGGCCATAACGACGAAAATCTTGTCGAAGTGGGTGATCTCGTCCGCAAAGGGCAAGCGATCGCCCTCATGGGTAACACGGGCCGTTCCACAGGGCCCCACGTACATTTTGAGGTGTATAAGCACGGGCGCCCGGTAGACCCATCGAGCTATATTCGCCGCACACTCCGCTGAACCTGTCTGTCTTCCTGATTAAGCGGCCCGAGCCTAATCAAGGCATCGGGGGACTCTATCGTTACGCAAGATTACTTTCATGATAACTACAGCACTCAAAAAGATTTTTGGCAGTCGCAATGACCGCGAGTTAAAGCGCATCGGCAAAATGGTAAAGAGCATCAATGAGCTCGAAGCCGACTATGACGCTTTGAGCGACGATGACCTCAGAGCCAAGACCGAGGAATTTCGCGGTCGGGTCACCGCCGGTGCCTCCTTGGATCAATTATTGCCAGAGGCTTTTGCCGCTGTTCGAGCAGCCGGCAAGCGAACCCTTGGGATGCGTCACTTTGATGTCCAGTTGATTGGTGGCATCGCGTTACACGAGGGCAAGATCGCCGAGATGCGTACGGGCGAGGGCAAAACGTTAGTAGCAACATTGCCGGCATACCTCAATGCCCTATCGGGCAATGCGGTTCACTTGATAACCGTCAACGACTATCTCGCGGCACGTGATGCCGCTTGGATGGCTCCCATTTACGAGTTTTTGGGTATGACGGTTGGTGTTATTCAGTCGCGCCAGAATCCAGTCGAGAAGCGCAACGCCTATGCCAGCGATATCGTCTACGGCACGAATAACGAATTCGGCTTTGACTATTTGCGCGATAACATGGCGTTCAGTATGGCCGATAAAGCCCAGGGAACCCTGTCGTTTGCGGTCGTGGATGAGGTTGATTCAATTCTTATCGACGAGGCGCGGACACCGCTCATTATTTCAGGCGCCGCCGAAGACAGCTCGGAACTGTACCGCACCATTAACAAGCTGATCCCAAAACTCTCCCCTGAACTTGAAGGTCAGGAGGGTGATTACACCGTGGATGAAAAGCAGCGCCAGATCGAGCTGACCGAAGCGGGTCACGAAAAAATTGAAGAGATGTTAATGACGGCAAAGTTGCTCGCTGAGGACGACAGTCTCTATGCCGCCACCAATCTGGGTTTGCTGCATCATGTGCACTCAGGATTGCGGGCTCACGTCCTGTTTCAGCGCGACGTCGAGTACATTGTGCAGGACGGGCAGGTCGTACTCATCGACGAGCACACGGGTCGGACCATGCCGGGTCGACGACTCTCCGAGGGCCTGCATCAAGCGATTGAGGCCAAAGAGGGTGTGAATATACAGAGCGAGAGTCAGACGCTTGCTTCCACCACCTTCCAGAACTACTTCCGCCTGTACGACAAGCTGGCGGGTATGACTGGGACCGCCGATACTGAGGCGTTTGAATTCAGGCAAATTTATGGCTTGGAAGTCCTAGTGATTCCCACCAACAAGCCAATGACTCGTAACGACCTCAACGACCTGGTTTATCTCACTCGCGAAGAAAAGTTTGACGCTATCGTGGAGGACGTCAAATCCTGCATCGAAAATAAAGCGCCGGTGCTGGTGGGTACGGCTTCAGTAGAAACCTCTGAGGAGTTGTCAGAGCGCTTCAAAAAATCGGGCATCGAACACAAGGTACTGAACGCAAAGTACCACGCGCAGGAAGCGGAGATCATCGCGCAAGCCGGTCGCCCCGGGGTGGTTACGATTGCAACCAACATGGCTGGTCGGGGAACCGACATCGTCTTGGGTGGCAATTTAGAGGCAGAACTTGCCGCCGCGGGGGAAGCCGACGACGCGGCTAAAGCGAAAATACGTAGCGAATGGGAGGCGCGCCACGACGGCGTTCTCGAAGCCGGTGGGTTGCATATTTTGGGCACCGAGCGCCACGAGTCTCGACGCATCGATAACCAGCTACGGGGTCGCGCGGGGCGTCAGGGTGATCCGGGGGTCTCTCGGTTTTACCTGTCCCTTGAGGACAATCTGATGCGTATTTTTGCCTCAGATCGGGTCAAGAGTTTTATGCAGGCTCTGGGCATGGAAAAGGGAGAGGCCATCGAACACAAGATGGTGACCAACGCGATCGAAAAAGCCCAGCGCAAAGTAGAGGGACGCAACTTCGACATTCGAAAGCAGCTGCTCGAATACGATGATGTGGCCAATGATCAACGTCGCATCATCTACCGGCAGCGCGATCAGTTATTGGGCGAGGAGGAGGTCTCCGAGATGATCACGCAGATTCGATCAGACGTGGTGAACGGCGCCATCGATGCGTTTATTCCGCCCATGAGCGTGGAAGAACAGTGGGACGTCCCCGGTCTTGAGCGCCAGCTGGAGGCTGAGTTCGCGGTGACCATGCCACTTCAGGCTTGGCTTGAAGAGGACACCACGCTGCACGAAGAGTCCCTGCGCGAGCGGATCGTCGAGGAAGTTCAGGCTGCCTACGATGCCAAGGTCAATATGGTGGGCGACAACATCCGCCAGCTGGAAAAACAGATTATGCTACAGGTACTCGATACGCTGTGGAAAGAGCATCTCGCGACAATGGATCAGCTGCGTCAGGGTATCCATCTGCGCGCTTACGCCAATAAGAATCCTAAGCAGGAGTACAAGCGGGAGTCGTTTGCCCTGTTTGAATCCCTGCTTGATCGTTTGAAATACGAGGTGATTCGTTTTCTGAGCCATGTCCAGGTGCAGCGTCAGGACGAAGCTCAGGAAATTGAGCGGCGTCGCCGCGAGGCCGCAGCGAAGCAGCAGATCGCCTTTGAGCACGCCCAGGCATCGGCGGTGGCGCAGGCCGGCGAGGGTGTCGACGCCGCGCCAGTGGAACCCGAAAAACCGCAAACAATCGTGCGTAATACGCCCAAAGTGGGCCGCAATGATCCCTGTCCCTGTGGTAGCGGCAAGAAGTACAAGCAGTGTCATGGAGCGCTGGGGTAATGGCAATTCGCGTTCCGGGGGTGCGCCTGGGTGTGGCGCAGGCGGGTATTAAAAAGTCAGCCAAAGATGACCTGATCTTGATTGAGCTTGCCCCGGGATCCGTGGTGGCCGGGGTTTTTACTCAAAATGCCTTTTGCGCCGCACCCGTGCAGCTGGCACGCGCACATCAGGCCAAGACTCAGGGGAAAATCTGTTACTGGCTGATCAACACGGGTAATGCCAATGCCGGAACGGGTGAGGCAGGCATGCTCGCCGCGCAACGGAGCTGTACCGAGCTTGCAGCGCTAACCGAAACGGACGAGACGGGGGTTATGCCATTCTCGACGGGTGTGATCGGCGAGCCACTGCCAATTGAACGCCTCTGTGACGCCTTGCCTGTAGCAATTGAAGATCTTTGTGAAGACGGATGGGAGCGTGCAGCGGCAGCTATCTTGACCACGGATACAAGGGCGAAATTGGCCTCTCGCGAAATCAAGGTATTCGGTAAGACCGTGACGCTTGCCGGCATGGCCAAGGGGGCCGGGATGATCTGTCCGAACATGGCAACCATGTTGGCCTATGTCACCACGGATGCCCATGTTGACGTCCTGTTGTTGCAAACCTTAACGCAGCGTGCGATCGACGCGAGCTTCAATCGTATTACGGTCGATGGTGACACATCGACCAACGATGCGGCAGTGGTAGCGGCTACGGGTGTTGCGGCGGTGGAGATTACGGCAAACAATGCCGACGTCTTGGCCGACTTTGAGACTGCACTCACTGATCTCTGTCTTGAGCTTGCTCAAGGGATCGTGCGTGATGGCGAGGGCGCAACGAAGTTTGTTGAGGTGGCTATTGATGGCGGAAAGACGGCCGAGGAGTGTGATCGGGTGGCTTATACGATCGCCCATTCCCCCCTCGTCAAGACAGCGCTGTTTGCGAGTGATCCGAACTGGGGTCGCTTGCTTGCTGCGATTGGACGTGCGGGTCTGAGTGAGTTGGATGTTGAGAAGGTGACGATTCGTATTAATGATGTGTTGATTGCCGAGGGTGGTGCGCGGGCGGCGAGCTATACCGAAGAAGCGGGTGTCGCTGCGATGGCACCTACCGACTTGCGAGTCCAGATTGATTTAGGGCGCGGTGCGGCGTCATCGGTGGTCTGGACCACTGACTTCTCTTACGACTACGTCAAGATCAACGCGGAGTACCGGACCTGAATGGCCCAAGTTGTTCATGTTGCTGCAGGGGTTCTAACCGATAGCGGTGGACGCGTGTTGATTGCTAGACGCGCAGCCGCAAGTCATCAAGGGGGTCTGTGGGAGTTCCCCGGTGGCAAGGTCGAGCCCACCGAGTCTGGAGCGCAAGCCTTAGCGCGCGAGCTGGCTGAAGAACTCGGTGTTGAGGTTTTGGACTCCGAGCCCCTCATGCAAGTGGAACACGATTACGGTGACAAGTCGGTGTTGCTCGACATCTATCGTGTAAACCGCTGGACCAATGAGCCCCGGGGTTGCGAGGGGCAGCCTTTGGCATGGGTCATGCCCGAAGCGCTAGATGACTATGCGTTTCCGGCGGCCAATCAGCCCATCGTACTACGACTTCAGGGTGCCGGCGCGTAGCAGCAGCTCGGCGTGTAAGCCGTCTACCCGCTGGTGCAGGTCTTCCAGCGACGTGCTGTTGTCGATAACAATATCCGCCTGTTGTAAACGCTCTTCACGGGCCATCTGCGCGGCCATGATTTGTTGAACCAGCTCGGCGCTGTTGCCGTCCCGCGCCATCGTGCGCCTTAGCTGGGTTTGCTCCAACACGTCCACAACCACGGTTATATCGGCGAGGGTATTCTGCTTGGCTTCCAATAACAGTGGCGAGCTCAGGACTACGTAGGGAGAGGTTGCTGCCAGCAGCTGTGCCCGTATCTCCTCGCGAATAGCTGGATGCGTGACGCCTTCCAGCCACTGTCGTTCCTCGGGGTTTTCGAACACGATTTTTCGAAGCGCTGTGCGATTTAACGAGCCGTCTTCCTGAATAACCGACGCGCCAAAATGCGCGGCGATAGCAGCGAGGGCAGGTTGTCCAGGCTCCACTACCTTGCGCGCGACCACATCCGCATCCACGATACAAATGCCGAGGGCTTCGAGCCGATCGGTGACGGCAGACTTGCCGCTGCCGATGCCTCCCGTGATACCTACAATAAAAGCCACCGCCACTTCCGTTCAGAGGCCGAGGAGAGCGTAATACTGAGTCGTGAGCGCTTCGCCGTAAAAAAGCGTTAGCAAACCCGCGCCCGCGAGATAGGGACCAAATGGCATAGGCGCATCCCGCTTGTGACGGCGCAGGATCACTAAGCTGATACCCACGAAGGCGCCGACAAACGACGACAAAATAATGATCAGCGGCAGCGCTTCCCAGCCGAACCAGGCACCGAGTGCAGCCAGTAATTTGAAGTCACCATAGCCCATGCCTTCTTTGCCTGTGGTGAGTCTAAATAACCAGTAGATGCTCCAGAGGGACAGGTACCCCATGGCGGCACCGATCACGGCGCTTTCCAGAGTACAGAAAACCCCCGCGAGGTTAACCAGTAGCCCCAGCCAAAGAAGTGGCAGGGTCAAGCTATCTGGCAGGAGACAGGTGTCGATATCGATACCGGTCAATACGATAAGAAAACCAATGAGTACAAGGGCCGCTACGAGCATCGCCGTCGGGCCAAACACGAGAGCAGCATAAAGACTCAACAGACCCGTGCAGAGCTCAACTACGGGATACCGCATGCTAATAGCCATACCGCAACCGCCACAGCGACCGCGCAAGAGCAAGAAGCTGATCACTGGAATGTTCTGCCACGGCCGAATGCGCGTATTACAGCCGGGGCAGTGTGATGGCGGCGAGGATAGCGAGAGGCGTGTTTCCTCCGGCGTAGGTTGTTCAAGCAGCTCGCAGCACTCAGCGCGCCAGGTTTGCTCCATCATTCTGGGGAGGCGAAGAATGACGACATTAATAAAACTGCCCACTACTAGGCCTAACAGCAGGGTGCTGGTGTAGAGGAACCAGGGGGTCTGAAAAGAGTCTAGCCAACCCATGTGAGTGGCCTTAAATAACCGATCCGAGCATAAAGATTGGCAGGTACATGGCGATCATGAGTCCGCCAATCAACACCCCAAGGATAGCCATGATCATGGGCTCCATCAGAGCGCTCAAGTTATCTACCGCGTCGTCGACCTGAGTCTCATATTGATCGGCGACCTTACCCAGCATTTCATCCAGGGCCCCCGACTCTTCGCCGATGGAGGTCATTTGCAGCAGCATGGAGGGGAAGAGGCCGGTGGCCCGAATGGATTGGTAAAGCGAGGTGCCCGAGGTAACGTCATCGCGGATTTGGAGAATTCCGGCGGAGTAGATAGCGTTACCCGCCGCTCCGGCGGTGGACTCAAGCGCCTCAACCAGGGGCACCCCCGCCGCAAAGGTTGTCGAAAGCGTCCGCGAGAATCGCGCGACCACCGAGTCGTGAACAATGCCGCCGATGATCGGCAACTTCAACGACAGCGCGTCAATGCGATCACGAAACTTTTTCGAGCGCAGCATGGCCTGGGAATATGACCAGCCGGCGCCCATGGTAGCGAGCAGAATAATGAACCACCAGGCCTGCACAAACTCGGAGATGCGCAATACGAATAAAGTAAAGCCCGGCAGGTCTGCACCGAAGCCCCTGAAGGTCTCGGCGAAAGTGGGCACAACCTTCACCAGCAAAATACCGGTGACGACAATCGCAACAACGATCACGGCAATGGGATAGGTCATGGCTTTTTTAATTTTGGCGCGCAGTGCTTCGGTTTTTTCCTTATAGGTCGCGACGCGATCGAGCATGATTTCCAACGTACCCGAGTCCTCGCCCGAGCCGACTAAGGAACAGAACAGGTCGTCAAAATACTTGGGATGCTTTGCCAAGGAAGGAGCGAAGCCGCCACCCGAGGCGACGTCGTCTTTAATGCTCGTCACCAGGGTTCGCATGGCCTCGTTCTCAAGCCCCTCAGCGACGATGTCAAAGCTTTGTACCAAGGGGACGCCGGCCTTCATCATGGTGGCCATTTGACGGGTGAAAATAGCGATATCCGAGGACTTAATTTTTTTACCGCCGAGCGAAAACAGGGGGCTGGCTTTTCGCTTTACCGTTTTGGCACTGATGCCTTGTTTTCGCAGCTGGGCTTTTGCCAGCGCTTGTGAGGCGGCGACAATCTCGCCCTGATTTTTACGGCCGTTTTTATCGAGCCCGGTCCAGACAAATGTATTTTGTGCCGCCATACCTTCCGTGGTCTCCGACTGTTAGTCTGTGGTCACGCGACTTATTTCTTCGAGGCTGATCAATCCGGCAGCTGCTTTACGCAGCGCGGAAAGTCTTAGGTCGTTGAAGCCTTCCTGACGCGCCTGTTCGCTTAAATGGATCGAGTTTCCGCCATCCATGATCAAATTGGCAAGGCCCTTGGTAATCTTGACGACTTCGTAAATACCTACTCGGCCTTTAAACCCGTCCTTGCAGGCCGAGCAGCCCACCGCACGTTTGAGGTTGGCGGTCTCGAGCATCTCTTCAGTAAATCCCAATTCGAACAGGGCTTCAATCGGGACTTCGGTCTCGGGAATGCTGCATTGCTTGCACAGGCGCCGCGCCAAGCGCTGGGCGATAATTAACGACACGGAAGAGGCAATGTTAAAAGCCGGAACACCCATGTTCAGCAGTCGCGTGATGGTCTCCGCCGCGCTGTTGGTGTGCAGGGTTGAGAGTACGAGGTGGCCGGTCTGGGCGGCTTTGATCGCGATCTCCGCAGTCTCGAGGTCCCGAATCTCACCGACCATGATGATGTCCGGATCCTGGCGTAAAAACGACCGCAGGGCTTCGGCGAAGTTCAGCCCCACTTTATTATTCACCAATACCTGATTGATGCCTTGCATATTGATTTCTACAGGATCTTCCGCCGTAGAAATATTGCGCTCGGCAGTGTTCAAGATGCCTAGGCCAGTGTACAGCGAGACGGTTTTACCTGAGCCAGTTGGGCCAGTCACCAGAATCATGCCCTGGGGTTTCGAGAGGGCATCCATGTAAAGGGCTTTTTGCTCCTCCTCGTACCCCAGCGCGTCAATGCCCATCTGCGCCGAGGAAGGGTCCAAAATACGCAACACGATTTTTTCCCCGAACATGGTGGGGAGGGTGTTGACCCGAAAATCGATGGCGCGATTTTTGGACAGCTTCATTTGAATACGACCGTCCTGGGGGATCCGCCGTTCGGAGATATCCATCTGGGACATCACTTTGAGTCGAGCGGATAGGCGCGGTGACAGACTGCGCGGCGGACTCGCCACTTCACGCAACATACCGTCGGTCCTGAAGCGAATACGATAGTCCTTCTCATAGGGCTCGAAGTGAATATCCGAGGCCCCTTGTTTGATGGCATCGAGCAATACTTTGTTGATAAAGCGAACAATGGGCGTGTCGTCAGCCGCGCTCGGGGCATCCTCATCGGCTTGGGCCTCAGCGCCTTCGGCCATTGTCAGATCAAATTCGCCGTCCTCGCCAAGGTCTCCCACACTCGAGTCGAGGGAATCATGGTCGTCCAGTAACTCCCCGAGCAATCGTGCCAGGGATTTTTCGTCGACCAATACCGCGTCGGTGCCGATGCCCGTCGCAAATTTAAACTCATCGAGGGCTGCAAGATTGGCGGGATCCGATACTGCCACAAATAGCCTATTACCCCGCCGGTACAAAGGCACCGCGTGGTGCTTGGTCATTAACTCTGGTGACACGAGTTTTTCGGGCAGGGCTGATTTATCAACGGCTGATACGTCGAGCAGCGGCACCCCAAACTCTTGGGACGCCAGCTCCGCCAGTTCGTGGCTGTCGACGTCGAGGGATTCCACCAGATAGCGCACCAGCGACATCTTGAGTTTGCTGGCTTCCTGCGTGGCATCCGTGGCCTGCTCTTCACTGAGCACGCCATCGCTGACCAGTCGGCCTGCCAAGCCCGACAGTTTGGTCGCGATTTGATTGGATGCGCTGATGTTCACTGTAGAGTCGGTCTCAAGCCCCCGCAGACTTCATGTTACGCCAAACATAGTGACCCCGCTAGCCTGTCTAGAAAGTTAGCTGAGGCTATAAGGACTTGAGGATGGTGGTGTAGCTATCGCGTTAACTTTTAGGGTCTTTTCGACATCATTTGACGGGATTCAGTCAGATAGTAGTTTGAAATGGTCCCTAGAAACCCCTCAACTTTGAGTCGTTAGTCAGTGATGTCTGGAAATTGCATCGTCACCAATTCCTCTTCATTAAATACGCCCAAGTTGGCTGCTAGGGATTCGCAGTGTTGGCGGTAAACGAAAGGCAGGGCATCGCTGCCCACAATCTTTTTCTCCTTTAAGCCATCGATCGCAGTTTTGAGAAGCAAAGTTCGCTCATCGCGTTCTTCAAAATCCGATTTCTGCAGCGACAGGAATTCTGAAGACTCTTCAACTAAATTAACAAGGATCTGAACCTGAGAGGGGGTAAGTGGTGTTTCGTTGTTCAAAGATACTTCTTCCCAATAACCAGAGCCTAGGAGTAAAAGTAGGTCTTCCAGCGTGGTTTTGTTCTTAGCACGAAAGCTTGCATAGGCAGCCGTTATTAGATCTAAACTAGTTGCCGGTGTGACCGCGCCGAAAGCGCTGACGGCTATGTCGTACTCCTCGCTTATCAAGGCTTTGTAAGCCAGCGCGCGGGCCTGTCCTGCTTCTTTCAAAACGGGAATTTTTAAAGTACCTCTAAATTCTTTGGAGTTGCTAGCGAACCCTCCCTGATCTTCCATGAGAGCTGACAGGAATTCCAGGAAGGAGTGACCTTCCGGATATCTTGACACTGCATATTCGGCCTCTTTTTTAATATGTGTTTGCATCCATGGATGCCAGCACATAGGAAAATTGAGTATTAGATTTGATACGGCCAGCGATTGCTCTGTTTTGGAGTAGAGTGTTGCCTCGCTGCTTATATACTCAGCAACAAAATCAGTTTCCTGCGTGATGCCAGAAAATAATGATTTTTTATTAGGGAAGAGGATGTAGTCTACATCGTATAGAGCTAGATGTTTGCTTATGGTTGGTTTGTCTCCGTTGGCAATCGCGATTGAATCCTGGAGAAGTTCCTTTGGGAACACGATATTTGTTCGACCATCAATATGTGTTTTGTAGTTTGGTGCTAATTCGTAAATTAACCAGCCGCCGTAATGCATGGCATTAAGAACGTTACCGCCGAGAGTTTTTCCCTTGAGGTAGGCTGTCTCCTCTCTGGGCAAATTTGAAGCTAATTTGTTTATATTCAGCGCTTTAGTAGTGGCGGTGTACGTGGTAATCGAGACGATAATCAGAGCGAACGCGGAAAAATAAATCTGGGGATTAAATCTAAATCTCAACGTAAGTTTATGTTGCTGTAATTTCGCAGAGACTATGATCAGACTGTAGCCAACGGTTATGACCAAGAATGACAGCATCCTGATGCGATCCCAGGAGGCGACGGCGAAAACAAGGACTGTCACAGCGAGCCCGAATTCTTTTGTGGCCAGCAAAATAAACAATGTGAACATAAGCAAGGGCCAAACGAAGTATATTTGCGAAAATCTATCGAATCTCGTTGAGAATGGTTGATGTTCAGCGATCATTTCACCCCATTCGGGCGAAAATTGCATGGCGGCTAGTATCGGGTGCTGTCCGTCTGTATTGATAAATCCAACTCCGACCAGTAGCAAACCAGATGGGATTAAAAAGGTAGCAATGTAGCGGTATTTTCGTTGCGCTAGTTGATTAAGGAATATCTGCGAGTAAAACCCAAAAAAAATCACGTAGCCAATAACTGCGGCATGCAAATTGGTCCAGGTGAGCATCAAACCTGCGACAAACCAATAGGTTTTCCAGCGGAATCGATCACCGAGTTCAAGCACGCAAAGCATGGAAAACCCCATGAACAGGTAATCAATGAGTTCGGGTCTTAGAAATAATCGGTAATTAAGGCCTAGTAGGATTAGACCCAAGCCCGCAAGCGCTAGAGGGTGAAAAACGCGACCCCTCAACATGAATGCGGCAGCGCCTATACAGGCAACAACGGTGAGAAGCCTTAGAGTGCCCGCGGCAATTTGAAGGCTAAAGGACTCGCTGAGTGCAAAAAATAAGGCCCCAAAAAGGTGGTAGTTTCCTTTAAGGGGTTCTGAAAAGTGGGTGAAACTGTGTTGATCGATGTGGACTGGCAGATTTGACAGGTAGTCCCTGCCTAGAGCCAAAAGCCAGTAGGGGTCGTAGGTCTGGATCGGTCCAGATGCGCCAGTCACCATGACGGCGCCAAGTGCAATCAGCAGCATCAAGCCGACGGGGACGTGAATTTCCTTCATAAAAAAACGCTACCTCGAAGTCATCGAGGCAGCGCTATGATGCTAGTTACGCTAGAGCTGTGCTTAGCACAAACCGGCGGCTATGCAGCTAGATCCGGTATCCGCCCAATTCAAAGTACCACCAGCAGCCGTGGCGGTAAGTGCGTATGTTTGACTGTCCACGTTTGTGCTTCCGGTGGCAGTGACTTGACCCGAAGCAACGACAATATTAGACACCTCGCCAGCTTGCTGCATTTCGGCAAGGTTAATCCCTAGCTGCGATGCTGTGGCACAGCTAGCAAGCGCTCCTTCGGTCTGATAACAGATATCAATGGCTTGTCTCACGGAAACTACGGAGGAGATCACTTCAGTAAACTTCGCTTTTTTCGTATAGGTCTGGTAGGCAGGTAGTGCTACCGCCGCCAGGATGCCGATGATGGCGATCACAATCATCAGTTCGATCAGAGTGAAGCCTTTTTGGTGTGTCTTTGTATTCATGTTGCCTTTCCCCTTTTCATGTGTGGTGAAATATTTCATGTGAGCTGGACAGCGATGCCTCACCTTATTGGGTCTGCTTCCCTGCAGTCTTCCATCAGGCTACAGCAAGTTTGATGCCAACTGCAATTCCCTTTAGATGTTTGCTTGCGATGTGGCGGGTCATCATGGTGTTGAGATGGGGCATGACGCCAGGGTGCTTTAACCAGACTTCGAAATACTGCTCTCATATGACGCTTTTTGTCAGTGTTTGCCCCTTAGCGCAGCCCGGTGGAGCGTGCACCTGTTTCAATCGAATTGATTAAACCAGTCTCTTGCAGGGAACGTTTGTTTCTCGATTGCTTTTTTGATTTCTTTCGCGGGGCTACCAACGACGATCGAATAATCTTCAACATTCTTGGTAACTACGGCGCCAGCACCCACGATAGCGCCTTTCCCGATGGTTAGATCGGGGAGTACCGTGGCGTTGGTGCCAATTGACGCGTAATCCCCAACAGTCACCCTGCCGGCTATAGCAGCCGCCCCCATGACATGGACGCCATCACCCAGCGTACATTCGTGATCAATCGATGCGTTGGTATTAACAATGCACTGTTCACCAATTTTGCAGAACTTGTTAACCACAGCGCCAGGCATCAATACCAAGCCAGCGCCTGTTTGCGTCGAATCATCGATAAAGCTGGCGTTAGACCTTAGGTCCGTGGGTGCCAAGCCTAGCTCGACGAGGCTAGTATGGATGTCACATCGGGCTTTACCGTTTTCACCTCCGATGGCAACGATGAAATGGCTAAGGTCGGCGAGGTAGGATTTCATATCCTCTGCAGAGTAAGAGACGGGGTTCGATGTCTCGAACTGGACTGGGTCACAACCGGGGCTGTGAAATAGGATCTTGAGATCCCGGAGGTCACATGACTCGCTCGCAAGACCGGCGAGCAGCCGAGCCTGGCTTGCTACTCCCCAAATTAAAAGTTCCACCATCGAAGCTGTCTCTTATTCCCGTTGTTTAGAGGTTCCCTTAGCTTGCATTACATTGATATAAAGGTAAAACATAAGGTACACCGACATGGAGATCACCGTGCACTTATCAATCGTGTCCCCCGTCTACATGGCAGAGTCTACGGTTAAGCCCCTCGTGGAGGAGCTTGTTTCCGTACTGGGGAGTTTTGAATGCGACACCTACGAAATTATTTTGGTTGAAGATGGTTCAACCGATAGCTCTTGGTCTCAAATTCTCGCGATGGCCGCAAGGTTTCCTGAGGTAGTCCCTGTTCGGCTCAGTCGAAATTTCGGTCAACACAATGCTATAGCTGCCGGCCTCGATAGATCATCAGGGGATGTGGTGGTCGTTATGGACTGTGACCTGCAAGATCGCCCAGATGAGATACCTAACCTAGTTTCAGCTCTGGTGGATGATTCCACTGTCGAGTGTGCAATTGGTCTTCGCGAGAATAGGCAAGATTCATTTTTCAAACGATTAAGCAGTTCTCTGTTCTATGCCTGCCTTAATCTATTTACCGGCATGCACCTCGATTCCAGGGCTGCCAACTTTGGCGCCTACTCGAGAAAGCTCATTGATGAAGTCAGTCATCTTCGAGAACCAGATCGTAGTTTTCCCTTTTTTATTCATTGGGTCGGCTTTCAAAAAAAATATGTCAAGGTAAGGCACTCTAAGCGCCACTCGGGGACTACGAGTTATTCGTTTTACAAGTTAATGAAGCTGGCAGCGAATATCTCCATGGGCGTGTCAGACAGGCCTATGCGCATCGTCATGGGTGTCGGTGTATTCCTAAGCATCAGCGCTTTTGTATTTGGCGCATGGCTACTTTATCGCTACGCGACGGGGCAAATTAGTGAGCCAGGCTACGCGAGTATTATCCTGTCTATTTGGTTTTTTAGCGGGATCATTATTCTGTTTCTCGGTTTTGTTGGTTTGTACGTCGGACGTACATTCCTTGCAACAAAGCATCGCCCGATTTACATCGTTGATGAAATCCCCAGTTGACATGCAAAACAAAAGAACTTGGGACACTTCTAGGCAGGGGGTCTCTGTTGCAACGGATCAGGGTGGCTTCCTGAAGTTGGCATCTCAAGTCCTTTCTTTTGGCATGATTGGGGTAATAAATAACGTCGCTTTATATGGTGTGTATCTTCTTCTGACGTTTCTTGGCGTCGATGTTTTGCTGGCGATGACCCTGGTGTTTTGTGGGGGCGTTCTTTTGTCCTGGCTACTCAATGGGAAATTTACTTTCAAACGGCGATTGACCTCGGTCAGCGCACAACGCATGGGAGTGGCCTATTTGGTTGCTTACGCTGCAAATGCTCTGTTCCTTGGTGTTGCCCATTACGTTTTTTACCTGCCCCACGAAGCCATACAGGGCATGATCATGGTGTTGCTCGCAGTGGGGCTGTTTTTCGCGCAAAGACATTGGGTGTTTAGCCATGGGTGAGGATCACCGAGCAAAATGACGTCGACTGAACGTATACCTTTCAACAAACCGTTTATGACTGGGAGAGAGTTAAGTTATATCGCTGAAGCGCACCTCAAAGGGCGTTTGGCTGGTGATGGTGACTTTACCCAACGCTGCCGAGATTGGCTTGAGCGGGAGACAGGAAGTCGGACTGTGTTGCTAACCCACTCCTGTACCGCCGCACTCGAGATGGCGGCGCTCGCTTTGGATATCCGACCCGGTGACGAGGTCATAATGCCGTCCTATACCTTTGTGTCGACGGCAAACGCTTTTGCCCTGCGGGGCGCTACGCCAGTTTTTGTGGATATTCGGGAGGATACCTTAAATCTCGATGAAAACTTGCTGGAGGCGGCCCTTACAAAAAACACCCGGGCTATTGTTCCTGTGCACTACGCAGGCGTCGCCTGTGAGATGGATGCCATTAAAGCGGTAGCGGCGGGGCGAGGTATCCCGATTGTTGAAGACGCGGCACAGGGCTTCGGTAGCCTCTACAAAGGTCAGCCATTGGGTTCGATTGGTGATCTTGGGACCTACAGCTTTCACGAGACCAAAAACGTCATCTCCGGTGAGGGTGGCGCGTTGTTGGTCAATGACCCAAATCTGGAGTCAGCAGCCGAAATTATTAGGGAAAAGGGGACCAACCGAACGCAATTTTTTAAGGGAGAGGCTGATAAATACACCTGGCAATCTCTCGGTTCCTCATTTCTTCCGGGGGAGATCATAGCGGCGTTTTTGTTGGCCCAGTTAGAATCTGCCGAGGAAATAAAAAACGGACGTTTAGGGTTATGGAATCACTATCACGAGTGCCTTCGGGATATGGAGGAGGGCGGCCGGTTAAGGCGCCCCGTCGTGCCAGAACACACGGCCCATAACGCACACATGTACTACATTCTGTTGGATGACCGGCTTGATCGAGAGAAAGTGATCAACAGTCTTGATAGCAAGGGCATTCATAGCGTTTTTCACTATGTGCCTCTTCATCAATCTCCCGGAGGTCTCGCCTATTGTCGCCAATCCGGCTCCCTGAAAATTACCGAAAGCTTGTCATCAAGGTTGCTTCGACTGCCGCTTTGGATGGGAATGACCAACGCGCATGTTAATCGTGTTGCGGAAGCTCTAAGAGACGCCCTTAAAGTGCTGTAACGTGCCCTTCCGCGACCACCTCCATTACCGGGTAGCTGGTACTCTCCTGTACCCCCGGCAATTGCATCAGGCTGCCCCCAAGAAACTCACGATAGTCGCTCATGTCCCGAACCCGCGCTTTGATCAGGTAGTCGAAGTTGCCTGCCACCAGATGGCATTCCTCGACTTCTGGGATGTCCTTGATCGCGTCGGTGAACTCTTGGAAGGAATCTCCCGCAGTGCGCTGCAGGGTGATCTGCACAAACACCACGAGACCCCGTCCCAGCTTGGCGGGGTCCAGCGACGCGTGATAGCCGCGGATATAGCCCTCGCGCTCGAGTCGCTTGACCCGTTCGCCGCAGGGTGTGGTGGTCAGCCCGACCTGCCGCGCGAGCTCAGCAAGACTCATCCGACCGTCCTGCTGCAACAGTTTGAGAATGTGTTTGTCAATGCGGCTCAGTTGATCAGCGCCCATGCCATTGTCCCTCACTGCCTCTATCTGTATTGGTATCGGTACCCGTGCCGCGGCCCAGTGGCCCGACGATTGGGCCAATGTGTGCCAGAAGGATTACCGATAGGGAGTTAGTAACCCAATGGAATATCAAGCCCGCGGCCTCATCGCCGAGCTGGCTATGGCTAGATGATACAACTATTTAAATCTATAATTTAAGATGATTTAACCATATAAAAGGAAAAAATATAGAAAAAACAGCTATAAATAGGGCGTAAACTTCCGACATTAAATCACTTCGCGGCCGCGACGAGTCGGCCGGTATCAGAGGAGTTTCATTATGTTGGTGGGCATCCCTAAGGAAATTAAGAACCACGAGTACCGCATCGGCATGACCCCGGCCGGGGTCCGTGAGTTGGTGAGTCATGGCCATCAGGTATGGGTGGAGAACAACGGAGGCGCAGGCATTGGTTTCCCTAATGCCGATTACGAAGCCGCAGGCGCCCATATCGTTGCCAGTCCCGAGGAGATCTTTGCAAGCGCCGACATGGTGGTTAAGGTCAAGGAGCCTCAGCCCAACGAGTGTCGCATGCTGCGTCCGGGACAGCTGCTGTTTACCTATCTGCATCTCGCCCCAGACCCCGAGCAAGCCAAATTGCTGTTGGCCTCGGGGGCAACCGCCATTGCCTATGAGACCGTTACCAGCCCGAAAGGAGGATTGCCCCTGCTCGCCCCCATGAGCGAAGTAGCGGGAAGGATGTCTATTCAGGCGGGGGCCCATCATCTCGAAAAAGCGCAGGGCGGCAACGGCATGCTCCTCGGTGGTGTACCCGGGGTAGAGCCGGCCCATGTGTTGATTCTGGGTGGCGGCGTGGTGGGTACCAATGCCGCGCGAATGGCCGTTGGATTGGGCGCCCGAGTGACGCTCCTAGATCGGTCACTGGAGCGCCTGAATCAGTTAGATGAGCTATTCCAAGGAAGGGTAGTGTGTGTCTATTCAACACAGGATGCGGTCGAGCGCTTCGCGCTGGAGGCGGATCTTGTCATTGGTGCCGTGCTTATTCCGGGTGCCTCGGCGCCTAAGTTGATAACCCGTCACCACATCGCACGGATGAAGCCGGGCGCCGTAGTCGTCGACGTGGCGATTGATCAGGGGGGTTGTTTCGAAACCTCCAAGCCGACGACACACCAAGAGCCCACCTACGTGGTGAATGATGTGGTCCACTACTGTGTCGCTAACATGCCAGGTGGCGTGGCGCGCACAGCGACCATGGCGTTAACCAATGCCACGTTGCCCTTTACCCTGGCGTTAGCGGATAGGGGTTTACAAGCGCTGCGTGATGATGCGCATCTGTGCAACGGCCTTAACGTACACGAAGGCCATGTCACCTATGAGGCGGTCGCGCAGGCGCTTAATTTGCCCTACCTAAGTCCCGAGCAGGCGCTGACGCCCTTCATGCAAAGCGCCTAATCATGCAAATCGCCTAGGGACCGATGCATCAACATGCACGGTTTTCTAGGTTGCGAGGTTCGCTTTAAATTCCCGACGGCGCTGGTGCAGCAGTGGCTCGGTATAACCGCTGGGTTGCTCCGTTCCTAAAAACACAAGATCGCAGGCCGCTTGAAACGCGATGCTGGCATCAAAGTTAGGGGCCATCGGCCGGTAGTTGGGGTCGGACTGATTTTGCTCATCCACAACCGCGGCCATGCGCTGCAGGGTTTCCAATACTTGCTCTTGCGTGACCACCCCATGGCGAATCCAGTTAGCCAGGTGTTGGCTTGAAATTCGGAGTGTTGCACGGTCTTCCATAAGCCCTACATCGTTGATGTCAGGTACCTTGGAACAACCGACCCCCTGATCAATCCAACGCACCACGTAGCCAAGAATGCCTTGGGCATTGTTGTCGAGCTCGCGCTGAACGCCCGTGGCATCGAGCTCGCTCGCGCCCTTTAAGGGTAAGGTCAAAATTTCCTCAAGTGTGCGTCGGTGATGGCCCTTGAGACCTGCTTGCACCGACTGAACATCGACGGCGTGATAATGGGTTGCGTGTAAGGTGGCCGCGGTGGGCGAGGGAACCCAGGCGCAGTTAGCGCCGGACTGGGGATGACCGATTTTTTGGTCGAGCATATCGGCCATGCGATCGGGCATTGCCCACATGCCTTTGCCGATTTGAGCCCTACCTTGCAGACCGCAGGTTAGGCCCACGTCCACGTTCCAGTCTTCGTAAGCGGTAATCCAGCGCTCGGACTTCATAGCGGTCTTGGGCGTGAAGGCTCCCGCCTCCATGCTAGTGTGAATTTCATCGCCGGTGCGATCCAGAAAGCCGGTGTTGATAAAGACCACGCGCTCACGGGCGCGGTTAATGCACTCGGCGAGGTTGACGGTGGTACGCCGCTCTTCATCCATGATGCCGACTTTGATGGTGTTTCTGGGTAGCTTGAGCGCCTGCTCGACCCGATCAAACAGATCGACGGTGAAGCTCACTTCATCGGGGCCGTGCATTTTTGGTTTCACAATATAGATACTGCCACAGCGCGAATTCTTGATCGGTCCGGTGCTTTTGATGTCGTGCACTCCGCACAGTGCGGTGAACATGGCATCCATGATGCCCTCGGGAATTTCCTCACCCTCCGCGGTGAGGATGGCATCGTTGGTCATCAGATGACCCACGTTGCGCACAAATAAAAGACTGCGTCCGGGCAAAGTCAACGGCGTGCCATCAACACTCATGAAGTCCCGATCCGGATTCATGCGGCGGGTGACCGTGCTACTGCCCTTAGAAAAACTTTCGGACAGGTCGCCTTTCATCAATCCCAACCAGTTGCGATACACCACGACTTTGTCTTCAGCGTCGACCGCGGCCACCGAATCCTCGCAATCCTGAATGGTGGTCAGCGCTGATTCCAAGCACAGGTCTTTGATGCCTGCGGGGTCGGTCGATCCAATGGCGTGCGCTCGATCGATTTGGATTTCGGCGTGAAGTCCGTTGTGGCAGAGCAGAATCGAGTTGGGATCGTCGGCACTCCCGGTGTAACCCTTAAGCTGTGAGCTATC
>Ga0255752_10002081_pt1 | contig 22591 bp, 37 predicted proteins | sample 011ome_25_FD_179952 | JGI IMG/M metagenome (GOLD analysis project Ga0255752, IMG submission 179952) | Coastal salt marsh microbial communities from the Groves Creek Marsh, Skidaway Island, Georgia - 011512CT metaG (version 2) | ecosystem: Environmental > Aquatic > Marine > Intertidal zone >... | reverse complement strand
TTAGCCACACCGTCGATCTGATCATCCCTGTTTAGATACAGTGTCGCCTTCACACGCCAGATCCCCTTAGCGCGATCAGCGTCCGTCGAATAGTCGTGGGTCTCCAAACGATAGTCCGGATACTGTGCTTCCAGCATCGCCAGTCTCTCCGCGACCGTGGCATATTTCTGTAGATCGAACCGTGGCATTATGACCATTCCTTCCCTATGTATTTCAGGATCTCTACCTGAACATCGTGCATCGCATCTGACAGCGACGGATAATAACTAGACAGAAGAACTTCTTTGCCTTCGTATAGCTGGACCAGTAGCAGATCGTAATCGACCTTGACCTTCACTTCGAACATTACTTACCCTTCTTGATTGTTAGCCACGGGACACCATTTCCCCTAGCCTGACGTGACACAATACGCTTCCCGTCCAGGACACCGTACTTAGCCGACCCCATCCTATCCAGCACCTGCGACTTCAACGCATTCAGATCACGTGTCGCATGATCGACGTCACTCTGTGCCATCAGAAGCCGTGAACCCAGTTCCCCTAGTTCCACTTCACTGTCTTCCATGTCAGGGTGCAACTGACGGACAGCTTCATACGTCGCCTTAGATCCATCCCAGGAAGGTTGCACATGCGCTTGTAGGTGATCCCAGAACCGTTTCGCTTCGTTCCGTTGCACTTCGATTTCGAAGTCGTCCCGCAGGATCTCATGTTCCTGCCAGTCCCACCCAGCTACTCCGATGATGTAGGACCGTTGCAGGTTGAAGACATCCATGTAGTGCATGACCTGTGAGTGATAAGCCGGTGGCACTTCATCCCAGTACGATCGTGCGGTCTTCACCTCTAAGATGATGTGTTCACCAGTCTTCCTGTTGACAGCGATCGCGTCAGGGTTCGCCAGCATGTACGGGAACTTCGCGTGACGGTAGGTTCCCAGGATCAGCACCTGCCATGCAGGGTTAGCTTCCGCCCAGATCTTCAAGATCGGTTCTTCGAACGCCTTACCGAAACGAACAGACCAGTTGTCTACCGGCGGATCAGGGATCTGCCCAGTGCGTTTAGCCCACAGACCGAATGCTGATTCCCACGGGTTTAGTCCCATGATCGTTCCGATGTCGGATCCACCGATGCCCTGTGATCGGAGATCGTGCCATTCCTGTGTGCCTGACTCCGCTGTGCCCACATAGATTGCGTCCAGGAAGTCGCCCGTCACTGTCTCGAATTGTCTGTCGTTACTCATACACTGGATTCTATGACTAACTACCGACAGAAGCCATACGATCGTTTCGCCGAAGCGTTAGACACTCAAGGCGAAGTCCCATGTCAGTCCGTACCGGACGTGTTCTTCCCTGAAGACATTCGTAAACCCAGGGAACGCGAAGAAGCCATCCGAATAGCGAAGAAGTTGTGTGCTTCCTGCCCTATCCAGATGGCTTGCTTCGAATATGCGATTGTGGCTAAAGAACGTTTCGGCATCTGGGCTGGAACCCTGCCGTCTGATCGTTAGCCGTCTTCTTCGGAGATCCCTTCGTCTTCGAACTGCCATGTCAAGTGATCCCGCAGGGCGCGTGCCTGTTTCCTTGACAGCACCAGGGCACCATCATGATCGATGTCGATCGGATCCGCGAAGCCCACGAAGAATCGGTTCCCTTCGGATCTTGTAATGATTCCACTGTGCCCACCCATAATCAGTTTCTCATTCATGCGCGTTACCTTCCTTCATTAGTTTCGTCACCGCCCACGCTATCAGCGCGAACCCTATAATCGTCGCCCCATTGATAGGTGCGAACGGATTGACCATCCCAGGTGTCAGGACGAAGCCAGCACCGATCAGCATCACGATCCACCACATCAGATCGTCACCGCCAGCCAGATCGCCATTCCCACCGACAGAACAGTGATGATTGTGAACGATGTCAGGATCACGACAGCATCATCATGCGTCATCGACCAGTCCATCTTCTTCTTCCGGTTGCGACGTTCTTCCTGCAAAGCCACGTGACGTGACGCAGGGACGGGTGCTGGTGTCTCCGACTCCCACAGTTCGGCAACCTTTTCAAAGAACCGTGAGTCTTCGACGATCGCTTTGATCAGGTAGGCAGGCATGGGTGCGTTCTCATGCGCGTGCCACCAGCGCACGATCTGGTCGATGCGTGCCTGATCTTCATCCAATATGTTCTTCATACGACTCATTGTGAGTCCCCTTCCTTGATTCGATGTTGACCACGATAGCGTGTAGTGTAAAGACTAGACAGGACATTTTGATAACAGTTAGGTTACGAAGGAAGGGTATGTATAATGCTAGACATGGGAACTTTTGATTATCACAGCTATGACCAGATGCCACTGGACCAACTGGCGCACATCCGCAACGACGGAATGAAACGAATCGATCAGGTGACAGAAGCCATCAAGCAGAAGGTCATCGAAGAACGCGACAACGGCACACCGATCACGAAGATCGCTAAGACCGCCGGAGTCACCAGACCAACCGTCTATTCCTGGATCTCCGAATAGAAACAGCCCCCAGACGTGGTGGTCGTCCAGGGGCTGTCAGGGAGAATGTCAGAAGGGTAACATTCGTTATCCCAGAATAGCAGTTACTGGCAACTATCGCACTGAAGAAGATCCATCGGATCCACCGGAACCTGGAACCCGTCAACCTGATCGATGCTGTCGAACGGGTTAGACATCTGCGTCACCCTTCGGACGATCGTACTGAAGCACGGAAGTCAGAAGCGACATCACCATCGCCAGACCAGAGATGCTAATTACCTGGACCCAGTCCACGGTGAACAGACCCAGTCCGCCACCACCGATCAAAGCCAGCGCACTCTGGGCACCAGTTTTCAAACATCTCTCGATCGCATAGTCCGCGTAACGCATTAGCTTATCCATCGCCGTTGTCCTCATTTCTGTGTAGCTTCGTCGACTCCCATGTGGCACCGAATATGTACGAAGTAAGAATCAAGCTTATCAAGGCAACCCCACCAGTGACCAGATCACTCACGTCCGTCATCAGACCAAACAGAACGGAGATCGAACTAGCAATCAGCATGATCGCACCGATGATGAACGATGCAAAGATGTACCGGCGACGGTTCTTCCACGATGGCTGTGACATGATGAACTTCAGTCCCTTCAGGTAGGAATCAATTATTCTTCGGATCTGCATCAGCCAAAGATGCTGATCAGCCACGGCACCACTGCCGCGACCAGACCCAGGGCACCGAACATTTTCCACAGATTCATTTCGACACGACGTAGCCGTGTTTCGTGATCCGTCAGCTTCGTGTTGACTTCCTTTTCCAGATCGTCAAGCTTGTCACTGATCCCAGGGAACTGATTAGACAGTTTCTCTAGCATAGATTGAATCTTTTGCACTTGCAGATACAGTTCCTTCAGCGTGATACGGGTCGATGATTCTTCAGCCATTACCGGAGTGCCCTTCTAATGTCGAAGAATCTGCGGAGTCTGGCACTCATGGGCTTTACTACTGGCATGGGCTTCTGGACTTCTTGTGCGGGTGCGGGCTTTTCTTCTTCAATTTTACTGGACGGTTCGTCCTCAAAGTAAGGCGTCGGATCGACCGTCTGCCCCCACGTCCGTGTCGGATGACGCAGTTCGAAATGCAAGTGCGGTCCAGTCGAACTACCAGTATTCCCAGAAAATCCGATCCGTTCCCCACGTTCCACCCGTGTGCCCTTATTCAAGTGCGACGGTTCCTTCAAGTGGTAATAGACAGAGTAAAGATCCCCATCATGCTTCACGATCAGCGTGTAACCGCCAGACGCACCAGATCCCTTATGCACGATCACACCATCAGCCGGTGCGGTCAACGGAGATCCGACTGGCATAGCTACATCGATGCCGTGATGAAACTTCTTCTTCTTAGTGATCGGATGGATACGCCATCCGTAACCGTTTCCCTTATTGATCGTGAAGCCTTCAGCCCACGGTTCCGACAGCTTCATCGCTTAGCCTCTAGAACTGTGTGTGACGAAGCGGTCAACAGCCTTCCGATACCCAGCCTGAATAATCATGTCGCGATCCTCATGCGCGTCAACAAGTTTCATAAGCGCACTGTCAGGGTGAAGGACACTGTCGCCGTCCTGCGGATCAGCCCACGACATAACGAATCCCACTGCGATTTCTTCAATCAGTTCTTCAGTCATTAGGCACCGCTACCCAATCCCCAGCATCCTCATCCCAGGTGTACGCTTCCCCATCCTCAGGCATCGGAATCGGCGCAACCCATAAGCAAGTGTCCTCATCGAGAACCCAAGAATCGTAGGGCTTAGGTGGAATGAAAGCATCGCGGTCAGCATCGTAGGTGAAACCAATACCGGCGTAATTCTTCCGGAGTGCCTTTGACTGGTCCTCACTAGGTTCCCCAGTTTCAGGGTCATAGTGGACACCGCCCCTAGTGTTGTAAGAAGTCTGCCGGTAAATGTCACCAGTACGGGTAATCAGTTCTTCCTCACGCCCATCATCTTCCTGCCTGCCTACGGTCACGAAAGTCACGACATTGTTCTCATCTAGTTTGGCAAAGTGGCTCACGCTATCGTCACCGTTTCTGAAGTAGTACTAGTGGCTGTGACAGTATAAACATCTTGGTCCCCGATTCTAGCGACAGAATGTGTCACACCAGCGGAGAACTGTACGATAGCGTCTTTTGATATTGAGAAGACAACGAGTCCGGAACCGCCAGCGGAACTGTCCCCACCACCACCGCCTGTGTTGACGGTTCCAGGTGTCGTGTTGCTTCCGCCTCCTCCGGAACCGCCAGCCCCGCTAGGTCCGCCGCCACCACCGCCAGCGCGCGTGACTGCCGAACCTGTGATGGACGAAGAAACACCATTTCCGCCCGTGCCTCCGGAACTTCCACTGGAGTTCGTTCCGGCGCTTCCGGCACCACCACCGCCACCAGCAGGGTCCACTGGTCCAACGATTCCGTTTGAGCCGTTATAGCCCTGCCCCGAAGTTCCCGCACCTCCGGAACTCGAAAAGCGACCACCTCCACCGCCGGAACCTCCGGAGCCACCAGAGGCGTTGTTGGACACACCACCGTATCCCCCGCCCAAAGAAGTGACAGTGCTAAAGACAGAATTGTTGCCGTTATTTCCGCCAGTGGCACCACCAGCGCCAACGGTTATGGTGTAAGAACCTGCGGATACAGCAATGGGAGATTCAGCACTAGCCCCACCTCCGGAGGACTCACCGCTAACCGAACACCGATATCCACCTGCGCCACCGCCACCCTGGTTGCTTCCGCCGCCGCCACCACCGCCAGCAATAACAAGATATGTAGCGGAGAAAGGTCCACCAGTGGCAGGGGACATTTTGTTACGCTTGCCTAGACTGGTGAGGGTAGTTCTCGACATAGAAGTAACAGCCATTAGTTGCTACCCCCTTAGACGGTTACTTCAGCACCGAAAGCGTTGATGGAAAGTTCCGAAGCGGTCCCAGCCGCGGCCACCGACATGACATCGCTTGCTTCCATCGTGATTCCCAGAGTCAGGGTTGTCGAATCGTTTGCGGCCACGGGCACATCGTATGCCAACCAGTGCTTCGAGGAGATAGCATCCCCTTCGGTGCGAATCGCCAGACGGAAAGTGTCAGCGGCAGAAGCACGGTTCGCGATGATGACAGTCGACACCACCGTCTCAGTCGAAGCCGGACAAGTGTAGAGGTCCGTCAGCGAAGAAGTGGTCAAGTCAAGCTGACCGAGAGTCTTGTAGTTACTAGCCATTCATTGTCTCCTTGTTATGCCCCCATGAGGAGGAACGTCTGTTCGAATCCTACCGAAGCGCCGCCCACGGCCTGCCATGAGCTACCACTGAACACCTCGACGCTATCGGTGTCGGCAAGGTAACTCATCATTCCTTCTGCCACAGCGGTCCCCAAAGCGGAACCACGAGCGGCAGTGCCAGCGTAGACCTGAACAACCTGGTCTTGGAGATACGCCTGGACGTTCGCGGCGGTCAAGACCTCTCCGGCCTCGAATACGCGCCAGCCACTTCCAGCCATCATTACCTCCTACGGGGCCAAGACATTCGTCGTGTCCATTGTACCGAACACTGAGTCATTCAAGACGAGGAACGTCCTGGCAATCTGAGCCACACCAATAACCATGTCATGAGTGGTGCGGCCAATCTCATGGTCCAGCCGGATGACCTGACCGTATTGTTCTATGGGGTCACCAATCCCGTTCGGAGTGAACTTGACCTTGATGACCGAACCCAACTCCAGGCCGAGGACCTGAGCCCGCTCACCGGACGTCATCTTGTCCAGAGACAACTCGATTCCAGAGAACCGGAACTCAGGCTCCGCATACTTCGCCACAATCCAGTCGGCAATCCTCTGGGCCTCGTCAATGTCCGACAGAAGAGTCGTGAACGTGTCAGAGACCACACCGTAGGAAGTCCGTGAGCGTTGGTTCACTGAGGAGACGTTACCGACCGGGGTCTCGACCGTGACCGTGTTCAGGAGGAGCTCCGCACCGTACTCGACATTGACTCTCGAGTACGGGATTCCCGTACCGTCATCGGCGAAGTCCGTGACCGCTCCGGACGTTGGTGTGAAGTCCAATCTCGACCGGAATTGAAGGTCACCGTTCTTAGCGATGAAGAGCGCACCCTGCTCAGACTCGGCCACAGCCTTGAGATAGTCCAGAGCGTTGCCGCCCTCGATGATGTCAGCTCCCAGAGATGATTCACCGACGTCGATGTTTCGTTGACCGGTCGGCCAGTTCACCGAGGACTGGTCCAGGATGGCGTTCACTCGAGCACCCGTCAACTGAGGTGTCGCCGTCCCAGCGGTCGTCGTCGAACGAGCCAAGAATGTCAACTCGTCGGAAGCAACAATCTCAGCGCGTGACGTATTCGAGGGAGCATAGTCGAAGTTCCAGTCGTCGATGATTCCCGTGAAGACACGAACCCCATCCTTCGCAATCCGGAGTCGACGGCGCGGCACAATCTGACCGAACAGTGGTCCGGCAGAGTAGTTCGGGTCGAACTTCCTCGTCTCGTTATTGAGAATGATTCTCGCTTGACCAGCTGAGTAACGGTCCAGGTCGTAGTTCTTCCCGCGAGCCGTCTCCACACCAATCATCGACCCCGAGATGTCCTCATACAATTCACCGCTCAAGGTGTACTGGACATTGTCGAGGACACCAGCGACGGGGTCGTCAAGGATGAATCCCTCGACAACCTCAATCTCGACGGTAGTCGTCATCCGGTGATACCACCAGCGTAGAGCGGACCATTCAAGCGCTCATCACGGCGGAGAGCGCGAATAAGGTCTTCGCTCTGCCTGATTCCACCGAGTCCATTGTTCTCGAGGTAGACATTGTAGCTGACATTCTGGTTTGGTAGAGGGCTTGGAATGAACCCGCCAGGAGCGCCCAGCCGGTCAATGATTCCGAGGTCAGCGAATCCTCTGGGATTGGTGAGCATACCAGCTCCCCTGAGTGGCTCAGGCATCCGACGAGAAGCAACGTCAGTGATTCCCCTGGTGTCGACTTGAGGGAACTTCATGCCGGTGTCACGAAGCATCGGAATCGCTGGCGCGGCTAAGCGAGTGAAGCTAACCTCGTTGACCCTCAAGTTAAGACCGAGGTCAGCGTTCGTGTCATTTATCATTCGCACGAAACCATTCAAGAAGTTCTCGACATCTCCGAGCATCTTGTTGATTGCGTCAGTGAGGAAGACCTGAATGTTGTACCAGGTCAACCGGAAGCCATCAGCGAATCGACTGAGACGGTCAGCCGTGTTCCCAAGGTCATCACCGAATATGTTCAGGGCTTGCGAGAGGATGACACCAATCAGAAGAGCGACGAACTCGATGATGGGAATCAGTAACTCGAGCAAGAATATGAATGGCGGAAGAGCAATCTCGATGAGTCTCAGGAAGATAATCAGGATATCGACCAGCGGCTCACCAAGCACCTCCAGAATGTTGACGAGGGCAGGGACGAGAGTGTCGACCAAGGGGCCAAGGTTGTCGGCGAGGACTTGAAGCACATCGGCCAGGGGTTCCATGAGCGGCTCAATGAGCTCTCTCAAGACCGGCAGAATATCGGTGAAGATTGGTGCCAGCATATCGAGCAGGTCGATGAGTGGTGGAAGCGCCGCGTTGACGATGTCCATGAAGATGAGGAACAGGTCTACCAAGAACTTCGTCAATGGGAAGACGAGCGACTCCATGAGCGCTGGTGTGTTCTCGATGAGTGGCTTCATAGCTTCGTCGACGTCGCCGAAGAGTGCGGCGAACTCTGGACCTTGATTCTCGACCAGCTCTCTCAAGTCCTTCGCCAGGGTCATGAGAGCCGGCTCAAAGCCTTCACCAATCTCCAAAGCCACATCCGCGACCGAGGACTTCAGAAGGTCGAACTGCGAGATGAGAGTCTCGAGTTGCTTCTCAGATATTTCCTGAGTCGTACCAGCCGCATTACGGAGGTCCGTCTCGTATTGCTTGATGGCTTCAGAAGAACCAAGCAAAGCCTGGAGAGCGGAGACGGACTTGTCAGCGAACCCAAGATTCAAAAGTGTTGCCTTGGCCTGAGCGTCAGACATCCCATCCAAGGCACGCTCGACATCACCAACGATGTCACCAAGGTTGTTCATGTTGCCTTCGGCGTCAAAGACAGCGATGTTCATGGCGGCGAACGCGCCAGCGTTAGCGAGAGCCTTCGTCTGAAGGTCCCTCATCACGATGCCGAACTTGGTACCAGCGTCAGCGCCCTTGATACCTTGGTCAGCGAAGGCCGCCAGAACAGCGACACCTTCCTCGATGTCCTTGTTGACAATCTTGAGCGCCGCACCAGCCTTATTGGTCAGTGCCTCAGAGAATTGTTGGACCGTCGCGTTGGCCAGCGTGTTGGCCTTCACAAGCACGTCAGAGACGCGAACCATGTTCTCCATGTTCTTGACCGCGTCATCACGGATGGTCAAGCCCAGAGCGCTCTGAGCGTCTGTCAGAAGGTCCGTCGCCAGGGCCATGTCGAACATTCCAGCCTGGGCGAACTTGGCCACCGTTGGCATCGCCTTGACAGAAGCGGCGGCGTCAAGACCGGCACTGGCGAGGAAGAAGAATGACTCGGCCGCTTGCTCAGCGGAGAACGTTGTCGCCTTCGCAACCTCACGGGCCGCGTCAGACATATCAGTCCGCATCGCCTCCGACACGTCGCCCATGATGGCGATGGACTTGTTCAAGGCCGCATCGAACTTCGCGAACTCACGAATCGACAGAGCGGTGATAGCACCGACAGCGACCACAGCGGTCTTGGCCGCGGCCGTAGCCGCCACACCAAACTTCTTCAGCGCACCTTCAGCGTTCTTCAGCCCAGTCGCATCCGACTTGAATGTGACCGGAATCGTAATCTTCTGACGAGCCATTAGCGTGGCACCCGACCCTTCTTCAAGTCCTTGTTGGTAGCAAGAATCCAACGTTGAATGATTGTGTCCGTGGTATTGCGAAGCGCGGGCTGGACGGCGAGGAAGGCACGGAACGCGATACGTCCACCCTTACCAGGACCGACCAGGGGAAGGTTCTCTTCGAGTTGGCTTATGAGGTGAGGGCCACGTTGGTTCGGGTTGCCGTTCTTGTTCGTTGCCTGGTACTTGTTCTTCGAACCGGCGAGCTCCGCAATCATGAAACCGGCCTCGCTGGAGTTCTTTTCGTATGACGAAACACGGACCAGGAAGATGGTGTTCTTGCGGCCACCAAGGTTCGTGGAAGCTCGAGCGATAGGACGGTTGTACTGGGTGCGACCCTCATGTGAGGTGAAACCACTCGGGAGCTTCGGCAGGAACCCGGCCATCGTCGAGTTCATCTCAGTCAAGAACGGCTTAGCGTTCCTCTGAAGCTCCGAATACAAGGTACGCCGAAGAGACGGGTCAACATTCTTCAACGTCACGGCAAGCGTCTTGACGTCCTCGAAGTCGAATGAAGGTTGGGGTATGGCCACAGGGAATCTCCTCTGGACTATTCTACCGTCGCCGACCCCTGCCACTCTTACCCGAATTGGCTTGAGCCTGATTCTTGAACTCCATGTACCGGGTTATCGACCACAACATTCGAGGCTCGAGTTTCATGAGCTCCGTCGGAGAGATACCCGTCTCGACCGCGATGGTCGCGATGAGCCAGTGAGCACTCGACTCCCCGAAGGGTTCTATTTTTTTTCGTCGGCCGCCTGGACCATCTCGACAGTGTCAATCCACTTGTCGAAGTCCATGTCCTTGGCAATCTCGCCAGTCCGCCGCTCGATGTTCCAAGCCAAGAAGAAGAGGTGAGTCAACTTCATGCTCTCTTGGAGTCGAGCGATGGAGATGTCGAAGTGTGCTTCGAACGCGACGAAGTCAGCCGCCTTAGCGGTGATGTTTCGTTCGGTGCCGTCGGTGTATGTGAGAAGTAGGTTCAGATTCATGGAATCAGTCTACAACTACTACGCCGTTCCGCGTGTAACGTCTCCGTCGATTGCCCAGGTCAAGCTCTGCGTGGCCAAGTCGCCCACTGAACTCGAGAATGGTTGGACGCTGGTGACCAAGGCGTTGAAGGAATATGAGGGGTTCGAGTTGGACACAGCGCTGGAGGTGGGCTTGATGACCACTGCCACGGTGCCACCGAGGTTGTTCCATACGGTCTCGTCAACCGAGCCGGATGCGAAGTCCTGGTGGAAGTCGAAGGTGACGGAGCCGTCCTTCAGGCCACCGATGCGACGACGTGAGTTGTCACCGAAGCTGGTGATGTCTTGTTCTTCGACAGAGATGTCCAGGGTACAGGCCGCGATGGAGGAGCTGAAGTCCGAGCCTGCGATGGAGATGTCGAAGTCCTTTGCGATGAACTTAGCCATATTGTGTGTTTCTCCTTGTTACGGGGTTCCATACGCCTGGACCGTGAAGTCCGCGGCCAGGTAGATTACCTCCCCCAATGATACCGTACCAAGATTGCTCATCTCCGAGACACGGCAATCTACAGCGGCACCGCCGAGGGTAGGGTCCGACTCGATTGCTCCTTTGATTCCGCCGGAGCCGACGTCGGTGTATGTGTCCGCGAGGCGTTGTGCCCAACGGTCCGAAGCGCGGCCAATGAGGACCGTCACCTGGAAGTTGTAGAGGATGAGACCGTTCTGGAAGGCCTGGTCGTATATGACGGACTGGAGGCCGACGACAGCCTGCGGAGGGTTGGGGTTGTCGGGGATGTCGACTGAGGTGCGGAGACCGGAGATGGTGCCGAGGTTCGCGACAATCCCGGCTCTCATGTCCTGGATGGTCATGCCATTCTCACCTTACGGAAGGGCTGGACGAGCTGGGATACGTCGGGGTCGAGACGGCTGACTCGCATGACACCAATCTCTCCGAAGCCGGCGATTCCGAACGGTGCCTCCTGCCGCTTCCAGAGCCTCTGAGCGTAGATTGCGGTCGCATAGCCAATCTGGTCAGGGACAGCGGACCAACCCCACACACCAGTCACTTGGACGGCGGCTTGGTTGGCGTTGACGTTGTTGGCGTTGTAGCGGGGGAAGAGGTAGTCGCCGATGGCTCGGATGCGAGTGGAAGGGTGTCCGGTGATTCCGCCGGCGACACCGTTCAGGGGTTCGAGTTGGGCGTCGGTGGCGAGGTTCCAGGTGACGTCGAACTCGGTGCCGTCGGAGGAGGTCTTGAGGGAGGAGATGGAGATGAGGTCGTCGATGTTGACGGTGAAGACGTCGTCGGCCATGAAGACTCGTGTTGCCGTTCCAGCGTTGTAGAAGACGCGCTCGGTGAATGAGTCAATCTCGCGGCTGGCCGCGTTGATTGCCGATTCGATTCCGGCGTCGTCAATGGTGTCTGATTCTGGGATTCTGAGGTAGCTCTTGACCTCGGCCAGAGTCGCGTATCCGTTAGTGATTGCCATGTAATCCTCCGCCTCCATTCTACCCTCGACACGCCGAGGAACTTTTTTTCCCGGATGGGGTTGACATAGTTGCGGTGTACCAGTATCTTCTAAGTATCAAGTAACACCAACGGAAGGAAATACCATGAACAAGTTCTACAGCTTCGAAGGAAACTTCAAGAAGTACAAGGGCAACAACGACCTCGAAGACCTGACCAACTGGGCCAAGGCAATCATTCAGCACCGTATCGAGTGGGCAGTGACCAACGGATACTCTGAGGGAGCTCTCGAAATCGCAATCGAGGGTAACGAGGCAATCAAGTCTCAGGACACTTACATCATCGGCAACTACATCCGCAAGTACATCGCCGACAAGTTCCAGGCAACCGGCAAGGTTATCGACCACGACTTCAAGCTGGTCGACATCTGGACCGGCGACATGACCAAGGAAGATGTTCTAGCCCTGAGCTTCAACGACGCTCTTCAGCTCTCGAGAGAGGTCGTGAACTACCAGGACCACTACTTCGACCACTACACCAGGAACGCAATCCTGAAGTGGAACCAGCCCACCTACACCTCCAACTTGTACCGTTGGGCAGACCTGGTCTACTAGGACGAGAGGGTCCCGGCTTCGGCCGGGGCCCAGGAAGGAAACCCATGACAATCACACCAGAGCACCGCTGGGAACTCTACAAGTTCGAACGGATGCTCAAGTACAACCGACCACGGAAACTCACACCACACCTAGTCTGGCCAGACGGAACCAAAGAACCCATCTTCGTCAACTGGCTCGGCTGGTATCAGGCCGGACTCTACGAAGCCGAACGCCTCGACACCTTCTACCTCGAAGACCTCTGGGACGGATTGCTCGACGGAGTCAAGGTTGCCCTCCGGAAGAACGACAACTACCAGGAGGATGCGCTCATGGCGTGGGCCAAGTCCCTCTAACCCCAACCAAGCTCTCGTCGGCGCTGAAGCGACCAACCACCAGCGGAGTAATCACCATTCTGTTCCTTCCTCGAGTGATACTTCTGATTCACCAAGAAGGACTTCGAGTTCATCTTCTGAATCGTGGCATCGGCCTTCAGCGTCGACGAGTTGTCATGACCGATGTTGGTCTTGATGTTCCGAATAGGCCAGCCGGAATGAATCAGCCGGCGAGCCATGTCCGTGTCCTCGAAGTACGCGCTGACGAACATCTCGTCGAACAATCCGACGTCACCAATCGGTCCTTCACCAATCGAGAACGCTTGCCAGTGAGGGAAGCCGGCACAGAGGACGAGCTCGTTCGGGCCAGCCTCAGAGAACTCCTCCAGGGCTCCAGGCTTCCACTCCACATCGTTGGACACAATCAGCCACTTCGGGTCATGAGGGAACGACTTGATTCCCAGATTCCATGACGGGGCCACGCCAAGGTTCGACGGAATCGGAGTGTAGGTTGCCTCCTCGAACCAATCAGGAATCGTCAACTTGATGTCCGGTTCGCCGTTGTCGATGATGATGAGTTTCCGGATGGGGTAGTCGATGGAGTCGAGCATCCGTTGGAGAAGGTCGTGTCGGTTCAGGACCGGAACAATCATGTTGGGAATCATGGTCATCCTCTGAAGGTGTGGCCTTCGAGATTGAAGTTCACGAAGGGATTGAGCGAGTAGGTGTCGGCCCCGTACGTTTGCTTGACCCATCGCTTCATGGCAATCAGGTCTCGGTCGTAGAGCTTCCAGGGTGTGTCTCCTCCGGAGTAGTAGCCGGGGAGTCGGTGTTGGTCGTCGATGGTGCCACAGTCTGTCCCGACGAGGACGATGTAGCGGGCTCCCATCATGGCGGCCAAGTGGATTGACCCGTGGACGGATGATGAGCCGAAGACGATGGCGTCGTCGTGAGCGGTCGTGAACGGGTCGAAGTTGTTGCCAGGTGGCACAGCCGGGTCAGGGTAATTCAAGACGATGCGGTCATCCTCTGGGACGACCTGCCATTCCTTCTCACCGTTCGGGCCGGGTCGTGACCATCGAGTCGAACATGGTTCCTGGACGACGGCCGCCAGGATTCCTTCGTTGTCGAGTTGTCGCTCGATGACCCAGTGGTAGTGACTGAAGAGGTAGAAGGTTGGAATCCTGAGGAGCTCACCAATCAGGTTCGTGGCCACCACAATCTTGTCGTCGAAGAACCTTGGGTCGAGGTAGCCGACCGACGAACCGGAACCGAGGACCCACAATGTTTTCCCATGATGAATGTTTCTCAGTTCCTCGAGCTTCATGAGAAGTGCTCCTGGAGGTACGGCATCCAACGGTCATACCACACCTTCTCGACATCGAACTGGAGAGCGAACTCACGAGACTTCTCCGACTTCGTCCCCTTCCGCTCGTAGGCTTCCTCCAGCGATTCGACCATGTGGCTGATTGAGGGAATCTTCCAGATTGCGGATTGGCTCTCGTTCCAGAACCATTGACCCTCGACCTTCCACGAGTCCTCAGAGACGAGGTCTTGGCTGGCCGTCCAGTTCGATGTGATGACCGGAGTCGAACACATCTGAGCCTCGACAGTGGTCAGTCCGAACCCTTCCCCATAGGTTGCGTTCAGGAGGACGTCCATTGAGGTGTATAGTGCGGCGACAATCTTGTCGGGGTAGCCGGTGCGGAGCGCGGTCGGGTCAGCGATGCGGACACGCTTCTCCGAGAATCCCAAAGACTTGAGGAGGACGTCGAGACGGAACCCGCCGAACACACCGGACGCTTCCATGTGGAGGTAGAGGTAGGCGTCGGGATGGTCATCCATGAAGAGCTTCGCGGCGGCCAACTGTTCGAACACGGCTTTGCGATGGACGTGACCGTTTGCCTTGTTACTTGCGACGATTCCAATCAGGAAGGCATCCTTCGGGATGTTCATGAACTCCCTCGTCGGTCGACCCATCACACTCTTCGTCGGCTTGAAGATTGTCGAGTCAATCGCGTGCGGAATGTAAGTGTTCTCGATTCCATACTCGGTCATCTGGCGCTCGCCGTGAGGTGCCATCGAGATGGGTCGGACGTTGTCCTTCCGGAGAACCTCCAGCACTCTCGGCGGAGGTGTCAGGTGGTCCATCGGGGTCCAAGCGTGAATTGTGTCCTCGAACACCATGTCCTTGTAGACCCAAACGTCGTACAAGGTCATGAGAGCCGTTGTGCGGTCCTTGAAGCGGTCTTTGAAGTCTTCATACCAGGTGGGGATGACATCGTCACAGTAGGCCTTGTAGCCCCTGGGGTAGTGAAGTATCGGCCCGTGAGGTGTCTTCATCTCAGAGAAGCGTCCCTCGAGGCCGTAGTTCGAGGCGACGCCCACCTTCATCCCATGTCGGACCATTCGGTCGACCAGGAGTTTCGCTTGTGTGCCATAGCCCGTGGCCACTCCAGGAGTGTTCGACGCCAGAAGGACGGCACCTTGAATCTTGTCGTAGGTTGGCATGGCCTCATCCTAGTACGGACCACCGAGAATGAGAGGAGCCCCGCACCAACCTACGAGGTACGGGGCTCCAATCTGGTTAGATGTTAGGCCATCTCCAGAACCTTGACGTGAGTGGTGTCAAGCAGGTTACCGTCGAAGCGGTAGGTGAACTTGTAACCAATCTCGTCGGTAGCGAAGTACGCCTGGTCGCTCACCGAGGTCTCAAGACCAGTGGTGACGATGGTGTACGACGGGAGGTGGCCGAAGGCGATTGGCTTCAGGCCAGTGGTAGCGGCTGGTGCGGCAGGGTTCTCGAACACGGGGTAACCGAGCAGAGTTCCCTCGCCCTGGCCGACGATGTTGTAGAGGTAGTTTCCAGCATCGTCCTTCAGCTTACGGACAGCTCCGAGAGTTGCCGTGCTCATGTGCCAGCCCACACCGGGGAGACGACGAGCGGCTCCATCCAGAGAGTAAGCGAGGGTGATGAGCTCGTCAGCGGTGAACGCCGTAGCGCTTGCCGCGGTTGCTCCGGTAGCGGCCGCATCGAACAGACCCGTAGCCTCGACGGTTCCGGTTCCGACGGAAGCAAGCTCGTTGACCTTGTATCCGATGGCGTTACCGGCAACACGACCGATGTGCTCGGTGATGTTGAATCCAGCGTCTTCAACCAATTCGCGAGCGATTTTGGTGATGAGCGAGATTTTGCGAGGGGTCAGCAGGACCGAGGAGTACGTTCCAGCGGAGTCCGCAATAGCGGAACCGGCGGCGTACTGGTCAGCGGTCGGGTATGCCGTCATGGTGGGCATCCGGAAGGATTCTCCAGAGTCCCTGGTCAGGACGGTGCTTGTCTCAAGCATGGGGCCGACGAGTCGGGCACGGTCCATGACCTGGTCGTAGAATCCGACGGGCACAGTGTTAGCCGAGGGCACCAGGGTGGCGCGGGTCTCGAACTTGTGCGAACGGATTTCTCCACGAGCAAGGGCACGGAAGATGTCGCGCTCTTCGATGTTGGATTGTGCGGGCTGGAAGTCGCGTGCGGCCTCAGCGGTCTCGACCTTGCGGTCTTCGGAACGCTTCGCCACAGAGATGGCCTCGTCAGCCTTCGCGATGTCCGCCTCAATCGTGTTGATTTTGGCAAGCTCTTCGCCAGAGAGTCCGCGACCTTCGGTCTCGGCCGAGTCCAATACGGACCGGACCTGCTCGATGAGGTTGTTGCGAACTTCTGCCTGAGCCTTGATGAACTCGGACATGAGTCTCCTTAGTTGTTGTTGTTGTGGTTTCGCGGTCGCGTTGACGCTGAACCGACTCTCGGCCGTGTTGACACTGAACCGATGTTTCAATTCTACCGGGGAGGAGTATCCCGGCTTCTGGGATTGCGACACGCCCGGGATTTATTTTTTGAGAATGGGGTTGACATAGTTTCGGGATACCTGTAGCTTCTAAGTATCAAGCAACACCAACCGGAAGGAATCAAAATGAACACCACCAAGCCAGCACACATCATCCGCACCGACATCGCCAACCTGAACGCTGACATCCAGAGCATCCAGGTCCACTTCGAACAGATGATGAAGGCCAACACCGAAGCAATGATGGTCAACATGGTCAGCGAGGAGCGCTCGTACCACATGGAGCGTCGTTCGCTCAAGCAGAAGTTGACTTCGGCTCAGATTGACTGCCTGATTAGCGAACTCCAGGTCATCAAGGACTCCGTCGAGGACCTCTTCTAACAACAACAACCGGGGCCCCTACGGGGGCCCCAAGGAAGGAAACATCATGAACACCACACCTCGCAACACACCAGAAGAACTAGAGCGAGCAATCGCCTGGACCCTCCGCGAGCTAAGCGAGCCCGCTTCCATCTTCGAGAAGGAAGAACTCAGAGTCGCACTCTCCGAGCTTGCCTTCTTATACACGCAACACTTCCCCAGGTACCAGGTCGCGACCGCTTAGAAGGTGAGGATACCGGGGCCAGTGTCAAGGGGTCTGGCCCCGGTTGCCTAGCGAGTCTCCTCAGAACGTGAGACGCGGGTTTCCTTAGCCCTCTGGACTGGTGGATTGTCCAGAGCGACGATGGCCCGTGCGAACTCATCCGCTAGGTCTTTGATTACACCAGACGTCGGATTGCCAGCGACCTTCAGAATCGCGGCCTTGACTTGTGCTTCAGTTGCCATTGAGGGCCTCCAATAGTTCGAGCTTCTTCTTCTTCAGCATGAGAAGCGCCAGCGCTTCAGCGTCAGCGTCGACAGTGTCAACTTCTTCCACGGTCTCGACCTCGGGCTCAGGTGCCAGAGTGTCCAGGACCTTCGAGACGAGGCTCTTCTCCTCCATGGAGATGTCCTCGCCTTCCTCAATCTTCAGAAGAGTTGTGGCGAGCTCCTCAGCGTTCACGTCGGCTCTCTGAGCAATCTTGTCCAGGCCACGAACCGAAGCGCTCCCAGCGGTGCCCTCATACGCTGGCACAGGAGTCAGAGAGACTTCGTGAAGACGGACAGACTCGAGGGTGCGACGGTTGCCGGACTCGTCCCATGAATCTTTGACAGTAGTGAATCCGAAACTGAGCGAGTCAATCACTCCGGTACGAACCAACTCGGCGACGTCCCGACCGAGCGTCGTGTTGGGTAGCTGAGCGCGGACCTTCAAGCCGCGGCCGTCTTCCTCGAGCTGGAGAGTTCCGGCGCGAGTCGAACCGAGCACCTGACCGGAGTCGTGGTTCCAGTAGAAGAAGATGTTGTTCCGTGACTTCAGCGAACGAGTGAACGCTCCGCGCTTGATTCGCTCGATGAAGGGCAGGGGTTGACTGTCAGAGTCAAAGACGGCGGCGTAACCTTCGAAGGTCATGCCGTCGCTTCCGTCCCGAACCTCAATCTGAGTCAGGTTGGTTCTGGTCTCGAGCTTCTTCACACTCTCTCCTCGGGCTCTTCCTTCATTCTCGGCTTCAATTCTACCAACGACACCCTCAGCATAGGCCAGCGCTCGCTCTGCGGCCCTCTTTGACGGGCCTGAACCCCAAAGAAGGTGAGCCACAACACCGGGGGAGGGGTAGGCCTCGTTGTCGGGGTCAGCGGCAGGAGCGTCCAGGTCGACAAGGTGTCTGGCAATCCAAGCGGCAATCCGAGTCCATTTTTCCACGGTGACCGAACCGTTGGCCATGGCACGAGCCTCACGGATTGTCCGTTCGACAAGACCGTCACCACCGAGACCTTGCTCGTAGTATTCGAGGCCACGTCGTGCGGCCGCTCTCATGTAAGCCGGAGGGTCGAGATTGACTTGACGTTCCTCTACGTCGTCAGCGAGTGCCTCACGGAACTCATCACCCTCATAGGTTCCACCAGGGTCCATGTCCTCAGAGATGCTCACCGCGACCATCTGGTCGATTGCGGATTGCTCGTCAGCGTGGCAGGCCAGGAGCTCGCCGTCTTCTTTGACGACGGCCCACTGGTCACAGTCAGGGTGACGGTCGGTGATGAAGTACGGCATGAAGCTAGTCCCTCTTCTGAATCTGGAGAACCCCAACTTCTAATCCGCCAGGGTCGCTGACAGCCCACAGAGCATCCGACGGACGGATTGTGAGCTGGATGGTCGCGCCAGGGTCAATGTGAGGAGCGTTTGAAACAGACACGGCAGAGCCACCGATGAAGATGTACTCGTTCGAGGACTTCGTCATGTTGTGAATGGTGACTTCTTGAGGCATATTGTCCGGCGTGACAATCATCGTCGGGGTTCCGATGCTCAAAGTGTGAACAGAGTGAAGAATTGGCATTAGGTCACCTCGTCCTTGTATTGGGATTCGATGTCGCCACCATCCTGAACAGTCTGAGCGTTCTGAGCGACGCTCTGAAGCTGAACAGAAGGTAGGCCAGTGTGAGTGATGGGAGGCAGGCCGAGCATCTCAAGAACAGACGCGGGGTCGTAACCGGCGAAGACCAGGTCGCGAGCCATCTGGACTCGTTCACGTTGGGCTCGGACATCCGAGTCGTCGATGTTGACGTTGGCCAGAGGGACACGCACAGCGTCGGCTGAGGTGCTCTCCATTGGACGGAGGTCCTCGAGTCGGCGGACGTCGTTGACGGTCAGGTAACCGGCCTGGAGGCCAGTCGAGTATGCCTGGGAGCGGGTCGCCAGGTCAGAGCGGACGATGGAGTCGATGTTCCACTTAAGGAAGGCGTTCTCACCGCCAGGTTCACGAGCGAGAAGTGGTGACAGTGAATCCTCGAGGCGTGCCAGGAGTGGACGGAGGCCAGTGACCCACCAGCTACGATTGGATTCTTCGAGGCTGGCGTAGCTTGTCGTCCCAGGGATGTTCAGGAGGTGGCTTGGGATGGAGAAGGCTCGAGCAATCTCCTCGACCATGAAGCGTCGTGATTCAATCGCCTGGGCGTTCTCGGGCTCTGCCTGAGTTTGCTTGAAGGTGGCCCCACCAGATAGGATTCCGGTCTTCTGGCCGTAGCGCCATCCACGGTGACGACGGTCAAAATTGGCGGCGAGGTCGGCGGCCTGTTCGCTCGAAAGATTGCCGGGAAACTCGATGATTCCGTTCATGTTAGTTCCGGAGCCAAAGAACATGGAAGCATAGGCTTCAAGAGCTTGTGAGAGTCCGAAAGCGTTCTTCATCATCTTTACGCGGCTGATACCACGGACGTCACCAGGTCGGAGAATGTCGGTGATGTGAATCATCTCGTCGTCGCCGAGAGTTTTCTTCTCGCCGGCCACAGTGAATGTCAAAGTGCCGCCACCGTTCCGCTTCACCTCGACGGTCGACGGATTGAGAACCATGAGGTTGACGACGCGGCCTTGACGTGAGAAGACACGAATGAAGGCGTTGCCGTCCAGGAGGAGGCTGACGATTGCTTGAGTGTAGAACGAGGAGCGAGCCATCGCGATGTCAGGTTGGCTGACCCAAGCCGGTTTCGGACGGAAGGGTCGGCGAGCTCCGTCACCGTCACGGTAGAAGCAATCGACCGGCAGGGTCGAGATTGTGCTCGCAATCATGTTCACGGCCGAGGTGACAGCCGTAATCTGCCACACCGTCTCCTCGGTGACATGAGTGTCCGATAACGTGCCGAAGGCAATATCGTCGCCTGACTCGAAGACAGTCTGAAAGCTAATCGCTCTATCTTCGAAGAATCTATTGAAGACCATCTATCGTCCCAACGCCAATCCAATAAGAATCATGAAGGCTCCACCGATGATGATACCGACGGGGATGCTCAGCAGTGTAACGCCAACCGTTATGGTGGCGGCTCCGACTACCTGAAGAATTGTCGACATCATCTTCCTATCCAAAGAATTGGGGAACCACTTCTTCCATTGTAGTGCCAAGGTAGGTGGCGCGGTCGTATGCGGTCACGGCACAGATAGCCAAGTCTATCTTCCGAGGGCTGAACTTCTTGTCTTTGACGATGCGTGGCCCGAGGTTGTCGGTTTTGATTACACAGTTATCCAAGTGTCTGGCCAGGGCAGGGTCGCCGTTGTGAACGAGTTGGTCATCCAGGACGGCATCTCGGAACTTCTGACTAGCCGGGACCATCCTCCGTGGCGAGCTGGAGTGATACTCGACCATCGGCAGACCCTTCTCGGCCAGGACCTCGATAGACCGTTGCCACCGGAAGGGGTCACAGACAATCTCTCGAGTCTTCGGATGCTCCTGGTAGAACTTGATGATGGCGGCCTCGACGTCAGAGATGTCAACTCTCCAGTCCGGACCATCCTCATTCATGTTCTTCTCCCACAGCCCAACCGGGATGACCTTCGCCTTCTCACCGTCCTTCGGGATTGTCACAGCGACGAGCGCAGTACAGTCATTCGCGAACGAGCCATCGAAGCCGAGGATGACTTCCTCTTCAGGGTCGAGAGTCAGGTTAGGGTCACCTAACTTGTCCCAGGAGCCGTCAGGGAGCCAAGTGTCCTGACCGGACGTCCAGACATTCAGTCGCTTCGTCTTGAACTCTGACTCGGTTGTTCGGCGGACCGATGATTCGAAGTCAGCCGGGTCAGAGAGGTCACCGTAGCCTGGGTTCGCCTTCTGCCACACTTCAGGGTCACGGTAGTCACCCTCGGCCTCCCACCAAGCCATGAAGAATGTTGGGTCGTCAATCTCATTGAGCGAGACGGCCTTGCCGTACTGGTAGAGGGTGTAGGCAATCGAGTCGCCACCAGTCTGGTCCCTCATCGAGCCGGCCGTCGTGATGGCCACGGTGGTCGCCATTCGACCTCTCGACGCTTGAGCCAAGTTCATCACATCCCAGAGCGCTCGATTCGGTTGGGCGTGAAGCTCATCGAAGAGCACGAACGTCGGATTCAATCCTTCCTTCGAATAGGCCTCAGCCGAGAGCACTCGGTACACCGACCCGTTCTCCGGGAACTCGATAGCGTCACGATAGAAGCGGAACAGCTCGGACAAGTCAGGTGAATGTTCAGCGGTGCGGCGAGCATCCGAGAACACGATTCTGGCCTGCTCCTTCTCAGCGGCCACCGAATACACTTCGCCACCCTTCGGGCCGAGCGTCAAAGATGCCAGAGCCATCGAAGAACCGAGCGCTGACTTGCCGGATTTTCGAGGCATCCCAATCAGGTTCACACGATTCCGGAGCCCAGCCTCATCCGAAGCGAAGATATGAGACAGAAGAGTCTTCTGCCAATCCCGCAACACCAACTTCTCACCAGTCAAGCCCGCCACAGAATCCTTCGTGATGATTCCGAACGTCTCAATGAACTTGATATACAACTCGGCACGAGGTGAACCCAAGAACTCCTCCGGGACAGGTGTCAACCATCTAGGAGGCCAAGCGTCAGAGCTCACTAGCGCTCGCCCTCAATTCCTCCAACGCCGACCGAGCCTTCACCTCAGCCACACCAAGACGAGAACGGTCCGACGGAGAGAACCCAAGAAGAGACAAGCTCGACACAATCTGCCGGTCCAACTCCCTCAAACTTCGACGGTCATCACGCTCACCAAACTCCGCCACCAACCGGCGAAGATGCTCACGCTCATCCAACATCTCGCACGTCATCTGAAGAAGCTCAATGTCAGAGCCGGGGCTAATCCAAGCCAAGCCCTTCTCCCAAACACGATTCCACAAAGCCGACCCAGCCTCACCCAACTCACGAAGCGGCTCGGGACGGTCCAACGCCATCGGAAGGACCACCAAGTCACTCTCCTTCGGCATCGCACGCTTCCCAGGGTTGCCAAGAAGACGCTTCTGCTCAATCGGCTTAGCCGGACGGCCAGCGGGCAAGGGAACCACCTCCAACCCCTATCGTAGCCCAATCGAATAATTTCGCGGGTATGTGCGTTCGGC
>Ga0255752_10002071_pt1 | contig 22660 bp, 15 predicted proteins | sample 011ome_25_FD_179952 | JGI IMG/M metagenome (GOLD analysis project Ga0255752, IMG submission 179952) | Coastal salt marsh microbial communities from the Groves Creek Marsh, Skidaway Island, Georgia - 011512CT metaG (version 2) | ecosystem: Environmental > Aquatic > Marine > Intertidal zone >... | reverse complement strand
ACAATGAAAGGTTTATAACTCAGTATGACCCTAAGAGTTTAGGAAATTATAACGGCACAGTTCAAAACATCAAGCAACTATTAACCGAATCAAACGCTGAATTTATTGATGCTACGGACATATCAAATGTTATTGGTGCATTTAATGATCATCAACACCATTCAAGTTACGGGGCATTTCTGATATACCGAAAAATTAAAAGTCAATTGTATGAAAAAGAAAGTCTTTAGTATTCTTGGGAAATTTTGTATTGCGCTGCTATTGGTATATTTATTAATGTCAATCAACAAGGGAGATGTTGAATACATATACGCGAACTTTTAGCTTTTTTAGAATAGGACCCGCCCGAAGCATAAGCCCTATTTACTAGCGCTTTTTTACAACAGTCAATTTTCCATTGTGTATGATGCTATTCCCTTTTATATGATATAAATAATTCCCCATACTCAACTGAAGCTTACCTATATTTATGAGGTCATTTCCATTTACAAACTGATGAGAAATAAGTTTTCCACTTAAATTAAAAAGGGAGAATTCTAAAGGTGCGTCGGTAGATGATGAAATTTTCAACTCGCCATTTGCAGCAACTGGATTCGGGTAACAAGAAATCCATTCTTTCAAAGGAGAAGCCTCCATTGCGACAGCTTGATCTCCAAGATTGATGTTATCGACATAAAGCATTTGCGACCAATTACCGTGATTTCTAAATGCGATACTTAAAAAGTCTTCTCCTAGATAGCTCGTCATGTCTATGGAATCTGTTCGCCATTCTGAGGGCGCTGGAACAAAGGGTGCATTTGAAAAATCTGGAGCTGTTGCCAAATCAGTATCTCCCTTAAAATAAACGGTATTCCAGGTGGTTCCGCAATCGGTAGAAACCAATACTTCAAGACTATCCAAATATGCCCCACTATAACGTGCATATGCCACATCAAAAGTTAGCCAGCTACTATTCACTGAAGAAAGATCAATCGAAGCAATCATATCGCAAGTTGTGCCTCCACCATCTACATTATAATTATCAGCTAAAATCAATAAACCTAAACTGCAAACCGATTTTACTTATGTTAGCCCAATCGTCAGACCTCTTTGTCCATTAAATCAGTAACGACATGATATCTTGGATCGTCAATTGAAGATTCAATAATATTTCCAAAATTAGGGTCTGATTTTAACAATAGCACTTTGCATTCGGGACTTAAGTGTATTAGCCTTATTTGTTTGCCAAATTGTCTATATTTATCCGTAATTGATTTTATTGCTTCAATACCTGAGTGATCCGATACTCTGGATTCGATAAAGTCAATTTCTATTTTATCTGGGTCATTTTTAGGATTAAACTTGGAACCAAACATTTGAACAGAACCAAAAAAGAGAGGACCCCAAATTTCATAAACCAATGTTCCGTCTTCTTTCGTCTTTTTTCTAGCACGTATCATTGCCGCATTTTTCCAGGCAAAAACCAATGCAGACATAATTACTCCAGCAATAACAGCAATTGCTAAATCTTGCCAAACAGTAATAGCAGAAACCGCAATTAAGACGATTGCATCAGGCAATGGAATTTTTCTTATAATTCTAAAACTACTCCAGGCAAACGTTCCGATAACTACCATAAACATAACTCCTACTAGCGCTGCTAGCGGAATTTGCTCTATTAGTGGAGCTCCGAATAATATAAAACATAGTAAAGCAATAGCAGCTGTAACTCCAGATAATCGGCCTCGGCCACCTGAATTGACATTAATTAGTGATTGTCCAATCATCGCGCATCCGCCCATTCCGCCAAATAGACCGTTTAGTAAGTTTGCGCCACCCTGAGCTACACATTCTCGGTTACCACTCCCCCTAGTTTCAGTAATATCATCAACTAAATTTAATGTCATCAATGATTCAATTAAACCAACTGCAGCCATTAAAAATGCTGTCGAAATAATTAAATCCCAATGACCATTTAGGCTCCCAAAAAAACTAAATATTTGGGTTTGAAAAGAAGGCAAAGACCCTTCAAGCCCCTCTCCTCCTCCATCACTAATAAAAGAACCGACTGTGCTAACTTCTATGTGTCCTAAAATAGTAATCGCGGCAACAACTATTATTGCAGTCAAAGCAGCAGGAATTTTTTTTGTCAGCTTGGGTAATCCAAACATTATACCCATAGTTAAGACTACCAACCCAATCATCATCCACAACTCGGAACCTTCCATGATTTGTGGAGTCCCGTCCACATTTTTCATAAAAAGACCCAACTGAGAAATAAAAATCACAATGGCTAAACCATTAACAAATCCCATCATAACAGGGTGAGGAATAAGCCTTACAAACTTTCCAAGTTTTAAAAAGCCTGCTGAAATTTGAATAATTCCAACCAACAAAAGACTGATAAAAAGCCATTGTAATCCCAGGTTATCAACAGGAACTTGCATTGCATTTCCAACTTCATTTCCTTTTTGAATCATGTGAACCATTACAACTGCCATTGCTCCCGTAGCTCCTGAGATCATGGCTGGTCTACCCCCAAATAATGCCGTTACAAGACCCATCATAAAAGCTCCGTATAAACCAACTAAGGGGTCAATCCCTGCAACAAAAGCAAAAGCCACAGCTTCAGGAACCAAAGCTAATGCAACAGTGAGGCCTGAAAGTATGTCATTCTTTGGATTGTGTGTAAAGTTGTTAAATAGTTTTCTCATTTGGCTAAGGCTTTTCGGTTCAGAAAAGCGCAAAAATAACCTTTTAGTTAAAGGTAGAATAAGTTTTTTTTATGATAAATTTCCGATTCTTGTTTTGTTTATAAGAGTTTGAACAGGTCTCCATCATCAAATGCTGGGAAATTTTCACGGAATTCATTGAGGGTTTTTAGGTCCATTTCAACTATACTGATCATTTCTTTACAGGAAATGACTTGGTCTAGCCTTTCTCCTTTGGGAGAGAAAAAACGAGAATCTCCGGAATATTCAATTCCATTTCCATCTAAGCCAACCCGATTTACCCCAACAACAAAAGCTTGATTTTCTATTGCTCTTGCCTTCAATAGAGAAGTCCACGCATCGCTTCTTACTTTTGGCCAATTTGCAACATAAATTAGGCAATCATATACGGGTAATTTAGATTTTCCATCTGAATTCCGAGTCCAAATAGGAAATCTTAAATCGTAACAAATTTGCGGACAAAACCGGATTCCCTTGTGTTCTATTATAACACGTTCTATTCCCGGCGTAAAATAATTCTGCTCATTAGCCATTCTAAAAAGGTGCTTCTTATCATAGGTGATTGTGGCTCCATTTGGCGTTGCCCAAACCAGCCTGTTATAGCGCTTTGTGTTTTCGAGAATAATTAGACTAGCTACAAATACAGCGTCTTTTTCAATTGCCATTTTTTGCAACCAGCAAACAGCTTTGCCATCCATTGTTTGTACAACACTATCAGAATTTGTTGTAAAGCCAGAGTTAAACATTTCTGGGAGAACAAAAATATCGACATCTTTGATGTTGTTCAATATCCTTGAAAAATGTTCTAAGTTTTTATCGTTGTCTTCCCAAGTTAACTCGGCTTGAACTAAAGCAATTTTCATATAATTATTTACTTATCAATCTTGTGACGTGACTTAAGTTTTCGATGCCTGACCTTGAGTAAGAGCACTTTTTAATAGACACCCAAAACTAATAAATTATTGGATAAAGATCATAGCTTTCTATCATTACCGTCTTTTTGCTATAATCAGCCAGAAAAAATCCTTCTTTCAAAAAGTATCTTGAACTTAATTATTTTTGTTGATTATACAGCTATATTGTGTAGTTAATATAAATTTCTTAATGTTTATACAATTACTGCTAATAAATGGTGTTTTTTTTTGAAAAAATTTATAACTTCATCACTCTGAAGAAATTTTGGCCCAATTTTTATGTACTTTGCCGGGCAATGCAAAAAATGTCTTTTATGATACAAAAATTCATCATCGTCGCAGTCATGTTTATAAGCTTCATGTTCTTTTCTGAAGGAGGGGTGTCGGCTCAAAATGCTTATGATGCTGACGGAAAAAAAACTGGGCCATGGATTATTACAGGCGATATGAGCAGGCAGAAAGGATTTGATGACGGCGCTAAAGTTGAAGAAGGAGAATATAAAAAAAGTAGAAAAGTTGGTGTTTGGATTAAATATTGGCCAAATGGCGAGAAAAAAGCAGAAGTATTCTATGATCGAGGAAGACCTACGGGAGATTATAAATCATTTTATGAAAATGGACAGCTAGAAGAGAGTGGCTCAATGAAAGGGGGTAATTTGGTCGGAGAATTTGCTATGTACTACCCGGACGGGACACCAAAACAGAAGAAAACTTTTAATGAAGTTGGGGAAACCGAAGGTTTAGTTACTTTTTGGTTTGAAAATGGCCAAAAAGAATTAGAATTTCAAACGATTTCTGGGAAAGAAACAGGCAAGGCAGAATGGTTTTATGAAAATGGAGATAAGAAAAAAGAGAAAACATTTGTAAATGGAGTGGCAAGCGAGCCAGTATTATTTGAAAGAAAAAATCCGCCTTACGAAGATCCTAACCCACCGATTGTTGAAAAAGGGCCAAAAGCCAAGGGAGATGAAAATTCGGCGCAAGGAGGTAAAAATGGAAGTCAAATTGTTGATGGATACCACAAGACCTATGATAAGGCTGGAAATATTCTAATGGATGGAGAGTTTTCAAATGGTCGTTTAAATGACGGTAGGCATTACATTTATGATGAATTTGGCTTGTTAGATCACATTGAAGTATTTAAAAAAGGGGTTTATGCTGGGAATGGTGTTATTGGATCTAAAGACAAATACTAATCTTTTTTCTTTTTATAGCTATTTTTAGCAAACAGCTTTATTGACTAATGATTCATAGAAAAGATCCTTTTACTAATTAAAGGCAGGGCATAAATAATCTGATTCTCCTCTAGGACATGAATATATTCCAAGTATTACTTCATGTGTATTTGAGCTGCCAAGACGTATTTTCGACGTCGTAAAGTCAAAAGAATACCCCAAAGAAAAATACTCTAAAAAGTTGATTTTTACAATTCCAGCAAACGCGTCTATATTTCGCCAGGAAGCACCAACCTCAAAATGGTGATTCAATTCAAATAATAAATTTAAATCAACTGATGGGTTTGTATAACCCGTCCATTTCAGCATTGCTGAGGGCACCACATTTATTTCGTCTCCTGTTTCAAACCTTTTTCCACCGACCAACAAATAGTGTAAAGTGTTTTTAGTTTTATCAGAACCTATTAAACCCCATTTTTTTGGAAAAGCTTGGCGAATACTAAAACCCGTGAACCAATCTTTATGACCAATAAAAAATCCAGGGGAAATATCTGGAATAATAAAACGAGCTCCAGAACCTCGAATTAAGGGATCGCCGCCATCAGCAACCGATATTTTTGTAGCATCTAAACGTAATTCTTGCAATCCGGCAAACACCCCGGTTGAAGCTGTAATTCCTCTAGACAAAGGAAAATGATAGGCATAGGCTAGGTACATGGTTGTTTTTTTAATGGGTCCAATTACATCACTTTCTACATAAACTCCGGCTCCATGCTTTGTTCTAATACTCTTAACTTTTTTAAATTTTAACTCTCCGTTTACCGAAGCAAATGTGGTTTTTGGTGCCCCCTCAAAACCAACCCATTGTAATCGATATCCTAATTTTACATCTAAACATGGTTTGCTCCCTGCAAGAGCAGGATTAATAGCAAACCCATTAAAAATGTATTGTGTGAATTGAGCCGTTTGCTGACCCTTAAATTGGGCGCAAATAAAAAAAACCAATATTCCTATATACAGCTTCATTATAAAATAATAGTAATAGACCCTGTGACTATCCCTTTGTCATTTCCTGTTTGTAAATCAATTACATAAAAGTAGGTTGCCGCAGGTAATTTAAGTCCTTTGTAAGTTCCATCCCATCTTTTATCATTTGTGTAACCCACTACATTAAAAACTTTTTGGCCCCACCTATCATATACACTAACTTTTGCTCTAGGGTAACTACTAATATTACCTATTTCCCAATAATCATTTAATCCGTCATCATTTGGAGTAAGCGTGTTTGCTGAGAAAATAGGACTTTCCAAAAAAACAGTAACCTCGTCATAGGATTCACAACCTCCTGGCGAAGTCACCGTAAGCTGGTATGTTGTAGTTACGTCTGGACTGGCCAGAGGCTGGGGCGAGGTAGGAGATGACAAGTCATCAATGGGACCCCAGAAATAAGAGCCATTGCCACTTCCTTGAAGAATAGTGCTTTCACCAAAAGGAATTAAAACATCCTCTCCCGCATCAGCCATTGGATCGTCTACTGTTAGGACTATTTCGGCTGAAGTACTGCTTATTGGACAACTGCCTAAACAAGTAAATGTTGCTGTTATTTCATCACCATCAGAAAAACCAGAGCTCGTATAGGTATTATCTGCTCCAGTCGCCACAGTTAACCCGTTAACAAACCATTCAACCGTACTTGAAAAGTTACAGTCAGAAGCATTAGCTGTAAAGGTAACATCATCATTTACACAAACGTCTGTTGCGCTTGAAGAGATTCCAACCGTTGGCGGAATTTGATCAACCGCCGAACCACTAGCTGTAATATCAAACATAGCTGAGGCGGGATTTGTATCAGCTCCATTCATTGAACCATCAACTTGAACATAATAGGTAGTATTGGGCTGCAACCCTGACGCCGTAAGTGTGGATTGTCCTACTGTTCCGTCAATTGTTGTTTCACAATTCGAAACAGCAGAATAAGTAGCTTCATCGCAAGCTACACCTGCCTCGATGACAACAGCTTCCAAGCTAGAACCAAATCCAGCTGTTAAATCAAATGCCATGTTAGAAAAATCAATTTGTGCATCACCCCCTATAGAGTTTGTCGTAAATGAAAACCAAACTGTATTCTCCAAGGTAAAGCAAAAGTTTCCAGCAGCAGTAGCACCATCAGAACATCCGATACAAACGCTAATTGTTGCGTCTTGTGTACTTCCAGGTTGAGCTTGGTTGGCACATAAAGTTGTAGGGCTTGTGCAATCATCGTTTCCGGGCTGAGCATGGAACACAATAACATTTGAAACTACAAGTATGAGTATAGACAGCAGCTGTTTCATAAAACGGCAAATTTAAATAAATACCTTGAAAAAATCAACATTTTATTGTATCCCATTACAAATGAATAGTGTCGTTTTATTACATTTGTTTAACAGTTGGTACGAATTGTGCTATGTGGCCTTTATAGAAATCTATTATTATGAAAAAGCATTTACTTTTTACGGTTACAATATTCTTTCTCTTAATTACTTCTTCAAAAGGGCAATTTGTTAATTATGAAAATGACTATGGATGGAATTTAGGCTTCAACATAGGAGGTGTTTGGCAGCAAAACGACTTTGACTATACGCCAAAAGGGGGAATTAGCGGTGGGTTGACTTTTGGAAAATCAATTTATGAAAAAGAAGGCGCTTTTCTTGCTTTTGACTTACGATACAGATACTTAGGGGGATGGAATAAAGGTTATTCCACAGATACCAGCACAATCTTGGTAGACACATCTTCCTTTTTAGGTTATCAAAATTACCGACTAAACCTGCACGAGCACACACTTGAGGGGGTGCTAACGCTAAACCGCTTACGCGAGTCAACCGGTATTTTATTATATGGTTTTGGAGGAATAGGTCTTACTAATTACTCGATAAAAGCAAACTATGAAAATGGAATATTTGGAGATTACAACTATTTATCCATTGATAATTCACAAAGTCCAAATGAGATCGTAGATGACTTGGATCGCATGTTAGATAACTCTTATGAAACAACCATAAAAGAAAGAGGAACAGATTTCATGCCTTCTCTTGGTTTTGGTATTGGATATCAGTTCCCTTACCATTTTTCAATGGGATTAGAGCATAAAATCACGTATGCTTTGGCAGATAGTAAATTAAATGGGATGCCTAATGGCATAAATGATAAATACCATTATTCTGCATTGTATTTTAGATGGAACTTATTCGGTTCAGGAAGGGAAAACTATACAGTAAACAATAGCGGCAACGTAAATAACTACACTACTGTAAATCCTACGCCAGTTGTAAATACACCGGTTGGAAATAAACCATTAGTTAACATTACGAATCCATCTATAAACAACACAACCGTTCAAAACAATACCTTTACAATAAGCGCCAACATTTATTATGTTGAGACAAAGGATAAAGTTGTTTTTAAGCAGAATGGAATTCAATTAAGTAACTTTAATTACAATAGTAGCACGAATCATTTTGACGCTTCTGTAATATTGCAGCCAGGAAATAATGTTTTTGAAATAAGTGGTTCAAATACTTATGGTTCCGACCAAGATTCAAAAATAATTATTCTTCAACAACCGATTGAAGTTACACCGCCTCCAATTGTTACTATAACGAACCCAACATATTGTCCATTTATCGTTGAATCATCACAACTTATTCTAACGTCTACGATATTAAATGTTGATAACGCCAGTCAAATTGCATTTACATTTAATGGAATAAATTATACTAATTTTAATTACAACAATATTTCTAAGGTTTTCAGTTCAGGATTAACATTAAAAGAGGGAAATAACACGGTTCAAATTACAGCTACAAATTCGCAAGGAAGTGTCTCAAAAACATGTACAATTACTTATAATATTGCTAATGCCTTGCCTCCAATAGTTGACATTACCTTTCCCGCCCTTAACCCTTACAACACAACAAACTCATTAGTTAATATTAACGGAACGGTTAAAAATGTGAGCTTCAAAAACCAAATAAAGGTTTATGTAAACGGCGGTATTCAGCAAAACTTTGCCTACAACTCAGGGACAAAACAAGTTTCTTTTCCGGCTAATTTAATAGTAGGAACAAATGTGATTCAAATATCTGCATCCAATGCTGGTGGTTATGATTCTGAGTCAACAACAATTCTTTATGCACAACCCGAAACACTTCCCCCACCGGCTGTAACTTTTTTAAGCCCTGCTGTTTCGCCACATTCGTTTGCTGTTAGCAATATGACCATTAAAGCAACTGTATTAAATGTATTTGGAAAACCAGGAATTTCGGTGAAACAGAATGGATCGGCAATAACAAACTTTAGTTTTAACCCAATTACAAAGCTCGTTTCTTTTAATGCTAATTTAATCAATGGAAGCAACATGTTTGAGATTAAAGGTACAAATACGGTAGGTAGTGACGTTAAGGTAGCAAGAGTAATTTATAAGAAGCCTTTAGAGATTAACCCGCCAATTGTAACAATAACAAAGCCTATTGTAACACCTTACATGGTAGGTTTCCCTACTCAGACAATAACCGCTAACATTTTAAATGTAAATAACGCAAACAACGTAACCGCTGTATACAATGGTGTTCCGGTTTCAAATTTTATTTATGACCCCGCAACGACAGAATTTAGTTATTCAGCAAATTTGTTAGAAGGAGCAAACACACTATTGATTACAGGAACAAATGTGGCTGGAACTGCCTCTAAAACACAAACCGTGATTTACGATGTTCCTCCTTGTGAAAAACCAACCTTAACACAAGTTTCGCCAGCCGCTAATCCACATTTAACATCCAATTCTAAAGGTTACTTGGAGTATAGCATTACAAATGCAACATCGGTAGAGTTTACTATTAATGGACAATCTTCACCTGGGTTTAACTTTAATCAAGCTACTGGAAAATTTACTTCTATGCTTCACCTTACAGAAGGTGCTACTTCTTACGAGGTTATTGCAACAAATAACTGCGGAAGCACTTCTCAAATGACAGCTATTATTTATGAAGAAGAATTACCTTGTTACGAACCCACGATTAGTTTTATCAACCCTTCTGTAAGCCCTTTTGAGCATATTGGAAAAACAGGAAACACATCATTTAATGTGAGTGTTGAAAATATCACTAATGAAAATATGGTTTTAGTAAAACTGAATGGGTCGCCTGTTTCATTTACATACAACTCACTGACAGGTCACGTTTCTGGAGCAATTTCACTTATCGAAGGAAGTAACACAGTTTCTATCTCTGCTACAAACGAATGCGGGAACACAACTTCTGAAACTATTATCACTTACGTCGGGATTCAAGATCAACTTCCCCCTCCCTTAGTCACGATAACAGCTCCTAATACAAATCCATATGCTACTTCCAATTCAACTGAGACGATTACAGCAACGGTATTAAATGTTGCTGGGGTAAATGATATTTCTGCAATTTTTAATGGAGTTCCAGCAACAAACTTTAGCTATAATAGCACAAACAAAGTTTTTAGCTATAATGCACCCCTTGTTGACGGCATAAATTCTTTAATCGTTTCAGGCACAAATACAGTTGGAACAGATTCAAAAACACAAACAATTACAAAATCCGAGCCTTGTGTAGACCCTACGGTGAGTTTTGATCAGCCAACAGCAAATACTAATGGCTATGCTTCCTTTTTTGCTACAGTGGGGAACATTACAAACTCCAATTTAATTGTTGTGAGTCATAATGGTTCACCTGTTCCATATACATATGATTCTGGGACTGGTAAAGTTTCAGTAACCCTTACTCTGGTAGAGGGAAACAATTTAATAGGCATATCAGTAAGTAACGCTTGTGGAAGCGCACTTTCGGAGCATAATATTGCTTATTCAGCGCCTATCGAAGAGCCATGTGTTAATCCTAGAATCAGGATAACCTCCGCATTAACCAACGAAAATTCGCATTATAACTTTTCGGGTTATGTTACAAATATTACTGATGTAAATAACGTTATAGTGAGACTAAACGACAGCATCATCCCTTCTAATTTTAGTTTAGGCAACGGAAGCCTTACTGCTACAGTCACTCTTGTTGAGGGTAACAACACAATAGTTGTAGAAGCTAACGAATGTGACGGAGCATCTAGCACAGTTACGGTAGTATATACTTTACCCTGTATGCCAGTTGCTTACAGTTTAGTCGTGCCAAATACTACTAGCGCAATAAGTGCTGATGCAGATTATATGATTAAGGTAAGTGCTGTAAATGTTCCTGCTAGTTCCAATATAACAACAACACTAAACGGAGCGTCTGTTCCATTTACATTCGACGCAAACAGCGGGATGATTAATTGTTCTGACCTCACTCTTGAAGAAGGAGACAATCCCGTGGTCCTAACTATCGAAAATGATTGTAGTAATGAAACAATATATTTCACTATAACCTATGAAGCTCCGGTTATGGAAGAACTTGTTCCTTGTGGTCCTCGATTTAACCCAGGAAACGCAGCTTGGCAATTTTGTTTAGTAACGCCTGCTGGAACGTATAGTAGAGAGGATTTAGTAAATAATCCTAGTTTTAGTTATTCTGGACCCGCAACTTCTGTATATTTCAAGCCCATTGCAGGGGGTGGAGATGCTACTGTCAATGGATTACCGTATTCGTTGCAGAACGGACAATACTATTTATTTCAAGGGGGGGTAACAGTAGATGTTAGCTCTTCGCATCCTGGCTCAATGGGACACTGGGAAGTTTGCGTAAATGCTAATTCAATTCCTGTTTTTGGAAATGGAAACAATCGACCGGCTAGTCCATGTGAAAATAAAAGTGCAACAGGTGGTGGAAATCAAACAGAAATGGATGCAGGTGTAAAAGCCAAAGAAGCAGCAGAGAAAAAGGCTAAAGAAGACTTAGATATTGCCTACAATTCTGCTATTCAAAAAGCAGATATGTATTATAATTCAAAGAAGTGGTCATCTGCAAAACAATACTATAATCAGGCATCAGTGCTTAAACCAAGCGAAAGCTATCCAAAAAACAAGATTGAAGAATTAGAAGCTTTCCTTAAAACAGAGGCACAGAAAAAAGCTGATGCAGCGGCAGCAGCAAAAGCGAAGGCTAAAGCAGACGCAGCAGCAAAAGCTAAAGCAGCGGCAGCAGCGAAGGCAAAAGCAGCGGCAGCAGCAAAAGCTAAAGCAGCAGCAGCAGCGAAGGCAAAAGCAGACGCAGTAGCAAAAGCTAAAGCAGCGGCAGCAGCGAAGGCAAAAGCAGACGAAGCAGCAAAAGCTAAAGCAGCAGCAGCAGCAAAAGCGGGGGGAAAATAATTATTTTCTCTTCTGAGATGTTAATGGATTGGCGGTGATTTCTTGATGCCTCTTTCTATTTTTGTAAATATCAACAGCGATAAAAACTGCATTTCGAAAAGATTCTTCTGATGCAATTCCTTTTCCCGCAATATCATAAGCAGTGCCGTGGTCTGGGGAGGTTCTAACTATTGGAAGCCCTGCAGTAAAATTTACCCCAGCTCCAGCAACTAATGTCTTAAATGGTATTAAACCTTGATCGTGGTAAGTTGCAAGAATTCCATCAAACTTGTTAAAACTGGAAGAGCCGAAAAATCCGTCTGAAGGATAAGGCCCATAAACAACAAACCCCTTTTCTTGCATTTCCATTATTGCTGGGAATATAATTTCCTTTTCTTCAGTACCAAGCATTCCATTTTCACCAGCATGGGGATTTAAACCTAAGACGGCAATTTTTGGTTTTTTAACACCAAAGTCTTTTTGAAGAGAAGACTGTAGTATTTCAATTTTTCTGCAAATAAGCTCTTTCGTTAGCGCCTCTGGCACATCCTTTAATGGGACATGATTTGTAATGGTCCCAACCCTTAAGTCATTTAATACCATAAGCATTAAAGAGTCGTCAGCATTTGAATATTTAGTTAGATACTCTGTATGACCAGGAAAATTAAACTTATCGCTTTGGATGTTTTTTTTGTTGATAGGAGCTGTTACCAGAACATCTATCTTTCCCGCAGCCAAGTCTTCTGTAGCAGCTTCTAAAGATTTAAAAGCATACCTTCCTGCAACCTCGGTAGATTTACCAATTTCAAAAACAACTTCTTCTTCCCATAAACAAATTAGATTTGCTATATTTTCTTGAGCCCCTGAGGCATTAGAGATCTTATTAAAACTAAAATTATTTTTCTCTAATTCTTTTCTATAAAAAGTGGCAACTTGGCTAGAGCCGTAGATAATTGGCGTAATGTTTTCAAGAATTCTAACGTCCAAAAAGGTTTTTATAATCAGCTCCATTCCAATACCATTGAAATCTCCAATAGTAATTCCCACTTTTATGTTTCCTTTAGACATAATAAATCCTTGTTTTATTTAATAATTTTTTACAAAATCGAAAAATAACCTAACACCTGTTCCTGTTCCTCCTTTAGACAGATAACCTGAATCACTATCAGCCCATGCTGGACCCGCTATATCAACGTGAATCCAAGGATAGTCCGTGAAGTGTTCTAAAAATTTTCCAGCCGTTATTGCTCCTGCGCTTGCACCTCCCAAATTTTTTATATCAGCAATTGGTGATTTTATTTCTTGTGCATATTCATCCCAAAATGGAAACCGAACTGTTCTTTCATAGGTGTTTTCTCCCGACTCTTCTAGCTTATTAAATGCTGTGTCTGAGGCTGTTCCCATAACCACAGATCCGTAAGACCCTATTGCCCGCATTGCTGAGCCAGTAAGAGTTGCTGCATCAATAACCAACTCGGGTTTATATTTTTTAGCATATGCCAATGCATCTGCTAAAATCATTCTTCCTTCAGCATCTGTGTTTAAAACCTCAACAGTAGTTCCGTCAAACATAGTTACAACGTCTCCTGGAGCATAAGCGTTTCCTCCTGGACGATTGTCTGTTGCAGGAACTAAACCTACAATGTGAATAGGGAGTTTTGCCTTTGCAATTGCATAAATAGCGCAAGAAACTGCCGCTGCGCCGCCCATATCACATTTCATAATATCCATGCTGTTTGCAGTAGGTTTCAGGCTCAACCCTCCCGTATCATATACCACACCCTTGCCAACTAAAATAATTGGCTTTTTGTTTTTGGCACTTTTGGGTTTCCATTCCATTTTTGTAAACGTCGCGGGGTCAAGACTTCCTTTATTCACTGCCAATAGACCTCCCATTTTTAATGTCTCAAGCTTTATTTGGTCAAGAACTTCCACTTTAAAGTTTGCTTTTTTACCCATTTCTACTATCTGATTTGATAACTCTTCAGCATTCAAGAATGAAACGGGTTCGTTGACTAAATCTCGAGCCCAAAAAGTTGCTTCAACTATTGCATTTAATTCCAATAATTGCTCTTTGGAAATGTCTTTTGATTGCGCGTAAATTGATTTTAAAGTGTTTGTTTTATTCTTGGCGTCTTTAAAGTATTTTAAAAACTGATAATTCGCTAAAGCCATGCCTTCAGCGATTGAAGAAAGATATGCCTCCTCTTTTGTTTTGTCGTATACAGCAACTTCTTTTTGCTTAAATTCATTTAAAGATTTAGCAATATTAGCGCCCGCTTTTCTGATCTTTTCCTGCGATTGTGATGTTGGTTTATCCTTAACTTTTACAACGTATATCTGCTCTTTTAAACGGTTAATTAATTTCCACTCAAAATCATCTTTTAAAGACTCCTTTAGATAATTAAATTCGTCTTCGTTGAACCCTAATGAACTTAACTGAATTAAGTCTGAAACGACATAGACCTTACTTGTATTTTCTTTTTTAGAAATAGGAAGGATTGTAATCATGATGTAAATTATTTTGATTGACGAAATTAATCAATATTATCGACTCTTAAATAATGCAATATTAAAATCCTTGCGACCTTTCCGCAACAAATGGCCTAGATTCTTCGTCAATTTAGAACAATGCCGCAATTATTAGACTATACAAGCAACAAATTCAGTAATTTCGTGTTTTATATATGCCTTCTTTTCCTGAAAGAAAAAAAATGCAAAAGTTGAATAAATATCTAATACTTTTAACAATTGGACTAATTCCCATTTTGACTTTTGGCACGCATAATCGTGGTGGCGAAATTACATATACACACATTTCAGGCTTTACTTATGAGTTCACTATAACAACTTGCACTGACGTCGGGGATGACGCTCAAGCAAATAGAGACGAATTATTTATTGATTATGGTGATGGAGAGGGAGACACTATCCCAAGAATAAGCGAAACTTTATTGCCTTTAGATCATAAGAAAAGTGTATATAAAGGGCAACATACCTATTCATCACCGGGATCTTATATTATTTGTATGGAAGACCCCAATAGAAATGGAGGAATAATTAATATTTATACGGGAGGAGCCGGTAATTCAGATGATGTCGTTTTTTCTATTCAGTCTAAATTAATTATTGATCCATTTGCTGGAAATAGTGGAGCAAATAACTCTGTTGTATTTAACGATTGTCCTTGTCCTGCCCAAGCCTGTGTGGGGCAACAGTATTGTTACAATAATTTAGCGGTTGATATTGATGATGATAGTCTTTCTTATGCGTTAGTAGCGCCTTTTGGGGAAAATTGTACCCAACTGCCTGTTCCTACTATGTATCAATTCCCACATTTAGTTAATGGTGGCACAAATACATTTAATATAGACCCCGTAACAGGGACGATGTGCTGGGACAGCCCTAACATGGCAGGAGAGTTTAATTATACCATTAAAGTCACAGAATGGAGAAATGGAGCAATAGTCGGTTATGTAATAAGGGATGTTCAACTCACTATTATTTCAGGTTGCAATAACGATAGCCCTATTTTAAGCCCTGCGCCCGATATTTGTGTTGTTGCCGGAGATCCAATTGAGTTTACTGTATCTGCAACAGATGTAAATACTAACGTACTTACCCTGACCGCCTCAGGGATTCCATTATCACTAAATAACGCTCCCGCAGTTTTTGATGATGCAACAGGAGCTGGAGCGGTATCGAGTATTTTTTCTTGGAACACTTCCTGTGATCATATTAAAAATACGCCTTACCAAATATTATTTTCTGTTGAGGACAATGGAAGTCCCCAGTTTGCTGACAATATAGCAACACAAATAACCATAGTTCCTCCGCAAATCACAGGTGTTTCAGCCAGCCCTCTTGGAAATAACGTTTCTGTGACATGGGATCCTGCGGAGTGTTATAATGCGGAAGGGTATAGAATATATAGGTCTACTAACCAGTCTTTGAATTTGCCTGCAGATTGTTGTTCTGACCCTAATTTTAGCGGCAATGGATTTACACAAATCGGGGAAATATTTGGCATAAACAACACCTCTTTTATAGACAATGAAGGACTTACATTGGGTCTTAGTTATTGTTATGTAGTACGCGCTTTTTATGACATTGGCCAAGTAGAGAGTTGTCCTTCAGACACCTCATGTGCTCGATTAAAAAAAGAAGTTCCCGTAATTACTCATGTCTCTGTTCTACAGACAAATTTGTCCGACGGTATAGATTCTATAATGTGGTCTAAACCAATAGAATTGGACACAACGCAATATCCAGGACCGTATTTATACAAAGTGTATCATGGTCTGAACGTAAACAATGTAAATACTCTTATTGGGCAAACCATACCAACTAGCAGCCTCTTTGACTCCGACACATCTTTTACACATTTTCAAATCAATACGAGTAGTCAGGCAAACTATTATCGGGTAGAGTTATTTTACGATAGCCTTGGAACAAGCTTGTTGGTTGGAACCTCTAACAATGCCGGCTCTATTTTTATAAGCACCATTCCTAGCGACAATCAAATTACCATTTCCTGGGATGAAGATGTTCCTTGGGTAAATACAACATACTACATATACAAGGCGAATAACTTTAGCGGACCCTTTTCTTTGGTCGGAACATCCACAACACAAAGCTTTGCTGATACTGGGTTGGTAAACGGCTCCGAATATTGTTACTATATACAAAGTCAAGGGTATTATACATCTTCCAGTATAATTAGCCCTATATTAAATTTTTCGCAAATTGCCTGCGACTCTCCTGTAGACTTGACTCCTCCTTGTCCTCCTGAATTATCTATAAATGGAAACTGTGAAATTGGAGAGAATACTTTGACTTGGACAAACCCAAATAATTTATGTGCAGATGATGTGATGAGTTATAATCTCTATTATACACCGATAGAAGGAAATGAAATGGTACTGATTGAAACTTTTGATAACAGTTTAGACACGACCTTTACGCACAATAACAATGGATCTGTTGCAGGATGCTATGCTGTTACAGCCGTTGACTCCTTACAATATGGAAACGAAAGTGATTCAAGCAATGTTGTTTGCTTTGATAATTGCCCTTCGTATTGGTTGCCTAACGTCTTCTCGCCCAATGGCGATGGAATTAATGATTTCTTTTCGGCATTGGTACCTTATAATTATGTAGAAAGCATCAGTATTCAAATTTATAATAGATGGGGACAGCTTATTTTTGAAACAACCAATCCCGATGTTGATTGGGATGGTACGCACATGAAATCAACAAAGACTGTTCCTGATGGTGTTTATTATTATCTGTGTACGGTTAACACAATACGATTGACTGGAATTGAACCAATTTTATTAAAAGGTTTCTTTCATTTGTTCTCACAAGGAGGAGGGAACTGAGACAGGGCTTTATACTATTTCTTTTATGTTTTAGGCGGATTTAATTCTGCCCCACAATGTTTGCAATGCTTTGCATTATTTTCATGCCCTTCTGCTGAGCAGCTTGGACAACTTTGCGTATTCATTTTTTCTGAAAGAGCTAATTCTACTGAAACCATTCCGGTTGGGACGGCAATAATGGCGTAACCCAAAATCATAATAATTGACGCGAAAAACTGGCCTAACACAGTTTGGGGAGCAATGTCTCCATAGCCTACAGTAGTCAAAGTAACAATAGCCCAATAAATACTTCTTGGAATACTTGTAAAACCAGCTTTAGAGTCTTCAATAATGTAAATCATTGTTCCCATTATTGTAGCAACCGCTAAAACTGCTAGAAGAAAGACAATGATTCGTTGTCTACTTGCAATAAGCGCTTGTTTTAATGTATTTGCTTCCTTTACATACCTTATTAGTTTTAAAATTCTAAAAACTCTAAGCAACCTAATGGTTCTGATTGTTTTTATTGAAGAAATTGATTCAGAAAACATAAATAACCCTAAATAAGTTGGTAATAAAGATATCAAGTCAATTAACCCGTAGAAACTGAAGATGTATTTTAATGGCTTTTTTACACTAATAATTCTAAGGATGTATTCCAAAGAAAATATAGCAGTAATAACCCATTCAAAAAAGGTTAATTCTTCGTTGTACTTAATGCTATATTCCTCTACACTTTCAATCATAACAGCAGCCACACTGAATAAGATTAAAATTAATAATGAAATGTCAAAAAGCTTCCCTAAAAAAGTATCTGCTTCGAAAATTACTTCGTGTAGTTTAGTTTTCCAGAACCTTGGCTTAGACGGCTTCATATTTTTTTAGTTCAAAAATCAAATTTAGCAACCTCAATAATCTGAACTGAGCTACGAAACGTTTCTTGGAAATAAAGCCCCAAATCTTTCATGTCTTCATCCTCTTTTTCGAAAGACCACGTTATTTCAACCTCTGTTTTCATGCTGATCATGTTGTCCAGCAACTTCATCATACCGGCTATAATTGAAACAGAGTTACTATTTAGATAAAGCAAGGCTAAATTCACTTTAGTCTTTGGAGCAGGACTTAATGAGTATTCAGCGAGCCACCTGGTAAACTGATAATAAAATTCAGGAGCGTTTTCTGGAAATGACCTTCCTTCAATAAGAATTTCACCTGTATCCTTATTTAAAATAACATGAGGGGTTTTTGCAGAGGAAGCAATTTCTATATTTTTGTATTCAAAATCCATTGGATAATTCATTGCAATATAGGAATAATATATTGTATAATTTACTAAGGATCAATTACAATTGATCCATTTGTGATCGCATATGCACCAAAAAAACCTATTGCGTCACCAACCAAGTTACTTACAGGGTTTCCTGGAGCAGCTGATGCTGCATTCTCCCCGCTTGCAATTTCTCCCAACACTTTAAAATATTCATACGTGCCTTTGTCAATCTCGATGAACTCAATCATAAGGGTGTCGAAGTCTTCTACAGTAACATCGAACAATGGGTATTGAGTTTCCACTCCATTTATCAAAATGTCATCCAATATGCTAATCTGTTTTCCCTTCTCTCCATTTATTGTAGGCTTAAAACGGTAAAAGTTTTCTTCAGATTGCTTGTCAGACCAATGCATTAATACAAACCATTCTGGATCTCCAAAACCACCTGAATTCCAAAAATAAGATAGCGAATCTAAATGAGTAGTGTCTGGCAAGTAAGCGCTGGCAGTTATGGTTTGATTACCTGTAACCACTTCAAGATTATAGGTGGTTTTTAGCTGTCCTATAAGAGTTGGATTTGAATAATAGCCTGGTTCAGATTCAGTTAAAATATGCACCACACCTCCATCATCAGTAATTGTAACTATGGCATCTGAAATTGCCTGAAAATCGTTGTTTTGATAAAACCCTCCTGATTTTGAGAGTATAACATAGTTTTGGACGGAATCATTCGATACAATAGCGTCAACTACTATTTTCTGGTCTGCTTCATTCAAGTCAATTAAAATAACTTTTTCACAAGATGTATTGAAGACCAAGAGTGCAAATGCAATGATATATGTGGGAAGAACTTTCATAATTAAAATTTAAAATTGTAAGCAATTGATGGAATTATTTTAAAAAGAGCTAGCTGCACAGCCTCAGTTTGTCCCGGGTTTGACTCGCTTTCTCTAAAAGATATTTGGTAAGCGTTTTCTCTTGCATAAGCATTGTAAACAGAAAAATTCCAGTTGGATTCCCACTTCTTTTTAACCTTGATTTCCTTTTGTTTTTCCGGATCTATAATAGTTTTATACTTATCGTTATACAAGGTAACCCCAATATCTAATCTATGGTAATCAGGCATTCTATATCCATTTCTTTCTGTGTAGTAATTAGCAACCACACCATCAATTTGATATTTCCCACTTGGAAAAGTAACTGCGTTGCCTGTGTAATAAACCCAATTTGCTGATGCTTTTACTTTTTCAGAGAATGAATACATAGCCACGATTGATATATCGTGAATTCTGTCTTGTCGAGCAGGAAACCAATTAGAAGAATTAATCTCCTCAAACTTTTTTTCTGTTCGTGCTAAGGTATAACCAACCCAGCCTGTAAATTTTCCTTTGTTTTTTCTGATTAAAATTTCTGCTCCGTATGCTCGTCCTACTCCAAAAACAAGCTCACCTTCCACGAATTCATTCAATAATACCTCTGCTCCAGTTTTGTAGTCAATTAAATTATTCATAGGCTTGTAATAAGACTCTATCGAAAACTCATAGGTGTTGTCTTTAAAGTTTCGAAAATAGCCTACTGTAAATTGGTCTGAGAGCTGCGGCTTGATATTATTGCTGCTCGGCATCCAGATATCAGTGGGGCTAGAGCTCGTAGAATTGGTTAGTAAATGGAGATATTGATACCCTCTGGAATAAGACGCTTTCATCGAGCTATATTCATTCAACATAAAGGTAGTCGCTATTCGCGGCTCCAAACCTTGATATTGTTGAAAAACCTCATTTTTACCATACGTAGTTGTATCTGTTAGAGACCCATTTTCATCATAACTATACACATCTTGCTCGCCAATAGCATAGAAAGAGGAATATCTTAACCCATAATTTGCAGAAATTCTATTAGAAATTTTCCATTCATCCAAAATATACGTAGACGCCTCTATTGATCTTTTCTCTTGAACATTTAAATCTGCTATAATGCCATCTGGCTCTAGGCTATTTATACCGCCTGGGGAAATCTTATGTGTCAGAACGTTGAATCCAAATTTGACATTATGTTTCTCGTTTGCAAACCATTGGTAATCTTGCTTAAATGTCCAATCTTTGATTACTGAAGCTATATCAAACCCTGCGCCACCAATTGTGATTTTGTAGTCATAATTGCTATAGATAACCGAAGTGTTCGAGAATAAGTTGTTGGAATAAATGTGGTTCCATCTCAAGGTTCCTGTTGTATTTCCCCATTCGAACCCAAAAGAATCTCCAAAACCAAACTTATCTTGACCAAAGTAACCGGACAGAAAAACCCGGTCTTTTTCTCCAAATGAATAATTAGCTTTTGCGTTAATATCATAGAAGTAGAGGGTCGACTCTCTTCTCGAAGAGTCCTTGGATAACTTCAAAAATGTATCGGCGTAGGTTCTTCTTCCTGAGACAAAAAAAGACCCTTTATCCTTGACTATAGGCGCCTCTATCAACAAACGCGAAGAAATTAAACCTAGTCCACCTGAGGCGCTAAACTTTTTTCGATTTCCTTCTTTCATCTTTATATCCATTACTGAAGAAAGTCTGCCTCCATATTCTGCTGGAATCCCTCCCTTCATTAAGTTTATGTCTTTCAACGCATCAGAATTAAACACCGAAAAGAAACCTAATAAATGCGACGCATTGTAAACAGGAGCTTCATCCAGCAAAATAAGGTTTTGATCTGAAGCACCTCCTCTAACATTGAACCCCGAACTACCCTCGCCTGCACTTTGAACCCCCGGCAATAAAGTCACTGTTTTCAACACATCTTTTTCTCCGAATAGGACAGGAATTGTTTCAATATCTTTTGGCTTCAATCGGACTGCACTTCCATTGGTGTTGGTTAAATTTTCATTTTCTTTTTCTGCGGTAACCTCCAATGCTTTCATAACCTCGGAGCTATTAGAAAGTTCCATTCCTATTACCTTGTTTTTGTCAAGTACAATTTTTTTGTCAACAGTGTTGTATCCTACATAACTAAAAGAAATGGTGTACTCGCCCTGTGGAAGCGTAATGGAATAAAACCCATAACTATTTGTTATGGTACCCACACCACTTAAATTTGCTACGGTTACATAAACACCTATTAAATCTTCGCCGTCTGTCGAATCTTTAATTGTGCCAGATAATGTAAATTTTTCTTGCCCGGAGATTATCTGAGTTGAAAAAAATATTAGCAGAAATAAAAATCGATTAAGCGTCATGACTATCTTTGGTTTGTTTAATGAATATTGTGCAAAGTTAAACAAAATTAAATGTATTGGTTTATTTTACTATAAAATTTGTTAAAACAACTCTTTTCCGTTCGCTGTAAACAATTTTATAGCAATGGCCAAAAGGATTATTCCGAATACTTTTTCTAATACAGCCATTCCTCCCTTACCTAAGAGCTTTTCAATCCTAGCAGTAAGCTTTAAGACTACAAAAACGCATATTAGGTTTAAAATAATTGCGGCTAAAATATTAACCTGCGCAAACTCTGCTCTAAGAGAAATAATAGAAGTCATTGTGCCTGCTCCAGCAATTACCGGAAATGCCAAAGGGACGATTGAGGCAGTTCGAGAAGATGAGTTGTCTTGTTTGTGTTTAAATATCTCTATCCCTAAAACCATTTCTATGGCCATAAAAAACAGGACAAATGACCCGGCAACAGCAAACTCGTTAATTCCAACCCCAATCACACTTAAAATTGATTCCCCTAAAAAAAGAAAACCAATCATAATTAGGGTTGCAACTGCTGTTGCTCTGAGCGGATGAATAGACCCAGCAGATTTTTTTATTTTGATAATGATTGGCATGGATCCTATTATATCAATAACCGCAAATAAGACCATTGATGCAACTCCGACTTCTCTTAAGTCGAATCCAAAAAAAACTGATGCGAACATAATTATTTAATTTTTAAGATATATTCTTCTAT
>Ga0255752_10002067_pt1 | contig 22674 bp, 25 predicted proteins | sample 011ome_25_FD_179952 | JGI IMG/M metagenome (GOLD analysis project Ga0255752, IMG submission 179952) | Coastal salt marsh microbial communities from the Groves Creek Marsh, Skidaway Island, Georgia - 011512CT metaG (version 2) | ecosystem: Environmental > Aquatic > Marine > Intertidal zone >... | reverse complement strand
GGACTCAGAAGAAGCAGCATTATTTTCACTAGCCAAAGCAGCAGCAGCAGAATTAGACGCATCTGTAACTGCCGAACCAATAGATGAAAGAGAACTCGCAGCAGATGTTGCTGAATCCGCAGCATCTGTCGCTGATGTTGCAGCATCGGTTACTTTTTGATCTAAAGATGCTTCTTGCACAGATGTAAACTTAGTAAACACCTCAACCAAAAGCACATCATTTAAGGTTGCGGGTGCGTTTAGAACAATCGTATTGCCAGTAATGTAATAATCATTAGTAGAGCTAGTACCAATCGTTAGACGAACACCGTTCTTGTAAACGAATGTATTGCCATTTGTGTATATAGATAACGTGTCACCACTATCATCAGTAACAAATGATGTTTGACCTGCTAATGCAGTAAATACATGAGTTTTGGTTAATGCATCTAGATAAGTGCCAGCAATTTCCCACTGAGCTGTAGACGCCACATAAACTCTTAGTTGAGTGTTAGCAGTATCATACCAAAGATCACCGTCAGTAGGAGATGTTGGAGCGGTTGCTCCTGAGTTAAATGATTCTTGGAAAGTAGCTAGAGCAGCGTTTGCTGTCGCTGCGTTTGTAACGGCTGAAGTGACAGACAGCATGTTGTTGCTGACATTTTCAACATGCAAAATATTTGCACCAACATTAGAGACATTAGAAACATTAGAAGCAACAGTAGTTACGTCTGAAGATATTGCTGCAAGATCAGATATACCATTTGTTGCAACAGTTCCATCTTCAATATCAGCAAGAGTTTCTATATCACTTGCAACATTAGTAAGTGCCGTCACACCCGATACAGTAGCCCCAACCTCAACATCACCAGTAGAGACATTAAAAGCTAACAGCTTACCTTTTCTGTCATCTTTGCTAGGCAATATGACAGATGCATCTTCATCATAATCTGATGCTTGTATGGAACGATCAATTCTGCTTTTCAAGTCAGCTTGAATAGCTATCATTTTATCTAGCTCATTATTAAGACTAGATACATCAAATGGGCCAGATGATGGAAAGTCTGTAGTTCTTTCTAAATCTATATTGCGGGTAATAACAACTGTGCTACCACCAGATGCGCCAACAACAGTCATAGAAATTGAGCCTGTTGAACCAGAGCCACCAGTTACAATGTAATCTGTTGTGATTGTTTTAAGAACGCCATCTACATATACGTTAAGATCACCTTCTTCAAAAAACTCAAACGGCACATCAAATGGGTTAGTGTGTGTAACACCAGCACCCACAGGATAAGAAATTCTCGGTGTATTATCGCTCAAGTTTATTGTCATAGTATCCCTCTATCATGCACTAATGCATTTCTCCACGCACAATTAACGGCCAGCATTCCACAGATCCCTTGCCGTTCCGGCAATGTATGGCAGACCTATGAATGGCAGCGTATAAAATAAATCCTTGCTTGCTGTAGCGTTGTTGCCATTGCTGTATTCTCTAGCAACGCGGTACATATCCTGCGCCAAGCCAACAGGCGCGCCAAATGGCTCAGTAACAAAATCACCAAACCTTTTGTTAATATCTGGATCAATGTATTTTGGCGGTATGGGTGATGATGTTGCACCAATCATGCCGCTATTCACGCCCATAGACAGACCCATATAGCCAAGATCAGTGTAGATACCCAGCAATCCGCTGTGATCTACAACCCGCGCTACTGTTTCAACACTGTCAGCACCACGCCACCATGACTTGTCTTTCATTTCAAGTGACAGATAAGACATGCCAAGCAATGCAATCACGCCCTGCGCGTTATGCAGTCTGTTCGGGTCACGGATAACATTGACGATTTTATTGTTTGCACCAAAGGCAAAGTTCATGAACGTGAATGGCAGCGTCATAAGCTGGCTGTCCATGCGCACCATCTTCTGACCTGCAGTAGAGACACGATCCTCAATTTTAAATGACTCAGGCCATAGCTTGCGTGCTTGCTGAAAGAATGAGTTATCTTTCATGTAGAGCAAGCCATCCATAAACTGCGGCTTATCGAAGGTTGTTGCCATGATGATGGTGTTATTGGCATGCGCATCGATAGCAGCCTGATATGTACGCAATGCACGCCTTGCTTGCGGTGTATCTTGAGGCCACTTGTCTGTTGCACTGAAGTGAAAGTCAGCACTTGGGTGACGCTCAACAGGCATCTTGGCAATATACTCAGCCATTTCCTGATCAATGCCATAACGTGCCATAAACTCGGCATCGAACTTGTTAATCTTACCTGTAGCTAGCTTGCGTGACAGCTTGAAGAATTTATCTTGCACTAATATTTGATCGAGCGTCTTGCCAGCAACAGTAATCGGAGCAAGGCCGTTCATTGTGTAGAACGCTTTGTTTGCAATGCTAGTTGTTTTCTCAACCATGTTAGGCTTGATGCGCTTTACGTTATCAGAAAGGATTTCACGCGAAACAACATTGCGAGTAATGTCGAGCACCTCTCCTGCCATGTTGATCTGACGAAACACTTTGCTGGTATAGCCCATGTCACGAATACCAGACCATGCAGCTTTGAGAGTTGGCATTACGCCATGCGCAAGCGCGATGCTGCCAACATCTGTAATTGCAGAATAGCCAGCATAAGGAAGATAGACTAAACCTGTGTATGTTCTGGCGGCTTTAACAGCCTGATTATCTAGCCTATCTGGACGGCGAACAAAAGACCCCATAACACGCTCATAATCACCGTAGAAATCAGACTTAATGCGTGCGATACGTTCCTCAGTGAATCCACCTTTTTTACGGAGCGATGTTTCAATGTCACCAAGCACCTCGTCAATGTTTTTGCCGCCATATGATTCAGCAAACGCAATCTTCTTACCCATCCGATCTATGTAACTATAGAGTGCATCTTCATCTTTGATGATGTAGTCCATAACCTCATGCACAGGAATGTTTGTCTTACGATTGCGTAGATGCTTGCTGCCACCAGCAAAGTCTGCCTGCAAGTTTTCAAAATCATCTGCATCTTCTTGCAAGATACGCGCAACAGTACGCTCTGCATCTTCGCGCGGCGTGGTTGACGGCACAGTTTCATCCGGCCCCATTGCAGAACGCTCTAAAGTATAGTGTGTTTCAAATTTCTGCGTTAGCCCTTCGCGTGCCATTTCATCTGCCATCAACAGATCTTTGTTGTAGAAGATAGGGAATGCAAAATCCTGCCGCGTTGGCTTTTTTATTGCCCCTGTCAGATCATCAATTTCTTTTTTAATCTTAGCAATGCGATCTGTGCCACGCTCCAACGCTGCAAACTGTGCTTTAGATAAGCCCTGCTTTGCGCCTTTGCTATCAGCACCTCTGATGCTTTTGTCTTTGGTATTTAATTCCTCAAGTTCTTTTTTGAGGATGTCAATGCGGGTTTTCAATTCTTGATTGCGTTTGAACACACCAGTAAAATTGGCATCATCGTCAATCTGCTTAAACAACTGGTCAAGCTGTGTGATTGCATCAGCTTGTTGCGGAGTCATGCCTTCTTGCGCACCACGCACAAGCCGTGGATCATCAGACTTTGACAGCACCATGCGATTGATCGTGTCACCAAGCCAATCATCATAGTCTTTAGATGATCCAGTGTAAGCACCGGCAATAGATGGTGCAGTTGCATTAATCTCGCCGGTGATTTGTTGCGCATGCAAATCACGCAAGTCTCGCTGTACGCGCATATATGTGCCATGAAATGGAACAATTCGCATGGCTACCGATTGCTGCGCCATGCCGCTGCGGTTGCCTTGAACGCTTACAGAAGCGTTTGAAGTAAGCGCATGAAACATTCCTTTAACTTCTTGAGGCACGTTCTTGTCAGACAGGATGCGCTGCGATGGAGATCCAAGAGGGTTGCCAGTAACAGCATCAAAATCACCGCCAGACTGCCCAACGTAACCGTCATCGCCAGCAAGAACAATGTTACCATCTTCGTCATAAGTGTGCCGAACAGGTCTACCATTAGCAAAATCTGATGCCTTTCTTGCTGCCGATTTAATGAATGGCTTGAGGTAATGCGCTGAACTACCCAATGCGCCAGAAAACACAGTGGTCATGCCGATGTTGGCAGCAGATTCCCAATCACTATCAGCATAAGCAAAGGGTGCGCGGATGGTTTCGGATGCCACACCAGCACCAAAGCCAAACTTTGCTGCAGTTTTGAAGGCATCAACACCAGTCTTAGCCACCCGAACCTGATTTAATGCAGGTATAAATAGCGCAAGATTGCTGATGTCAGTTAGTTCAGACGCAAACTGCGCCGTGATTGGCGCGTTAGCAGCTTCTTGCTTATAAAGCAGTTCTTCTGATACAGCACCAACCAAGAAATCAAAGTGATCATCGTTCTTGGCTCTGGCTAATGTCTCATGAAAGTTCTTATGGCTCTCTGGTATGCTCTGCATACGCTGAACAAAGCGATCTCTGGTGAATAGCGGATCGCGCTCAACCTCTCCGAAAAGGTTTTGCTCGTCAGTATATGTGCTGATTGGCTGATACTTGTAAGCTACATTAGCCTTAAAGCCTTCAAACCAACTGCTTGATACATTCTCGCGAAAGCCAGTATCCGCTGCGATAAAGAAATCTTTGCGCCCATAATCCATTACTTATTGGCCTCTGCAGCTTTCATTCTTTTGGCCTCATCAATAGTAATGCTGCGCGGCATAACCTTTGGCTTGCCGTCAGTGTTTACCATGCCGCCAAATGTAGCACTAGTCTGTGGACGTATTACTCTGCCCAGCTTATCTGTTGCACCAAACCGCAGATCATATGACTCTCTCCATGCAGCCATCCAATCAGCTTCACTCATGCGCAAGGCTTTAGCGCGTGCAGAAATAATTGTTTGTGGCCCAACCTCGATTGGCCCATTAGCATCCACCACCGCTTTGCCAATATTACGACCAGAGGTGTATCGAAGCGTATATGTGGGTAGACGAGTCGGTATGCCACTCTCAAGGCGCGTTCCGCGTCTGTCGGCTACCAACCCTACATTTTTACCTAAGACCAGTGTGGAGCCATTCTCGGCCGTTCTAAGGCGTGTTGCAATAGTGCCGTTCAAAACCTTGAGTTCAGCATCACCATAGAACATTTCCGGCGCAAACAGACTTGGCCGGTCTTTATCGTACATAAAGTTAGACTTCATAAAGATTTTATCTTTGGTGTTCTTGATAATCTGCATAGCTTTGTCTGCACCATGCACATAAATCAGACGCTTTGCCTGATTGCCAAAGAACACAGCCATATCAGGATCATTGCCAACAGCCTGCATTGTAAAGTCGCTTATTGCTTGGTCTAGGCTTTTATAATCAACGGTTGTTTTCTGATGTATCCTTTCAAGGATAGCATCATTAACACGCGCACCACCTTCTTGCAGCGCAGACTCGGCCTCAAGGAACTGATCCATTGACATAGTTTGCCCAGACTTGGAGTAGGCATTTAGCTCCTCCCAGAACTGAATAGTCTTTACATCAATGCCGCGTGCAGCCCGAACAGTACCATTTTGAGAAAGAGTTGCTTGCCGGAAAAAATTCAAAGCAGTTGGTAATGCCTGCGGATTTTGCTGCAAGAATGTTTTCGCAAAATCAGGTGACAGAAAATCTTTAACCACATCAGGTGCTACTGTGTTGTAGAGAAGTAGGTTCTGCCCCTGCTTGCTGTTTATTATTCTTTCAAAATTATTTGCTAGATCAGTTGCGTTGGTAACGCCAAAGCCCTCTCTTAAAAGCAGTGCTGCATCATCCTTGCCAACAGGCGCACCATTAGTCACGTTATTGGCAACAGCCGCTACTCTGTAATCATCCTTAAACTTGTTGAATGATTCTGCCTGACGGCTTTGCGCTTTTGAGAACTCATTACCCAACGCAGCACGAAGCTCTCCAATGCCTTCTTGCTGGAAGAAAGCATCGTTAAGACCAGCAGCCTCTAATGTTGCCCTGACAGATGGACTGTCAACAGCATCAAGGCTACCAGTGGAAAAGGCAGTCACTCCTGCCTGCATGATATCGCCAAGAACATCATTGTCTGAGTTAGGGTTAGATGGCGGCGGCACTATCTCTTTTAGGTTGCTAATAATCCGGCTTATTTGCCCAGAATGAAACGCGGTACGCGCTTCTTTCTTTAACTTTGGAACAGTGCCTACTTCAATGCGTGATGCGTACTTCTCACCAAGACGATCAATTGCTTCAAGAGTTTGCTCTAAGGCAACCTGACCAGCAGGGGCGTAAGTGGTTTCATTGCCGCCACTGCCATCAAGAACCTCTACAACATTGTCAGTTGATGCAACTGTCACAATGTTTGCGATAGCATCATTCAACAACTCGGTATCTGTCTGATATGCTTTGCGGTCAGCTAAATCATAGGCAATGCTATGCAATGATGCGACATGCTCTTTACCAACATTGTCCATCATCTGTTGCATGACTGGTGCAAACTTAGCTAGCTTCGGGTCTTGCGAAACAGCTTTGATTTGACCAGATGTTGCAGCTTCCCAATCCCCTAAGAAACCGGCAGCATCACCACGCTCTTTGTATTTGCCATATAAAGCTTTGCCTGTGTTTGTTGCATCAAGTGCAAACTGCTTTACATAGTTTTCTTGCAAGCCAAGTTCTGCGCGTTGCTGCGCAAGAGGGCTGAAGGTAGCTGGCATTTCAACAGCTTCATAATTGCCTTCATCATCTTTACCAATGACTGACATCTTAGCAAAGCTATCGCCCAATGCTTTTTGCTGCACGACAGCTTCTTTGTAACCCATGTCAAAGATGCGCTGCCCTGCACTTGCAACACCAGCAAATGCTTTTGCCGCTGCTTCTGCACCAGTGGCGCGAACCACACCCACAGGTTGATTATAAACTTGCGCTCTTTTGTAGGTTTTAATTTCTGCCATGACTAACTCGTTGTTGTTGTGACAGGCGTAACCTGTTGCATCTTGTGGAAGTTCATTGCCAGCGATGAAGCCGTGTTAAACATACCAGCCATCATAATCGATGATGCGGCTGCTCTGCTCTCACCTGCCGCAGCACGATACTTGCCTGCGCTAAACAAGGTTTGCGCTGCCATTCGGTTAAGTTCATCCCTGTTTGCGCTCTTGGCTTTCTTCTTAATTGCACCTGCGCTGCGGTCACTTAATGCGCGGTTGTTGATAGCAAGCGCACCATTCATCTCAGACTCAAATGCAAAATAAGCAGACCTGCGCTCATTATGCATCTGCATGCCTTTGACTTCTTCAATTTTAGCTTGAAACTCTTGACGTTCAGCCATTCTTCTCTGTGCTTTTGCGGCCTGCATAGACCCCATTATTCCACCGAATGCACTAAGCACTGAACCTGCAATCATCCACGACATTAGAAAGATACCTCTGTTACCATACCGTTAATTTGAAGGGGAAGCGGAGCTTCTTGCGTAATCGTTACGCGAGGATCGCGGCTGTAACCAAGCACACGAAACTCATGCTTACCTGTGACTGGCGTATTATCGCTACCAATAGAATGCGTGACACTGCGTAACTGTAATGCAGTGCCGTTAACTGACACGCTCAATGTATCAAGAAGATCTAAGACAACCTTGGTTATCTTACGCGGCTCACCAGTAAGTGGCCCGCCTTGAACCTGCGCATCAAATGGTAATGTTTTAACTTCCGATATATATTTATATCCAATTTGTGCCGCAGTAGATGTTGGCTTTACTGCACTCACATTTACTTCGCCACCAGCTACAGTAAACACACCAAGATACTCAGTGCCATCAACAACCTCTACTGTTGCTCCATCAGCAAAATGACCAGCAACGCTGTACACACCAGCAGTTCCAGTAAAGTCATCACAAAAATCCATGTTCATTGTTACATTAAACTTTTCGATAAACAGTTTTTCAGTACCCGACCCATCATCACGCACTGTGCAAACATAAACATCCTCACCAACAGAACAGATTGAGTGGAACTTTCCTTCTGTTGTCCAACGCATCCAACCGGCGCGAGACTCTGATCTTAAGCTATGGAAAATAGCTAACTCATTGTTATCCATAAGAAAAAAGCCATAAGATCCTGGCCTCGATAATGCGCCCTGCACAACAGCAAGTTGCACAGGATTGCTGATAAGATGCGATGACAACAAGGAGACTGTTCTCGATGTGTATGCGCCTTCATCATCAGTAAACAAATACTCTCTTACTGCTGTGCCAGTTGCTTGCGTAAACAATGTTGCGCCATCAACAGATTGCGGTTTCATGTAGCCGCTACCAACCGGCGTTTGAATGGAAAGTTTGGCTTTAGCTGGCGTTACTGGAGCGTCTTGAAACGCAGGTACATAGAATTCTCCTTGTGATGAAAACACTTGTAGATCACGATTTGACACAAGATGTCTGATTTCATTAGTGACACCCACGTTTGCATCAAGGTCAATTGCATCTCCATCTTCTGCATCACCTAGATCAAAGTTATAATAATAACCAGTTCGTGATGCCCATAGACCATCAGGCTGGCTAGGCGTGCCGCCAAACCACAAACGATCCTCATGGAATGTAACTGCTTGCGGGAAGCCGCGAACAGTGCTGTACGATTGCTCATACCATTCTGTTGTTGGCGCAGCAGATTTGACAACAGGTGAGCCGCCACCATCTACTTCAGATGTTGCAGGTGAACCGGCTGTAACTTCATAATGATTAGCATCAATAATACGGCTAATTGTTCGTAAGCCATTAATGTCGGTCGCTGATATACCGCCAAGCCCGCCTGCTTCTGCAATAGTTATTGTTGCGCCAACTTGCATGCCATGCTGTGCATGCGTTACTTCAATTTTGTTGCTATCCTTTTTTGACTTCAACGCATCAGGATCTAGCTGCGTTTCAAGATCTCCATAGATAGAAGCTTCAACTTCTGTTGCATTTGTAAAAGCAGTAATAATTGCTTCAGCATCACCAATCAAAAGCCGCACACCGACATGCCCAGCAGTAAAGTAATCTGCGCTTGATGTTAGTGTTACATTGCCGGTGATGTTGTCTGATGTAAGTGTAACACCAGCCGGTTGAAAATTGTAGTAAGGTTGATAAACGCGGTTGCCATCAAGAGATTCTTCAAACTCAAACAGCCGTACCTCGAAGGTAGTCAGGCCAGTACGAACAAGCTGCCGACATAGAAACTCTCTATGGCAGATAAACATAAAGTCACCCTTCTGGGTGAATGTCAGTTGCAGAATATTACCATCATCAATAGGCAGAGCATTGCTGTCAGTATCAACGGTAATGGTTTGCGCAAGAGACAACGCCCCTGTTGTGGGGTGAATAAAGAAACATTCGATTTGTCCATTGGAGAAAGCCACAACATATTTTTCATCATCCGAAAATATAAACGGCTCAAGCCTAATCTGTTGTTGCAAGCTAGAATCATATGTTTGCAAAAAATTATGTACGCGCTTTAAACCAGCGCGATTAATCAAGCCGCCTTCTGCACGTATAACAAAGTTTTGAATGCTTTCTGCAGCAGATGAATAAACACCGCTGTCAGTGCGCGATGTTAATGATGGGCTTACCTCGCCAAAAGAGAAGTTGTTCAGCGGTACTCTTACTCTCGCCATTAACTTCGCCTTTCAGAAATGAACCTCGATGTAACAAGTTTGCGTGTGGTTTGCTGTTGACTATCCAATGTTTTCGCCTGCTGCATTAAACGCGCAGCCTTGTTCTCAAACATTGATCCCATCTGATCGTCTCTAGCAATGCTGAGAGAAAATGTAGAAGCTAGAGCATATTCAACAGCAAGCGTAAAATAGCTAGGCCAGTCGTGTTCATTGGCTCTGTATGTATAATCAGCAACAAGAATATCAGTTGTTGTGACATTGCTAAAAATCTTGTCACCGTAAATATTGTACTCAATCATTTTGCCATTAGTCGTAACAGCATGAACCATTAAAGTATCTGACGGCAGTTGATGCGCTCTATCCCATCTGCCAGTAGGCTGAGCAGTCAATAAATTTAATTGCTTTTGATTGGTAGAAAACCGCCAGCGACTTGCACACAATGCTGCACGCGCTGTGTCTTCATATACATTACTTGCAACAAGAGCCTCGATGGACGAGGCTGTGAATGATGTGATCGGATCAGCCCCAATCAAAACCAGTGCGCGTGCTGCGATATCAATATCTGAATTTGCTGCTGTTGGCATATAGTTAGCGGGGGGCTTATGCCCCCCGCCTCCTTACTTAGTTGTTATCAAGAAGCTCATAAACACCTTCGTCATTAATGACGATTGCGCCCATGGACATCATTGATGTTGCCAAGTGTGCTGCCTTCTCTGGAACATAATTGATCTCTGTTGAAACATCAGCGTTGATGCCCAGACCTACAGCAGATGTGTGGTAAGCAATGTTCTTACCAGCAGTGATTGCTGAAGTTGAAAAGATCTTGAAACCCAAGAAGTCTTTCATAGTCATGCCACCTGCAAATGGCAGGTTCTGCTCACCAACATAATCGCTTGATGCGAACTCATCGATGTTGAACAAATCTGCATAAGCAGCAGGGTGCATTCCAATATAACGATTGCCATCCTCTGGGATATTGGCAGAGCCAAATGTCTCAAACAATGTAAGCAGGTTAGCTTTGCTAACAGCAGTACCAGTTGTGCTGATCTGTGTTGCGTTTGCGCCAGCATCCATTGCTGTGTAAAGGATTTCGTCAGTCTTACGACCAAGAGCAGCGGCAGCAGATTGTGCTACAGCTTGACGCTCATCGATGTTGATCTTCAACTCATCGAGCTTGTCAATGTACTCTGGTGCATAGAAGTCAGCCATTGTGGCTTCTACTGTGGTATGTACCAATTCCATTGGGGTTACGTTGCCGTTACGAGTCTTCGTGGTTGCCGCGCCTGCGCCAATCTTCTGAAAACGAACTACACTTCCACGAACATTACCAGCAGTACGAACAGTGTTCCGAAGCTTGGAACCCATACGCTGATACGCCAAGTGTACTTCTGACTCGAACTGTTTGATAAATGCGATATCAATTGTATTCGCCATTTGATTCAGTCCTCATTACAAAAGTTAATTTTACACCTTCGGTTGTCCGTTTCGCTCGTCATCCAGTTGTCTCATGGCGAGGCTGTCAGTTAGAAACAGGCCGTATGCTATTCAAATGTCACTTCTATGTTAGGAGCGCAACGCACAAAACGAACGCATGCAAAGCCGTTAATCTTTACAACATCTTCGCCAAACATAAAGTCTAACCAATTCAACCAGTTAAGAGTTTTCGTGTGATCTATAGGCACAACATTCTCAAGCACATCCCAATCTTTTGCTATATAGTCCAGCATGTTTCTGGAAGCAGTCAGGAATTTACGCGAATGCTCATCAATCAAATGACTGCCAAGTAGCCAGATAGATCCTGTTTTAAATCCATCTTCACTGCTAATAGGCACAACGCCAAACATGCAGACAGGTTGATCTTTATAAAGACCAGTCCATGTTGTCGCGTCTTTGCGTTTAAGGGGGTAGTGCAACGCCCGCCAAGGCGTTGCACCATGAATCATGCACTCCCGCACATCTGTCAGCCTCAGATGGTTTTGCAGGTAATCAGCATGATCCAAAGTTGCGGTGGTTATTCGCAGATCACCATCGTGATGAAAATCTTTAACGGTAGACTTTGGAAAAACCTTCTTCGACTTTGGCGACATATGATGCGTCTCTCTTGGTTGGGTTCCAATAACGCGGGTCTTGCATCATTGATCTTAATTGATCTTCACCCATAGATTGGGCTGGCTGTCCGTCAGATGACATCGATGCTTGACCTGTGTTGCGCATGATATGCTCTAACGCTTCAATGCCTTTGGCTGATGCACCAAGCTGCAGCACAGCGTCAGACACATCTTCTGGAAAGAACTTGTTTGCCCATAACTCAACAGCCTCAATGCGTGCATTAGCATTCTCGCCCAACTGTTTATGTTCAGCCTCAAGGTTAGGCTGCATAGAGTTATAAAACTCAACATACTTTTGAATGCCTTCATTAAACTTGTCTTGTCCAAAGCCCTGCTCATGCGAATGCTCTGCCCACCAACGAAACAGATCATTGTCATTTACCAAGCCTTCATCAAGACCTTCCGGCACTTCATAACCACCAGATGTTTCTGGACGCTCTGCATATTTTGCATTCTCAACTTCTTGCTTGACTTCAGCACGAATAGCTTCTTCGCTCTGACCTAGCTTAGACTCTAACGCTGAGTACGATGCTGCCATATCTTCTGGAGACTTAAACTTTTCTGGCAACCATTCTGGTCTATCCACGGTTCCAGATTGGGTACCGTCAACAGGTGCTTCAGTAGCTACAGCTACCTCTACATTATCTGCTTCATCCATTTTGCTTTATCCTTTGTGCATGTGAGATACGGCGTTCAACAACGCCCACTAAATACCGCTGCCCTTCAAGATGGCGCAGTTCGGCATCACTTGCATTCGGCCCTTGAACAGATTCAATAGTGATCGAACGCAAGTATTTTAAAACCTCCTTACCTGTGGGGGTTTTAAAAACACTGTCTATATTTTTAGAGATGCGCTGGTCTTCTGACTGAGAGCGTTGAAAGCCATCAAGACCGAAGTAGGTTTTCGACATCAGGTACTTCACCTTGCTGTTGAGCCTGCGCATACTGCTGTGCAGCTTGTAATAGCTGCTCACGCTCAACCTTATCCCTGACAAGCGTATCAGGAACGCCAAACTTCTTGGCAAGATAAACCGCAACATCTTCTGAGTTGATCAGAATATTTAACACCTCTGGCCCGAAGCTAGTGCCTACAAGCTGGAGATACCGAGATACGGCTGAGATATCTTGGTTGGCCTGTGCCTGCGCAAGCGGCGACACAGAACGGATCTTGACCTCACGGCCATTTATAGAAGGTAGTTCGATCCGACCCTGCTTCTTGAGAATGTAAACAACGCGTTGCAATACTGGCTGCACCATCTCTGCCTGCAATCTGCCAAAAGCAGATCCAATGCGGCGAGACAGGTCAGCCATGCGTTCTGCGATCTCGGTTGCAGACGCGGGTGTTTTGTTAGGGTCGCCTAACATATCATTGTAAAGCGCACGTTTGATGTTGCTGCGCATGTCGTTTAAGACAATGTTAGCCACATCAAAGTTGCCTGCGTTCTGGATAGGCTGCAAACCCGCAGAGCCCATGGCTTTTGGGATGATGGTGCCAGGGACTAAGTTGATAGTATCTGTATTAATAATGCCATCATCATCCATCTGATAGATGCCTGATATAGCCATCTGTGCATTCTCTAACACCAACTCAATTGTGAGGTTGGTGGTCTTGATTGCACTGAGAGCATTGATCAGTGGGCCGCGTCCGTAAATTTCACCTGATGCTTTAGACCAACGGAAACAAACAAACGGATTAGATCCTGTGCCACTAAACTGCTCGTAATAAATGATTTCTTTTTCAGCTTCATTTACAACATAGAAGTCAAAACGATCGTCATTAGGATTGTCGTAGTTCTTACAAACAATCTCTAGGATCTTTGTCTTAGCTTCTGGCTGCGTTGTAACTGCTCTTAGCGTTTTTTCTCCAAGCACAGCCTTCGGATACGCAATTGGAATTGAAACATTCTTGATGTCGCGTGACCGATAGATGTGGTCAATCTGATCGTCAGGGCCAGTGTCCAGATACACACTTGGTAGAGGGATTGCATTAAAACGAACAGGGTTGATTGCGTTACCTTCTTCAACCAGTAACACCCCTGTTCCCACAGCCAGATCCATAAAGCTTTCATGGATCTCCTGACCGAAGTTAGAGTTCTGGATAACCTCGAAAACATAATCTGTAACCTCATCTAGCTGGTTATTAACTTCATCTTCTTGCTCTGGTGGAATTTCAGATCCAGCGATAAAGTCAGCCCAACGTGCAAAGTTAGGCACAAGACCAGCTTGCAATCGAGATGCAAACTCTTGCGTGCCCACAACTGCAGACTCATCAAAGATCTTGTCATCACGCCGCTGCCCAGCAACCTCATGAAAGAAAGATTGCCGCATAGGAAGTGCGTATTCATAGCACTCCTCAAACAATGGCTCGAAGTTTAGACGCGCATTCTTAGCGCGGTCGTATCGCTCAAGCAGAAGATTGGCTGACTTTTCGTGCATTACAAGGTCGCGTCATAATAACCAAGACCGCCCTTGCTTCCTGTTAGCAATGACTTACGAGAAGCACCGCCACCAATCCGCTTAGACTTTGCAGTTTTTTCCAACTGCTTTGTCTTGTTTTCTGACATCGTAAGTTGCTCAGCCTGCCGTCTATTTTCTTCAGCAATTCTTTCATCTTCTGAAACTGCAGGTGGGCCACCGCTAAATAAACACATAATAAAACTCCTTCTAGTTTTTCACTACACCCTGCATAAATGCAGATCAACGCACAAAACTACATCCTCGACCACAGACCTTGACGGCGTGGCTTTGGCTTACGACTGAACACATCAAACTCTCTGGTTGCTTGGAATGGTTTGGATTGCATTGAAAGGTTAGACATGATCTGTCTACCTTCACCTGCGCCTAACATTAGATACTGCAGCGCGTCATGCACATGAGAGAAATGGTTCTTATCTGGCTTGTCAGCATAACGCTCACCAGATACCTGCATACGTTTATACTGATACCCGCCTTCAAAGCCTTTGATCAGCGTGCGGCAGCGGGGATCAATCAAGAAGCCTGACAGCCCTTCGATCATCCTACCTAACGGCGCAGACACAGACTCCAAGCGCAGTGACACATCATTCGATGGTGCTGGCCTTGCGTACAACCCGCCGCCCCTCAAGATCTGAAACGGCGTAGACTCATCAGTCTGTGCGCGGAAGTCACCAGCCGGATCACCAAAGATGATAACTTCATTGCCTGCATAGCGTGTAGCAATCTCATGCCGCAGCACTTCGGTAAACCTAACAATACCCATGTCAAACGCTACCAGTTCCTGCAGCACCAGCCACCTGCCTCTAATCTTTTGTCCAATAGCAGCAGCAGGCGTTAATCCAAAGTCAACACCGATATGCACAGGCACGCCAGCAGCCACAGGTATTTCTTCTTTGGCTATGTGAATATCAGGGGCAAACATCGCATAGACAGGCTTGCCGTCTTTTATGCTGCCGAGTTTGTTCATCACATACACATCGATCCAGCTTTTGGTTTTGCCCTGCACGATGTTGGGATAATAGTCTTTCCGCATGTTGGCGCAGTTCTCTGCGAGATCGTTTGGAACGTAAGCGTCTACTTCGCCTTCTTCGTTCTTCTTTTCGACCATTCCTGCGGGCTGCGTAAAGAACTCCCAGTTCTCTGGCTTGACAAGCATTCTTGCTTCTTCGCGTCCAATATGATCTGGAATAGGAACCTCGCCCGACATTATAGGCCACCAATGATCTTCCTCCGGCGCGTTGGTGTCACAGATAACACCTGTCCATGTGCAGCCGCCATCCTTCATAGAAGGGAAGCGACCAACACGCATGGTGCAGGCATCGATGATAGACTTTGGAATTTCGCGTGCTTCGTTGACCCAGATGCCGGTCAACTCCAATGACAATAGTTTCTTGACATCTTCTGGCCTATCTAATGCTAAGAACAGAACCTCAAGATCTAAATCATTGACTTTGATGTGGTGTGTATACGGTACAACCCAAGAGAACTTGCCCCACTGTTCTTCTGGGAACCAGTCAAGCCAAGTCTTAATCGTTGTGGTTTTAAGCTGCGGGTTGGTGTTGCGGATAACAGCCCAGCGGCTGCGCCTGACACCATCTACATTAGGCTCTTGCTGCAATGCGCGGCGAAAGACTTCAACGCAGCAGCCAACAGACTTGCCTGATCCAACAGGGCCACGCAAGCCACGAAAGAATACATCAGACTTCATAAAAGCCTTCAGCACCTCACCGTCGGGTTTGTATTTAAATTTGGTCAACCTTTAGATCCTTGCCGCGCTTGATCATCTGAGCAACAACCTCTGGTGCAATCACAGAGATAATCTTGTCAGCCTCGTAGTCGGTCTGGAATTCATTCGGATGGTGGTGCATGTGTACCTTGCGTACTACACGGCGCAGGATATCACGCTCCTCTTTCTTGAGGGTGTGAAGAAAGCTCATTTCTTTTTGAAGCCTTTTTTCATTGCAGCATAAGACTTAGCCGACACAGTGCTGTTTGCTTTTGAACGTGATGTGCCAGCTTTCTTGCGTGCATTGATGTTGTCGTAGAGACCTTTTTTCTTTGTCATGCTTTCAACTTTACTCTTTTGTTTGCAGGCTTCTTTGCCGTGAAGGCTTCATTGATCTCAGGTGTTGCAGGATCGTCAGCTTTAAAAGAACCGCGATCATCACGCGCACGCTCGATCTGGTGATCCTCGATAGGCCAGCAACGAACACTATCTTCTGTTAATGTTGCACCTGTCTTGAGCCTGCCGTCTGGCAATGCGGATACTGGCCCCTCATAGATCGAGCCATCGCCTAGCTTATACTTCATGCCTTACCCTTCTTTGCTTTGTTGCGCTTGCTAATTGCTTTGCCTTTGCTTACAGCGTCAGACTTTGAGGATGCACCCCATGCAATCAATGATTTCAGTAATCTTGTGGGTCTGCCCTTGCTGTCACGCTCCGGCCCCTTTGCTGCGCCCATGCGCTGCAGGAAGCTGGCGCGGCGAGGGTTGTCGCCTTTCTTGACTGGTGCTTTGAGTGTGCCGCCTTTGTAAGAGGCGCGACCTTTGGCGTTGAGTCCACCTTTGGGGTTCTGACCTTCTTTGCGTGTCCATGCTGGTGTCTTTGCCATTAGTTGCTAGAACTTTTGTAGGGGTTTACGGAATCCAACATTGACGGAACCTCTGTGCCATGCATTATTTCCGCTTCAAATTTACTCAATCCACTGGATAAAACATTCCCTGTAGAAGCAATTCCCAATGCTTCATCAGGTGAAATAACACCAGCATTTTGCAACCCGCCAATATATTTTGTGTCAAGCTGACCAGCATTAGCCTCAGAGATAAACATGCTTGTGAATGTATCCCATATCTCTTTGCGCTTGTTTGTCATCGGGCCGCGCAGCACCATATCCTGCGCACCCTGAGGTGGATCATCATCATAGTCTACATCAATGACCATCGGCTGTTCTGGTATGCGAATGTTTACATTGAGGTTGTCATCTTGGTCATCACCCATGAGGCGTTCAGCAGCAAACCGCGCACCAAAGTACATTTTCTTGTCAGGCATATCCTGCATGGCTTGCATGTAATCAGACGGAGTTTGAACTTCTTCAAACTCTTTCCAATTACCAACAGTAGGAAAATTATACTTGTCTATAACAACAGGTCGGCCATCTATTTTGACAACACCAAATGTGCCAAGAGACATCTTCACATCTTCTTCAAACGAACCAACATTAAAGTTGCTGCCACGAAAAATGTTATCGAGGTTAAACCGTTTGTTAATCGTATCGTAATCAATGCGACCAACAGGGCCATCAGGCATATTGTCAATATCCGGAAACACTGAATTAACCAGCAAGCGCAATGCCTCAACCGTTTCGCCATTAACAGAACGCTCGTTGATCTCACGCTCTAGCGGGTTCATAAATGGAGGCAACAAAGCATTGAACACGCCACGCAGATAAAAGTTCTGGTGCATGGGTAGGTCTTTAAGAATATCGTCAAAGGTTGGCGTAATACCCGCCTCACCTGCGATCATTGATCCTGTGCTTGCCATGCTGACAATATGTGCCGCATCTGGCTATTGCATCAACGCACAAAATCAAACAAACAACTAAAACCCCAACCATTGTCCATATGCAAATGATCGGCATGTAATGCGTCATGGTCAGGCGTTAATACAGTGTTAAACACTTTGCAGCCTTCTTTATACGCAGCACGCCATTGCTTGCTTATAGGCACGCCATCAATATGCGTTACATCTATAGCTGCACCATAACTGTGCTGGCTGCGAAAGAAACTATTGCGCTGCTTGCGGCAGTTATACCCACCCACATGACGAACCTTTTGGGCTGAAATATTTTTTGCCCAAGTGCCAGCATCTTTTGCTGTTGAACAGGATAGCAATATAGATGGTTCAAAAACTGTCGTGTCGGTTGCGTATAACCTTACCGGCTCATCAATACTGCAAACACCGCTAGGAGATTGCGCAGCTTCTACACGCCAACCATTATCCTTGAGGTCATCAAGGCAAGAAGCTGAAGCAGCAAACGGAATCAAAGCCAAAGCAAGTATTAAACGCATGAGAGAATTATACAATGCGGCTGTAACGCTGCACAAGTGCTACAAAGCCTTTTGGCAAATTTCCTCAGTGATAGGCGGGGTCGAGGCGGCACACACCGTTTTTTGGACCCCCCCTCAACGCAAGCAAGTAATCGCGTAATGCTTCTGCTGCGCAATGCGGACGCGATCTAGGATCGCATGGCATTGCAACTATATAGGTGTGCGGCGAAGCTGCACGCAATTACGATGCTAGCTTAGGTCTATCTGCACAGAGATGTCGCCAGCGTGAAGGTGCATGTGTCGCTCAGGGGCTTTGAAGCCAGCCCTGTCCAGTATGTCTTTGCTCGCTTCGAGTTGCACATACTCACTCTTAGCCCCTTGAGCGAGGCGCACCAAGCGCGCCGCGGCGGTCGTAGCGTTCAAGCCAAGCGTTTCCGCAACACGCTGCATCATGTACGACTGCACGTGTGGCAGCCGCAAAGTCTTGCTGGCTGTCACTCTGCCACTCTCACCGGCAGCATATCCGGCTTCATGCGCGGCTTCCTTGATGCTACAGCCCGATGCTACAAGTGTATCGACCAGCCGCGCCTGTCGCTCCGTCACAGCTAATGCCTTTGTCTGTTCGCTTGGCATCTCATCTCAACCTTTCCGTTTAAACAACCCCCCCTGTGTCTCCCCCTTTATCGCTCTCAGCCAAGCAGCCTGTCAACGCACATTACGCAAGATTTGAGCGCACAAGACCTCACAGCTTAGAGCATTGAAACTCAGGCAATGGCCTCGCAATCTGCGTCTCCATGATTAGCTTTCTTGTCATTCCAACCTGATCCTGCAGATCTGGGAGGAACACCCCCTCGGATGATCCGTCTACTGCACTGCATCGTTAGGGGGTGGGCGCATAGCGTGACCGGACGCCCGCTGTAATGCGGGCTAGGCTCCGGTCGCTTATATGCTGTGCGCCCTTCAATCCCCTGCCCGCACCACCTCCGCTGCGCGGAGCCGTGTTGGGGTTGACCCCACGAAGCAGCACAGTCGCCTGACCATTCTTACCGAGGGGGTTTGTCCTCTCCAGCTCTACAGGAGGTTCTCATGAGCAAGAAAACTAATCACTTCACCGCAGCTTACAAGGCAGCATTCCCTGAGTTTCAAAACTCTAAGGGTCACATTTATCTCACTCAAAATCTTTTGCGTAAAGTTATTGAGCAGGCTACTTGGCTAATCACTCAAAAGGAGAAGGACTCAGCGCAGCTTGTTGAAGACGGCAAGGTTATCGCTGGGGCTGACCAAGCACCAGACTCAGGCACATTAGCTATCTGCGCGAAGTACGGCGCGGTGCGTGGCGCGATGCACTATGATGACATCGCACTGGATCGCATCGACGAAAGACTCTCGAACATTGAAGTCGAGATCGAAATGCTGCAGCAGTTCGTGGAGCAGAGCAAGACAGCCTATCAAGACTGTACCGGCGATGCCTACCAAGAACGTGCAGCCTCACCGAAGTCAGCGATTTCGGAAAAGCGCAAGGCTGAACTACGAGCCAAGTACGCGGCGTAACTTGCCGCACCCCGCCCTTCGGGGCGGGGCATTCATTCTCTCCCTTAGACTGGGGCTGTCTTCTGGCAGCCCCTTTTTTTATGCTATCATCGAGCGTTTGTTCGCTCGATCACTTGCACGTTGATAGGGGGCAAGCCTCCCCAAATCATGTCTTTCCGCAACCAGCTTCATGGAGGATTCATCAATGAAAGCTATTTTAGTAGATCCGTTTACCCAACTCGTTACCGCTACCAATTACAACGGTGACTTCACTACAATCATGTCACACATCGGCACTGGCCGAGCGTTTGATGTCGTCCGTCTGTACCACACAGATGATTACGATTACGTTGACGATCATGTCTACATCAATGACGAAGGATTGTATGTTGACGATCAATACTTCTGGATGCACGCCAACTATCCCATGCCACTGGCTGGGCGTGGCCTTATCCTTGGCGGCACACCTGATGGTGACAGCACAGATGTCAGCACCAAAATGGCTACCGTGATGGAAGACATCCGCATGATCGGCAATCGTTTCCAACTGCAGATGATGTTGCAATTCTCAAAGGCTTACGACATGCCATCACCTGATGGCTACCTCGAAGACTATCGGCCATTCGTATGGAAGCATCACGACTCACCGTTAATCACACGCGAAGTTATTTAATTCTTTGCAGTAATGCATTAATGCAGTAGTATTACTTATGAAAGGTAGAGCATTCAATGGAAAGCTTGCATAAACACAACATCCAACCTGCATTAACACAGGATTATAACTGCGACAAATGTCAAGACAAAGGCTTTGTATATGTGCGCAGTTGGGATTCACCAGCAACCTTTGGCGGCTTCGGCATGGTCGATGTTGTGCCAGAGGATTGCGATCACTGCCATTAATAGGAGGTTACATATGGCTAACAAAGCACCACGTTTCACGCGTCAACACTTCGAGTTTATTGCTGATGTGTTTGGCCCTCTCATGACCCATCCAACGCAGGCTTGTGACCTAGCTGACAAGCTGTGCCCAACTAATCCTAACTTCAATCGTGATCGTTTCGAAGCACGCGCTGTATCAGCATGGGAAGAAGTCCATGCTGACAGCATCGAAGATGCAATCGATCAAGAGCAGGCAATGCTAGATAAGGAGATAAGATATGCCACAGCGGTTTGATATTGACCAAGCATGGCAGCTTGAGCAATGCGTATTTATTGCAAAAAATGTATGTGAAGATCGTGGTGTAACATGGATGGAAATGATAAGCCCACGAGTAGCAAAACATATTGTAAATGCTAGACATGAATACTTTGCTAAAGCTTACAGAACAACTAAAGCCAGCCTTATTATTATTGGCAGAGCTATAAACAAAGATCACACAACAGTTATGAGCGCACTTAGGTCGTTAAAACATACTCAAATTAATCATCAAGGTTCTTGACGATCTGAACCACCCTACCAATAACCCGCACATTTGCAAGCTTAACTGTGCGGTTTCTTCTTATCTGATAAACAGCGTTTAATCCGTCAAGTTTTCTCCCTAAACTTATGCCGTATTCATCATCAAAAAATAGCACGATGTTTGTTTCCTCAAATTTCTTTTGCTCGCGAACAACAACAATATCATTCGGATCAATTCCATATGTAGGAGCGGGTCTATCAAATCTATACGCTACTATATCACCAGTTAAATTATACACAGTCACCACCCCTATATCTTTTTCAAGAGGATCTTTCAGCGTGATCGTTCTTGAAGCTGCATCCAATGTCGCAGTTTGAGATAATTGAGGTGCTGACCCCGCTATATAACTTAACTTACCTATTGTTTTAGAAGATGGCACAAACTTACCACCATTTAAAAAGCGGGTGATGTTAGTCGGGCTTGTACCTGCCATCGTCGCCCATTTATTTGCAGACCATTCGCGTGTTGCCATGACTGATCTCATCCACACACGAATAGCCTTTGATTCGTAGTCTTCCATTATTTTGATACCTCCCACTGCACTTATACAGCATAAGATATCAATCGTCATCAGAGCTTAATGCAGTATTGCATCATTCAAACACTTGCGCAAGCCTGCATTAATGCACTATATTACTCTCATGTTGAGTTATATGACACAGTTAGAAAGTGCAGCAAAAGCAGCAAATGTCCAGCTTTTACAAGCGTTTAGATTGTCTGGCGTACCAACCAGCACATACTATCGAACCATTGCTGGGAAAGATTTGCGTTTATCGACTGCAAAAAAGGTACTGGATGCGATCAGAGTTCACGCATTACAGCAAACCCAAAGCGATTAGCGACAACTGGCAACAGCTTGTCACAGGATTAGTGTCGCTTCGCCATGAGCGTGGCTGGTCACAAGAGGAACTAGCTGATCGCATAGGCTGCGCTTCATCGTTGATTCACAAGTGGGAGCAATACAAGCGTGTGCCAAGTAACTTCTTATTGATCTGCTGGATGGATGCACTTGGCGCGCAAATCGAAATCAACCTACGACAAGACCGGTAATGCATGTGAATGCGCAGCATGTGGTGATGTCACTACATGGTTTGTTGTTTATGGCAACAAAGTTACCGTGTGTTTGTCATGTCATGAGGAACAACGATGGCAACATCTCAACGCTCTAAAGGAAACTACCACGAAAAATGGTGGGTCAACTGGCTCGAAGAACGCGGGGCCAAAGCGAAAAGGCAACCTCTCTCAGGACAATTGGGCGGCGAGTTTAGTGGCGACATCCAAATCAAAACCCCCGCCGGAGTTTTAATAGCTGAATCCAAGTACCAATCAGCCGGTCGAGGATTCAGCTTTCTAACCAAGACACATAAAGAACAGCCCGCTGATATCTATTTGCTAAAGCAAAAGAGTGGCCCGAACTTTATCTGTATTGAAATCAGCAACCCCATCGCAACAAAGATAATCGGCTGGCTTACTAGGAG
>Ga0255752_10002064_pt1 | contig 22702 bp, 10 predicted proteins | sample 011ome_25_FD_179952 | JGI IMG/M metagenome (GOLD analysis project Ga0255752, IMG submission 179952) | Coastal salt marsh microbial communities from the Groves Creek Marsh, Skidaway Island, Georgia - 011512CT metaG (version 2) | ecosystem: Environmental > Aquatic > Marine > Intertidal zone >... | reverse complement strand
TGGACGTGGTGTTCCGAATACATCATACGCTAAACCAGTACTTACGAAAAGCCATCCTGCAATAAATAAAGATGGAATTGTAACACTGTGAATTACCCAGTAACGAATACTTGTAATGATGTCACTAAAAGGACGTTCTCCTGTAGAACCTGACATATAAGACTCCTTCAACATTTCTTTGAAAGCTCTCGTCTAAACATTTTAAAAAATGTTTATCCACGATGCTCAATTTTATTATAGCGTTCCTCACAAATAGCGCAAAAAAATACCAACACTAAAGTTAGAATTTGTCTTTTACAGGCAATGTGAGGAACGTTAAACTGACTTTTTAAACGTTTGTTGGTGTTTTTGCCCAATCAAACCACACATGAAGAAGTTCACCGGCCAAAAGTTGAGATGCTTCGGCCACTGGTTTACGTGCACGAACAACTAATTTACGTGTTGCAAACGTATTATACGTTGTTGGTTCAATGCTTACGCGAAGTGGGCGTTTTTGTCGACTTTCAATTAACGTATCACGGAAATAGAGACGCGTTAAACTTGCATTTTGATTGTGGTCCATACTTGTCACATTACTAAGATTGTATTTGAGACTATGGAAACGCATTCGTCCACGTTCACGCCAGTAAGTTGTTCGACGAGCTAATGCAAATTCTTGGCGGTATGACCAGTTACGTAAGCTAAAGCGGGCTTCTTTTTGACGTTCACGTTTTAAATTACCTCGGCTTTCTACAATGCGTGAAAGCCCTGTTTGTGTTTCTGCAACCCAACTCTTTCCAACTCCAACCGTTTCTTTATCTTTTTGGGTAATACGACGGAAGTGTGTCATTAATCGAGATTCAGGTTTTGCTCGTTCCACTCCTTGCTCAATTCGTTCAAGTTGTGAACTGCATCCGGCTGGTGCGAAACGATCTGCAAGTTGTTCTGCAAATTCATGGGCATAGGTGTCATAACATGTTTCCATGCCATGGTAAAACGTTGAAGTTCCTTGAAGTTTTCGGTTCATTTGATTGAAAAAAGCCATCTCTGAAAGTACATCAAAGAGACCCCATGTTACTAATGTTGCAGCCTCAGCATGATAAACTGTTTCTTTTGTAAATGGGAGTGGGTTTGTTTCCGTCATTTGTGGTGAAAGCACAAGGTTGGTATATGCAGGGTCTGAGGCAGAGATTGAACCTTTTGGCGGCGCCATTGTCTCATACACTAATTTATAAGCACCACGACGTTTTGCCTCAAATTCTTCTGGACTACGAGCATTTGTAAAGCTTCCAACGGGTGGCCAGCCTTCTTTCGGTTCAAATTGTCCCGGTACCGTCCAATCTTCTAAAATCATGTGAATCCATTTTGTCTCAAATGGGATAAAACCATCATTTTTAATTGTTGAAGAAAGACGATGTGGGAAATTCCCTTTCTCTTCATATGCGGTGATACGTGCATGGAACCCATCTTCAAAAATATCTGTACTATGCACATATTTATCTTCATGGCGCATAATTAAACGGTTACATGATCCTACTGCTTCTGCAAGAGATTCATTTGAATGTTCGAAAGTTGTTCGCTTACCGCCATATTTCGTTACTGAAAGGAATCCCGACATACCTACCATGTGAGAAACTTCTTGTGCACTATATCCAAAAGTTGTAAGAGCAAAAAATGGTAAACTTACATCTTTTTTTGTTGGGCGGCCATACGTTTCTAATGCAGTATTGAGAAGTGCGTAGCGCTGAAGTGCATTTGGAAGGGCAAATTTAATTGCCCATTCAAAACGTCCCGAACGTACACATGCTGGATCCATGTATTTTGATGTTTCGACAGATCCAATAATAAATGGTTGACGAATTGTTGATTTTTTACGATCTACAATTCCATCAAAACACACTAAAAATTGTGCACAGTTACGTACATTAAAATAACCAGTAAAGATACTACGGTGTAACGTAATAAGCTCTAAATTTTTAATATAGAGAATACATGGGTAATTTAAACGGGCACGGTAGAAAAGCGAGCGAAGGCGGAAACATCCCCATTTTTGGTGCACGAAACGCATTCCTTCCGTTAACATCATTGGAAGACCTGATTCGCTGGCAATGGCACGGGCCATAAGTGTACGACCATTTCCACTTTCACCAATAAGTAATAATCCACGTGGAAGGGATTCAAGTGAATATTTTCCTGGTCGAATTGCTGCAAGAAGAGGTGTATGATCCCAAATTTCTTGAAGTTTAAGAACCATTGGCATGACTACTGGGAAAAAACGCTCGATTTTTTCAACTGTTTCAGAAGCATTTGTCTGACTTTGGCGATACAAGTATTTGCCAATTTTTTGATTCAGACTACTTTGTTCAGTTGGACCAGTTTCCATTGTTGTAATCAAATTATCCATTGTTTCAAACACTTCAAGACTTGTTTCAAATGGTGCATCTTCTTTTTCACAGCCATAGAGCCCACGAATTGCTGCTGAGTTCCAAAATGTTTCTACCGGAATTTCACCTTGTAATGCACGCTGTGGTTGATTCTTTTCACCCAATAAGTGTGTGACTTGCTTTTTATACCAAAGATACATTTTTCCGTTTGGTGGTAAAAAGGCAGCACGAACACGGCGTGGGATAAGTGGTAAAATATCAATTTCCCATAAGTTAATTAAAACACCTGGGCGATATGTCTCAGTAAATCCACGGACACGGCGGAATGCACTCATGAGCTCACGCATTTGACGAGTATCACCTTCTTTTCCAGCGAGGTCTTTAAATTTAGCTCCTTGTCGAGAACGTGCTAAATGTGTGTAAAACTTATGTGTTTCGGTATTTTTACGGTGACGGCGTCCACGCCCAATACGCTGTTTTTGATAACGTGTTACGCGGCGAATGAGGCAAATAGCTACGACTGGGTAAACAACAAGAGCATTTGACTGCCAAAAACGAATTACTCGTACATGTACGTTTGCGAATGCATTTGTAATATTGTCTTCGAGTTCAAAACTTGTGGATGCAAGAGAACGACTGTGTGTCTCCTTTGTTCCATGAAGAAATAGTCGTGTTTCCGTTTTAGGTTTGGTGTGTGCCTGGAATAATTTTGCTTCTGTATGACTTAAACCAGTTAATTCATCTCCAAAGTGTGAATCAGATGCAACATCAGCTTGGTTTAATTTTGCTTCAGTATACGCTGAAGCAAAGCCTGGTTCGAGATTTTCAATTGACGTGTCCGTTGTTGTTTCGGCTGGGTTGTCATCATCATCTTCTGAATTTTCAAACGTGTTCTCAATGTCATCTACCATCTCATTGTCTTGATGAACTAATTTTTCAAAATCAGTTTTGTCTAATGTGGCGTGATTGTTGAGGTCAGTGAATTCCGCATCTATATCTAATTCCGCAACGGGATCTTCGGTCCCGCTATCAAGATCATAAAGTGTTTCACCTTCGAGTAATTCGATGGAATCGATCTCTTCGGATTGGCCACTGTGGTCTTCAATTGTGGTTTCGAAGTTGTTGACAGTTTTAGTTGATGGGGTTGGCTCAGTTTCTGTTGTATCTTCTTCACTCAACATGTCATTGTCACTTTCGTCGAGAACTTCAATTTCGTCTAAATAATCATTCGCTTCATCTTCCATTTCATAACGGCTGTACCAACGTGCTACTTCATCGGGTGCTTTTTCGACATCGTCAAAATGAACTTTATATTGACCTAAATCAGGATCAGCCATTTTTGCAATATCTTTTACCGAAAGAAATGGATAGGTCATTTGAGTGGTTGGAAGTGCCCAACCTTTCATGCCGATTAATCCAGTGTTAAGACCGGCCATTCCCGCTTTTGCTTCAATAGCAATTGGAGTCGTTTTACCACCTTTTGCCCAACTTTTCTCAGCATTTGCAAATAAGTTGTTTGCAGGTTTTTCCGGTTTTGTCGTTGCAGCTGGCCAACGTTTTGGCATCAACGCAGAATAGTTACGGAGACTACTGTCAAGATGAACTTCATCTAGCGGATTTTCGTTTTCTAGTTCATCCAGTAATGTTGGCTCAGTGTTTTCCTCAAGTTTGTTTACTTCAACTTGCGTTTTGTTTGCTACCTCGGACGCTACACCAAGGTCTTCGATAAATGTTGGATCTTCAAAATTTTCAGTAAGATTTTGAACAATTTCGTTGATTGGTTGTTCCAGCGTTTGTGTAAGCTCCTTGGTACGTTTAGTTGGTTTTTTTGTTGATTTCTTAGGTGTTAAAGTATGCTTTTTTGGATAAAGGTCTTGGAGCGTTTTGCTATAGGTGTCGACTTGAAGATTCTGAGCTTCAACATATGACTGCGCAAATGCATCAGGAGCCATTGGTCCTTCTACTTCTGGTTGTAAAATGTCTTCAAATTCTTGAATATCATCTTGGCGTGGTGCAAAAGGCTGGTCCACTCGTAAATTTACGTCAAATGTTCGTTCAACATAAAATTTATTGTCTCCATAGACTTTAAATTCTGGCGTATTTGTTTGTGATGGGTGAACTCCGCTTGTACGAAGTTTCAGTGGGACACCGCCAGTTTCAGTAAAGGATTTTTCTTGTGATCGGTTAAATGGCTTTAAATGAATTAAGTCATCGGTTGGAATACTGGTACGCAGAACATTGTGCTTTTTGTAAAACACAAGTGTTTTTGTTGTACCTTGTTCTTGGACTTCGCTTTCATATTGAATTTTACGTTCTAAACTTTCTCCATAGGCACCATAAGCTGGTGGGCTATTAACTTGGATAGAATCATGTACTTTTCGAATTCCTTCTTGGATTAAAGTGGCATGGTTTTTTTGTGCTTCTTTTGAAATCAGTACGGGCGTAAATGCACGTGGGCCTTGAAACATGCGTTTTCGTGCGTGCTCAGTTTGGCTATAATTGTGTAAATAGCTGATCATACCAAAAACATAAGAACCGAGCGCAATGGTTGCCATTGCAGAACGATAATCAAGGAATTGAAATGTTTGTCGTGCGAAACGTGGTGCTTCAGTTTCGATAAAATACTTATAACGGTATTTAAATGCAAAAGCGGGTGTAAAATCACTTCCCCATTCTCGCCATAAAAGGTTTCCAGTTAATCGCTCTCGAGGAAGCATGTGTAAAAGACGCCCACGCGTTACTGTCCAGACCGCGTTTGGAACATATGGCCAATAGCGCATGAAGTTATAATAAACATTCCATGTTAATTCACTCCATGCACGTTCACCACGTGCCACAAGTGTTTGGGCAATGAGTTGGGTTTCACGTTGTAACCATGGTTTTTCTGCGTATTTGTCTTTAAATTCTTTGAGTTGTGGTTCTGGGTCATTATAAACACTCCACCCTTGGACTTTTGCGTATAAAGTCTCTTCGGTGAAGAGTTCCCCACTTTCAATTTTTTCAAGATATTCACGTTTAAGTTCTTCTTGACGTGCCATTGACTTGCTATCAAATAGAATATTAAACCAGTCTTGGTTATAGGCAGGTTGTTCAAAGAGGTATTTACTAATCTCCTGGCCCTTGGTACCAGGAGGTGTTGGTACAAGATCCGTGAGTGTGACTAACTTTGTATTGTCTGAGCGCCCCACGGCTTTGTCCACGTTACTTTGGGTATCAAAATCCTCGAGTTGCACGGTCATCCTCCAATTTTTTCGTTTTTATATTTGGTAGTTGCTCGACATTGAAGGGATGCTTGTTGAAACATCCCTTCAATGTCGAGTTGAAAAACTACGTCTTTAACTTACTAATTGCTTTAAGATAAATTCTACTGAACGTGTTGAATCATCATTTGCTGGAATTCCATAAGTTGTGTAACTTGGGTCACAATTTGAATCTAAAAGGGTAATTGTTGGAATGTTTAATTTTTGACATTCTAATACAGCGTTTCGCTCATGTGGTTGACCTACAATTACCACTAAATCTGGAAGTGCGGAAAGTTGTCGAACACCGCCAAAGAATTTATCTTTGCGTTCCATTTCTTTTTCTTTTTGTACAAGTTCTTTTTTCGTTAATCCAGTTGTTTTTGGATCTTGTTCAAGAAGTTTGTTCAAATCGTTTAAGTTTTGAATACAAGATGAAATTGTTGACCAGTTTGTTAATAAACCTCCAACCCAACGTGTATTCACATAATGTGCATTACATTCTTCGGCAATGTTTTTAATTACCGGGGCAATTTGTGGGCGTGTTCCAACAAAAATAACATTTTTTGCTTTTTTAAATGCAACACGTGCTTTTTCAAGTTCATCTACTGTCTGAACAATATCTAAAATATGGATACCATTCTTCTCTTCGTAGATGTAAGGTGCCATTTTTGCATTCCAGCGGCGTACTTGGTGACCAAAGTGGACACCAGTTTCAAGCATAGCTTTTAACTTTTCTTTCATAGTTTTATTAAGTAGTTCGTTTCAAAGTCGATCAACATTCACGGTGTATCTTTACTCTAGCACATTCTAGAGAATTTACAAAGGTAAATTACTACGGAACCCGCTTCTTTACCCTAGCAAAACAATTGTTTGTAAGTCAGTGACCTTTATAAATTCAACTCAAATGAATCTCCAACGCAACCGCAGAGAGTGTAGAGTCTTTCTACAAAGACTCCACATGAATTGAGTGATTAATATAATCCAGTTCCAGCTGGGATTAAGCGCCCTAAAATTACGTTTTCTTTTAGCCCTGTTAGCCAATCAATTTGACCATTAATTGCGGCATTCGCAAGTACACGCTTCGTTTCTTGGAAACTTGCTGCAGAAATAAAACTTTCTGCTGTTAAGGCTGCACGTGTAATTCCGAGTAGTACTGGTCGGAATTTTAATTGTGGGTCGACTAGGCTTAGATGTTGCGCTCGGTACATATCAATCATGTCTCCTGATAATAAACCTGTGGACCCGGGATGCAGGATAATTACTCGCGTTGTCATTTGGCGCACAATAATTTCAACGTGTTTATCGGCAATATATACACCTTGGGATTGGTATACTTCTTGAATTTCATTCACAATAAGGGCACGCAGTTGCTCGAAGCTTCGTGTACACCCATGTGTTGGTCCGTAGACACGTAAATATTTGCGCCAGTAGCAAGCTAATTGAAAGTGAATACCAGAAAAGCGTTTTTCGACTGGTTCACGCGCTTCGAGTAATTCATCAATTTTTGGTAAACCTTGGACAATGTCACCCGCATCGGATTGTTCAAATTGTAAGCGTCCTAAAACACTATTCTTTTTAATCAAATCACCATCTTTGATCTTTAATTCGGTTACAACACGGTTTGGTAATGGATACGGTTGCACATGGCGGATTACAATATAGTTTTCACTTAAGAAAATAATTTGTCCCGAAACGGGACTACGATGCGTTGTTGTAAGTAAATCATCAACACGAATGAAATCTCCAACATTTACACAAACCTTTTTATTTTTTACTGAAAAAACTTGTTGATCTGTTTCCGTCAGCATTAATGTTGACACGCGAATTTCTCCTGGCGCTTTTGCATATGTGGATGCTTTGCCTTTGAGGTCAAATGGGAAAAGTGTACGTTTTGCAGCCATAGTTTGCGTAGGTTCAAATGCTGGAAGAACGTTTAAATGTGTTGATGTTGGAGTAAAGTGTGCTGGTGTCTTAATCTGGGATTTTTGTAATACAAACTTTTTCTGTTGTGCGTATAAACTTCGGCAGATTAATTTTTTACCTGTGGTGATATAGGTTCCAGAAGTGCGGGTTGTCAGCATTAGATTTTCGCTCTTCGGGTCATTCGCTTGTTTTTGTTCATGCACTGTTTTGAAGGCAACGGTATTTGTTGTTTGTTGCTGCATTGCTGCTAAGCCTTCATATCGTACGCCATATTTAGTGAGCTTTGAATGTGCTTTTTTGGGCGTCCAACTACGTAAACCAAAATTAGCTTTGGTTGTTTGGTCAGTGTTTGCAGCCCAAGATTTGGGTTTAACAAAATTATTTTTTGTCATTTGACTACAGGTTACAGTCGCGTGTTGGCGCTGTCCCCAATATTCAGTTTTTTGAAGTGCTGTATATTTACGTTTAATTACTGCATGCCCTGCTTCTTCTTTTGTTTGTTGCAAGGCATTTCTTTCTTGTGTTGAATTGACTGTTGGATAGAAGCCAGTTGTATAACAATCGCCTGGACGTTTTTCAATGGTTTCTTCAATTTCTTCAATTTTTGTTGGTTGCTTGATAAGTGTTCCCGCAAGAATCCACATTAAGACATCTCGACCCTTATACCATTTTGCAGCTTTTGTTTGTTTAACATTGTCAGGGAGAGTCGAGAAATAAATTTGCCCATCTAAAGTTGCCAAAAATTCTTTGCTTGAACGGTCACTACTTGCACCATTTTCATCATATTGATCCGTTACTAATTTTGCCGCTTGCGAAGTTAAGGTTTCAACACGCGATACTTCGGCTAATGTTTGATGAAAGAAAATCGGTTGCCCAGGAGCTACGAATAAAAGAGTTAAGGGTGGGAATTCCAGAATTGATTTATGGTCCCCATTTACAATTTTTAGTTTAATACTTTGATAAGTAAGAAATGCTGTTTCTCCATATCGTGAATTAACTTTACGACCGCGAGGCATTCCACTATAAAAAATAGTTCCTGCATGTGGAGCGTAAACTTTTTCTGTTACTTCTCCGGCGAATACTCCACCAGTGTGGAATGTACGCATGGTTAATTGTGTTCCAGGTTCACCAATTGACTGGGCGGCTAAAACACCTACGGCATCACCAAGTTGAACTAGTTTTTGGTCGGCTAAGCTCCATCCATAGCAAAGCTGGCAGACAGAATGGAAGTGACAGGTAAGTGGAGAACGCACGCGTACGCTTGCTCGATGTTGTAATTTTGCCGCAAGACGGGGGGTAATTGTTTGGTTTTTTTGACCAAGAATTTTACCGGTTTGAGAATCTACAATACGTTCCGCTAATACACGACCGACTAATGAAGATTCAATTGTTTTTGGGTTTGGCTTAACAGGAAGACCACTCGATGTCCCACAGTCTAATTGTTGAATAATTACACTTTGTGCTACATCGACGAGACGTCGTGTTAAATACCCGGAACTTGCTGTACGGAGAGCCGTATCTACAAGTCCTTTACGGGCTCCATAACACGAAATCATATATTCAGTAACGGTAAGCCCTTCACGGAAATTACGTCGAATTGGGAATTCAATAATTTGACCTTGTGGGTCAGCCATGAGACCACGCATTCCTACTAATTGTCGAACTTGTGAAATATTTCCTCGTGCTCCAGAGAATGCCATCATGTACACGGGGTTAAAAATGTCAGTTTCGCGGAAGTGTGCAATTACTTCCGTTTTTAAACTGTCGTTTGTTGTATTCCAAATATCAAGTGCTTTTTCTAAACGTTCTACAGCAGTACTTTGTCCACGCTTAAAACGAATTTCATTTTCATAAATTTCATTTTCTGCATTTGCCATAAATGCTGCTTTTACTGGAGGCACTCGTAAGTCATCAATTCCAAGAGAGATTCCAGCGGCGGTGGCATAGTGGAATCCCATTGTTTTTAATTGGTCAACAAGATGTGTTGTTTTTGTCGTTCCATAAGTGAGAAGAACCCATTTAATTAAACGTTTCATCTCATTTTTATCGACGGTACGGTTACAAAAAAAGGTTTTCATACAAAAGATTATTAAAAATAACACGGCCTGGTGTTGTTCGGATAAAAAATTCCGCATGTGGTGCTGTAGCACTTGGCGCTGGAATTGCAGATGTCATTTCTGGTACTGTTACAAACTCCGTTGGGTTCGTTGCTCGAGTTTCAAGGGCTGAATGCTCCATAATATAGTTTTTATAAACTGTACGTACTTGACCCGAACTCGATAAAAGCATTTGGAGTGGTTCTGGGCTATCCGTATGGATACCAGCATGCCAACGTACCCAAATCCAGTCATGCATCTGAACTTTCCCAAGTGAGAAACTTTGTAACACTTGATCAAAGTTTGAGAAAATCCCTTGGTTCATTGTTTTGGCTTTTTGATGTTTGTGTTCAAGTACACGACGTTTTGTCATTTTCTCAGTTGGTTTTGATGCTGTTAAATAGTAAAACCCAAGAATCATATCTTGACTTGGTAAGATACTTGGTTCACCGGTTGCTGGTGAAAGCCAGTTATGCGTTGCAAGCATAAGAAGTCGCGCTTCGGCTTGTGCTTCTAATGACAAGGGAATATGCACAGCCATCTGGTCACCATCAAAATCGGCGTTAAAAGCGGGACACACAAGTGGGTGCAATTGGATTGCACGACCAGGTAAAAGAATTGGTTCAAATGCTTGAATTCCGAGACGGTGTAAGGTTGGAGCTCGGTTCAGTAAAATTGGATGCCCATGCACCACAGTTTCAAGTGTTTCCCAAACAAGTGGTGTTCGGCGCTGAATTAAGTTTTTTGCTGCACGAATATTTGTAACATCAGCATGTGCTAATAATGCACGAATCACAAAGGGTTGAAATAATTCAAGTGCCATTTCACGCGGTAATCCACACTGGTGTAAACGTAATTTTGGTCCAACAACAATTACGGAACGACCTGAATAGTCCACACGTTTCCCTAATAAATTTTGTCGGAATCGACCTTGTTTACCTTCAATAACTGCTGTTAATGATTTAAAAAGTGTACGGTTTGCACGCATCATTGGTTTGGCAAGACGTCCATTATCAATGATGGCATCAACTGCTTCTTGTAAAAGTACAAGGTCATGTCGAATTAATAAATCGGGTAAATACTCGGGATCAAATAAACTAATGAATTTGTCAAAGCGAATTTTACGATAGATAAGTCGACGATATAAATCATTCATATCTGCCGCTGCAAATCGTCCACTGGACATTTGAATCATTGGTCGTAAATCTGGTGGTAATACTGGGAAGAGAGAAATAATCATCCATTCTGGACGAATATTTTTTCGTAAGAGTCCACGAATACAACGGAGTCGCTTTGAATATTGACGAACTTCTTTACTCATTCCATGAGTTTTTTGTGATGTTCGGTCATATTTAGTTACATCCACTTTACGATTTAACATTTTATTTACATCGTCTTGCCAAAACGACATTTCGACATTTGGATCAAATTTTGTAAAGTACGATTGTTTTTCAATGTCTTCAGCTGTTTGACGAAAATTTGTTGCAACCGGATGGCGAGTTGGTTGTTTCTGTTCTAGTGCAACACCAGTTGGTACAGCTAATGCAGCAGCAGCGCCAATTTGGCTATCAATTTCATTTTGTACTGAGCGTGCATCTTGCTTTTGTAATTCGTATTTAAACTTTGCGGTTAAAACACGTTCTAAGAACTCGAGATCAATATTATGTAAAAAGGTTTCAATGGCCTGTGCACCACAATTTTCAATGGATTGTAAACCAGCACGTCGGATAATTTGTTCTTTATTCCATGGTGCAGGTTTATCGAGTAATCGTTGTGGAGTTCCTGCAAAAAATGGCGAGAGTTGTTTCCACTGGTTTACTGCCCAAATAGAATGTGGGTGTACACAGTAATTGATTGCGTTCGGTAAACTCGCAGAATATTCCGAGAAGTAAATGACTTCGGTAATTTTACGGGCTTTAATCGGTAATAAATTTGCTAAGACGTTCGGGGTATTTTTGAAATACCACATGTGGGCCACAGGTTTACGTAATGTAATTCGACCCATTCGATAACGTCGCACTTTGACATCAGTGGGCTCCACTTGGCAATATGGACAAATTTCGACCACGGATTTCGGGACGTTTACGTCTTGAATGGTTGTTGGATCTTCGTCAGGAGATGTTTCTACTGGTGTTGGACGATTTTGGCGGCGTTTTGTTTTACCGCAAGTGCATTCGCCATTCACTGTGGAACCAAAAATTTTTTCACAAAAGAGACCCCCACGTTCAGGTTTAAACGTACGGTAATTAATGGTATCCGCTTTGAGAATTTCACCAATATTTTCCCCTGTTGGAAGTGACCGTTGTGACCAACGGGCAATTTCATTAGGCGAAGCTAATTGAATTTGAATAAATTGTGTACTCATAAGACAGCGGTAGAAATTAAGGTTTATCGAATTTGTGAAAGTGTCATATCAAGACATAATCCGCGTAATTCGGAAACAAGGACTTTGAACGATTCTGGGATGCCTGGTTTCGGTAAGAGTGTTCCTCGGATCATCGCCATGAAGGCATCAGTACGACCATTCATATCATCGGATTTAATCGTTAACAGTTCTTGGAGAGTGTAAGCTGCTCCAAAGCCTTCAAGTGCCCAAACTTCCATTTCGCCAAGACGTTGACCACCGTGTTTTGAACGTCCACCAAGAGGTTGCTGTGTCACTAATGAATATGGCCCAGTTGAACGCGCATGAATTTTATCATCCACAAGGTGAACTAATTTTAAAATATACGGGTAACCTACAGTGACCGGTTGTTCAAACGGTAAGCCGGTACGTCCATCAAAAACAATTGTTTTTCCTGGTGCACTTGGTCGGAATAACCATTTTTGTTGTGTCATTAATCGAGCTTCATACAAGTATTGGTAGACAAAACCTCGAGAAATTTCATCTCCATGCATTTCATCAAATGGAACAACTTTAAAGTTTTTCTCTAATGTATGCGCTGCTAAACCTAATAGACATTCAAAAATTTGCCCAACGTTCATACGTGAAGGTACCCCGAGTGGGTTAAGAACCATATCTAATGGTTGTCCATTTTGAACAAATGGCATATCTGCACGCGGGAGGATGTTTGAGACAATTCCTTTATTTCCATGACGTCCAGCGACTTTATCGCCGATTTGTAAACGACGTTTTTGAACTAAATAAATGAATACTTCCCCGGTTGATTCAAAGGCATTTGCCTCTTCTTTAGCATTAAATTTTTTTGAGGTGCAATTAAAACGGCGATCTAAAATTCGTCCAGAAACACCGTGTGACACACAAAAAGATGTATCTTTTACTTGTCGTGGTGTACCACCAAAAATGGCGCGGAGTAATTTTTGTTCTGGTGTTGTTTCGGAATCTTTTTGCGGTGAAATTTTTCCAACAAGAACATCACCTGATTCAACCCAGGTTCCAACTTTTACAATTCCAAGTTCATCTAGATATTCATTATTTGCTACTGCCGGCGTAAAGTATTCTTGACCATCTTGTAAACGTGCTGTTTCAACGTCATAACGTTCAATATGAATTGAAGTGAAAAGATCATCAAAGACTAAACGTTCACTTACAAGCACAGCATCTTCAAAGTTGTAGCCTTCCCATGGCATATATCCAACGAAAATATTTCGACCAAGCGCTAATTCGCCACCGAATGTCGCAGTGTTATCGGCTAAACAATCTCCTTTTTGGACCCATGTATTAGCTTCAACTAATGGACGGTGGTGAAGACAGGAATCTTGATTTGAACGGTGGTAGGATTCTAATTCAACAGTGTGTGAAATTAATTTAAAATTTGTTCCTGTTGGATCATCTTTTGGCGTTACGTATTCAATTCGTTGTGCATCAGCGTATGTAACATATCCTGTTTGTTTTGCAACGAGTAAACTACCTGAATCACGTGTAATACGCCCTTCTAACCCAGTTCCGACAAATGCACGTTCAGATCGAAGCAGGGAAACGGCTTGACGCTGCATATTGGATCCCATTAACGCACGGTTTGCATCATCATGTTCTAAAAAAGGAATGAGTGCCGTTGCAATTGACATAAATTGAATTGGGCATAAACCAAGGTAATCAATTTTTTTCGGGGCATGCTCGGTAAAAGCACGGCGTAAACGTGTTGAAACACGTGGTTTTGCTAAATTTACATCACCTGAAGCTAAAACAGCTTGATCTTCATAACATGCGGTTAATAAAAAGAATCCTTGAGTATTCGGTCGGATTTGCTCTTTTTGCATTTTATAGTAAGGAGCCATTACGAAACCATCGGGGTTAATCTGAGCAAATGACGCCAATGAGCCAACTAACCCAGCGTTCTTTCCTTCTGGAGTTTCAATTGGGCAAACACGGCCATAATAACTTGGGTGAATACCACGTACAATAAGTCCAGCGCGATCACGGTGTAAACCACCCGGCCCAAGTGAACTTAAACGACGTTTATGCGTTACTTCAGCTAATGGGTTTGTTTGGTCCATAAATTGTGATAATTGGCTTGAACCAAAAAATTCACGCATTGTCGATGAGATAACTGACGTACGGACAAATGAAGTCCAGCGAGCATGACGTGGGTTCACCGCCATTTCTTTACTTTTTTGGCGTAATTTTTCTTTTGTGTGCCCACTACGCCCTTTAACCTGTAATTTACGGGTAAGTGGACTTCCCATCTTTGTTTGCTTCATTGCACGACGTTTCTTTGCTTGGCGTGCAAGAAGGGCCTGTTCGGTTGGATCTGGAAAAAAGGAAGCTGCCACTGCAGGATCATTTAAGCGTGTTTTCACAACACGTTCTAAACGATTTACTCCGATACGAAATTGCGTTTGAATTAATTCACCAGAGAGACGAACACGTCGATTTTTTAAGTGATCAATATCGTCTAATAAATGTGTTTGCCCTGCTTTTAAGCGAATAAGGCAATCGACTCCAGCTAAAAGATCTTCAGGTGTTAAAGTTAAATAATCAGTTTCACGTGTTAAACGTAATTTACGATTAACTTGTTTTCGACCCACTTTGCTAAAACTGTATCGGCGTGGATTAAAGAGCGTATCATAGAGAAATTTTTTACCAGCTTTAACAGTTGCTGGTCGGGTTGGGAAAAGTAAGCTCATCATTACGATAAGAGCCTCATTTCGAGATTGTACCCAACCTACTGCATCACGAGTATCCATTAATAATAATGGATCATAAACTGCATCAATAATGTCAGTATATGAAAATCCGACAGCCTGAAGTAAAAGTGTTACTGGAAGTGGGCGTAAATTATCAATTTTAACATACATGATGTTATCCACTCGTGAACCACGCTTTGTTTCAAAACGTAGCCAGGATCCATAGGATGCTAAAAAGCTCACCATGAAAGTATCACGGTTTTTGGCATCCGTTTGACGCTTTAAGTACACTCCAGGGGAACGTACCATTTGGTGAACTACAACGCGGGGTGAGCCGTTAATAATGAAATTTCCTGACGTTGTCATTAAAGGAAGATTACAAAATTTTACAGGCACATATGCGGAAAGGCGTAAAAGTGGGAAGCGGATAATTGCTGGTACAATTAATGGAGCTTCATACGTCGTAACATTTGCCACGGCACTTTCTGGAGTATGCTTTGGGAGTTTAAAATAATAATCTTCAGTTTTAAATTCAATGGTAAAGTCACGGTGTTCTACGGCTTCAGTAGCTAAACGTTTATCTAAAAAAGATTCCGTAGGTGCAGTCTTCGTTGTTTGAAGTTTTTTAAGTTTTTGTTTATGAACGCGTTGGGCACGATCCCCATGAATTTTTGAAATTGCGAGTAATTCTTCCCCAATGCCACGTTCAAGAAAACGACGGAAACTATTACGTTGTGTTTCCACTAAATTAGGAAACGCTGAGTTTTGGCGAAAAAGGCTCATAAAAAAATCCAGTACAACCCAAGTGGTATCACTGACAAGAGCCCTGATACCACTTTGAATGGGTTTTTTGATTGAAAATCTTGTGCAATTCAAGTAGGCTTTAAAATAATCAATTCTCACATCAAGGCGGTGTAGCCAAGTGGTAAGGCAGATGACTGCAAATCATTTATCCCCCAGTTCGAATCTGGGCACCGCCTAACTAATTCTATTTAAAAAATATTAAATATATTCGGAAATATTATTCGTTCGTTTTATCCAATTCTGAATTTTCCTCTGGATGCCCAATATGTTCACAGTAGGTTACAGGAATGTGCTCGGGTGGTGCATCAGCGTCAGTTTCTGTTTTCCATTTTACGGGCCGCCCTTCTAAACCAGCTTTTTGTAAACCCGAAAGTACTGTTTCACCCATTTGAAATGGCGTACGCGTATCGGGTTTTTCCCAAAGTGAGGGTTCACTTCCCATATCATGTTCCGCTTTGGTAGGTCGGCGATCTACAACTTCGTGCGTATAGTATCCTTTCGGATGGCGTCGAGTGTAGCGTTCCTTTGGTGAAAGTTCTGCTTCAGTTCCACGAGGGTAAATTTTTTCTTGAAGTTTGATAATCTCTTCTTCATAGTGTTGAATCTTTTTTCGAAGCCGTTTAATTTCAATTGAGGAAACATTATTGTAGTCTCCGGATTTATCACGGCGGAAAATGAGTACAACATCACGTGTTAATCTTGGATCATCTAAAACATATACATCCATGTTTTTACGTTCATAGTCATGTACTTTTGTGACCATTTCTTCAAGTAAAGGTTTTTTACGTTTGAGCATGGATTCGGCTGACTGACGAAGACGGATAAAACGTTGTTGTTCTACCATATATTTATGAAACTCTTTCGGAACTTTTGCTAAGCGTTCCGAAAAGGACTCTTTATCAAACTTTGGAAATACGGATTTAAACATTGGACAATTCCTCCGTTGTTTTAATTTCAAGTGTGTGAGTTTCTGGACTTTCTACTTATATTATACGGCAAGCCAATATAATAAGTTACAAGAATAAGAACAAATTGAAATTTTTAACTTTCTTCGTTCTTGTTAATGTAGTATGGTGTGTAAAATCAGTAGAATAAAAAGGAGTTTGGGGGTTCACGCTCGTTCAAAAAATCTTGCCTATTTGCTGCAACCGTTAGGTCCTGACAAGGTTTCAGTTCAACTTTCCAACAGCGTAAACCTTGTTCCGATTTATACCAATTTTTGTGAGGCTCCGCAAGTTTTTTCGACTGTTTTTTCCTGATTTTTTGAGACTAGACGGACTCGAACCGCCGACGTTTTCGGTGTAAACGAAACGCTCTACCAACTGAGCTATAGTCCCTTTGGGTAGTACTTAGTGTACATGAAGAATAAAGATTCTGGCAATTTTTAATTGGCGCAGAATACAAAGCGCCAATCACTTTTTGAACACAATAAATAAATTAGCCATGCTGAGTTTATCCTTGTCGTTGCTTATGCTTTGGGTTTGTGCAAATAACCATTACTTTTCCGTGACGACGGATTACACGGCATTTAGGACACATTTTTTTTACTGATGAACGAACTTTCATACATCTCCTTAAAATTACTATGCATTGAGTGTGTATTACTGGGCGAACGACCGGGATCGAACCGGCGAGTGAAGGAGTCACAGTCCTTTGCCTTACCACTTGGCTACGCCCGCCAGACACTTGGTCTATACAATATCAAAGAACACGTCTAATGTCTATAGATTCATCTTGTTCACACCTATCTTTGTTACTTTACAAAGAGTAGGAGTGATGAATGCAAAGATCCAGAAAGAAAATTAAAGAGCGGATAACGTGACTCGAACACGCAACGTCCAACTTGGAAGGATGGCACTCTACCATTGAGTTATATCCGCTTGTATCTGTATACTAACATATCTCTGCTATTTGTCTAGCTTCAATCAAAATAAAAATATATAAGCCGAATTCTGTAAACTTGAGGTTATTTATCTGGAAAAAACATTACTGCCTTTTTCTAGCAAGATACTGTGCATTGTACATGAAAACACCACACATTAACTTTTGCTCTCAATAAGGGTATACCAACCTTCTACTTCACAATAGAGGCTTGTTTTTGCACCTCCACCAGCGAACTGGTAAGTTTGTTTTCTGTGGCACTATCCTCACATATGCATTGATATGCACTCAACATTATTGAGTTATTTTTCATGTAATTGAGAGTTCGGACTTTCCTCAAAAATATTCTCTATTTTTGCAACCTCATATTTTTATAGTTGATTACTAAACAAAAATGGCGGGGACAGGATTCGAACCTATGACCTTAAGATTATGAGCCTTACAAGCTACCAGACTGCTCTACCCCGCTTCTATGTAGTAGTATAGAATAATGTGCAGAGCAAAGGTATTAATTTCCTTAACTCTGCAAAAATCTTGTTTCTGACACCAATGATGAACGAATGAATTTTATCTTTCATTCACCCCTTACTTGGGCGGTAAGCTACTGATTTTGTGATCGTAAACGTTGCTTTGCACTTTGACTTAATTTCACTGGTGGTTTATTACCATTGAGCTCACGTCGTACATCTGCTTCTGTTTTTGTTAAATCAGGTGTCGGAATTGATTGCTCCATAAGATCCCGAATTTCCATTGCTTCGGCAACAGCTTCGGCAAGTTCGGCTTCTTTTTGTGCTACGAGTTCTGGTGATACTGGATATGCAGTTCCAGTTCGGATTACATGTGGAAGGCGAGAAAAGATTTCATCTGTTACAATACGCTTTGGTTTGTTTTCTAAGAAACGGAGTTGTACCGAGAGTTCCTTATCTTTTGCTAAAAGTTCCTCTTTACTCATCTTTAAAAGATCTTCCTTCGTTACTGTTTTTCGCATTTCAAGCGCCGGAACGGATGTGTAGTGCCATGGTACACGGAATTTCGCTGGGAGTTCGTGTAATTTTGCATATGAAAGACCCATACGTTTATGCGCCATGTTCATTAATTCATATGAACCCACCGGCTTCACTCGGTTTCCATACTGGTCAATTTCCCATGGTACCGAATCGAGGAATTTGTTTGAATTCGTCTTAATTTTTTCTAATTCAAATTCATTCGTAGCTTTCTGATAGATGTGCTTTCGGAATCCTTCTTTTGGATAATGTGCATCTGTAAAACGGACGTCTAATTCACTAACATACGGTGACCCATTAAGATCAACCGAATATGGGAGATAATTTGAACGTTCTGATGGTGGCACAAGGAAAGTAAGGTTTTGATCAATTTCATGACGAATTTGAGCAAGCTCACGTAAGTATTCTGGAATGTCACGTTTTTCGTAATCTGGTTTTGGTAAAAGTGAATGAATACCAGCACGTAATTTAAATGTTCGTGGTGTTAAGCCTTGCCATACATGGTGAGCTAATTCCTCCTTATATGCTTCATCATCTTCAATATAACGTTCACGTTTTAAGTTAACTTTTGCAAAACGCTGTCGGACGTTATAGAAGATATTGTTCTTCCACATATTTTTCGGATCTTGTTTTACTCGTACATCACTTCGGTTTCCACTTCGGATGTTTGAATAGTGAACTTGTAATTCATCATCTGCTTTTTGCGTTGCGTCCACTTTTTTCTTTTTGGCTTCGCTTGTTTTACGCTTGCTTTCCTCCGACGATGATGGACTTGCTTCAATTTCAGGTGCATTTGGGTCGGCCCCTGGGAGCCAAATATATCCACGGGATACAGCAAGTTTATAACGATCAAACGTTCGTGGGAAATACGTCATTAAGTTATCTGTGTACGGGAAAATAAGTTGACCGGCATTCGTTTCTAAAAGAGAAAGTGCCATACATGTTGTTAACGCAAGAGCTAAACGGTTTGCAGTATAGCGGCCAAGTCCACGTGCATTTCGGGAAGTTTTCCCAAAAATACGATAACCAACTGTTGCCCAAAGCCCAACAACAGTACCTGCCGCCATAAGAGTAAAACCAAGAAGGTATAAAATTACATTTTCAGGAATTGACGCCATGAAAACATATTGTGTTCCTTCAATCTCCCATGGGTTACAAAACATGAGAAAGAAACTTGCGAAGAAGAAATTGAAACCTTCGCGACGTGTTCGAATTGGTCCGTACGTTAAATCGGCATATGCAATATTTTCCCAGAGATCAAGGGCAATTCGGATAAGCATTACAAACCCGGCACAGAAGAGTGCCGGTTCTAATAAATACCAAATTTGAATAAGATCACGCCATCCAAAATATGTCATGGCAAAAAACACTACTTGTCCAGCAATGGTTCCAGCCACAGCAAGTTGTCCTTTTTGTTTTCCTTCATAGAGATAACGCTTAAGGGCCACCAACCAAGGTGCCATTGGGACAATACCATAGATAAAGCCATGGTAAAGACCTAAAACTAATGAATTTTCCATAGAGTAATTTCCTACAATAAAGTATATGTCTACCTTCGTATTGACTTCTGTACTATTGCACAGAGAAGCCGTAAGGAAGAAACTCGATTTAGTGCGTTAGAAAGTTAAATCTATCCAATGCTATAAATATTAAAGAGACCCCTTTCTGAATTCAGTAAAAGACTTACTGTTTTTTAAGTAGTTTACCATGTCCGAAAAAATCAGTCTATGAGGTCTTTAAATTTATTATTTTCATTGTACAGCTTGAAGGGATCTCGTCAAAGATCCCTTAAAAAAAGATACATTTATTCCGTTTCGCTACTTGCTACATTGTTTGACACAAAACCTTGTGCTTCTTCATCTGTATCAAGAGGAGCTGGAGGGTAATAAAAACCTTTCGCTTTACGTGTTGTTAAAGACTTTCCTAATGAAAGTGCCACACGCGCTGCATCAAGGGCTTTACGTCGCCAATGCATTGTGCGCATTTTTGATTGTGAATTTGATTGTCGTCGCTTTGGTACAGCCATAAAACCGTCTCGCTATAATAATTATTATTCAATAGTGTACAGATATTTTTGTTTTTGTCCATTTAAGAAACGAACCTTAGCTAAAATTGCTTAGCAAGAAGGTTTGCTTTATTTCGGAACAAGTCCATCAGCTTTTCCAAAACAGAAAATATAGCCTCTCTGTCGAAACGATTTAGCAACCGGTTAGAAATAGAGAGACTACAAAAGCTTATTATTTACGCAGGTGCTCCTACTGTCGCTTTTGGGGGTGCGCCTGGAATATCTGGACCAAGTGTCTCTGCTCCATTATGCGCTTGTGCCACCGAGTCAACTAACCCATATGCACGAGCCTGGTGTGATGATAAGTAATTATCACGATCAAGGTCTAAAGCAATTTTCTGAAGTGGTTGCCCTGTTAAATTTGCATAAAGTGCACCTAAGAGATCACGTAAACGTAAAATTTCTCGTGTTTCTGTTCCAATGTCACTTGCTTGCCCTTCATACCCACCTTGTGGCTGGTGAATCATAATTCGGGCATGTGGGAGAGCTAATCGGTTCCCTTTTTCTCCACCTGCTAAGATGAATGAAGCCATAGAAGCGGCAAATCCAATACCAATGGTTTGAACGGGCGCACTTACATAGTTCATAATATCAAAAGTTGAAAGGCCTGCTGTTACTGATCCTCCAGGTGAGTTAATGTAAATAAAATGTGGACGAGATGGATCTTCAGCACTTAAATACAACATAATACCATTGAGTTGGTTTGCAAGTTCGTCATCGAGAACTGACCCTAAAAAAAGTACACGTTCACGATATAAGCGGTTATATAAATCAATCCATTGTGGACTTGCTTCTCCTGGTAAACGGTAAGCCACTTTGGGCACTCCAATAGGCATAATTCGATATATAGTATTTGATTTTACGAGTTCTTTGAACTTGATATGCCCTTTTTTGTTTAATAAGGCGAGTTAAGCTCAGAAGAATGTTGAATTCGTTTTTTATTTTTTAAAATTAAATTTCTCTCGGTTGGCAGCAGCGCTGGCCGACGAGAATGTAACTCCTTTTTGAATAGCCAAGTAGCATTTGCCTGACTGAAGTGACTATATTTATTGTAAGTAGTATGTCTTGAATAGCACATTAATTACAGTAATTTCAGAGTTGGATTTAATGTCTTAGTTGAGTAAATCAGACTAAGAGTACCAGGAGTATAGATAAAAAGAGGAAAAAGCACAATTATTCCTCAGATAGACCCGAGAGGATTACTACGTTTGTTTTTGTTGTTAGATTTTTGTAATGTGAAAAAATACCCCCAAGGGAATTCGAATCCCTGTTACTTCCGTGAAAGGGAAATGTCCTAGGCCTCTAGACGATGGGGGCATATATTGGTATCGGCTGTATAATACATTCCGTTCCTATGAAGGATTTTATAATGAATCACTTCGGTATGTCAATAAAAATTTCCAAATGAAAGAGGCAGACACCAAAGATGTCAGAATAATGAACGTATTTTCGTTGCCTTAGAGAGGACTCGAACCTCCACGCCGTAAAGCACTAGCTCCTAAGGCTAGCGTGTCTACCATTCCACCACTAAGGCGTTCATTATCCCTATTTTACTGAACTTTGGGCGTAAACGGAAAAGAAATAGGAAAATCGTTTCTAAAATTATCGCCCTGTCGTTTGTAACCAGTTTTGTGCTTCACTATAGTTTAGCGGTGCTAAACGAATGGCTTCTTTCCAATATTCAGCAGCTTTTTCAAATAATGTTTCTGAATCTGGAATATTTCCAGCTTCAAGCGCTTGCTCACCACGATAATGGTAAATAACTGCAATATTATTTAAAGCTTGAGGAAGTGATGGGTTTCGATCAAGCGCCTGATAATAATATTCAAGAGCTTTTGTGTGTTCTCCATTACTTGTATGGATTAATCCAATGTTATAAAAAATAAAACTACGATCATATGGATCAACTTCTAAACGCATTGCTTGCGCATAGTTTTGTAATGCTTCTGCATATTCACCTTCTGCTTGTGCAGACATCCCATCTCGGTAATACACAAACGCTTCTTTTTCATTTCGCGTTGTGGGTAAAACTTTTAATAAAATGTCCGCTACAACGGTAAAGGTTTTATCGATAAAATTATCGTTTCGTTGTGAACGTGGCATATAAAATAAAAACAAATAAAAAAAAATGGCGTGTCAAACTGTAGAGGACACGAAAAGGAAGAAAATGAAAGTTCTTTTGATTGAATATAACTCTCCTGGTACAATACTACCACTGTATAGTCCTATTCGACTA
>Ga0255752_10002062_pt1 | contig 22719 bp, 20 predicted proteins | sample 011ome_25_FD_179952 | JGI IMG/M metagenome (GOLD analysis project Ga0255752, IMG submission 179952) | Coastal salt marsh microbial communities from the Groves Creek Marsh, Skidaway Island, Georgia - 011512CT metaG (version 2) | ecosystem: Environmental > Aquatic > Marine > Intertidal zone >... | reverse complement strand
CATACCGCTCTCATCGCCCGCTGGCCAGGACGCGTTCCGGCGGGAAAGCGAACGGACGCCATCGTACAGTATGCTGATTTCGCCCCAACACTGGTCGATCTGGCGGGAGGGGATCCGGGCGCCTTCGAATTTGATGGAACCAGTTTTCGCGAGGCGCTCATGGACGAGACGAAACCGCATCGGGACTTTGCCTATGGGATTCACAACAACATCCCGGAAGGTCCCGCTTACCCGATCCGCACGATTACCAATGGGGAGTTTCGCTACATTCGGAATCTGAGTCCGGATGATATCTACATCGAAAAGCACCTCATGGGTACGCGTGGGGATGGGGCCCTCAATAATCCTTACTGGAGTACTTGGATGTATGAGAGCGGCCAGACTGAGGAAGCGGAACGCATTGTGAAACGGTATATGAAGCGCCCTGCGGAACAACTCTATCGAACTTCGGAAGACCCGTACGAAATTGTGGATTTGGCTGGCGATCCCCGCTACTCAAAAATCAAGGCCACTTTGAGCCGCGAGCTCGATCACTGGATGCACGAACAGAACGATCCGGGGATTCGGCTCGATACGCGTGAAGCTCATGCAGCGGCTAAAAAGGGGGAACATATATATTAGGATGATAGATGAATTGGCAATGGGTAGCGGGCGATCTCCGGGCGCCCAAAGGTATTTCTTGGATGGGCACTCGGAGATTGGCCGCTACCTTAAGGTGTTTTTCTTGCTGCTGTCCCTTTACGGGATTTGCCTTGGTCTGCAGGCTGCAGAGCGTCCCAACATTGTCATGATTCTCGCCGACGATCTGGGACAAGGGGATTTGTCCTGCAACAATCCGGATTCCAAAATTCCGACGCCGCATCTGGACCAACTGGCCGCAGAAGGAATCAACTTTAGCGACGCCCATAGCCCGTCGGGAGTGTGCTCGCCGACTCGGTACGCTCTTTTGACAGGTCGCTATGCGTGGCGGTCGGCCTTAAAAAAAGGCGTTCTGAACGGGGCGTCCCCACCGCTTATCGAGCGAGGGCGGCTCACTTTGCCGGGCATGCTGAGATCTCGAGGCTACTCTACAGCGGCTATTGGGAAATGGCATCTCGGGCATGAGTGGCCTTTGAAGGAGTCTTCGGGAAAAGTGACGCCGGGAAATATTGATTGGGACCAACCCGCCCAGTACAGCGCATTGGATGCGGGCTTTACGTATCATTTCGGCCTCGCCAGGCCAGCATGGGCCTTTATGGAATACGGTCGAGTTTTGGTTGAGCCGACCGAGGCGTTCGATTTGAGCCACATACCGAGCGAAATTATTGGCGGGAATAACAACCGCGGATTTCGCCAGCCCGGATTTGAATTCGAGGACATGATTCCTGCTTGGATCGAAAAGGCGAATGGCTTTATTGAGCGTAACGCCGATGCGGATACGCCGTTTTTTGTCTACTTCGCACCCATTTGTCCGCATCGGCCCATCAATCCCAATTCCGAATTTCATGGGAAGAGCGAGTGTGGCGTTTTCGGCGATTTCGTCGTCGAACTCGATGATGCGGTGGGCCAGCTTCTTGCGACACTCGAGAAAACCGGTCAGGCTGACAATACGCTGGTGATCTTTTCTGCCGACAATGGGGCTGAGATCAACACCTATGGCCACATCGAGAAGTACGATCACTGGAGCTCAAATGGCCGCCGCGGCGCTAAGCGCGACTTGTATGAAGGGGGCCATCGCGTGCCCTTCATCGCCCGCTGGCCAGAACGCATTCCGGCAGGTTCTCAATCGGAGGAGACGATTTGCCTAACGGATATTTTCGCCACGGTAGCCGCGGTCATTGATTTCAAAGTGCCTGAAATTGCGGCAGAAGATTCTTACAACATTTTGTCCGCTCTTAAGGGGGAGACTTTGAGCAAACCCATTCGCGAAGCGACGGTGCATCACAGCGCTCGGGGAAATTTTGCGATTCGCCAAGGGGATTGGGTATACATTGACCAATCAACGGGAGCGGAAAACAAAGAATCGGACTATGTGCTGAAAACGCTTGGAGTGCGAGAGGACTCAGAGCCGGCGGAACTCTACAACTTGGCGGACGATCCCAAGCAAACGACAAACGTTTTCCGTCAATATCCGGAAAAGGCATTATCGCTTAAATCTTTATTAGACCGCTATCGCTCGAAACCGAGTAGTTTACCGTGATTGGTTTTTGGGGTGATGAATTCAAAGTGTTGGCTCATCTGCAGAGCGTAAAGGAGGTGGAATAGGACGGCTCTGATCAATCTGGTACTGACTTGGAGGCAAGAACGGATTGCATTCTTAAGCATTAAATTGAAGTCTGAGGTATGACTTCTGCACCGTGCGGCGGGCCATCGCGTTGGGCAAACAAAACATGGGAAAAATATACGACAAAATAGATGATTCGATGTTGGAGTGGATCTCTGAGCAGAAGATGTTCTTCGTATCCACCGCACCCCTGTCCCAAGACGGATTGATCAATTGCTCTCCCAAGGGAATGGATACGTTTCGAGTGCTCGGTGATCGAAAGGTTGGGTATTTGGATATGACGGGGAGTGGTGTGGAGACGATTGCCCATTTGAAAGAAAATGGGAGAATCGTTATCATGTTCTGCTCGTTTGAAGGCGCTCCCAAGATTATTCGATTTCATGGGAAAGGAGCGGTCTTCGAGAAAGGGAGTTCTGAATACGGTGAAAGGATTGATGCTTTTGAAGAATATCCAGGCACCCGTTCGATTATAGAAATTGAGATCGATCGTATCAGTGACTCCTGTGGATTTAAGGTGCCACTATACGAGTTCAAAGAAGATAGGGGCGCTTTGCTGAAATGGGCTAATACGAAAGGACCAGATGGAGTGCTTGAATATCAGCAAGATAAGAATCTCAAGAGTTTAGACGGACTGCCGGGATTGAAGTCGAAGGTCTAGGAACCATCAAACCTCATTAAGGTCTTTTTCACTAGAATCCTACGAAAATGAGAAAAAAATACAAAGATAAGCGAGCGTCCTGTCCGCTGTGCAAGCCATACAAGCGTAAATGGTCGAATCGCTGGAAGGTCAGGGACTTGGATTTTATCGGGCGAAGCGAGAAAGAAATTAGAGCGGTTAGGGAAATTCGTTTAGGTCCAGCCAATGAATCCGCTAAAACATTCCCTGCGGTCTTGCCCAAGGGTGTAGGGCAGTTCGAGCGTAGCGATATCATTACTGAATGAAGTATCTGCTGTTGGGGGATCCTTGCGTTTATTCCCTTTGGGTTTAATGCCCCGAAGCTCATGACGGGCGTAGCCTGAAAGGCGAAGACGGTTGTCGCAGGCCCCGACTTGCTTGCCATGAGCTTGTCGAATCGGTCGGCGGCTTGGGATTTGGTAGGGAGGACCGGTTCAGTCCTCCGTTAGGGTTGCTACGAGGGCCGAGCCGGTCCCTTCTTACCTTCACAAATGCCCCGCTTGCTCTTTATTCCCATGGGGTCTAATACCCCGGAGCTTGTCGCAGACCCCGACTTGCTTGCCATGAGCTTGTCGAATGGGTCGGCGGCTCCGGCTTTTTCTGTAGACGCGACCGTCTTGTCACTGTGTAGCACCGCGAAGACGGATGGTCGCGTAACGCGATCACCGATCGCATCTACAAATCAAGAATGCCCCGCTGCCGCTTCGGCAGTCGACGAAGTCGAGAGCTTGCTCCGGGGATCTTTACTCTGTACAGATTGTCTGCGAATGAAACCGTCTATTCCGATGTGCTAGAGAAACAAGAATCTCTCTACACCAAATCCAACCCTGTCATGGTGCCGGTAGCGGAAGCAAACCGGTCGGTCTCGATGCCCATGGACTGGAGCATGCTGACGAATAGATTGGGCAATGGGTAATTGTTTTTCCGGTCGAAGGCGAGGTGTTGACCATGACGGAGTCCTCCCCCGGCCACGAGAACGGGCATGTTGTCAGTGGTGTGCTTGCTCGCATCGCCGAAGTTACTGCCGTAAAGCACGATCGAATTGTCCAGAAGATTGGACTCGCTTTCATTGGAGGCTTTGAGTTCGTCAAGAAGTCCACCGACTAAGCGCATGTGAGTCCGATCGATTGCGTCGAGCTGAGCGAGTTTCTTCTCGTTCTTTCCGTGGTGTGAGAGGCTGTGGTAACGATCCGAAATGTCGGCTCCCTCTACTTGGATGGTGGGTGAGTTGTTACTGTCGAGCAGCAGCGTAATGCTGCGAGTAGAATCGGTTTCGAAGGCGAGGCGGGCCATCTGATACATGAGCCGGGTCTTCTCCATGTATTGCTCTGGACCTGACGGGTCCTCGGGCATCTCTTGCGACGGAATTGGTTTAGGGAGTCGTTCCCATTCGCGCGCCAGAGACATGCGGTTTTCCACTTCGCGCACTGCTGTAGTGTACTGGTCCATACGATCGCGATCGCTAGCGCCCAGTCGTCGATTCAGCGACTTGGACTGGTCCGCGATGGTGTCCATGATGCTCTCGCCGAGTTTGAGCTTTCGAATTTGATTTTCGATTTCGTCCTCGGAACCTTGGAGAAAGAGCTGTTTGTAAACATTGGAAGCTTTATTTTCGCAAGGAATGAGCACGCCGGCATCAGTCCAAGAGAGGCTCCGTTTTCCTTCCTGGGCATTGACCCCTAGAGTCAGCGAAGGGAATCGAGTTAGATGACCGATTTCCCGAGCAATATACTGGTCGAGCGAAATCGTGTTGCGAAAACCGCCTCCGCCTGGATGCGGCGCAGCCGTCAAAAATGAGATGTCGGAAGAATGAGACCCATCGACGCCAGGATGAGAAACGCCACTCAGCACTGTGAATTTAGAGCGGTGGGAAGCGATTTCCGATAGGTAAGGAGAGAGTGTATAGTCGCTACCGCCCTGGTCGGGGAAAAAGCTGTCGGGCAGTACGCCCAGATTATTGCAAATTGCGAGCATGCGCCGCGGGGACTTCTCGACAGGGGTCGCTCCCAGTAGGCGTTGGGTGAAGGGGGGCATCATGGCTTCCAGGAATGGAAGCGCCATGGCTACGCCGGCTCCCCGGAGGAATTTGCGGCGGTTGATTCGGTTGGAAGTCTTTAAGATGTGCATTGGGCTTAGGGGGCTAAACGTGGTTCAAAGTGCTACTTTATTTTGAAAATGTCACTCTTAATAACTTCATGAACAATAGTACGGGTTCCGTAGCCGCTGTTTTTAGCTTTATCGAGAATGGTCTCCACGCCGCTCCTGTCACTAAATGAGACCGGTGCTCCGGTGGCGTAGACGATCAGCTGTTTGACGAAATTCCTGGCGACAACGCGCTCGTCCTTGAGGAGAATCGACTTCATTTCGTCAATGTCTGCAAAAGCGCTGCCATCGGAAAACTCGCCAGAAGGATCAACGGGCTCCGCTTCTCGGAAAGTGAACGCATGGCCATTCTTCCCGAATCCTTCAACGGGGTCGCCGATCTCGCCAACCGCCCGATAGCGTTCGCGGTAGCCACCGGCTACGTCGAAGCTTTCCAGAGCGAAGCCTGCGGGATCAAACTTTGCATGACAAGCGTTGCAGGACTCCGATTCCCGGTGAAGGTCGAGCTGTTCGCGTATCGTAGTGGCGCCCCGTGTGTCAGGCTCAACCGCCTCGACACCAGAGGGTGGCGGCGGAATGTGTACGCCCATTATGCGCTCCATCACCCAAGCTCCGCGAACCACTGGGGAAGTGGTGGTGCCATTCGCAGTGACACGAAGAACGCTGGCTTGGGTGAGCAGACCTCCTCGGGGAGATTCTTCCGGCAAGTCGACGCGGCGAAGCTGGACGCCTTCAAAGGGTTCGAGACCGTAGTGGCGAGCGAGGCGTTCGTTGACAAAGGTGAAGTCGGAATCAACCAGGTTCCGAATGGGCAGGTTGAGATCCAGTAGCTCCCGGAAAAAGAGTCGCGTTTCGAGAAGGGATGCCTCCGTCAACTGATCATCGAGATAATAATCTGGATACAGTTCCGCGTCGGGTGTGTTGGCGTTTATATGACGCAAATCGAGCCAGTAGTCTAGGAAGGCATTTATGAATCGCTCTGACTTGGGGTCTTCCAGCATACGATTGGCCTGTTTGCTAAGTGTCGAAGGGTCTCGCAGGTTTCGGCGATTGAGGAGGTCCTCGTCCGGTGGGCTATTCCAGAGGAAATAGGAAAGTCGATTAGCGATCTCGAAGTTGTCGAGGCGCCCAGGTTTAGATTCGAAGTAGAGGAAGTCGGGGGAGCACAGGGTCGAGGCACAGGCGGAGATCACAGCGTCCGTAAAAGGGGTTTCCAGTTCGATGGCGCGTTTGAAAATTCCAAAGAAGGGAGCGGCGTCAGCTTTGCGAATTTTCGGATTGCCCGATGACTGTCTCATGAATCGCAGGATCAGGCGCTGGGCATCTTTTTCCGGATTTTCGGAAATCACGGTGACCTGTTTGTTCTCGTCCACTTCAAACGGGAGGTCGTCGAAAATCGCGGTATAGCTTGCCGGGGGCCACGTGTCGCTGAGCGGTCCTTCCACTTCGAGCCAGTTTAAGGCAAACCCAGGCACACCTTCTCTGGTTGCGTTGGGATTGCCCTTCCATCCGGGGCGAGTGCGGACGAGTCTCCCCGCGTCTGGCCGGATCGCCTCGCCTTTCCTTAGGGTTACGACCCGTTCGACTACCTGTGGCTCGGGATAGGAGTCGAAGGTCGTTAGCCATCGGCTGTCCTGGCTCGGCGAAAGGGCGTAGATGGTAATCGGCTCGCTTCGTTTTCCTGCGAACGCGACATTTCGATCCGGTCTCCACCAGGCCGGGTCGCCACCAGTCAAGCCTTGGTCGTCCCCACCACGCCGGCCGTTGGGACCGGCCATGAAGGTGTAGGTCTTCATGCGGAGGCGGTATTCACCGTCGATGGGAATGTCCACGCTGTTGAAGTCGTACTTTGTCGTTGCCGTGTAGGTACCGGAGACAAAGCCAAACGCTTCGAGCTCCCTCAGAGCGGGATTCGATTCGCCTACCGTCGCAGGCTGGGTCCCGCGAATGACTTCAGGCTGTGGCGTGAGGCCTAAAAGTGGAATGGCGGCCCGAGTGGGCGCGGTTTGGGCGTTTCGCCGGTACTTTAGGTAGTTGAGCATCCGGTCCTCCTCACGGGCATAATGCTTGGTCGTTACGGATGGAAAAGCAGCCCGGTCGACGGCAGCCCGGATGGCGAACTCTGCCGTTTCCAGGTATTTTGCCATCTGAACATGCGAGACGTCGAGGCGGTCGCCGATCTTGTTGAACAAATGCTCGGTCCCGTCCTCAGGAAGGCGATCGGCAACTTGCAACCATGGTGCGTTTAAAATATGCTTAAGGGCGTTTTCGTATTCCAAGCGATTGAGTCGACGAACTTTGGAGCGACCGTTTTGAGCGATTCGATCCCGGTCTGCCTGAGTCATCGGATCCGCGATGGATCTTATGAACCCTGACAGCATCGGTTCCTCCGGGCGACGCTTCTTCTTCGGGGGCATCTCCCCGTTTTTGACCCGGTCATGGATCAATACCCATTGGCTCATCACTTTTGGATCGGAGAGGTTGAAACTCAACTCCTCGAGATTAAGGTCGCCTTTCTGCTCCGAAGAGTCGTGGCAATCGAGACAGTGATTCTCAAGGAAATCAAGCGCAAGGGGAGGCAATTCGACGGCGGATGCGGTCCACCCGGAAAGTAGGAGAACGAGCGTGAAAATGGATTTATCCTCAAAGCGACTGGGTAATGAGAAAGTCATCTTTAATAAGGGGGGCCAAAACGGTAAAAGTTTAAGGGGCTTCTCTTTCTATTCCCGTGTTCCCTGAAGAATCGGACCTCAGAAGTAGGTGGCCCGTATTCTTACGGGAAGTTTTACCGGAGGCTTGTCTTTTGTTGGACATGAAACCAGCTCGAATCTAGCGAGAATCGGCAATGCAATAGAGCGCCTCGGAGCGTTGTTCGCCTTCGATATGGGCGACTCTCAAGTAGAGACGGTCCTTGCTGATTGCGAGGGAGGACCACGACTCGTCACCCAATTGATTTTCGGCTAGAAGTTCGAATTTCTCCGGATTCGCTTTGAAGACAATCGTCTTTCCCTGTTCACTCGGGACGAAAAGATTACCGTTTATCAAGGTGGGAGAGGCGCTGAAGTCGCCGCCTACTTTTTCGCGCCACATGAGATCTCCCGTTGACGCGTTCCAACAGTGGGCGAGGCCTTTGTCAGTCACAGCATAGAGGTATCCATCGACGACAATCATAGACGGCGCATAAACTCGTATAGGACTTTTCCATACGATGGTATTGGATCCGTCAGCGGTGATGCAGCTGGTTTCGTTCTTCGGGTACCCTCCGCTAGCGAATACGTGCTTCCCATCAGTCACAACGCTGCCCACGGTTTCTCGAGTCGTGGCCGGAAGGGACCAGATTTCCTGGCCGGTCGCAGGGTCATAGCTCGCGAGCAAGTCGCAACCGGGCAATACCAGCTGGTCCCTTCCATTCAGATGATAAATCACGGGGGAGGCGTAATTCGGGATGGCGGGACGCTCCACGTTCCAGACGAGTTCACCCGTTCGTCGATTAAACGCGGTGAGGTTGCCTCCTTCTTTGTGGTCGGAGCCAACGATCACGAGGCCCTTGTAGATGGCGGGCGATGTGGAGTAGCCCCAATGGGAGACGAAGTCGCTTGCCTTCTTCTGCCATTGGATCTCTCCTTTCAAATTGAGCGAAGTGAGCCAAATATGGCTGTCATGCATGAATGTGGCAAATACGCTTTTTCCGTCACTGGCGACCGTGGAAGATGCTTGAGTATTTCGATCGTGAATACGTCCCTCCCATCCCCCTTGGTGAATCTGGGCGGACCAGCGGGTCTGGCCGGTTGCCTTGTCGAGACAAATGATATGCTGCGTTTGCGAGTCCTCATCAGCGGTGGCGAGGAAGATTCTCTCACCGACGACGACGGGAGAGGCGTGACCCCGTCCGGGAATATCTGCTTTCCAGACGACATTATGATCCTGACTCCAAGTAATGGGAACCACTTGGGCATTTGAGTGGCCATTTCGATTTGTCCCACGCCACCAGGGCCAATCGTCCTGGCCGATCTTGATGCCTTCGATGCCGGGCGTGTTCGCCGCCGAAATGGATAGGGAGCCAATCCCCAGTAAAAGTGATAATAGTATTCCGAGAATGTGGGCGTTTCGATTCATGGTGAGTTCGGGGCGATCGTAGATCCTGCCTAAAGGAGATTCTACTCGACTAGCTTTGCCAGAGTTTGCATGAGTGCAATTTAATAGTGGACGTGTCGCGGTAGGGTCGACGTATTTTGGCAGTTTTTTGAGGGCCGATTGGGACCTAGTGGATAACGATAAGTTGAGGCTTTTTCATTCGATTGTTTCTCTCGCGTTATTTGCGCCTTGCCCGTGAAACAAAAACCGATATCTGATTACTTTAGGCTTAATTATGATTTGAGTCGGAGAAATCTTTATCCTTATCCATCAATGAAATCGCCCCTAAGATTCTTTTGTCTTTTGCTTACCTCAGCGGCCATTCTTCTACTCTCCGCAGTATCGAAAGCCGTGGACCTAACCTCTGTGGATGAATTGAAGCCTCATAATGCAGCCATCGAGGTGGTTAAGTACAAGGGGCAAAAAGCGTTAAAAGCTAGGATAACGGACGAAGCGAAGAAGAAAATCGCAGAGGCTCGACAGCGACAAGCGGCCAGTGGTCGCACTGGTCCTGCAGCGGGCGAGGCGGATCGCCTCAGTCACCTCATTGTAGTGGACGAAGATTTTCAGAATGGAACGATCGAACTCGAAGTGGCGGGTGAGCCCGCTCCCGGATCTACCGGAGGAGCCCGTGGGTTTGTCGGGGTGGCTTTCCGTGTTCAGCCGGACATGAAAACCTATGACTGTTTCTACCTTCGTCCGACTAATGGGCGGGCGGAGGACCAGGAACGCCGCAACCATTCCGCCCAGTACATTTCTCACCCGGAGTACCCGTGGTACAAATTGCGTCAGGAAACGCCGAGCAAATACGAAACCTACGTCGATCTCCAGCCCGCGACCTGGACCAAAATTAAGATCGTGGTTGAAGGGGATAAGGCCCGACTCTACGTTCATGGCAATGAGCAACCCTCGTTGATAGTCAACGACGTGAAATCAGGCGTTGACGGCAGGGGAGCGGTTGCGCTCTGGTTCGAAGGCTCGACCGTGGCCCACTACGCGAATTTGGAAGTGTCTTATTAGCTGATTCTCTTCAAATTGTTGACTCTCCTCTTAAATCGAATCTGTCTGAATACATGAAATCGCCAATTGCACTTCTCCTAATCGCTCTCGCAATTTGTTCCCAATCTTTTGGTCAAAGCCGGATCGGCACGGGATCGATCAAGGATCTGTACGTCCAGTACTGTGCGTCCTGCCATGGTCAAAACATGGAAGGGGGGCAGGGAAGCTCGCTCATCGATGATGTTTGGAAGTATGGGGCTTCCGACGATGCTATCGCCAAGGTAATTCGAGAAGGTGTTCCCGATTTGGGTATGGTTCCTTGGAAAGGGGTCCTAACCGAGGAGCAAATCCGCAGCCTAGTCATTTTCATCCGAGAGCAGAAGCATTTGGTGGAATCGACGGGAATCCTGGAAAAGGTGAAACCGTTGGGTGGGGTTTTCTCAACCGAGCAGCACAACTTTCGATTGGAGAAGATCGCGGAGATCGATGACATTCTCTGGTCCATCGCCTTTCTTCCCGATGACTCGATTTTATTCACGCAACGCAGCGGTAAGCTCTGGCATCTCAAGAATGGGGTGAAGACGGAAATCAAAGGCATGCCAAAGGTTCGGGCGGTCAGTCAAGGGGGCCTTCTTGAAGTGGCTCCGCACCCGGATTACGAGAAGAACGGCTGGATTTATTTGTCATTTAGCCAGGACGCCGGGGCGAAGATTGACGGGAAAGAGGCCTCTATGACCGCTGTTGTGAGAGGTCGGATTAAGAACAACAAATGGGTCGACCAGGAAGACATTTTTATCGTCCCTCCCAAGTTTCACACGATTAAAGGCGGCCACTATGGTTCCCGATTTGTATTTGATGATGGATACCTGTTTTTCAGTATCGGCGATCGTCAAGAAGGAGACCCTGCTCAAGACCTTACCGTGCCTCATGGAAAGATTCACCGTATCCATGACGACGGACGTGTTCCGCGGGACAATCCTTTCGTTCGTCAGAAGAATGCTTACAAGAGCATTTGGGCATACGGAAACCGCAACCCGCAGGGGATGGACTCGCATCCGCTCACCGGTGACCTATGGGCGACGGAGCACGGACCAAGAGGCGGCGACGAATTGAATCTGATACAAAAAGGGCTCAACTACGGATGGCCGGTCATCACGTATGGAATGAACTATGATGGGACCCCGTGGACCGAATTTACGCACAAGGATGGAATGGAGCAGCCCGCTCACTATTGGCTTCCGTCAATTGCTACCGCAGGGGTCGATTTTTATGAAGGGGATGGTTTTCCTGAGTGGAAGTACGATCTGCTCGCAACCGGAATGTCAGCAGAAGAACTGCAGCGCATCGTGATCAAGGACCGGAAGGTCGTCCACGTGGAAACGATTCTCAAGAAGCAGGGCCGCGTGCGTGACGTGGCGACGGGACCGGATGGCATGATCTATGTCGCTCTCAATACAAGGAGCCCGAATACGGGGACTCTGCAACGGCTCGTGCCGGTGGGCGAACCGAAATGGACCAGTCTCTTCAACGGGCGGGACTTGAAAGGCTGGGAGATTCACGATGGGCCCGCGACTGTATTGGTGGATGATGGCGCCATGGTCACGTTTCATCAGAACACGGAAACCTTTCCCTACCTGACGACCAAAAAGACCTACGGGGATTTTATCTTGGAAGCGGATATCAAAGTGATAGGGGATCTGAACTCGGGAATATTGATTCGAGGAATTGTTGATCCAGAGATTCGTGGTGGACGACCGCATGGATATCAGATGGAGATCGACCAGTCGGATCGTCAATGGACCGGTGGAATATACGAAGAAGGCGGACGAAATTGGATCTATTCGCTAGAAGGCAAAGACGAAGCTCGAAAAGCGTATAAGCCCTCGGAATGGAATCACTACCGCATTGAGGCGATCGGAGACCATTTTCGCATCTGGGTGAATGGGATCCCGACTCTCAACATGGTCGACAAAAAGACCGCGGAAGGCGTCATTGGATTCCAGATCCATAAGTTGGGACCTAATGGCGGCGGTGGTTCCGTATCCATTCGGAATATACGAATCATCGCTGAAAATGCGGGTGACCACATCAACGGTATCTCGATCCCAGAATTAATAGTCGAGAAGTAGAACAGGTTTCTCATCGATCCTGAGCGGAGTCGAATGGACAGCCTGTTACTGTGGTAACAGGCTATGCAGAAGCGGGTGTTCAGACACTTAGCATCGTGGGTAGGGCTCGACGGCCCGGCGAGCCGTATTGCAGGTTTCCTTAGCCGACTGATCCCTAATCCTCAACTCGACCTCCGCGGCTCGCCGCGAGGTCCGCTTGATATTCAACTGACGCGGCTTAGCGCAAGCGCTAGCCCTACGACAAACGCGGCTCGCCGGGCCGTCGAGCCCTACCGTTGCGACATGCCAAAGGAAAAATGCCCTAGCGATCCTTATTCCAGATCCATTGGGCTCTATCCATGTTGGGATTGGGGCGCGGGAACTGGGCATCTGTATCGGCCCACCAGGCTTCCAAGTCATTCATTAGCTCCAGTACTTTTTCAGGCATGCTATTGGAAAGATCGATTTGCTCACCTATGTCCTGGCGAAGGTCGAACAATTCTGTCTTCGATCCGAGAATAAATCGTCCGGACAAAGTCCTGGCTTTGGGGATACAACCTTCCGGATCCAAATAGTCGCCGAAGTAGTGGATCAGCTTGTAATCCCCTTTTCGAATCATCGAGCAAGGCGTTTTCGCGAAAGCGACCACGTATTCTGGATGGTGCGAAAATAGGGCGGGGCGCGAGAGTTCGCTTTTGCCCGTCACCAGCGGCACCAGACTGACTCCGTCGAGAACCTGATCCGCGGGAACGGATCCTCCTGCTATTTCCATGAACGTCGGGTAGAGGTCTACTACGTGAATGGGGGTAGACTCAACGATACCTGCCTTGATGCGATTGGGCCAACGAATGATCATCGGGATTCGCACGCCTCCCTCGTAGAGCTGCCCTTTGCCCCCTCGGAGGGGTTCGTTTTTCCAGACGCGAGTAAGCCCGCCATTGTCTGACGCGAAAACGAGAACTGTGTTTTCTGAAATCCCGAGTTCGTCGAGCTTGTACATGACGGCCCCTACAGAGTGATCGAGAAAATCGATCATGCCCAGGTATTCGGCTACAATGCGTTCGTCAAACAGGCCGTCTTTATAGCTGCTCCGTTTGAATCCACGATTCACATACTTCTGTGTGTACTTCTCTGGAACCGATAGTGGCGTGTGGACGGTCTGATGGGAGAGATAGGCGATGAATGGTCCGTCGCGGTTGGCTTCAATGAAGTCGAGCATGTCGCCGGTGATCTCCATCACGCTCTTTTCGTCGGTCTTAGATTGGGAGGATCCCACGAAGTCCAGACCGTACGGTTCGAAGTACTCGATTCCGATTTTTTGGAGCAGCGTAAGAGCGTTGTATGAGTCCGCGACATGCCACTTCCCACTCATACCAGTGGCGTAGCCGGCGTCTCGAAGCATCTCGAATATTGTGTAAGTTTCTGGAGGCAAACCTGATGCCCGCCCAGGAGAGATCATTGGCGCATAGTCAGGGGAGGCGGTTTCAACCGAAGTCAATCGAGTTCGGGCGCCATATTGCCCTGAAAAGAGAGCCGCCCGGGTGGGTAGGCACTGGGAAAGGGCGTATGCGTCGGTGAATCGAATTCCCTCCGATGCCAGCCGGTCCAAATTGGGAGTATCCGCGAGTTCGCTACCGTAGCAACCCAAGGCATTCCATCCTAGGTCGTCCGCCAGAATAAAGACGATGTTTGGTTGTCCGCTTGCAGCCAAAGATCCGATGATCGACTGAATGACTAGAGTGATTGTCAGCCAACTTACTTTGTTGTTCATCCGTTCTTGAGATCGCCTAACATCAACGAGTTTAGACTCACTTGCCTCACCGTTTCTGCTTAAACAACCAATCCCAGACGTTTTCCGTCTTGTCGGTTCGGTTGCTGGCGTGATGGGTGATCCATCCCTTGTCGGAATCATCGCCTTTGTAGGCGAACCCAAAATCGACCGCGTTGTGCCTTACCCCATCAAGTTCGGTGAATTTCATATTGCCTTTGGTCTCTGCAAGTTGATCGAAAATTTCCTTTGTGAATTCGAAGGGCACGGTGGGGTCGGCGTTTCCGTGAAACGCCCAGATCGGCACGTTTTTAAAACTGGATACACTTTTCCAGGGAAGCAATCCTCCAGCGCTGGGAATTGCGGCCGCGAAGCGATCCGGATCCGCCCAAAGCGCATTCCAGGAGCCGAAGCCACCCATGGAGTGGCCGAGGACATAGACACGGTCTTCATCGACGCGGTAGTCACGAGCAATCTGGTCGAGCAGCAAGAATGCGAGCGTCAGGCTCCCCGTGGATACATAGTCCGATGGGTAGCGGTTTTCTTTGAAGCGTGCGTGCCAGTATTCGGGTAGCCCTTCGATTTCGCGGGCCGAGACTTTTGGGTACTGTTCGTTGAAAATGCTCCAGGAGTCCCAGGACTGCGGGGCGACCATGATGCACGGGTATTTCCGGCGCCAGCTTTCGGTCGCGAAAATTTTTGACCAGGGACGCAGCTGACTCACGTTGTCGTCGCCGATGCCGGCCCGGCCATGCAGGTTCAGAATGACGGGATAGGTCTTTTCTGGGTCGTAATTGACCGGCAGCAAGAGCCGATAGGGCATCCCGTGGAATTGATGCGACTCGAACATCGCGAGTCGCTCCTGGGGGAAATTCGTCCCTTTGTTGCGAGCGTTGTTCTGGGCGAACGACAGAGTTGCTGAGGCAAGCAGCATAGCTAGTGAGAAGAGTAGCGTTTTCATGGCAATGGGGATACGGTCCAGTGATTGTATCGAGTTACAGTTAATAGGGTCTCTCAAGGTTTCAATTCAATTGCGGAAAAGCGAGAAGGTGTTAGCTTAGGATCATGAGGGTTCGTTTTGGTCACCTTTATTTGCCGGCCAGTTGCCTGGGATTGCTGCTAGGCGCAAGCTACCTGTTTGCCCAAAGCGAAATCAATCGCCCTCTGCATTCGGCGGGTCCACTCGGGGAAATGATGAATGAGGTTTCAGCGAAAAGGCAGAGCTGAGTAAATATGATCGGCTGAATCGTTCGGCGATGGAGCAGCTTGCAATTCGGGATTACCGGGAGGCGTTCAAGCTGCTCAAGCAAGCGCTTGAGCTCGAGCCAGAGTCGCCAGATGCCTATGTGAATTTTGGATTGGCTCATCTCGAGCGAAAGGAGTTTGCCTCCTCGGGAAAGGCGATCGAGCAGGCGCTGCAACGCGATCCCGAAAACGCGCGGGCATGGTATTGGTATTCGCGGGTCATGATGATCAAGGGAGAGATGAACGAGGCACGCGAGTCTTCCGCTCGTGCGGTGGCCTACAGTGAGGGCGAAGATTGGAAGTACTTTGATTGGCAGGCCATTCTGCTTTTTGACAACGGGTATTTCGAGAAAGCGGCTGAGGTGAGCAAGGCGGCTCTGACTCACATTTCCGTCGCCCTGAAAACCGTTGAAAAGGGAATCCAGACCGAGGAATCGAAAAAGGAAGTGGCTTCAATCGAACAGGATACGGAAATCGTCCGGGAGCTGGGAGGTGTCGCTCGGGAAGTGCCTGTGACCCGCATTCGGACGGAGTACAAAGACGCTCCGGAGAACTGGTATGAACTGCGGGAGCATTTGAGGGAGCACAAGGGAAACGTGGCTTTCCGCTATGCGATGTCCTTAGCCAACGTCGGAAATCGAGAAGAGATGGAAGAGGTTCTCAAAACGGCCTTCATGGTGGATCGGGATCGGATGCATGAAGGCCTTTATCGGTTTGCCTACATGGATTATGAAGGAGCGGCGAACTTGTTAAAGCGATCGACTGATCTGGGGAATTCAAATTTGTCCTCATTATTTGGTTACCTCATCGCTCAGGTCGCGTTGAACGACCACGCGGGTGCAGGCAAAACCGTCCGCCGGCTGAAGAAGAGGATCGCGAGAGAAAAGACCTATTGGGCGGCGGATGCGCTGCGCTATATTGGAGAGTACGCTCCAGAGGCGAGCGCCAAGGGACTCCCGAAAACGAGTGAACTGGATGGAGAGGAGCAAGCGATGGCTTCGTTTTACAAGGCGCAGTTGCATCTGTCTCAAGAACGCTTCGATCTCGCTCGACCCTGGCTGGAAAAGGCTCTCGGGTCCTTGTTTGACATGAACTTTGAATCCAAGGCTGCCGAAGCCCAGTTTGCCCTGTTTTATGAAAACTAGGTGACGGATTGCAGGCGCGATCCAGTCGGCCGAGGAAAAAGCCTGATTTTTTCGCATTCTTACGCTTCGGATGAGCGTTAAAAGAGCGAATGCAGACCGTCACCTCCTCCTCTAAACTGCTTGCGCTGCGATAGCAGTCCGAACTTTAATCAATCCGTGCTGTCCTTGGGGCAGATCCCTTTATTCGATAACCAAATAAACTGACTAATGAAAAAAATCGTAATGATCCTACTAGGCGCCGCGTTTATCGCGATTGGCGCTTCCTCAGCAACGGCTGCCCATCACAAGAATCCGATGACGCCTCATTCGGTGATCCATGTGGTTACTGTATCGTGGAAAGCAGATGCAACCGATGACCAAATCAAGGCCGCTCTTGATGGGGTCAAAACTATCGCCAAGGAATATGAAGGCGTCACGCGGGTCTGGGTCCGTTCCATCAAGGTGCAAGGAAATCGCTCCCATGCGTTTGTAATGGAATTCGCGTCCGAGCAAGCGCTGAAGGATTATGCCGGGAGCGCAGCCCAAAAGAAGTGGTACGAAGTTTACCTCCCGATCAGAGAGGCAAGCACCACATTTGATATAACGAACTAACGCGGCAAGAAGGCACGGCCGGGGCCGCTGTCGAAGCCAATCATTTTCCAATCGCGGTTGAGAGCTTGCTCTCCTCCGCGATTTTTTTGTGCCAAAGTAAGCCCATTCTTAGTGTAGGAGCCCCGATTCGAGTCCTCAAGACAGGTAGTGTCATTTCGTGCCTTTTTGTGTTCGCTCGAGCTGATGAGGGTTCGGAGATCACCTACAACCGTTGAAATTCCTACATCATTGCCTTGCGCTATTTTGCATTGCCGGAAGGCGCGTTCTTTTGCTTGATAGTCTGATGAAGCTACTCCTGCCTCTTCTGATTCTCGTTTCTGCGGTCGCCCAGTCCAAACCCAATTTGGTTTTCATAATAGCCGATGACCTGACCTATCGGGACATTGGTTGCTATGGAGGCCAGGCTCACACGCCCCACATCGACCACCTGGCAACGGAAGGGATGAAGTTCGAGCGGTGTTTTCAGGCCGCTTCGATGTGTTCACCCACGCGTCACAATATCTACACAGGGCTCTATCCCTTTAATTCGGGCGCGTATCCGAATCACACATTCGCTAATCCGGGCACGAAGAGCGTGGTTCATTACCTCGGCGACCTCGGCTATCGTGTGGCTCTCTCGGGAAAGACGCACATCGCTCCTAAGGAGGTATTCCCTTTCGAATACAGCGGGGTGAAAAACAATCCGGACATGGACGCCATCGACAAACTCATGTCGGAGTCTCGTGGCAGCGATGAGCCTTTCTGTCTATTTGCGACATCGAATGAACCGCATTCGCCCTGGGACAAGGGAGACGCTTCGCTCTATCCGCCAGACAAGGTAATTCTTCCTCGCTATATTGTGGATACGCCACGCATGCGGGAGGATTTTAGCAACTATCTCGCTGAGATAACCTACTACGATTCTCAGGTAGGGGAAATATTGAACTTGCTGGACAAGCATGGTCTTCGCGATAATACGCTTGTCATGGTCGTTTCGGAGCAGGGGAATGCCTTCCCTTTTGCCAAGTGGACCTGCTACGGGAGCGGTCTGCAGTCGGCGATGATTGTTCGCTGGCCGGGGATGGTCTCACCGGGAACAACGACCGATGCGTTGGTGGAGTATACCGATGTGCTGCCCACGTTTATTGAAGCCGCTGGCGGTAAGCCAGCCAGGTCACTGGACGGGAAGAGCATGATTTCCTTGCTGAGGGGAAAAACCAATCGCCATAAGGACTACGTTTACGGAGAGGTGACCACGAGAGGCATCATCAATGGCACGGATTCGTATCCCATCCGTACGGTTCGTGACGACCGATTTCGGCTGGTATGGAATTTGAATCCAGAAGCGAAATACACGAATGCTCTCACGAGAACACCCGCGTTTCAGTCGATGGTCGAAAAAGCTAAATCGGGAGACAGCCATGCCCAGGAGTTTGTACGTCGTTACCAGCATCGCCCCGAGCTGGAATTGTTTGACTGCCAAATGGATCCGCTCGAGATGAACAATCTTGCGGAAAATCCTGAGTACAAAGCGACGATCCGGAAGCTTAAGGGTAAGCTCCAGCAGTGGATGGATTCCCAGGGCGACAAGGGAATCCAGACCGAACTCGACGCCATCTACCGTCATCGCAATGCGATTGGGAAGACCAAAGCCGAAGTCGATACCGCCTGGGCGAAGAAGAACGGAAAATGAATCTCAACCGCGTTTCCGTAGCCGGATAAAGAATTTTCTCATCTGTAGGAGCGGTTTTACACCGCGATATTCTGGGATAGGATCGCGGTGTAAAACCGCTCCTACGATTCATCTCCTCGAGACGTGTAGCGTCATTTTGCGAAGGCCACTGTTAAAATATCTCCTACCGGCTTAGCAATTTTTCAATTGCCTGATCGAATAAACGGATTGCCCGTTCTCGTTGAAAATCGTTTTTGTAGGCTCCCTTTTCACGGTAGTAGTCACGACGCTCGCGCAGCTGGTCGATGAAGAAGGCTTGATCTTCGCCAGAGCGAATCGGCTTTCCGTCAATGATTACTCGAATGGCGTTCGTGTGGGCCATGGCATCGATCTTCTGAGCGGAAATATGGGTTCCTTTTCCCCAGGCGGCGATCCAGCTGCTATTGTCCAGCTCAACCGCTTCCTCGATCACCCATTTGTGGATGCCTTTTTCGACCACCTGTTTGATATCGGTTTCCAATCGGAGCCCATTGAGGACCAGCCCGAAGTCTTTCAGAGGACGAGGAGATGAGATTTGCGCTACTACGGATACCGTGCCCGGTTTCGACATTCGGAGCGTTTCTCCCATGGTTTTGCCATCGATGGTTAGGTCGATGATGGGTCCTCCCGTAATGAATACACGCCCGTTTTGGATAGATTCCTTAAAAGAATCGAAGTCTGTGCGACCGTTGCTGTGCACGTAGGTGCGGATCGATCCAAGGAAGGGTTGCCAGGGATCCCGAAAAGGGGAGTTGGGCAAGTCGGTTCCTGCCATGGGAGGGAAAAAATACCCACAGTTCATTAGCCGGTACCAGTTTTCTGTTTGATAAATGAAGCCGTTGCTGATTTCCCAGAAATCGACTTTACCGAGAATGGCGTCGGCGATTGCGGTTGCATACTTGCCGAGGGAGCCTCCATGGGCGACCCCGACAAAGCCGCTTCGTTCTCTCGCCTCCGAAAGCACATCGTGAAGAGGGGGGAAGTTCTCGACGATCGCTGGCCAGCCCATCCCACCGGTGGAATACGGTTCAATCGGTCGATTGAGTCCTAGCAAATTGATATGTCCCTGAGCGGAGTCTCGATACTCCTGTCCAGGGATGATGGACTGGGTTTCAGTGATTGCGCGACCGTCCTTGCCGAAAGCGTATTGCCGCGACCAAATCCCCGGAGTCATGCCTCCTTTTAGTAACATGAAGTGACCCGAGTTGAGTCCATCCGCTTCCAACATGGCTACCCAGAGTCGATCATCTTCGGGGTCTAGGCGATCGAAGTGAAGGTGTTCATCGATAGCGATCCATCCGTTTTCCTTCAAATCGGACCAGCGCTCGAGATTCAGTTCGAGGAGGGGTGTTTCGTCGGAAATAACTGCTCCAAGGCTTTTAGGTATGTATTCGAAACCGTGGGTCGCTGTGACGGAAACGGACTTTGCATCATCGGAAACGCCCACTTCTAAAATCCCAGATTTGAGAGCATAAACGGCCGTGAAGAAATGCTGGCTTCTCTTGTGGATGGAAGTAAAACGGATCCCGTGCTCGTTGACGTATTCAGGCACATAGTCGACACCGTCTAATTGAAAACTGACGCGAGCAGGCAACGGGTCTCCGGTTGAGCTATCGATGACCCTAATCTTCAGCGGTCGACCGTCATAGTCGGAGGTAGAGTAGAAGTTGTGCGTAACGGGAAGATGCTCATGCCCTTCGAGGAAGAAGAAAGGTGAGATAAGAGACCCGATGAAAACTGGGAGCTTAATATACTTAAATAACAAATACATGGGGCATGTAATGAAAATGAATCTGAGCGTGATTGGAGTCAACTAGCGACTTTATTTGTCATTGGATTCCCTAACACTAAGCTCTCTATTTTATCTACCCTAACTCCGGTGTTTGGCTATAACACCGCTTTTATACCGAGAGTGGATATATACATAGAAGTAAATTTGTTTAAGGGAGTTTCCTTTTGGTCCCAATCGTCTTCATAAAAACCTGAGATGGCAAAACCCGCTTCAATCTGTCCGCCGATCTGATCTTCCAAGGTATGCCCAAACTCATAGGCTAGTCCTTCTTGCTTAATTCGGTCTAGTTTTTTTTGGTCAGGCTTTTCAAATCGGAAAATGGAAGAGAGTACTGAACTTGAAGTTTTCCTGTTTTCTCAGCCTCTTCATGGTCAAATAAGAAGAACGTTGGATTCATGAAACCCGAGAGTAACCGTCCTCCATGTCCAAGAACGCGAAAGCACTCTTTCCAGACAGGCAAAATTTCCTCGGAGAATACATTAGATACGGGGTGGAATATGAGATCGAAACAACCATCCTCAAATATCGACAAGTCCGCCATGTCGCCTTGAATCGTCTTTAGATCTAGCTCATCGCGATCGGCCACTAGCTGGTCTTTGGCTAGCTGCTCATCAGAGTTGTCGAAACTAATGACACTTGCTCCTGCGGCGGCGAGTACCGGAGCCTGCTGTCCTCCGCCCGATGCGAGGCAGAGAACCTGTTTTCCTTTCAAATCGCCAAACCATTTCCGTGGTACAAATTTGTTAGGAGTAAGAATAACCTGCCAATTTCCCGCCTTCGCGGCGCTTATAGTTTCTGGATCTACGGGAATCGTCCAGCGACTCCCAGATCTGGACTGTCTGTTCCAGGCTTCGCGATTATAGTAAACGGTATTCATCATTTCTTTTCGAACGCTGAGTGTTATACGCGAGGTCATCGCGGAGCGCTGACCGGAGTTGTGTGGGACGACTGGGGCGAATTATTTTTCACTTTCTACAATTCGTGATAGGTCGAACTTTCGTTCCTCTTTCACAACGTGAACGATATAGGCTACGCTATCCTCGATCCGGTAGTAGATCAAAACCGGCTTCGATATCAGTCTCCGATAGGGCGTGCCCTTCAAGACTCTCGGCATAGATCCAGATTCTGGAAAATCAGCCAGTTGGTCTGTCTTTTCAAATGCCCGCCGGACTACTCGTTTTGCCGCCTCCGGATCGTCTAGTTCGATGTACTCAGCTATCGACTCTAAATCCTTAAGGGCGGTCTCCGCCCAAATTACGCGAGCCACTTCTTCATTCTCTCTTTGGCTTCACTCTGCGGTACGACTCGACCCTGTTTGATCGATGACTCTCCCCGGGCCAGCCCCTCCAAAAGCTCATTCTTCTTCGTGATTTCTTGAAATGACTGAACGTCAATTAGATAGGCTGCTGGCTTCCCGTGTTCGGTGATAAGGACGGGTTCGTGCTTTTGGTTTAATTCGCGAATGATTTCAGTCGCGCGTCTCTTTAGACTAGTGACGAGTTCAATTTTCATAAGTGACACTTAAGTGATACTTTTATCTGGGGCAATCCTTCTTTTCGAATGCGCTCGAGTGATACGCGGAGCGCTAGCCGGAATTGTATCCACTCGTTTGTTCTGCTTTGATCCTTTCCGACAACCAAACTTTGACAATAGATTGTCGAGTGACCCCCACGCGCTTGGCTTCTCTGTCCAGTGAACTGATCATCCAGACTGGAAGGTCCACATTCATTCTCTTCTGCTCGAGTCCAGGGCGCGTTGCCTTGCTCCAATCAAGATATTTGCTGATATCTTCGCCGTCGTCAAAACGCCGATCAAGCTCTTCAGCGGTGATAGTATCCTTCTTTTTCTTCATTTCTCGCCTTTCTTACGGAGATAATCCTTAGGGTTTCGCTTCTTACTGTGAAAATGCAGGTCCAGACACTTCCTCTGGATTCTGCGATGAGTGCGTATCTTTCTTCGGTCTGGGATCGTGCGGGGACGATGACGCGATTCGGATCGTCCCAGAGTGACTGGGCTGCGATGAAGTCTATGCCATGCTTTTCCTTGTTCGATTCAGATTTCTGAGGATCGTACTCGAATTCCATTAAGGTATAAAAAAGGGATAATTATGGATTTGTCAATTTCTTTGCAGAACAGTACGATTGAGCCACAGATTTGTCAAAATAACTGACTTTGGTTATCGGTCTGGAATCCAACCTCAACCCC
>Ga0255752_10002059_pt1 | contig 22736 bp, 38 predicted proteins | sample 011ome_25_FD_179952 | JGI IMG/M metagenome (GOLD analysis project Ga0255752, IMG submission 179952) | Coastal salt marsh microbial communities from the Groves Creek Marsh, Skidaway Island, Georgia - 011512CT metaG (version 2) | ecosystem: Environmental > Aquatic > Marine > Intertidal zone >... | reverse complement strand
TGAGGACTGTTTCCTTACGAACCAACTGTCCGTCATGGCTTAAAGTGTGGCGATCCATGCCAAGTGCCTGCTCCCGCATGCTGAGGTATGAGCCGTTGACCGAGGTTACTGCGTTTACTGAATAAATTGACATATTTTCTTCCTTTTTTTGAGTTTGTCCGAGTATTATAGCACCTTTGGAGCTAAAAGTCAAGCATTATTTTCTTTTATTTGACTCAATTTCGACTAAAATACGAAACGCTTCAGCTTGGGCTTCAAATTCACTGTAACCCTCTGATTCCATTAGGTATTTTACTGTATTTTCGAATTTGTCTTGGTATGTCATAATTTTTTCTCTTTTTTCAGTTTATGTTAGTATTATAGCACCTTCCATCCGAAAAGTCAAGCACTTTTTTTCTCTTTTTTATTAAAATAATGCTTGACATTTGCTAGAATAGGTGCTATAATGTAAGCATAGAATAAAGAAGCGGGAACACTAAAACCGGAGTTCAAAACACTACCCGAGCTTGTCATTCCTGCGATGAAAATAATTAAAAAAATGCTTGACATTCTCGAAAATAGGTGATATACTGTAGGTCTTATCGTGAAAAATCGATGAGAAAAACCCCCAATGAAATCAATGGGTTATAAGTCATTGATTCCTATAGGGTTTTCATCGAGGCGCTAAGTGATTGATTTCAAAGGGGTTTCTAACCCATTGATTTCATTGGGGATTTTCGAGGTGAGAGTCTCCATTCTAGCACGGAGCTGCTCGGATGTCAAGCGATTTTTGCTTGTGCTGCTTGTGTGCGGAGTTGCTTGTGCTGCGCTTGTGCTGAGCGATCCTCGTGCTAACACATACGCTGGCCTGTGAGTGTTAGCTCTCTAGTGTGCGTCCGTACGTGCGTCTATGCGGTCCGTGCGGGGAGGAAACGGGCAGCTCCTTTCTAGGTGGCTACCGCTGGCACTTCAGCTCCCACCCCCCGGCACTTCAGGTTCGAATTTACCGGCATCTGTGCTTGACAAACGCTGGCAGATATGTTACAATATCCTACGGCAGAACAGGTGGCATTTAGCTTGGCAAATCGGGTGGCATCTGGTGCGGCAATCGGCCTGTCGGATTAGTTCCGTTTATTTCCGGCATTTACCCTATTCCGATATTCATGTCTAGTCTTAGTGAAACGCTGTCTCGCTTTTGTCTCTTATAACGAAACGCTGTCTCACCTACAGTACATATACCGTTATAATGTTTCTTTTATAGATCAAACTGTAAACGATACACCGCAACCGCAAGTACCTACGGCATTAGGATTGCTTAACTGAAACGTGCTACCCATTATATCTTCTTTATAATCTAACGTGCTTCCTACTACATAACTATATGATAAGCTATCTACTAGTACTAGGTCATCTACTAGTGTGTCATCGTCTGTTTTTGCTTCTATGCTGAATCCATACTGAAAGCCTGAACATCCTCCTCCATGTACATAGACTCTTAATAGCTTGTCTCCGTCTTTAAGAGATTTTGCTTTTTCTTTTGCTTTTTCCGTTAAGATTAATGCTTGTGGTGTGAATGCTGTGACTGTCATTGGTTTTGTTTGTCCTGATAGTCCTTGATTGCTGCTTTGATAGCGTCTTCCGCTAGTACTGAGCAGTGTATTTTTACTGGAGGTAATGCTAATTCTTCTGCTAGGTCTACGTTCTTAATGTCTTTTGCTTCGTCTAGTGATAATCCTTTTACCCATTCCGTTAAGAGTGAAGAAGAAGCAATTGCTGATCCACAGCCGTAGGTTTTGAATTTGGCGTCCGTGATAACATTGTTTTCGTCTACCTCGATCTGGAGACGCATGACATCGCCACACGCAGGTGCTCCTACCATGCCTGTGCCTATGTTTGATTGTGCTGGATCAAATTTACCTACGTTGCGTGGGTTCTCATAATGATCGATTACTTTATCTGAATATGCCATTTTATTCCTTTTTTTACACGGTCTCGATGCTGTGTATGTATTGATTGTCTGCTATCTTATTTATGTCAGGATCGATAATTTTTCCTATGGGTATGTGACCCAGTGCGAGTCTTTTGTCTCCTATAGGATAGGGTAGTTTATGTTTTATCTGCTTCAGCCAATTGTCGATGTAGAATTTTAATTGAGGTTCTTTACCTGCCCATCTGTCTTCGTCTAAATGAAACAGCAAATCTGGCCTTACAATGCTTGTAGGAAGAATGTGATGTTCAGGAACTTCTGTGTCGTTGTCTTGCACAATTTCTGTAATGTTTTTACCCACATGAGGATAATTCATGTACACAGTGTTTTCTCTTTTGCCAAGCGTAAACAGGTCGTAGTCTTCGTCTTGTAGAGGTTCTGCTTGAATGTTGCTACAGAATAGAAACTGTCTCTTACCACCATCCCGCATTCTTTCTAGGTGGTGTAAGTGATAATTAAACATCGCTAGCCAGTGTTTTGTTTCTGAATCCGTTTCTGTGTGTACTAGATCAGGAAAGTTCTCATGTAGTCGATTTAGATCAAAATCGTGCGTAAAAGTGTCAGGTTTTAATCGTTTTAGACGATTTATTGCTTCATTTAGGTCAGTTTCTACTTCTGCCTCACTTTTACCAAACTTGTAGAATTCTGTGCGAGAGACGAAATCTATATCATTTGCTTCTTGTATCATTTCCCAGATACGATGAGCTACTCTGTTGTTGAAGAGTTCTACCGTGAGCGTGTAATCTTTATTGTGTCCTAAATGGACTGCTATCGCTCTCTTGTCCATATACTCAGTTCACCAATCTCCACATCTTGAGGCATTTCTAGCGTCCACATGATCGCATCTGCTATCGCTTCTGTTGTAAGCATAACCTTGTCTAGGTCTTTTGTTAGCTCAGTGTCAACATAGCCAGGATTTACTGCAATAATCCTGCACTTTTTGTTTCCATGTTTGTTCCCATATAATTGAAAACTTTTTACAACCTCGTCCATCATTCTTTTATCAAGAGTATATTCTATAATGTCTTCCGTTAGTCGTGACTGTCCAGTTGGAAAATACTTTGCTTTACTTCCCATATGCACAATAGTTTTTGTTTCATCTTCTGACCATTCTGCAATTATCTTTTGCAACAAAGTCAATTGTGCGCCAAGTGTATATGCGTTATTAATGAATACATCTGCTTCAGCTAAAGTAACTTGTTCTATGATTGAATCTGGATCGTTTATGTCGTCACCTGTTTCTAGATCGAAACCAATAACGGTGTGTCCTTTTTCAATAAGAGCTTCTGTTATCGCTGCGCCAATACCATTTGCATGGCCTGTGATTGCTACTAGCATAATTTATCCAATCTTCTGTTGAGTTCTTCCCATGAAATATGAGGAAAGAATGTAGCGGAGAGCGTGAGTCGTTCTTCTGTCGCTTGTGTCATGTCAACTGAGTGAGGTATATCAGTTCTAACAAACGCTGACTTTATGTTTATATTTCTTGAGTACACTTTGTGTTGTGTGTCTATCACAGAATAACCAGTTGGTGTGTTCTTTTCTTTTGAACGGTTGTTATCAAGTTCAAGAGTGACATGCTTCACTACAGGTCCAACACGCCACCAGTTTAAGTAGCTGTTGTCGCCTTTTGCGTAGTATGCTAGTCGCCAAGAGTAGGTTGTGTCTGGCTCGCCGTCTATGTGAGGAGCTGAGTTCTCACCTGGCTTCCCCGTGAACGCTGTGATAGATGCCACTTCTAAGTCTAACATCTTAGCGAGGCGTATCATATTCTTCGTAAAGTCTGTACGAAGAATTCGCTTGTCTTTGATAGCGTGATGGGTTAGTCGTTCGTTGTCTGGATGTTGAACGACAGAAGAGAAAACTTCTATATCTTTTTCAGTTAATGGATACAGTGTGTTTTCTCTTATGTAGTTTTGATTCATTCTAGCTTTGCACCATTTCTATTACATTGTTAGCAACAGTAGCGTGCCAGTCTTCGCCTGGATGTATTCCATCTCTTCCACGAGAAACTAGTTTTATATTTTTTAATTTAATATAATCAACCAAAATTAATTTACTGCCAGTGTCGCTTGCTATTTTTTCAATAGCTTCTACGTTTTTGTTAAATGAAAGGTACATATTAGGATCATTCAATTCTTCTGCTAGATGTCTAGTAGCACGTTCTTGGTTTCCTTCGTTTAAATCTTTTGCAATAGTCCATTGTCCTATATTATTAAAGATAGTTTCAACTTCATTGACTATAATCTTTTCACATCTATAATGAGGAGGAACTGCTAGAACTGTTATAGAAGATTTTGCAACAGGTTGCCATTCTTTATACAATCTATAAGCACTATCTAAAGATCCTCCTGGAACGCTTAAATTGTATTCGGGTTTTCTAAGAGCTTTTGCAACAAGTGTAGGCCAGGTTTTCTCTTTGTACATGCCAACACCAAAAGTCATGCTACAACCTAAAAACATTATGCTGTTAGTGTCTTCTACAATTTCGCTGCATCGATGTCCAAAAGAATTTAAAGAGTACTGTATAGGCTCTTGTTGATTCCAATACCCCTTATGTTCTTTTGATAATTTTTCAAATTGTTCTTTAGTGTCTGATGGATACCAGTCTATAGTACATGGCAAATCGAAATTACGCAAATACCCTAAGTTGATGCATTTCAATTGATGTTTTTGTTCGTCTGTTAAAACTCCCCCGTTTGAAATGCTTCTGTAAGTATTGAGCCTGTGCAAATCTTTTTCAGTTTTCATCCTAATATCTCGAATGTTGTCTCTGTGATTTTAATCTTTAGAGTTCCATCTTTATTTGCCATGCTTTCTAGGTATTCAAGAAAGCGCATAACACCTTCCTTTCTTCCTATTTGATACGACATAAAGCCACACCCTGCCATGAGGAAGAGCGTAACAGCGTAATAAATTTCCATAGTCATTTTTTCTTCCTCTCGGATTGAATGCATTTACCGCAACAAGTTCCTATCAAATGATATTTATCAGTGTCGCCAGAACGAACATTGTTGCAGATACAAAGGATCATTCTTCTTTGATAAAGATGCCGTCTACCATCTTGCCTTTACGGTCTTTGATATCGTCATACGCTTGCTGTAAACACTCAGCGATTGTGATATTGTTGCGTTCGGCAATGTTGATTAGCACTACAATGATATCACCGATATCGTCACGAATGTCTTTGCCTTTGCATACATTGTCAGACAGTTCGCCTACTTCTTGAATCAGTTTACACACCTGATCCTTGTCAGTAGCGCCTTCGATTAGATTGCGGTCATGATGCCACTGCCTAATCTTGTAGATTAAATTCTCACACATTCCTTCAGTTGACATCTTTTTTATCCTGTAGCTGTTGAATGAGTTCCATCAAAGCACGAAGCTCGGTAGCATCTCGTTCAGTATCAATTTCAATTTGAATATTAATTAGCATAATTTACCCTTTCAAGGCCAGACAGGTCTGCCTCGTAGTATTAGACCATACAGTTCTTGCCAGTTCTTTACCTTTCTGGCTTTACCTTTATAGTTCATGTTATGAGCATGTTCCATTAAATAGGTATCAAAGCCTAGCCTTACACCAACATCAGCATTTTCTGGCTTGTCTTCAATCCATACTGCACCGGGATACTTTACTGCTGCATGACCCAGTGCATCATCTTTATCAGCACCACATTCTAGACAGATAACCTCTTTGAATGTGTTAGGACCAAAAATCTTTTTGAGATTGCGTTCTCGTAGCAGTTTAGCATAAGGATCTAAACTCAGGCTAGTGATTGCCACGAAACGATACTGCTTCTTCTCGTGGAGCTTTTTGATATAGTATTGTGCATCACGCAACGGTGGCAAGAAACCAATCGCTGCTGATTCGTTAAAGGTCTTGATTAGACGCTTCACTTTATCTGGCGCCATTTGATACGCCATTGCCATTGAATAGACATCTTTCTCGCCTAGTTCATGGCCTTGCACTTCCATCCATTGATGAAATGCAAATTCCCAATCGAGACATACACCATCTATGTCAGTTAGGATTATTTTTTCTTTAAACATCATTTTCTTTTTTTCTCCTTTTTCATTTGAGCTTCACACACTTTGTGTAGAAACAATGCCTCTGCGTTCCAGTCCATTTGTTTCATTGTCCTTGGACTCAGGTCTTTTGCTTCTTTGAGTGTTATACCCATTTCGTTTTTAATAAATTCTTTTGCTAATTCGTGTTGATTGCCCCATGCCTCAACTTCCCATGGTTGCTTTTTGTATGGCACATCAGTGAAGTCCTCACCGTGCCACAGTTCTCTTCTATTGACAGTTTTCAATTCACCAGTAACAAACTGTTTCATGTGAATTGATTCATGTGCTAGAAAACTGATATAATCATAGAGAGTGCCACGACTGTGAGATTCGATGAGGACTTCATTACGTCCCATCTGTTCACACAAACCAGCGACATCATCCTTGATTAGATTTTTAATCTGTAAATCAATTTTGAGACTGCGCTTGCGAGGCATCAGTTTCTTAACAAAGAATCTGATAGCAGACTCACCGAGATTGCGCTGAGTCTTTGTGCCGCCTTCTATACTGATTAATATCATTTCATTTCCTTTTCTCATTTTGTATAACCATTATAGCACATAGATACGGCAATGTCAAATCCGTAAGTCATTGATATCCTTGGAGATTTAAAATTAATTTCTGTAATGAAATCAATCACTTATAGAAGCGAGCTTTCTTTCTAGGTCAGCACACTGCTTTTCGGCAGCTTCTATGTCATAATTACTGCCGGAAGTGTAGTAGTTTTCGAGTGCCTGTTCGGCTGAAAATAGCATTTCAAGTAGCGCATCTTTTGTCATTGCTTGACTCCTTTATTAATTTGTAATACCATTATGGCACAAATTAGAGTCAGTGTCAAGTTATAAATAGTGAATAAAACAGTTGAGGCTACAAATGGCTACTTTTTCACCTAAAAACTTTCCGAAAGATGTACCGGGCAACAATACTTTTTCCGGAATAGGAGAAAGGACAATATACGCTCCTGTATCAAAAAGTATGTACAAGTATGATAAAGGATTTCATACTGATAAAGCCACCAGTATGTATGATACTTCCGGCAAAGCAAAGCAACAATTGACTAAAGGCAAGACTGTATACTTTACCTACCCGGCAAAACTTCTAACAGGACAACAACTCAACATAACAGGAGGTTCTGCTAGATCAACTTTCGTGGGCGTGTCATTGACCTCATGGAAGTCCAAAGTAGATGGCTATGTAGTTCTCAGTCACATCGCAAAGCCAGGCGGTGGCGCACAAAATCGTGTTGCGGCTGGTTCAAAAACTCAAGACATGTGTGCTGAAGCTGTAATGAAGTTAGCATACAAACAGAAAATTGAAGTGAGCGAACAATATAAAACAGCTAGGCCAGGGTCAACTGCACCTGATCTTGAAATGACTATTGGAAAAGCAGGAGCACAGTTTGAGATTAAAGGAACTAACAGTCGAACTGCCCCTATCACATTTTTTGACAAGTCTGCTAGTAGATCAAAAGCAGTCCCAAAACTATTAGATGAAATTGCGGTAGAATTTGTAAAGACTCTAAGAAAAGATGGAGCTACACTAGACAAAACGATGGAGTCTATGGGGTATCCAATCTCATTCATAGGTGCTATAGACTATTTCAAAAGTATAGACAAGACAATAGGGCTGGCAGGCGATGCTGGCACTCCTGCTTCAGGAAAACTTCCAGCTGAATTTACTACAACAGATACAACAATTCTTAAAAAACTCCATAAGAAAATTCTGGAACATTTTAAAGAAGGCGGTGATAATTATTTTGCTATACACAACAGAACACTGGACACGTTTGAAATATACTACGTAGGAAAGGGAAACAATGGAAGCGGAAATAAACTAAAGTTGCCTACTCTTCCAAACTTTAAGTCTTTCTCACTAGCTACCTACGGCGGAGCATCGTCCGGCTCAACTAGATGCGGTTTAAAAATTAAACTATAATGAACAAGTCATACTTTCTATTCAAGACCAAAGAAGGTCATTACATAGTCGAGAACAAAGACGTTCACAAGGTACCTAAGCCTCGTGAGATGCTCACTCGTGCTGCCACTGTAGAGGCAGTGCGTGACTATGCCGCTAAGAATAGAATAGAAGTTGACATTGACAAAGCAAGAGCAAAGTCTAAGCACACTGAAGAGACCAAGCTAAAGATAAGCGCAGGCGTGAAGGCTAATCACGGACACAAAGACGGTCTAACAGAATCTCATAAGTCTAAGATTAAAAAGACTATGACAGGCACACGCCAAGACTACATGAATCCTATGTACGGTAGAAAACATAAAGAATCTACACGACAAAAGATGCATGAGGCTTGGAAGAAACGTGTACGTAAGCGTTGGATATGTGGCCCAGAAGGAGCTTTCTTAGTTCCTAAACATGAGCCACTGCCCGAAGGCTATCAACTTGGAATGAAGTACGACAAATATCGTCCCGAAGACTAGAGAATATACTCAAAGTTATTTGTAGTCTCGTTGTCTCCGATCTTCTTCGCCCCATTCTTCAAATGAAAATTTTCTGCCATCTCTGTCTTAGGAGATAGTGTAACAATTCTAGGCCAATAACTTTTTGAGATTTCTTGATGCTCTTGCTGTACAAAGCGAAGCAGACATTCAATAATCTGTCTGCCTGCTCCTTTCTTGTAAGACCAAACAGTATAAGGTGACACAACCATTTCATGTCCTTCTTTTGATGTTAAGTCTTTCTCTTCAGTAGGTACACCGAATGTCAATGCACAACATACTATGGCAAGAACTTCAGTGCCTTCGACTAGTGCAAATGCTTTATTTCTGCCACTTGTTCTAAACTCAGCAGAAAGATGCGGTCGAACAGGATCATCCTTAATATAAGGTGCGATTTGTTCTTCTGTTAAATGCACGAAATTTCTCATCAGATAACCACTTCGTCTCGGGCGGATTTGCCTTTCCTAACTCTAGGAGTCTTTGTAGCAGGCTTTTTCTTGGCACTTTTTCGAGGCGGTTTATTATACTCCTCTATACCAAGAATCGGCAAACACTTCTCTAGTTTAGGATAGAGTTTCAATAACTCTCCATCTTTAACTGCGGTGAGAATCTTAGCTTCTTCGTGTTGTACTGCTTCGAGAATATTGACCCACTGTTGTTCACGCTTCCATGGCGGTAGATTGCTCATGTTGCTATTAGGATCTACAAACTGTTTTACTCTGCGCCATTCAAGCGTGAGTGTAGTCTCACCCATGCCCGCAGGAATATCATCTTGAATCTTTGCTGTCTCTGGCATACCTTCTGGCAATTGCCAGTCTACTTTCTCAGCACCTACACCCATGCGAACAATAGGCACTACTGTTTGATTCTTAGAAGCCCAAGTCTTGAGTCGCTGTACTTGTTCCTCTGGCTTGTCGGCATCGAACACCCACTTAAAGCCTTCGTCTACTTGTCTAAAATTATTCTGCATCTTCATCTCCAAAAGATTCTAACTCATCTTGTTCTATGAGCATAGCAAACTCAGTTTTGATTTCTTCGAGTTCTCTTGCCTTTCGCTGCTCATCTGTTTCTTTTAAGGTATCAACCTCAATCAAGACTTCTCTATTCGTCATCTTTAATCTCCCAATCCACATCATAACCGCCTTTGCGATCTGTCCATAAATCATCTTCACGGTCGTAATCGAAATCCCACATGAATTCATTGAACTCATCTGATTCTTCTTCGTAATGTTCCATGAAGGATTCTACACTACCAAAAGTTTCGATGATTGCTTCTTCTGGCACATCATAAGTGAATGTGCTAGTCATTTGGTGATATTCACGCTTTTCAATAATCATTTAAAAGTCCGCCATAACTTCAAGCATGTTCTTCATTTTGTGCTTGATAAAATAATTTAATAGTTGAGACTTATCGCCTCCCTGTTGTCGTTCGTAACTACTTATAATCTCATCTTTGATGTCTTGTGGAGTCTTAGTTAGGTCCACAAGCATTTGATTACGATTGTAACCGTGAGACATATCAGAAGTGATCCACTTCTCAGGAGGAGTTTTCTTCCACTCTGTTAGTAGATTCTTACGAATAGACTTTTGCCTAATGCCTTCAACAAAACAATTGTCTGCCGATAGCATGTTAGGTACACCGTCACCTTTGTCGCCTGTGATGATGTGTTCCATCAATACTTGTTCAGCAGGCTCTTTGATTTTGATCCACTTCTTCTGTGCAGGTGAGTACTGTTTCACATTGCTCCACTTCTGTAACTGATTGAAGTCATGATCACCTGACAACACTAGAAAAGGAATCTGTGTGCCTTCATCAAACAAACCACCACCTTCGCCTGCTGTCTGTGAATATTCAGCGAGTGTACCGATAACATCATCAGCCTCAGCACCGTCAACATCGATTACAGGATAAGGAAAGTATTCATCCAGTTCGTTGCGAATAGTAGTCAGTGCCTCGAATATAGCAGACCAATCGTGGGCGCTGTCATCTCGTGCTTTCTTTCGGTGTGCCTTGTAGTAAGGAAATACATCTCTACGCCAATAGCGTCTGTTGTCGCAAGCGATTACTACCTCATCGCCAAATTCATCTGAGAATTTGTTTTTGTATGAGCGTATTGTGTTGAGTATCATGTGACGCATCAATGGCAAATTGACCTCGATGTCTGAACCGCCACGATGACCAATCTCACCCATGAATGTAGCAATTGCTACTTGATTAAAGTCTACTACCATCATGTTATATAACCCTCACAATAACCATCGAAGGAAGTAATCGCTTGCGAGGTGCGAGTTTCTTGCCACGAATCGTGTCAACATATTTGTGCAGTCCGTTTTTGCGAGCTGCCATAAATTCAGGTACCTGTACTTCAGGCTTTCGCATTGTCTTCTCATAAGATTTTGCTTCTGAATAGTTATCTATACTAGTGCCTTTCACACTTAGCGTACCCTCATACTCTGAGGCATACACACCGATCTTTTTACGAGCAGTGTCATAGACCCACACTTCACTTGCGCCAATGATTTCTACAGGATCAACTGACTTGAGATTGAGTTCAGCAAACTCCTTGAGATACTTGAGACGGCGAACAACCTTTGTCTTGTCTGTAGGCTTCTTACGGCGAATACGGACAATCTTCTTTGACTGTTTAGTTTCAAGTAGACCTGTTTGTAATTGAGCATAAAACTCTACGAGCTTTTTGATTGTAGACAGTTTAAGATGACTGTAGCCTTCTACTAACTGCTTGTCCCACTCACTAAGATCCCCTTTGAGATTTCGAAGAGATAACAGTTCACGCCACTCAAATGCCATTTCATCTAGCTTTGTGTAGGCTGTTGTGAGTTCTGCTGCGTTGAGTTTGTATCCCTCAACAAATGATTCTATATTGACTTTGCCGTTCTGTGCAATTGCAGCCTGAACATCTTCTACGCCATCGAGAAAGTTATCAAGATTTTTTCTGATAGACACCACTTTGGGTGCTTCTTCTTTGTCGGCAACATAAGCATTACCCTTTGCTACCAAATCATCTTTGATAGAGTGAAGGTACTTTTCATGTGCCTGCGTCATGTAGCCGAGCTTAGACCAAATGTAACCATACTTAGCGATAGAATAGAAAGTAGAATCAGGCGACTTCAGAATGCTTGTTACATCATCTGCCGAAAAGTTCGCCTTCATCCACTTCTTGATGTGAGGCACACCAGACTTGTCGGCAACTTCGTAGTGAGTGAAATACTCACAGTCACGAAATGCTGCCTCACGGTCTGCCTCGTCTGTGTACTCTTTGAATTCTCGCCATTTAGGTTCTGGGAGAACGTAAGTACTGCGTTGTCGTTTTGCCATTAAAGGACTCCTTATTTTCATTACAATAGTAATTATAACACCTAGGAGTCACGTTGTCAAGCACTAATCTGCTGCTCTAACATACTCATTTTGAATAGAAAAATCAATGACTTTATCAAACTTGATAGTACGCCAGCCTTTCTTCTCTGTATCGAATACAGTGAGAACACCTGCAGCCTTTGCCTTTCCGGTACCTTTTGTTTCCGGCACAATAGACTCTTGTAGAGTACATTTCATATCACGCACTGTACCGTCAGCCTTTTCAAACTGGACATTGCACTCATAGCGATTCAGATAGTCTACTACTTTGCCTTGCCATGCTGCTTCATTTCTTTCACGGTGGTAGTTCATACTTTAGTTCCTTTCTTATCAATTAACCATTCAAGTTTTTTGCGAACTCGTCTATCAAGTCGCTGTACATGTTGTAGATCGTCTTCGGTGATTTCCATATCACTTTCTGGTTCAGGCTCAGATTCAGTCTCTTCGATGCCAAACTCTTCTACTTCTGGCTCTAAGTCTTTCTCTGATATAAACGTGATACTTTCACCTTTACGCTCTTTCATGCTCATATTAGCCGCTACAACAAGCAAGATAGCCAACGGGTCAAATACAAGTATTAATAGTATTATAACAAACCTGACAGTTTTGTCAAGTGTTTCTTTATCTGTATCACCATATATCATTTCGGCAACATACAATAGAGGTCCGACTTCAACCTCAATTAGCAATTGCTCTGTCTCCAGTACTAGTTTTTCTTCCGACAAGGCGTCAATGGCTGCTACTGCTGCATCAATTGAGGCGTTTAATTCCTCCCTTTCTGCTGCTTGACTCTCTCTTGTAGCTATCGCACCATCATCACCACGAATTCTGTCGTAGTCTATGAGTGTTTGTACTGTGTCGTCTAACTGTGCTAGTACTGTCTCTGCGTCTGCTATACGTCTCTGCTCAGTTTCTATGCGTCTATCAAGCCTAGCGACTTGTAATGTGTTATCGCCTGTAGAAACGCTGTGCTCGAGGTGTGCTTTACTAAGAAAGCCAAAGATGCCCATCGATGTGATGACGGACAGAATGATAACAGCAACCGTAAAGTATGACTTCATGGCGAGTGCTGTTTTGTTCCAGTATCGATACAGCCACGATGCCGTGACGAGTTTCGCTACCTCTAATACAACACCCATTGCGAGAATAGGTTCTGCTGCTGCCGGAAAGATTGCCATGAGACCGACAATCGAAAAATAACCTGCTACTGTAGATACTGCCAATGCTGAAAATAGTAAAAGTGCTATGAATAACATTTTGGTGTCCACTCTATGGGCTCGAAATCAGCCAGAGGTTCTTTGTTCAGGCGGATATTGAGCATGGAATTTAAACACTTAGGATCGTGTCGTTGTTGCCACTGTAGGAGAAACTCTTGCATTTTAGCCCACGACTTCTTGTCGAACTCTGCAATAGTTTCCTTCTCAAGTTGTCCTTCGTACTCTAGGACATACTTTGAAGACCCATAATATTTTTCATACAGGCGTTGTGTTTTGCCTGAGTAACCTATGTAGTATGTTCCGTCTGGAAAATAGGTACAATAAACTCTATGTACCTGTTTCTCCTTCGGCTTCTTTTTCTTCACTGCCATCTAGTGTTCCTTCATCATCAGAAACACTATTTATAAAGTCTTCAGCAGTCGTAAACTTCAGGTCAGTATCGTTCTTCTTGCCGAAGATTTTGTCCCAGTTATCGGCGAACTTTTTATCGTCAGCGCCCTTGCGGCGTGCTGAACCCTTGCCCCCATGCCATTTTGTCATTACCAATCTTCCTCTATATCGTCTTCATCTATGAAGTCATCGAGCGATGCTTCAATCTCTAACTCTGCACCACAAAAAGAACAAAAACTTACTACATAATGCCTGTCTGACATGTCGTGGCGTACTTTATATTCTGCCTCACACTCTTCGCATTCTACAGTTTTTTTGATTATGATACTATCTGACATCTTATTCCCGCCTTTTCTAAAAACTCCTGTCCACAACCTTTTGTTGCGTTATACTCATTTATATAGTACACCTGCGAGATGCCAGCTTGATAGATAAGTTTAGCACACTCAATGCATGGAGTATGGGTAACAAACATGGTAGCACGTAGGCTTGACTCTGTTGAGCTACATAACTTCATTAACGCATTTGCTTCTGCATGAAGGACTTCAGGTTTTGTCGTAAGAAATTTTATGTCTCCGTTCGGCCACTTAATTACTTCTTCACATTCATTGTCCCAGCCAGAGGGAGTACCATTGTATCCTATTGACAGTATTCTGTTGTCTCGTACAATGACACAACCTACTTGTAGTTTTTTAGCAGAAGATAACAATGCAGTATCTTTTGCTACCTTAACATAATATTCTATCCATCTATCTTTCAATACTTCCCATTCGGTCATGCCCAAACGTCTCCCCAATTGCCTGAAAGTGCTCCACGAGCATAGTCAGTTGCTCTATTCTCAAAAAAGTTTGTGTGAGTAGGAGCATTAATCATTTCTTCTACCCACGGCAATGGATTCTTCTTAACTTTGAAGATGCCTTTGAGTCCGAGACTAATCAATCGTCTGTCACAGATGTAACGAATGTATTTCTTCACATCTTCTGCGGTTAGATTCTCCATAGCACCCATCGCAAACGCTAGATCAATGAACTGATCTTCTAATTCTACCATCTTCTCAGCGATAGTGTAAATCTTACCTTTGAGGCTATCGTTCCATAGGTCAATGTTCTCGTTTACATATTCACGGAACAATTTAATCATGTTCTCGGCGTGTAGAGTTTCGTCTACGATTGACCAAGTAACAATCTGACCCATGCCTTTCATCTTACCGTGACGTGGGAAGTTCAGCAACATAATGAATGACGAGAACAACTGCATGCCTTCAGTAAATGCTGAGAATGCCGCAATGTTAGTAGCGATTGTTGTCTTGTCTTGTGTCTCCATCGAAAGTTCTTGAAGATAATCGTGTTTCTCTTTCATCGCTTCATATTCAAGAAACTCATTGTAAGTAGACTCAGGCATGCCCAATGTCTCAATGAGGTGGGAATATGCTGCTACATGAAGAGCCTCACGAGCAGCAAACCCTGCGAGCATCATTCTAACTTCAGGCTGTGGGAAGTTAGGCAAGTAGTTATTTACATAACCACCCGCCACATCGATATCACCTTGAGTAAAGAAACGGAAGATGTTAGTAAGAAATCCTTTTTCTGCATCAGACAGTTTTGATTTCCAATCTTTTACATCTTCGTTCATTGGTACTTCTGTGTGTAACCAATGAGACTGTTCGTGCTTTAGCCAAGCATCATATGCCCAAGCGTAGTTGAAAGGTTTGAAGTAACTTCTCTCGTCTGTCAATTTTAATTTTGTTGCCATTTATTCTGCTCTTATTTTATCTAATTTTTTGAAAAGTTCTTTTTGATATAGTTCATCAAACAAATGATATAGTACTATTTGTCTTGTGCCTTTTATGATACAAGTACCATACTTTTTCATTGGCTGTGTTCGTAAGCCATAATCTTTGTAGTGGCGTGGTTTACACACTCTACCATTTATAAGTTGTGTGTCGTAGTAATAATTAGGATATCTTTTAGGGTCTGTTATTCTAACAATCTTATCCGCTAATTCTGAGTTATATTCTTCAAGTGTAATTATACCACCTATGTAGCCTTCTGTCAATGCTTTATCTGCAATAAGTGAGCCTAATTGATTTGAGGTAGTCATCTTGTCTCTACCTAATGCTTTTATATGTGAAGGAACACTGTACACCCTAGACTGTACATACATGTTAGGATCTTCATCAAAAGGATAATAGCCATGTCCTGCTACTATATTTCCATTTTCCCGATAGATATAATAACCAGCTCTATCATCGTATCGTTTTTCTATGTAAATACAGTATAAAAGAGAATGAGGACTGTTCTGCCAATTTTCTGGCCGCATATTTATAGCTGCTGGTCTCTCATCATCAATCGCAGCTTCACATAAAGGCATTATTTTTTCTATAGGGTACTTACTTGTTACTCTTTCAACTATTCTTTCTCTCATATTTTACCAGTGTCTTCTAATTCTAATTTTGCAAATGCCATTTTTCTTTCTTGGCACCAATAACATTGATTGCATCTAGACATAGGTTGCTGAGTGCAACTGTGGGTAACTGGCATTATTGCTTCTAATATACCTAGATCTTTTGCAAAATTTACTGTTTCATCTTTTGTATGATAATAGAAAGGCTGTTCCATAATTTTTTTCTGATTGTCATTAGGACGCTTTCTTTCTTCTGGCGGAGGATCCCAAATTAAATCTTTAAAGTATGAAGTAACGGCAGTCAATACAAATTCTTCATATCGCAATCTGATAACATCTCCTACACCTGATCTAGTATATTCACCAGGGTCTTCGCTGAACTGTCCTACCATTGTAGTTTCTATTTCAGGAATGCCAAGTAAATTACATGTAGTTTGTAAAACATTTTTCGCATGATATTCAGCGCCGTCTAGCTTTGGTATCGTGTAAGGATTACATTGCTGATTTCTTTCTAAGCAAATTTTCTTTACTACATACCAAAGGACGGCACTGTCAAAACCACCCGATACTAATACACCGATAGTTTTATCTTTAGGTATTATAGAATCTATTTCATCTAAAGTTATCATTAGCCCTCACATGCCAAGCATTCGTCATTGTTTACAAGTGCTGTCATGTCAATCTCTTTGATGATTTGACGTTCAATGCGATTAGATACTTTATCTGCTTTGCCTAGTTTCTCTGAACGACAATAGTAAAGTGTCTTCAAGCCTTGCTTCCATGCCATGTAGTGAATAGCATGTAGATACTTGATGTTAGAGTCAGGACGGAAGAATGTGTTGAGTGACTGTGCCTGATCGATAAACTCTTGTCTATCAGCAGCGTGTTCAATCACCCATCGCTGGTCGATCTCCATTGAGGTCTTGAATACATCTTTCTCCCACTGGTCCAAGAAAGTTAAGTGTTGGACTGATCCGTCATTTGAGATGATTGATGACCAGATTTCGTCTTCTGCCTGTTTTGTTTCGCCAGCTTCAATCTTACTCTTAATGAGTTGTACCAGATACTTATTTTTGTTGAGATAAGCTCCAGAAAGAGTGTCTTGTCTATAAGCGTTCGCCCTAAAAGGTTCAATGGAAGGCGAAGTGTTGCCCATAATAATACTGCTACTAGCATTGGGAGCAATAGCCATAACATGACTAAATCTAAGACCTCGTCCCCTAGCGTCTGGGGCTTCTCCTCTGGATTCTCCCAGTTCTTTATTTGCGTCATCGAGTTTTCCTCTTATGTGCTTGAACATTCTTAAGTTAGCGCCTTTAGCCATTGCGCTTTCCCACGGCAGATTGTTCTTCTGTAAATAAGCATGAAAACCTAGTGCGCCCACACCAATACTTCTCTCACGGCTAGCTGAGAATTTGGCACGAGCAACTTCATCAGGAGCATTGTCAATGAAAAACTGTAGTACATTGTCTAACATCTCTGCGATATCTTTGAGGAACAAACTGTTCTTGCTCCAAGCATCGTAATGCTCAAGATTTACAGAAGACAAACAACAAACTGCTGTTCTGTCTTTGTTTGTAGGCAGAATAATTTCTGAACACAGATTTGATTGATGTACCTTCAGTCCTAATTCTTTTTGCCATTCAGGCAAGTGACGATTACTTGTGTCAATGAAGTGAACATACGGCTCGCCTGTCTCCATACGAAGTTCAAGAATCTTTTGCCACAAATGCTTTGCTGATACAGTATCTCTGATTTCACCTGAGTGAGGATCAATAAGATTCCAACCATCGTCAGAATCAGGATCAGTCATACATCGTTCAATGATTTCCATGAACCGATCTGAGATGTTAATGCCGTGATGAAGATTCAAACAGCGAACATTCGGATCACCTGTCGGCTTTCGCATCTCAAGATACATCATCACATCTGGGTGAGATATATCAAGATAAGTAGCGTAAGAGCCCCGTCTAGTGCGACCTTGGCGATATGCGAGGCACGATGCATCGTAAGTCTTGAGATGAGGCATAACACCAACAGACTTATCATCAGAGGAACGGATACCAAAACCAATCCCAACACCACCCCCAAGCATAGAAAGCCAATTTGTTTCAGAAAGATTTTCAACGAGACCCTCCGCAGTATCATTAATGTAGTTTAGAAAGCATGAAATAGGCATGCCTTTCTTTGAACGACCAAAAGAGAGAATAGGAGTAGAATAGGAAAGCCAATGTTTGCTACTGTAATCATATAAACGCTGTGCGTGTTCTGGATTGCTACCAAACTTGCTACTAACATAAGCAAATCGTTCTTGAGGAGACTCTTCGTCTTCTCGCATGTAGCTTTCTTTAAGTCTAGATAGTCCTAACTTATCAAATAGCGCATCTCTGCCATAATCTATTTGAATTCCCATATACTCTTTTTTTGCCATTATAGTTCCTCTACTGCTTTCGCTACATCTGGGAAATGTTGACTGATAACATCCCAACATTGTTCTGCGATTTCAATATGTTCTTTTTGTGTGCCGTTAGCCATTCTCAATTTGCAGTAATGTACCCACGATCTGAGAGTGCCTGACATGTATAGTGTTGTTTCAGTATTACCTTCTGGTAGTACTGCTCTTGCTTGCTCTTTTGCTATTCCGTTCTCTAGCGCCCACTGGTAGGCATCGTTCGCTGCGTTGATGACTGCCTTTTGGGCCATGTTCCAACTCTCTGCCAATTCACGGTCTTCTGTTTCGATGCTGTTTTGACGATTCTTCTCGTCTTGTAATCGACATTCTCTCGTCTCGAAGTTGGTTGATTTTGCATATCTTTGTGAAAATTCCTGGAAACTGAAGCTACGATGCCTTATAATCTGTCTAGAGATGTCACGAGTAGTGGTAATCTCCATTGTAACGGAAACCATCTCAAATGGGCTCCAATGTTCGTGTTTTATGAGATATCCGAGTAGTTTTGATGCAGTTTTTGGGTTGTTTTGATTGTCCGGGTTACTTACTCTTGCTGCGTATGCGATTAACTCATTTGCCGTGTAGCAACCTGTGGCTGCTGATGGCTGGGTCATACCGACTAGACTAACACTCATTAACATTTTCTCCATGCTGTAAATTCAAGTTCTGCCTCAAGCCCTTCATAAGTATTACTATCTATAATATACTGAATGTCTTCCTTTGTCAAGCCTGATGTTATCATATCGTTAATATCTTTCTCTTCAATGTCACTCGGCCACAAACAAACCCGATTGCCGGCTTTTATCTGCTTATGTATCAACGAACAAATTTCTTTGTTTCTGGGTTGATTGTCGAAGATTACCGTGAAGTGAGTCAAACCTATCTTGTCAATTTTATGAAACGATGAACCGGCTGCTGCGATTGCGTTGTCTAGAAAAAGACTGTCAATAGGACCTTCAACGATATAAACTTCTTTCTCTCTATCTATAACATCTAGACCGAAAATAGTAGGATCTTCTTCTTTTATTTTGAGATTTATGTATCGGAGTTTTTCGCCACGAATACCTCTCAATGCCATGCCTGAAAGTTGTCCATCTTCACGAATGAAAGGCAGACAAATTCTCGGCTGCTTTATATTTAGTGCTTTTGAATATTTAGGATTTAGTTGTGACAGATTGCGAATATCGTCTACATAATACAAACGATTGAACTGCGACTCTGGGATCATTCTGTTCTTTACATACTGAACTGCCTCGTGATCTTTAGGCAACGTGTCTAGTCTATCCATCAGACCGTCAATAATGCTAAGGGGCTTATCGAATGTAGGCTTGAAATTAAATGCGTATGATGGATCAGGTTCTTTCTTAGGCTCAGGCTTTTCGTCTTGCTTGACAAACTTCTCTAGTACATATTCTTTGTACAGCATAGGATCCAACTGCTCGATAAACTTACCGACAGTTGTGCCGTAATCACAGTTATGACAGCGATAGAACATGTTGGCTTCTTTCTTGTAGAAATAGCCACGAGCTTTGTTCTTCTTTTCTGAGGAGTCACCACATATGATGCAGCGACAATTGAACAGATAATCGTCCTTGCGTGTAAACAGAGGCAAGCGATTCGATATCATGTTAATGTATTTCAGATCAATATAAAGAGACATAAAAAAACCTACACGTTTAGTATAGGTTTAGTATAGTATACTAACGATGTAATGTCAAGTGTTAGTTTAAAAGGAATGCTAAAAAGTTGGGCATTTCTGGTATGAGTACGGCAGCCACAAATACAGCCCCAACAAGTATCCATCTCCAGCGTTCTAATGCGGTTAATCTTTCTTCTATCTTATCGTTCTTATCAATAAGATGCTCTTTGAGGTCCTTAATTGAATCTAGGACTTTATCTATTTCTTTGGACATTTTGTTTTCGATCTCTCTAGTGTTTGATGTTAACCTCGAATGGAGGTCTTTTACTTCATTATCAAACTTGTCTTCAGCGTTGTTCATATCGGATCTCAAAGTTTCGAATTCCTTCTCGCCGTCTTGCAATCGTTGTTCATGAACAGCAAGAATTTGACTGATATTATTTGAAACATCTGTAATCTTATCGAGTGCTGTTTCCAGTTTTGAAAACAACTGCCCGATTTGACTAACATCCTGTTTGACTAACGCCACTTGTGTTTCTAGAGACTTAACTGTTGGCATCTTTCTTCTTCTTTTTTCTACGAACCATTGGCATCATGACTGGATCTCTTCCAGGCTCGCCTTTAGGTCCTACACCAATACCATCGATGCCGCCTGCGCCAACTGCATTTGCGACAACACCTTCTTCCTTCAAGAAAGCGCTAAAAGGTATCAGATTGTGTTCTAATAGTTTTGCTTGTTGCTCGACATCTTCAAAGGCAGAATACATTTCTAACAATGGTTCTACATCTAATGAGTCTAAGTCTTGTTCTTTATGATCTTTAAGTATACTAAGTGCTGCGGCTACTGTCAAGAGTCTTTTTGCATTTCTGTCTGGAGACTTGACTAATGCTCGTTGAACTTTGAATACGAATCGTTGTAGTAAGGAATATGCGTCTTTTTCAGATGAAGTGGTAGGATTCTTAATTTTCTTACCGTCAGCATTCACAATGCCCATTTTGTAGGCATCAGAATTTTCAATAGGAGTGGCAAGCATCCTAATGATTCTGTATGTTACATAGGCATCTGTTAATCTTGACACTATAGTTTCCTTAAGACTTGTATAAGTTCTTGGTTTAAAGGTATATCTGTTTCTTTAATACCAGGAGAAACTACAGTCTCTAACGGCATTCTTTGTAAATATACTAAATATGTCTTTAAATCTGACCAATATTCTTTGCCTATCTTGTAGAATAGCATATCGGTCGTAGCATCACCAAAGACATTATATAAAACTACTAGGTGATTAAGAACCAAACGCTCGTTAATCTCACCAGACATTTTATATCTGCTTAGAAGACGTTTGAGATATTTAAATCTCTTCATATCTTCTTCTAAGTCTTTCATTCCGAGTGATCCCGGACTATGATAATTTTTTATTGCATAAATCAAAAAATTATCTTCATTCAATTGCAACATTATTTACTTCCTATAATACTGTAGCGGTACCTCCAATGAAATACCATGTGCCATTAGTATATAGTAGGGTTGCAGTTTCGCCTGCTGCATCAAATGCTATATCGTTTGCTATATTAGAACCTTGTAATGTTACTACATGACCACCAATATTAGCTGTCATAATAACAATTTTAACTTGACCATCTACACCTGTACCAATAGAACAATTACCACCATTACTCACATTACTGATATAGGTAACATTAGTAGTAGTGATAATTTCGCCTACAGCGTTCATAGTGTTAGTATCAGTGATAGCAATTGTATCACTGAAAGATACTGGCGTTGCTACATCAGCAAACAAGGTAGCGACAGACATTTTATTGCTTTCGCTACCTCGTACTGTATAAAATACATCAGTTCCAGCGGCCGCAGAGACCGCTGTTAGTTCTGATAGTTTCGCATCTGCCATATTAAATACTCCTTAAATAAAAAGTATTTATTAAGCGTCTGGGAACTCAGTATCGTCATCGTCTGCTGTAGCGACAACTGTACCAGTACCTGCACCTGGACCAGTGGCAGTGAATACTGTGCCTGGATTTGAATCTACTGCACCAACTAATGTGAAGTCTGTGTCACCTGTAGTAAGAATCTTATACTCTGTGCCGATTTCAAGTGCGCCACCAGCTAAACCAACTGCGGCTTCGTATTCAGCATCAGTAGCCGGATCTGCCATTGCTACGAGAGTTTCGTATTTGATTCGTGAACCTACAGTAGTTCTGCGCACCCAACCCGGCTGTGTGATGCCTGGAGTTGCTGCTACTTCTGCTTCGTCTACCATAAAGATTTCTGAAGCGGGTACACCAGTGATTACTGGCTTAACTGATTTTGACCATGCGGACATTAGAGTTCTCCCGTTGTTTTAAATTGTTCTATAATTGTGTTGAGTTCTTTGTAGGCTTCAATTTTTTCTTTTGCCGAGCCTTCTTTAATTACTTTTCTGATTGACATTACTTGCTCTTCTACATCTTTCTTAGTAGGAGCCATGCCCTTTTGAGCACCTTTCTGCTTCATGTCAGACTTAGCTATTTTTTTAACATCTTTAGCAGCTTGTCCGCTTTGTACTCTGTCAGCCGCTCTTCTAATCATGGCAAGTCTGTCAGGAGTAGCAGCAGGGTTGCCGTACTCGTCTAGCTGTTCAATTTCTTCTTCGACTTCTACTTCTTCTTTTTTCATCAAAGAAGCTCTAGCTGCTGGATTGCTCATGTTGCTTTTACCAGCGTCTGGACCAAATCCTTTAAGTTTGATTGCTTTCTTGATAGCTTTGTCTTTAGAACCCA
>Ga0255752_10002055_pt1 | contig 22794 bp, 19 predicted proteins | sample 011ome_25_FD_179952 | JGI IMG/M metagenome (GOLD analysis project Ga0255752, IMG submission 179952) | Coastal salt marsh microbial communities from the Groves Creek Marsh, Skidaway Island, Georgia - 011512CT metaG (version 2) | ecosystem: Environmental > Aquatic > Marine > Intertidal zone >... | reverse complement strand
CTGGCAAAGCTCTGACGGCGGCAGACGTTACTGGTGCAGCACTATCTGGACCGTAGAATATTAGGAACCCAAAGTTTACAGTAGATGTAGATGAGTATGTAGTGGTGTAATCATCAATGACCTTAACTCTATATCTAATATTTGACGCAGTATTATCTGACGTTGGATTATGATTTGTGGAAGCTATTGTGTCACTACCCGGACCTATAGAAACGGCAGAGCCAATATCTGTCCAAGCACCACCGTCCACACTGTATTGTAATGTATAACTAATTAGGTCAACGTAGGTTTCGTTTCTTGTTACAGAGCCGCTAATCTGCGAGTCAACGTTGCCACGCTCTCTAGATGAGTTTGTCTCAGGCGAAGTAGTCGAGTTGGCGACAACTGTGAACGAAATTGTTGGAGCAGAATAAGTGTCTGGCTGAATATCTTTTGTTGCCGTAGCTGTAGCACCAACACTATCAGTTACAACATATCTATAATTGAGAACGTCTGTATTAAATGATGTATCGGTAAAGCTATGAACATAAGAGTCTGGAGTAGAAGTAGATGTTGATAAAACCGTCCAAGACCCAGTATTCCCACGTCTAAACTCTAGTGACGCTGAAGATACAGAAGCACCTAGTGAGTTGATTGTATGACTGAAATTCAAGGTTACGCTCACGCTGGTTTGATTAAAATCAACCTGAGATGATGAGGTAAGGCTAACCGTTGGTGCTATTGGTTCAGTTACCGCGAGAGTTATCACATCAATTGGAGTTAATCCAGATGCGGGTATTACATCGCCATTTTCGTAACGACCGAAAGTTTTGCCACCACCAAGAGAAACAGTTAAGTCATTCTCAAAGGAGCCTCCAAGTAATCCAGAAACAGTCAATATATCTAGTGCGTTCTGATCTGCTAGTCCAGATGCATAAACGGCAATTCCAGATACAGCCTCAATCTGCTCCACGCTACCAAGAACCGCAGTATTTTGAAAACTACCGTCTTGAAAATAAATACCGCTAGTATAGAAAGCGGTCTCAAATCTACCACTACCATTAACGTCCAGTTCGTAGTCTGGCGATTCTGTTAGGATACCAAACCTTCCACCGCTATCTACTACCGATAAAATATTACCAGCAGAGTCTTCCCATCTTTGTAAATCTTCTACGCCTAGAATTGGGCCACTAATTGTAAAAGCTGGGTAAGCAGAATTATTAGCATCAATATAGACACCGGTTTGAGAACTGGCTCTAAATATAATGTTGTTGTCGTGGGTAACAAAAAAGCCAAGACTATCTGCCAAAGCAATATAATTATCGACATTACTTAATAGACCAACCGACCCATCACTACCATACACATAAGCAAATGTAGGTGGATCAGTTTGACTGTCTGGATTTGTTTTTAATCCAAGTCTCCAAAGCGGAGAGGTGTTAGAGTTTACATGCAAAGAAACTGTTTGATTGATAGAGTCGTCTTTGTATGCGTGGAAAAAGTTGCCAGCAGAATTTGGCCTAATTAGTGTTAGAAATCCGCTAGAGGTAACTTCGCCAGTAGAAGCAATATTGGAAACTAACGAATCACCAGTAGCACTCAGAGTATTTAGATAAGTATCTCCGCTAACAACAAGATCATTAGTTAGCGTCAAATCTTGAGTTTGTAGCGACTCGAATATGCCACTCGTTGCGTGAACACCAGAAACAAAAACATTACCATCTGGGTCTTCAACAAATGTTCTACCCGCTGGAAGGGTACAGAATACAATCGACACGCCATCAAGGTCGATCTTTCCTCCACCAGTAGAACTGTCAAAAACTATATCTCGCGACAGAGAATTAGTTGATGAGTCGTAAACGCCCTGACCAACTTCCCACTGAGTAGTGCTCTCAATGGTATAGTAAGTCGTATTTCCGTTTCCAATACCAGTATTGAATGTTTGGAAAGCACCATACGCACCATTCAACACAACTGAACCGGTGCCAGTAGTGGATGATGTTTCTCGTACTCTATCTGATATTATGAACATATATCGTCACACGGAATATATTGATTAGCGTAAGACCCAAACCGCCGATCATAACAGAGGAACAGCGGTCGAAATACTGGTGAATAAATTTTAGTGTCTGTATTATTAATCGTCGCTACAAATCTGTATTCTCTATTTGATCGTAAAACCTCTATACCAAAATATCGTAAAAAAGAGCGTCCTTCTGCTGTGTAATCAAGGACTAACTGATCGTCATAATATAACCAGCAACGTGCACAGTCATTCCATATACCGTCTTTAAAATAAAGTCTCTTGAAGTCTTCAAGTCTAAAAACTGGTTCAGTCTTAACGTATCTGATACCGCGATCACTGCGATAATAGCACGCAATCTCCAGAAGTTCCTCTCGCTGACCTGTTGAGAAAACTGAATCGTTAATCTGATATTCCCCGCGAATATTCTTTGGATCACTAAGGTCACTGTTGTACCAAGTTCTCAGGGAAGAAATGCCAGTATCAAAAAGCGGATAACCGTCATCGACTTGCAGCCGACTAAAAGCATCATACATACTAATAGACATGCCCTCTGCAAAAGATGATGAAACAGTGTATTTGTTGTTTTTGCTTCCGACACCGTTAGCATTGGATGTTCCCGTACCCAGACTCGAAAAAGATTTAATCCAGTTGGTATAAATTGTTTCTGTACTCCAGCAAGAGCCGGTACTACTACTTTCCGCCAAGTCAATTTTGTCGCGATATTCATAACTTAAATTGAAGTCTTCTTGGATATATTGTCCTCCAACCCTGTAGTCAACACCGTAATATACATTTTCTGGAAGTTTACCATAATTATAATTATTGAGCAACCCGAAAGTGGGGACGGGAAGTCCATTTACAAAGTTTAATTCTTTGAAGCAGCGAAATAGAGAAGTATTAAGGAATATTGCATTAAGTTGATGGTAATCAATGAGAAAATTCGTTATTACCTCTGGGTCTGGCACAGTAGCACCAGTTCTGCCAGCCACCCTGTATTCCTCTAATTTAAAACCAAACGCGACAGAACCTAGTGCTGGATAATCTGGGGCAGAAGCTACAATTCTAAAATCTCGATCATATATTCTTCTAGCGTTAAATCTTGCTTCCCATGTGGTAGTTGTGTAGTTATTAACAGTATCACCAAGCAAGGTGTGGACTGTTTCGGCGGATGCAGAACTACCACCATAATCATCAACAAGAAATTTTTTCGTTAAGGTTTGCCCAGATGTCCTATTGCCCAAGTTCTCTATTTCTGTCCAAGTCACGCCGTTGTCATCGCTATACTCTATAGTATAGTTAATGTCTACAAAGTCTAAACTTGTACCTTCAGAATTAGTAACTTCGGCAAGCATTACTAGTTGTTGATCGTTTGTTTCCGCTACTAACGCACGTTGGTCTGTCGTGTTTGCTTCATAAGCTGTTCCAGCACCGGCGTATTCAAGAGCATACACCCTTTCAACGCCGCCATAAATTGAGTACCATTCCTCACTTGGTGGATTGTCGGGATCATAGTCGATATATTCCCTAATAAGAAAATTTGTTGAGCCAATAGGTAATGATCTATTTGTTAATTTAAGATACGCCGGTTCACACGTAGGGGTGACATTGCATAAATCTTGTAAGGGTTTTACGAATTCATTATTACAACAGGTAGAATTTACAAATGGGCAGATATAATCTTCATCAGAATTGAAAGTGCTAGTTGTTATTGTCTTACCGGCAGATTCAGCTTCGCTAACAAGTAAGTTATAAGCAGCTAGAACTGTACCATCTGGCATACTATTTGTTGTGTCAACAAAGATAGAAACATCTGTTGCGGAAGCAAGTTCGGCTGAGATACCCCTATCAGCAGCAATTGTAGTAAGTGCAGCCCAAATATCTGTTGCAAGACCAACGTCTCCATTGTCTCTATTGCAAAATTCTGGAACGGAAAGGCCACGAATAAATTCACCGCGAAGATTAAAAGCATTATTGTGATCGTCCCAGCCATCTGGAAAATATAACTTTGGCGTCCCGTTTGGATTCAATGGATTACTAACAAATACATCTACCACAAAAAGAATTCTATTGGGAAAAGCCTTTACCCATTCAGCAAACTTAGCATCAACGGTGTCTCTACCGTTACTGTCGTTGTTCTCGTCTATAAATGCAATGCAGATCGCACCATCACAATCAGTAATTGGTGGCAGTGGCGGATTGCCAAAATCTTCGCAGCAGTTGCAGTCTTCAGGTCTTCCCATCTATCTAATCCTATTCATTTTTAAGAGCAGCTTACCCAAATCGGTCTATAATCACTACCTATCTTAGTGGCGACCACATAAGTTCCTCCGTTAATGGTTAAGTTAGGGTCTCTGTTTTTAATATAAATTTCTCGCCCCGTAGAAACACCGTCTTCATAAATGTTCAACTTTCCTGAAGTTGGAAGGCTCATTGTTGCACTACCGGTCAAGTCAGAACCAACAACAAAGCCTTCAACGTTTTGGGCTTCGTCGCCAGCCACAAAATTACCGTCGCAATCCAAGCTGGCAACAAGAACATCATCGCAGTACCAAGCCTGAACATAGTTGTTCGGATTGTCGCCATGAAGCGTACTCGATCTTCTAACTTCTAGCGGTGCTGTTGGTGACAGTCTAGCGTCTCCGACAGAAATATTTCTTTTATCTGTGCGTCCAGCGATAGTATTCTGGATATTCATCCTATAATTTAACTGTCTTGGATCGCCATTCTCATCAAGAACAGTTGGGTGGAACAGTCGTTGGTTATTCAGTAAACCAGTTACAATTTCTAAGTTTCCTGACCCAGCATTAACTTCGCCAAGTGGACTAGCAAGTGCCCATTCACCAAGCCCCAAAGATTCATCATAGTTAGAGCCAAACCCAGCACTGGCCCCAATAAATACAGAGTCAGTAGAGCCGCTGGCTGTTTGACCAGCATTGTTACCAATACAAATTGTTCTATAAACATTATCGCAATCTTTACCAGCACGAGTACCGATAAATACTGCCGCACTTTCAATATCTAGATTAGCGTTTGGTGTAGTGGCATCGGCACCAGCCTCAGTACCAATCATAACTGAGTTTACCCAGCCTTGGGCATTTTCTGCGACATCACAACCCATCATCACAGAACCGGTATTTAATGCTGTGGAAACACTGTTTCTGTTTTCAGAATTTGTAGCCAGTATATTGCAGTTTTCTACAGCGATTGTGTCTCCACCTCCATCTCCACCGCCACCGCCAACATACTCAGCAAGACCCTCAAGAGAAATTTTACCAATACTACTTGAAGAAGTTCCACCAACTTGCAGGGCCACAAAAGCCGTGCTGGGCTCTATAGTATCAAGTGAAGAAGCCAAATCTAGTGAAGAATAATTAAGCCTGATTTTATCTACATTATCTTGGAATACAACCTGAACGCCGGTAACACCAGCAACGGGTGTGTACTCGGCATCAGACAGACCATTAATAGTCGAGCCATCGGCAAATTTAATAGCCCCTCTAATAAGCAAATCGCCCTCAAGTCTTGCATATGGATTACTCTGAGTTCCGAAGCTAACAGAATTGGTCATCTTCGTGTTGTTTGGCTCCAACCTAAATAGGGTTAAGGTAGAGCTTGATGGATTATTACCTTTAAAATTAAACTTGAGATTATAGTCTGTGTTAGACGAAGTTTCGTAATCTATAACGTCAATATTGGTAGTAAACCTAGAAAGTCCATCATCATACTCTTGAGATATTTTGAACTCTACATCATCAGTTTCAAGAACAGAAAAGTAACCATCTGTAACTGATAGGTATTTACTATTCTCAGTAAGATTGCCCTCAAGCAACCCCCCGATAGAAAGTAGTCCATCAACGGTCGCATCAGAGTCATCAATCTGTAAATCATGACCGATAACGATAGAATTTATAAGACCATTCGACAGCCCTTGAATTGACCCGTGACCGATAAGAATATTATTTTTAAGTTCGCCGTCATCTTGTGCAGACCCATTGCCAAGCACAATATTATTGAATACTTCAGTGAGACCACTAGCGGTTACGCACCCCATAAGTAAGTTGCCGCTTGTATATACCGTATCGTTAGCAACGTTATTACCATAGAATGTATTTTGTGTTCGGGCAGATATTTCTGCTCTAGTTGGAGGACTATTTAAGCCACCGTAAGTATTACAAAACGCATCACCATAAACTAATCCATCTTCAGGGTTAGTAGGTTCTAAGTCTTGGGATAAGACAAGATTCGTTTCGTTTCCACCGTCGTCTTTAAAATAAATCGCTTGAGTTCTGCCGCCAACGGAATACGGTTTAACATATAATTTACCAAAATCTGCATGGTCTGCTGGTGAAGACGCTTGTTCGTGAATAGATATGGTGCCGCTATCTTGGTGTCCAGCACAGTCATATGCGATGGTGAGCGGTGCGTTAGCTTCAAAGTTTCTCTGCTCATGTGCCCTTGTTAATCCAATACTGACATACCCACGCTCAGAAAGAGAAATATGTGAAAATTCCATCCCTTCGTTTCCGCTGGGGCGAATCAGGGAAAAGTCGGCCACTGTTTTATCACTGACCCCCGGATTGATACATGGCTCGTTGTAGCCATAGCCATTTGATACTTCCTCGATGTACGCATCATCAAACTCAGGATTATAGGTAATGTGCAACCCAGAAGATCGCGTATTACTAACGCCGAGTAATTCTAATGAGCTTCTATAATCCTTGGATGGACCACTAGTAAATCTAATGGTAGAGTCGCCAGTTGATTGAACATTGAATATAGTGTTCGGTATAACGGGAGAGCCAGTGTCAGGATCATAAACCGCATTAGTGATACCAACCAATCCAGACTGCGAACCAGTACCACCATTCCTTAATACGGTCACTGCTTCTCTTACGTCGGCTTGACCGTTATCTATATGTATTGATAGTCTATCTTTCATTATTTATTCCTGATCTAGTTCGTCATGGTAAACAATACTGAATCCACGAACAGTGCTTGAGCTTTTAATTCTACTCGCAAATCTTTGTGAGACTTGAACGCCAGAGTCTACAGTTCCGTACATGGCGGTATAATTGTAACCGCTAGGATTACCATCAATAATGTCTGTACCAGAACGTGAGATAAAGTTTACATCATTCAGGGTTGGGTACTGATTGGTGTAATGCGGCTCTTGAGCTACAACCACCCTTTGCCCAGAAACGGCGTATGGTTCTAAGAAGATACCCATGCAGCCACTTTGAATAGCCAAGCTGGTGTCATATCTACCAAGCAATCTTTCGCTGATTAATGCTGCACCGTCAACAACTTCTAGAGAAATGTTGGATTCAAATCTTGATCTAGTGAAAGCATTATCTACCGGTAGACAATTTAGATCAACATCTGGTGGTCTATAAATAAATCTATAATCTCTTCTGTAGGAATTACCAGCACCACTGGAGTGAATTTCAAAACCAGCACCGTCTAGCCCTTCATCGTTCAAGATTCCGCAAACGGCAGAATCGTCAAAACCATTGCTTTCTGGGTCGCAGAAGCCGCTAGTAGCTAAGTGTAACGTCTTACATTCATACAGGCACTCTTCTATTGTATTATATTGTGCTTCATTAATAAATGCCTGACCGCTAATTAAAACATCGTTAAAGTAACCATCCCAAAGCAGTCTATTATTTCCACCAGTTCCCGGATTACCTAAAGCCCACCTGCCGTCTTCCCCCGGAAGCAGGTCGCCATGCATAGTAGTATTCGCGTCTGGTATACCATGCACATCGCCAGATGGAGGGCCGCCAAAACCAATAAAACTACCAGAAAACTGGATTTCATTATTGATAGACGACCAAGGTCGTGAGCTATTTCCAAGGTTAAAAGAGCCACTAGTAACAGGGGATACGTCGCCAGAAACTTGCAACATGCCATAATTGTGTAATTCATTAACGCCAATCCCTAGTCTATGGGATTCAACTTTTAGGTCGCCAAAGAGAAGCGGTGCGGCACCGCTGGTTACTGGCGTGTCACCAACACAAGTGTCACCAGAAGTAATTGGGAAAGAACCAAGATAAAATTTAAAATCATCGTCTTGGTCTATATAGTAACCAGCACCGTGACCTATACCAATATTAAAATTGCCACGTTTATTATTGCTTAGTGAGAATGGGCCAACGCCAACATTACCGCTACCATTCGTGTTGTGAGAAAGAGATAGATAACCAAGGGCAGAGTTATGACTACCATATAAATTACAAGCTAAAGAATAAGAGCCAACAGCGGTATTTTCTATTCCGTTGTAATTATTTCTAAGTGATGCGTAACCAAAAGCAGAGTTATCTACGCTAGACCTTCCCGCCAAAAACATGCTATTGAGGGACCAATCACCACCCCTAGTAGTTCTGGTGTCTGGACTAGAGAAGTTTGTCGCAATTAACTCTGCACCCTCTACGAGATTACCTATTGAATCAACCAAGTCTACTAAACTTGTTCTAATATCTAAAGGTGAAATCTCTTGCGTAGAGTTATCTGCTAGTAAGATATCTATCTTACTCAGATATTCTGATTTGGTCAAAATCATAATTTAACCTTACTTGAATTTGATTTGCAGGGTAGAGGAGTCAAATTTAACTGAATCCCCCTGATAAATTACTCTTGGATTGCTTAGTTCTGAATACATTAGGAGGTTGCCGGTTCCATAGTCGCCGGAATCGACAATTGCTATACCCGATACCCAACCCCAGTCTAGGAGTGCTGTATCAAATAGTAAAGTTACATCATTTTTAATTAGGCCACTTCCAGCATTGTGGTCATTTATATTATATTCCCAAAAATAGTTCCCACTATCAGTTGGGCTGCCAAGATTGTATCTTCTGTAGCCAGTATCATCACCAGCAATTCCTGTTGGTAATTCTGGAATAGTCGTTCCGTCATCGCTGTCAACGGGGACTCCACTACAGAGGGCGATAGCTACACCGCCAAATTTTGGGAATTCTTGGCCTCTGAATACATGGTGCAATAGACCAGATTCTAGATAGTCTGATAAAGCTGTCATTATATATTTTCCCCTTAAAGAAAATCCTATTATGTTGTAAGACGCGAATTACAACCTATTATACACAAAAAAAGAGCCATCCCCAATGATATGAGGATGACTCTTTAGATAATCAGAACTCAATCGGATTATTAGAAGGAGCCAAGCATAACGCGACGGTTATCGAGAACACCAAATCCAAGTTCAGCCCACCCGTAGTAGCCAACTCGTTGCTGACGGTGTAGGGTTGGGTCTTCAAAGACTTGAAGAGCTTGCTTCATTGGCATAACGAAGCTGTCATTCGAGCCTTGATCCAAACCAACGACCAATTCAAGGTCGCTTGCTTCAAGAGCACCGCCAAGACCAGTCACGAAGAAATCTTGGTATTCTTGACCTTCGCCAAGCTCATCAAGATCGTGCAAGTTGACACCAAAGATACGGGTGATAGGAGCACCACCTTCACTCGCGGTGTAGATTTCGCGACGAGTAACTTCGTCAACCTGATCCAATCCCCAGTTACGGACATCTTCAAGAGCCTCTGGAGAAACGTATAGGTCGGTCAAACGACCACGATTAGCAGAGCCGGTGTTACCACCAGCATTACGACGCATAACAGTTTGCATCAAGCTAACAAGTCGCTTGCTGAACAAACCTGCGGTTGCGTCACCATCGTAAACCAAGATGTTACGGTCAACGCCAGCAGCCAAAAGGGTGTGCCATCCGTCATCGTTCATCTTCTTTACGAAACCAGCTTCCATGACCTGTGCAGCACGACCAGCCACATCCCAACGAGCCTCACGAGCATAACGGAGCAAATAATCAATGCTCGAAGTGATGCTGTAGGTTGGAATCATGACGTAATCGCTTTCGACCGCACGCTCAGGGATGCGACCATGACCCGGATTGGTGTAAGCAACATGCTCACCTTCGAGTCCCGGCGAAATGAGGTCGAGTGGGTACTCAGTAGTAGCTCCCGGCTCAACGTTAATAGTCTCGAAAATATTTCCGAGAATGTTTCCGATCAGAACGCCCTTACGCAAAGGAAGCTCAAGAGCTTTTGCGAATTCGCGTTGTGCGGCATAAGCCACATTTTGATCGTTATCACCAGTCTTTCTGTAAAGACTGAGAAATTCATCACTTGGTCTTTCTGTATATGACATTATTAAATCTCCTTTAGATTATGGCTTAGGCAAGTGGGCCGTGATTAGGAAGGTTGACATAAACTTTGCAGTAGCCATCAGTATCCTTAGCGGACATGAATCGGCCAATTGCCAAGTTACCAGAAGCTGTAGCGGAAGCTGCACTATCGGTGATATATCCAGCAGTTCCGCCAGCGTCAGATGCGTAAGCAACGTCGCCCGGACTTGGAGTGCCGTCAATCATGTTAGTGACAACCCAACCACGAGTCATGACAGTCACTTTGCCGCCAAGTTGAACTTCATCCTTATACTGATTAAGGTGAGTTCTGGTTAGGTCTTTATTTACAACGTCATTCAAAAGAACACCAACAGGAACATCAGAAGCTGCTGCTTGCTGGTAAGAAACGGTGTTGTCACCCTGATCCATTGCTGCACCAGAAGCACTAAGTGTTTCTAGGCAAACAACTCCACCGCGAGAAACGGCACCAGCTGTGTAAAAATAGCTGATATCAGTTGATTCTTCGTATCTATCTGCTTTAAGAGCCATAGTTAATTCTCCTTAGATTACTTGTTTTTAAGAACATGGTTAGAGAACCAGTCTGCAACGCTGGCTCTTGCTTGGTCTAGTTCGTCAGCAGCTTCTGGCTCAACCATAGTTGCTTCCGAGGTTTCTACGTTTTCAAACGCATCTTCAGAAATTTCAGCTTCAGCTTCTTCAGCTTGTTCAGCTTTAGCATCTTTAGCGTCTTTTTCTTTCTTTTTCTTTTCCATCTGCTCTTTGACTTCGGGAGGCATACCAGCTTCCGCTTCGTCATCTTTAGCATACTTCTTACCAGCCTTCTTCTTCATCATAGCAACGATAGCTTCAAAAGCGTCATCGTTGAGAGCGTCGAAGGAGGCGAGAGTTTCTGAAATCTCTTCTTCTTCTAGTCCAGCTTCAGCTAAACCAGCCTTACGCTTTTCCATTTTCTCTTTTTTCTTCATTTCATCCACTTCTTTCATGGCTTCTGCCAATTCATTTTGGGATGCTTGAAGTGCGTCCTCAAGTTCAGCGACACGAGCTTGAGTTGATTTGATCGACTCGTTTAGCTCGTCAATTGTAGCTTGGCTCGACTCAGCAGCTGCTTCAAAAGTCTCGACCTTAGAGGCAAACTCTTTATCTTTTGCTTCTTCGATTTGAGCTTTAATAGCCTCGTTTTCAGTCTTAGCTTGTGCAAGCTGCGACTGAACTTCAGCCAATTGCTTTTCTAGCAAATCTGACATTTTAAATTCTCCTATTGAAAGTATAGAATCGCTATTTACATTGAATTGTGCTGCACTCTTACTTAATATAACACTTCTAGGATTAGCGGGCTTAGATACCAATCCCTTTCCAGAAAATGCAATATTAGATAAAGCACGACCTAGTTTGTATCCATCATACTCACCAGCTCCACCATAAGCCCTAAGATGTTTAGTTAGAAATGCGGAAGCCTCATCTCTAGGTAATACTTTGGCAACACCTTTTTCATCAATTAAAGCGTAGTCGAAACCAGCAAATAGGCACTCCATAGAGACATACCATTTACCCTCTTCAATCTCTGCTATAATTTTACTCATTCTGTCTCTGTTTTCTTCACCGGTCCAGCTATTGTAAAGAACGCCCTGAGTAATAATGTCAAACTCGTCTGGTCTAGCTATATCTTCATCTGCTACAGCCTTGCCATCCTTAGTTAAAACATAGCTACCAGTTATATGACCAATGATGTCATTCTCATCGTGCATGAAGTTGAACTGCTTGTCTTCGGGGGTATTTCTAGCAGCCCAAGTTGCTTCTGATAAGAATACATCATCGTTTTTATTCCAGCCGGTTGAAACAAGAACAGACTCTAAATAATATAGGTCTATTTGGTCTTTGTTTTCTGCAACCACTCTGTCGAGAACATCTACATTAGAGATCACTTCTTTAGCGACCGCTAACTCGCCCCTTTTAACAGTGGCTTCAGAACAATACGCAACACTGGCGGTACTCTTAATGAGTTCGCCAATGCCGTCGTTTATTTCGCTTTGATAGATTTTTATTGACATATTTTTAACCTCAGACAATTATACACAAAAAAATATTTTTTTCAAAAAAAAGCCTAATTACCACCAATGAATGACTCAATATAGGTGCCAACAACAAGTTTTTTATAATTTTCAGTTGTTGTACTTTTTTCTCTTAGTGATCTAAAATCGCCTGAAATTGAATAAGAAGAGGCAATAGCCTTGTGGATATTATTGTTGTTCAATTCACACAGCGGCTCAAGTGCTAAAAAAGCAGATAGCTTAATATTGTCCAGTTCTGCCGCCTCATCTTTTGTTAATTGACGAAGGTTAGACTTGGACTTCATATCAAGATATCCTTTATTGAGACACTCAACAGCCTCAAAAGCAGATGTTGCCCACACAACAAGTTCAGCTACTCCCGGTTTTGATCTAGGAGTATCTACACGCTTCTTTCTTGGGCCCTCATCTAATTTATTAGGAGGTCTTCCGTTTTCGTTGCTTGGTTTTTGACTGGCCTTTTTCTCGCTAATCTTTTCGTTGATTTTACCCTGCTTGTCAATTTTTTCCAACTCTTGATCATGATTAGGGTTATGGAATGGACTTGCTTTTGGGGGAATCTTATCAGAAGTTCTGGCTTTGTCTTCTCTTTGCAGCCTAACTCTTTCAACGGCTGGAACTTCTTTAAATCTTTCTAGGACAGTCTCGTGAGAGATAATATCTCTATCAGCAAGCTGAAGAAGAAGGTTCTTTTCTGAAGCCTCGTCAGATAAGCTCATTTGATCGTAGACAACATGGAAAGGCTTTCTAAAGCCCATAGACTTTCTAACAAACTCTAACTCTTGCTCCCAGAATTTTGTGAGAGAGTCTCTTCCGTACTGAAGTCTTTCAACCAAAGTTTTTAATGAGATAAAGTTGTTAGTGAATCCACCACTTTGACCAGCCATACCAGTTAAGGTTGGAGGTACGCCAAGCCCAGCATAGATACTATTGAGAACTGATTGGTATTTTTCTGAACCCAAGAATTTATAAACCTGAGAGTTACTTTCTGTAAATTTGAGTTCTGGACCCCAAACAAGCTCCATAGTTCCGCCGCCAGTGTTACTAGCTAATATATTACGGAGTTTATTGATACCCTCTTTTGTTGGTAAAACTTTATAGTCAAAGTCACCAAGTGTCCATAGTCGAATATTGGAAATTGCACCATCCAGAGCGGCAAGGTCTGCAAGTTTCATCTTCTCAAGCATGATGATATCGTCGAGAATAGCATAAACAAGAGGGTGTGCCCACTGTTGCCAATCATCCTTTTTATAATGATGGATTGATAGCCTTTCTGGGTCTAGGTCGATCTTTTTGTCGTTTCTCTTGATTGCATTTTTTACATCTGTTGGTAAAGTCTCTAGAACTTTTACCGGTATAGTGCCATCCTTGAAGTTATCGAAAAATGTATTCGCATTTAATGCATAGTTCTTTTTACCTAAGAATAGTCCAACCTTTCCATCTTTCAAATCCAATGTTAATGGATTAAAGAAATTATACCTCCAAGGTATTTGATTCTTTTTTATCTCTGGGGTTTCTAAGCGAATATCGTTCGCTAATGATTTAAGATAGGTGGAGATTTCTGGCGTAATATCTGCATAGCTTCTATAGATAAATACATTTCCAGTTCTATAGAGGTTGTTTAGGTATCTTTCCGATCTCTCTTTTCCGTTTATCTTTTTAAACCATTGTTGACCAAACTTTTCCACGCTTTTGTTTTCATGGACAATATTAATACCTTGGCATCCAAAGTCACCCATGAGGTCGATAATGTTTCGCACGATACCAACCTTATCGTAAGCATCCATGCACATCTTGATAATACCCTTGGCTTTTCTTGGAACTTCTTCCTCTGGCCTAAAGGCATAGTAATCGTGACTTCCAAAATGAGGTTTTACTGAACGGTTTGGTTCAATATCGAGAAAATCTCTATGATAAGCTCTGGATACGCCATTGTAAGCATCTTGGGATTCTGAGAACTTAGCAAAAGCCTCGGCTTTCCCTCTGGCATCTCCATCTTCCCAGCTAATGATGGGGTCGTTTGACATCTACTGTTCCTCGCGTTTGGAATGTAATTGGATCGTTATTGAATTATACACAAAATTCTAATAAACATCCTTCATATGGTCTGTAAACCACGCTGGACCAGAAAACATTTGAGCACCTTTTTTTGGCTTCTCGATAGTTGCAAATCCGCCGTAAAAAGTATACTCAGCCTGAGTTGGCGTTCTAGCTATTGTTCTAGCAGCCATGTTAGCCATGATTAATGATGAATAACGGTCTTTTCTGAGTTTACCCTTTTTCCCGGTGCCAATAACTGTTTCTGGAGTATCCCACTTGTCTCTTCCTGTAGCAGTCTGAGTAATCTGAATCATTGTCAACTCATCTTTCAAATCCTCTATTTCCATTACGCACTGTTCTAGAGTATCATAATTTCTTCCTTTAAGTCCATCTTCAGCGTTTGCAATGCCAAGACTTACCGAGTCAAACATTGGGAATAAAACGGCTTTGTCCTCTAAGTCCTTTCTTAAACCATGATTGGATTCTGCCAGCCAGTCATATTTAGCAAACTGACACATCTCTAGGATATGAAGTCCTCTATGGTCATCTGTATCCTTTGGTTTGTCATCATCTATCACAGGCCAAATAGCGAATTCACCATCTTGAATTTTATCTTCATCGTGTAAAGACTCCATGACGGCGATACCACCACCACCAGCATCCATAGAAATATGCACACACGGAAATATTTTCATTAAGTCTCTAATTTTCCTTGCACAATAAGCATAAAAGTCACTCTCTTTAGAATATCCGCTTTTAACCTTTTCTTTGTGCTGCTCTCTATTGGTTGTCCAACAGTGAACAATTCTTCTATGGTCAGGATTGAGTTCTAATACAACGATACTAAAATTATCTACCTCGGAAGCGGGGTCAACACCAAATACATATTTCTTATCCTTGTTCCCCATTAATTGTGCTTGGAAACAAATATCATTACCTTTACTATCTTTTATTGTACCCTTGTCATCTGTAACACAAGATTCAATCAATGTTCTCTTGAAAAACCCTTGAGAGTCGCGTGTAAAGCAGGCACCAAACTCCATTTGATAAATACCAGCATGAACTGTGGCTTTTGACCTAGCCACCTGAGATGCGTCCATAAAGCCCTCTGGTAAAAGTTCATATGGCACACGAATAATAGAATAGTCCCTCCAGTTAAAATCGTTGGGCGGGTCTTCACCAAAGATTTCTCTTAGTCTACTGAATTTACCCTGACTTTTGATAATAGACTTCCACCTTTTCCAATAGTCAGCGAAATGATTAAAATCATAATACGCAGTACCAGAGAGGATAATCTGGTTGTCTTTCTTTTCTATAACACTATCGCTTTCTGCTTCTAATTCGACTCCAAGCTCTGCTGCTTTTTTTGCTGCCGCAATTTTTTTGACATTTTCAATTGGGTCAGAACTAACAGCGGCAAATCCAGCCACGACTGTCTCAAAGATGTCCCTTGGAATGGAAGCAAACTCATCAGAAATAATATCGTTAGCACGCTGACCTCTAATTTTCTGTCCATCTCCCAGAGGGAGGCAAGTGACGCGAGATTTATTAATACGCATAACACAACGATCAACATCCCGCCTTGGCCCACTATTCGCATCACACATACTCCTTAAAATTGGTGCATTATTCCAAATTGTTTCCATGTATTCAAACAAAACCTTAGATTGACGGAAAGCGGCACCGACAACCACAACCTTTCGATCCGGCAAGATCAAAGCCCTGATTAATGAATATAAGGATAAGATAAAGGACTTACCGAATCCACGACTAGCAATCAGCATCGGGAACTTCCTATTCCACATCTCGCACAAGAATAGTGCTTGCGATGGTAGAATATTAATGTTGAATACGTGCTTGCATAGAAAAGAGAAGTATTCCGGTCTTGTCATGAGCCACATCATTCTGAGGTGAAAATCATCCTCATTGAAATCGACTATATCAAATGGGTTAAACAGGTCTTTGTCCTGAACACCACCTATATTTAGCCAAGCCTCATCTATAAGTTTTAGTTTACTCATTTTAAGCTATCTATATCCTTGAATCTTCTAGTGTTGAGAACACAGTCGGCAAATCCATAGTAAACAGCCTCGTTAGAGTCTAGATACCAGTCTCCGTCTTTGAATTTTCTTTTTAAATAATTTTTAACCTTATCAAAGTCTGGCTCTGTGTAATGCTCCTTGAAATACTTACCCTTCATGCATACATCTGTATAAATATCAAACATTGCCTCTGCTAATTTTCTTTCAAAAGCAGCACCCTTCTGAACATTTAAATAATGGCCGCCATATCCGCTAGAGCCAAAGTGACACATAAAGTAAGAGTTTTTTGTCATAACTCTTTTATCAGCTGCTTGCAAGATAATACTACTCATTGATTCTGCTTGCCCGTAAACAACTATTGTTACATGGGAGTTGCACATTCTGATAGCATCATACATGACCATCCCATCATTCCAGTTGCCGCCAACGGAGTGCATATGTATAATTATAGGGTCTTTTGATAAAGAATCTAATAGTCTTATATTCTTGTAGAAATTGGTAGCCATCCTATACTCAACGCCGGGGTCTTCATCTCCGTTTGTCACATACCCGTGAAGGTAAATTTCCCTTCGCTCTACATCGACATTATGACTATGGATATCGGATATTACATCTATAGTAAGATTGGTAGTCATTACTTTTTTCTCCCTACTGAGTAAAATTCATTCACTCTTTTTAATATGCTATTGACTACAAGTTTAGCATTTTTCCTGTTTTCGCAAAATATAACATGGATGTCATCATACATCTGAAACTCAATGAGCATTTTAAGCATATATTTATTTGTTATCTTGATAGAGTTCCAATTACTTTCTGGTATGTCTGACCCTTCTGGAAAATTCATTACATGCTCTAATGAAAATTCTAAAATAAGAAATCTAAAAGGAAACTCCTTCATCCTTTCTATTTCTCTCATAAACCTATGCTTATCTTTTCCAAGGTTGATAGCAAGCTCTGATATTCTACCCTTTCTTTCTATACATAATTTATCTTCAAGGCCAACAAGTGAATAATCACCAGTGTCTAATTTTCTAACAACCATTCCATTGCAGGAAGCATATCTACTATTGAATTTCTCAAAAGTATAACCATCTTGCTCTCTAGTATCTTTAATTACCGTATAGGCTGGTGCTTTAATTGGCATTTTTTCTTATTATCTCCATGAATAAGGATTCATATAAGTGCTCTTGCCCGTTTATTGATTCATGGCATTTTCTACATAGTGTTATGCCATTATCTACATCGTATCTCAACATAGAGGCTGAAGACCACTTTCTTATATGATGAGCCTGAAGCCTTGTTTTACATTTACATTTTGGCATTTGGCACTTGAATTTATCACGCTTATAAACTCTAAGCCGCCATTCTTTGTAGACAGGATCATCATAATTTCTTCTCATCTTTGCAATATACCTTTGTTACTCGGACATCTTTTAAAATGTCCCTGATTAAAGTTGCTGTTTGTTTTGATTCATTTTGTTTAAGGATATTTTCAGTGAACATGCATAAACATTTATAGCAAGCCTCATCTGGGTCTTTTGCTTCTATAAATAGTATTGGAAATGCACTATTAAACTGTCGTAGCTCAAACTCTTTTAGTCTGGCTATGCACATTGAAATATCTAATCTTAAACAGTAGAGCTTCATGATATGTCGTGGTCAACCATGAGTTTTGTCAAATCCTCAAATGAGTGCTTTGGTTTCCAACCTAATACCTTGTTAGCCTTACTGCAATCTCCTCTTAGGTAATCTACTTCTGCCGGTCTATAGAATTCAGGGTCTTGAACCACATAATCAGACCAATCGTTTATACCAACGTGTTTAAATGCTACGTCTAGAAACTCGCGAATAGTATGAGTTTCGCCGGTGCAGATAACGTAATCCTGCGGACTTTCCTGTTGTAGCATCATCCACATCGCTTCCACGTAATCTCCTGCGTACCCCCAATCTCTAAATGCTTCCAAGTTACCTAGACGCAGCTTTGGAAACTTATGTTCGTTAATGATAATATTATCAGGGTCGAAATTGTATTCATTTGGTTGAGTTGGATTTACAGCTCTATTTTTCCATTTGGTATAATCGCCAATCCACTTAGTAATCTTTCGTGTTACAAAGGTTTCTCCTCTGCGTGGCCCCTCGTGATTGAATAAAATACCAGCACTAGCATGTATCCCGTAACCCTCACGGAATAGTCTAGTTATATGATGAGCCGCACATTTTGCAATGGCGTATGGGCTCTGTGGCATAAACTTTGTATCTTCGTCTTGATACTTATTGCCATCTTGATCTACTGCGTAATGTTTTCCATACATCTCACTAGAACTAGCCTGATAAAATCTAGCTTTAATCCCAAGATCAAACATGCACTGTAAGATATTTAAACATCCTTTGGCTGTTATGTCCCAAGTGAGTGCGGGTTGTTTAAAAGATACAGCAACATGACTTTGTGCAGCTAGATTATAGACTTCATCTACATTGTCGTGTTTATTAAATAATTGTATCAATGAAAATGCATCAGTAACATCCGATTGCTCCATTAGGAACATTTTGTTGCTTAGGATACCTTTGATTCTTTCAGTATTATCCGTACTGGCTCTTCTAGCTACGCCAACAACGATGTAACCTTTGCTTAGTAGTAATTCGGCTAGATGACTTCCGTCTTGCCCTGTTACTCCGAAGATAATTGCTTTTTTCTGGTCCATATTAGTCCTTTACTGTATCTGGGGTTAAGAATGGTTGGTCAACCATATCGTCTGTATACTTATGAAACTGAGAAAGTCGTTCTTTTTCTTTCTCTTGAGCTAGTTTCATTTTTTCCATTTCGATTCCGAACTTTCTTGTTATTTCTGGATTTGCAACCAAGTAAGCCAACCAGCTCGTGAAGTTTTGTTTGCTGTCTTCGAGTCTTTTGACACGTTGCTCACGAGTAGCCTTCATCTCTTTGAGCATACTGTTCTTTTTTGTCTGAAGCTCTCGGTAGTCTTTGTTGAGAGACTCCTGTGAAGCCTTCAGAGAGGCCACCTGACGCTCCATATTAAAAAGCTGGTCCTTATCCATCTGGTCGGGGTCGCGTTGCCTCTCGGCGGTTATGAGGGCATCTAAAGCAGATATCTGTTCAATGTTCTCCTTGTTGCCCTTGAGTGCCCTATTCATTAATAATTCTAATTTAATCAAATCAACAACTTGAAGCTCCTCTGTAGGAATCACGTCGTCTTTGAACTGGGAGATGATTCTGGCCCAGTGATATTGAAACAATTTAAGCTCATCCTCCGTAAACTGTTGCTTTAGTTCCGTAAAGTATGGCCTAAAAGATAAGTCATATTGGGCTTTCTCTTCATTGTATTGATCCTCCATCCACACTGGCTCTGGAAGATCGCCCTTGGCAACTTTCTTCTTAATAAATTCTAAAAGAGACTCAGGGTTCCTATCCAACTCGACTGCGACCTCTCTGTAGTCATCGTCAATATGGTCTAAGATATATTTCTCTTCTATCTTTGATATTCTACCTGTCTTCATCGTAATAACCATGTTCCTCTAGAATATGATAGATAATGCCCAGTATCTCTTCTCGTCTTTGTTTTGTGATGTAAACATCGTTAATTAGCTTCAAGTAGTCCATTCTGTCTTTGGCTGGTAAGTGTTTATCTAGGATGGAGGCCATGTCGTTATATTCAATGGTCTCATAATCACTCGAAAACTTTTCATCCTCGTCAACGATATTGTCGTCATAGTCTAACTGTGCAGGTTGGTATACCCTCTGTCTATCCAAGTTTTCATCGCCAACGAAATGATTGTCCCTGACAAAATTTTTAAGTCTGTTGGAGAGATTGACACTTAGGAAGTTTTCTAAGGGCCTAGCCTCATCGTATCTGTTAAGGGCCTCCATACAAATAATAAAAGCCTCTTGTTTTATATCATCAACAGTATATCCATAAAAGGTATATCTAGGAGCAATCCTATTACATACAATATCTATTTGATCTATAACCTGTTGTTCTGACATTCCTTTTGGTATTTTCATATTAACCACCTAAAGTCCTCCATTTTTTCCCGTCATAACCCTCAAAGTTTTTGGTTCCCTTGTTATAAATAATGGTGCCCTGAATTGGCTTTTTTGGTTTTACAGTTCCAACCTGAAGGCCGCCCTTGTTTTTTCGTATCATTTCCGTAATGACCTCTACACTACCGCCGCTAAAGTCGCCCTCAGAATTTACAAAAAGAAACTCTCCCGGCTCCATACAAATCAGTCCGTGTGAAGTCATAAAAGAGGCTGGCATAAAATATTTAATATAAATATCTTTTGGTTGGAAAGTACCTATTACAATAGGGGCATCTCCAAAGTCATGAGGTGTATCACATTGCTTGCATACATTCTGTTCACAATGATCGTGGTCAAAAACAACGTCCCTCTGTAGATGTATACCATCATCGTGAGAAACAAGAGTACCAACCCCTCTTTCTCTAAAGTGTAGTACGCTCTTGCTCTTCCAAACCTCGGCCTGATAGAAAAATGGCTGATCTAGTCCTATTTGATTAATAACGCAAAGTTGCCCTAGTGTGTCAGTTTTATCTTCAACATGGGCTAACGCAGATAGCATGTGATTACATTCGCCAATACAACAGTGCCCTATTAAAAGGTCACTACTATCAGCTATCTGTTTCGCTGGTGTCAGTGCCAGCGACTTGGTTACTATCTTTTTCATTCAGTAGTTCCTCTAAGTTTCCATCAGGTTTTGTTAGATCGTTAGCGATAGACTTCTCAAGGGCCGAAGTCGATCTGCATTTTAATTCAGCGTCACATTTTTTAACGCACTTATCTTTATTGCGAGTCATTACATACCTTTCATGAGCGTTTAATTTGGTTTCTATACTATTATACACTTGAAACGGTAAAATGCCAAAAAAGAACTTGCAAAACTTGTAATTTTAGACTAATATACTGTAGACGATGGTTATCTAGCGTCTGGATTCGACATAAATTTGTAAAAAAACGTTATTGGTGTAGTTAGCGTTCTAACCACTTGTTGAATAGAGAAGTCACTGGCGAGTGAACAAGCACTCCGAGGTAAAGCAAGCAAAAAGAATCTGAGCAATGACCCACCATGTCAACTCAGTCCTGTAAAGCACAGAAATGTGAACAACCTAACGGTTGGAATTTAGTAAAAGTAAAAGAATCAAGCAAACAAGACTTTACCGCTTCTCAAAGTAACCAATACCGACAGGGCCTCTTCCAGCTCTTTACAGGTATAGATGGTCTTGGTGTAGACTGACAGTATTCATGTGTGTAACAGAGGGCAAAATTATGAGCAAGAGAAAGAAAAAGAAGAAGGTCGAACCATATACGGTCATTAGACAGTCTGTGTGCGTCTGTGGCTGCAAGGTATTTAAAATTGAAGGTAACACACGTACTTGTGTTTTATGTCGCGAGAAGGGCCGTGACGATTTGGAATAGGTTCATGAAGGGGCGAGAAGGATCAACGATTCTTTTATATGGACTTATTTATATGGTTTGGGTAAGACATAATAATTTTGTGTTCGTATTGCGAGGGAAGCACCCACGGTATTTTAGGCAAATCGGGTAGATTAGGCAGGCAAGATAAAAGACCCCCATTCTCAAAATAATACAACTCAATCCCAGCACCAATAGGCTGCCATACTGACAGTTGAGCGGTCAAGTGTGCAAATTCTAAGTGTCCATCGGGACTTCCAAAAAAGTCGAAAAAAGATTTTTAGCCCGTAATTTACGGTGTTTTTGAACAAAATGAAAAAATAAGTTATTGTCAGACTTGACTTTTGCCGTATAATTAAGGCATCGAAGCAAACAACGCTTCAAACAAGTTTTCTTTTTTTCTCTTTTCAAAGGTTTTTACCATGTACGATTTCAACACCATCGACGCACTATACGATGCAGTTTTCGGTTGCGAGTACAACCCAGTAGGTTGCACCCTAGACCCAGCCATTGTGCCTGCCAGTGGTACACTTGAAATGATTTCCGACGATATGGAAGTCGCAACACTTGAGTTCGACTGCGACGGCCATTGCATCGACTTCGATTATATTTCTGCTTAATTCGCAGAATTATTCGGGTCAGTGACCTAACGTGTCACTGGCCTACCCGATAATACTTATATCAAACAACACAAAGGAATTAAAAATGAATAAACTAAAAGTTATCGACCAAAACAAAACCGGCGACTACCTTCTGGTTCGCCCAAACTTTACCCGCTTCGACCTATCGGTTGTAATCACCACGAAAGCCGGATCAATCATCTGTAAAGGCCAACGAGACTATGTACTAAAAAAATGGAAAACTTTTAAGAATACCTGAGATAGTGACCTAACGTGTCACGACCCCACCCTATACTACTGATATGACAAACAACAATACTAAGGTAAACAACATGACTAAACATCAAATCATCTTCAAGGCTCGCATGGCAGGCGTTTCACAACATCTTCTTCATATTGCTG
>Ga0255752_10002048_pt1 | contig 22842 bp, 19 predicted proteins | sample 011ome_25_FD_179952 | JGI IMG/M metagenome (GOLD analysis project Ga0255752, IMG submission 179952) | Coastal salt marsh microbial communities from the Groves Creek Marsh, Skidaway Island, Georgia - 011512CT metaG (version 2) | ecosystem: Environmental > Aquatic > Marine > Intertidal zone >... | reverse complement strand
GGCGAAGAAAGCATCGCTGCACTTTGTCGTCGCGAAGGCATTGCCGAGAGCCTGTATTATTCCTGGACAAAGGAATTCCTGGAAGCTGGAAAGAACCGCTTGGCGTGTGGACGATTTACGAGGACGAGGTCCGAGAATTGTGAGTGGGAGAGTTGCGATAACCTGTTGAGATGATTTGAACTCTTGCCTTTGGGCTAAGCCCGAACGGCGTCTGAGTGACCCTTTCTGATCTGCTACCCAGTTTTTCCTGGGTGCTACCAGGAGAACTGCGTGGATTTTTTCCTGGTGGATCGAAAGGAGATTACGATGAAACAGGAACACGCCAAGAGCGCCCTACGCGCTGTAGAATCAAAACAACAGAAAACCGATTACGTCATCTGGGATGATGAGGTTGCGGGTCTCGGCAAACGAGTCCGAGCAACAAAATCGGTTTGGCTTTGTCAGTCACGGGTTGATGGCAAGACCAAACGAAAGACCCTTGGCGACTGTCAGACCATTAAGCTCAAACAAGCCCGTGCGATGGCAACGGCTTGGCTTGAGCAATTCAATGATCGTAGCGGCGATGAACTGGCAGGCATCACACTCGAGCGGTTTGTCGAACGGTATCTGAACGACTGTAAGGGGCGATGGAAGCCAACGACGCTAAGTGGGCATTGGTACGGTCTGAAAAGGTTCCTTCCCGCGCTCGGTCAAAAGGCGGTCTCGGAGATCACGCGTGATGATGTGATCTCTGCGCGGGGATCGATTGACGCTGCCGAAGGGACGATCAACCGAGGGATCGCCGCCCTGTCCGATCTCATGCGCCATGCAGAACTCCTTGGCCTCCGTCGTGACGGCAGCAATCCCTGTCTGGGTTTGCGCAAGCATCGATCAGACTTTCAGGCGATCTATCTTACCGAGGATCAGTACAAAGCATTCGGAGAGGGGTTGCGAGCCCGAGAGACTGACGCGCCATTTGCCATGGCTTTCATCCGCTTCCTGGCCCTGACGGGCTGCCGGCGCAGCGAAGCCATGTCTTTGGAATGGGGTTGGGTTGATAGCGCGCGCATTGCCCTGCCTGATGCGAAGGCCGGACCGAAGACGATCTGGGCGGGCAAGCCGGTAGGTGACTTGCTGAAATCTCTCCCCCGTGACGGTCTTCACGTCTTCTCTCTAAATGGACGGCGCGTGACGATCACAGATATAGAAAAGGTGTGGAAACCTATTCGCGAGGACATGGGCCGACCCAACCTCAGACTGCACGACCTGCGCCACAGCCTTGCATCGACCGCGATCAACCGAGGCCTTTCCATGGAAGTGATCAGTGGTCTACTTGGCCACTTAGATCAACGCTCGACAGCGGGTTACGCGCATCTGAACACCGCCCCTGTCATTGCCGCCGGTGAACGTGTTGGGAAGCATTTGGAGAAAGTTCTGTCCGGTGGCGCAGTGAGTAAGCAGAGAAAGCCCAAGCGACCCCGCAAGACGGCGAAGCCCAAGTCGCCCCCTTCGATCTATGATCTCTATCTGCGCTCTAAACTCAATCTCGATGATTGGTGCAGGGAACAAGGTCTTGATGCTGGCACCTTCTCCAAGGGGCTGGGCAAGTGGCGACAGCAACAACGGCAACAAATGGCGAATGCTGCGGAGGAGAGTAGCAAATGAAAACACTCGCACTCCTCACCCCGCTTTATCTCTCCCGCCTGAAATCCAAAGGAAAGGAATACACCGTTCACGATGCAGGCTGTGACGGTCTAGCCATTCGCGTTCAACCAAGTGGAACGCGTTCTTGGATCACGTGGCATCGTGTATCGCGTAAGACCCGCCGGATCACACTCGGTCATTACCCAAAGATGGGCTTGGAAGAAGCCCGTCTGGCACGTTGGGAAGTGCAGACGTCTGGTGAAAGCCCGGAATTGATGCGCCCTGTGACCATGAGCTTTGCGACATTGGTTGAACGGTTCATGGCCAACAAGTCCAAAGTCTACAAGCCGGAGACCCTGTATTGCATGCAGACTTATCTCGACAGTCAGTTGCTTCCTGCCTTTGGCTATCGATCCATTGGACAGATCACATCCAAGGAAGTGGCCGAATGGTTCTACCGCTATTCCAAAACACGCCCCGGCGGGGCCAACCAAGCGATTGGACACTTCGGCACGATTTGGAACTGGGGTAAGCGTGAGGGTCATCTGCCCCAAGAGCTTCCTAACCCTGCGACGCCTATAAGGTGCAACCGAAAGGTCGCGCGTGGACGCATGCTCTCATCCGAACAATTGGCTGACTTGGGACGTGTTCTTCACAATCCGCCAACCCGCCTTCGACAAAGTGCGAAGGCAGTGTTGCTTATCCTTTTGACGGGTTGTCGGCGCGGGGAAATCCTGAACCTGAAATGGCAGGATGTGAAGAAGGACCGTATCGCGCTCTCACAGGCCAAAACCGGTCCTAGGGATGTCTGGCTCAGCGAGATTGCTAAAGACCTTCTGACGGGTCTGAAAAGACGCTCCCAGAGTCCATTTGTCTTTCCTGATCCCAATGATCCATCGCAACCCCGCAAATCGCTATCCTGTTGGGCAACACTGCGTGATCTTACATGCCTCCCGAATGACATCCGCATTCACGATCTCAGGCACACTTATGCATCACATGCTGTCCTTTCTGGAGAAAGCTTGCCGATCACTGGAGCACTGGTAGGTCACAAATCCCTTAAGAGCACGGCGCGATATACGCACCTCGATCCCGGGCAGGTTCTCAAAGCGGCTGAGGATGTGCAAAAGCAGATCGCAGCTTGGATATGCTGACGGGCTTGCAACAAACACCAATGATGCGATATTACATCAATATCGCATCACTCACCATCACAGCAGGGAAACCAACAATGGCTGGAACTCGCGCAAGTCTCTCGATCTCGACACCGAATGAAGAATGGATTCAATCACAGATTAACAGCGGAGAATTCTCAAGCCGCAGCGAAGTCGTGAACGATCTGATCCGCCGCACTCGTGAAATCGAAATAATCCGGGCAAGGCTTATTGCTTCTGAACAAGCGGTCCTTGAACGTGGATGGGTGGAAGAAACACCAGAGCAATTGCTGAGCGGCTTCAAGGCAAAGGCTCAGCGCGATGGCAAACTATAAGCTTTCTCCAAACGCAAAAGATGATCTCGAACGGATCTGGTTTTACGGGTTGGAGCAATGGGGTCAGGAAATGGCTGACCGCTATCTTCAGGAGCTATTTGAAGCGATCGGAAAGATCGCAGACGCTCCTTACCACTATCAAGCAATCGATCACATCCGACCCGGTTATAGGCGGTGTGTGTTCAAAAGCGATACGATCTACTTTCGTGTCGGTGACGGGGTGGTTGAAATCATGGCTATTCTAGGCAGACAGGACCGAGCGAATTGGTTGTAGGACGGAAAGTATGAATTCGCTGCTAGTGCGAGAGCGATAGGGTACCTCTGCAAAAGTGGACATTGAAAAACAATAATCGTCCAGCAAGGGGGCGTGCTCCTTTCAGGTAGCAGGTTGGATGGCCTGCGAACTCCGCCCGGATCCAACGTATTTCCAGCCATATGTTGAGAATTTCACCTAAGGCTTAACATGAAGTGCAAAACATGTTAAGAAAATTCGAAAAACATAACACATCGAGATCATCGTGTTAACGCCAACATACAAAATCACACCTCTTCCGCCTGAGACGAACTTCGACACCGTGCCCGTTCTCAAGGCGCTCGCGCGAGCCAATCGGGTGCTGGCTGAACTCAAGGGGCGCGCCGCCTCGATCCCGAACCAGACGATCCTTATCGACACTCTTGCTCTTCAGGAGGCAAAAGCTAGTTCCGAGATCGAGAACATCGTAACCACGCAGGATGACCTCTTTCAGGCGGGACTCTACCCCGGCGGGCCCGGCAGCGCCGCGGCCAAAGAGGTGGCACTCTACAGAGACGCGCTCAAGCTCGGATTTGACCGCCTGCGCAATTCGGACGGACTGATCACCAACGCCACTCTGATTGCCATGTTCCGATTGCTGAAACAAAGAGATGGCGGGTTTCGGGAAACGCCGGGCACCGCCTTGCGCAACGAAACCAGTGGAGAGGTTGTTTTTGTTCCCCCGCAGGATCGCAATCAGATCGCGAGTCTGATGAGCGACCTGGAAGACTACTTGAACGGCGACGACCGCGACCGGCTGGACCCACTGATCCGCATGGCGCTCATCCACCACCAGTTTGAGAGCATCCATCCGTTCCCGGACGGCAACGGCCGGATCGGGCGCATCCTCAATGTGCTCTTTCTAGCGAAGACCGGGCTTCTGGAAATCCCGATCCTGTATCTGAGCCGGCATATTACCCAAAACAAGGACGTCTATTATCACCTTTTGCAGGAGGTGCGGACCGAGGGCGCCTGGGAACCGTGGGTTCTCTTCATGCTCGAAGCGGTCGCTGAGACATCGGAGTCGACGCTTGTGCTGGTCGAGGGCATCCGGACCCAGATGCAAGACATGAAGACACGGCTACGCAACAACCTGCCTAAGCTATATTCGCAGGATTTGCTAAACAACCTCTTCCGGCACCCCTATACACGCATCGACTTTGTGGTCGAGGAGCTAGACGTTTCGCGCCAGACCGCCGCAAAGTACCTTGATGAACTGGCCGCGCATGGGCTTGTCGAGAAGATCCAGGTCGGGCGCAACAACTACTACATCAACTCGGCGCTGGTGCGGCTGTTTCTGGATGTGGCGGGTGGGGCGAAGTGAGTCTTTCAGGAAAGTGTGATCTCACTGTAGATGGGCGCCAGCCAAGCTAATCGCAGGAAGCGGACCTCTTAGCAACATTGAAATTGGGTTTAACTCTTCGCCGCTGCAAGGTGGCTTGGAGCCCAAGTTACTCATTGATGAAAGCCGCAGCATCTGTTGCCAACTGCGAGAGGCTGTCATTTGATGCGGCTTGAAGTCAAACAGAAATACGCCCCGTGTCTCCGTTTGGATCCGCCCTGACGCACCGAAAAAACTTTGATGTCAGATTACGCGGCAATCCAGCATGCCTCACGATAAGTGCGCCAAAAAACCCTCATTGCCCTTCAGGATCACGCCATTCGTTTGGCCCGCGGGCTTTCATCCATTTGATCGATTAGGTGCCCTGTTAAGGCTTCGAAAAGTTCCGACCTAATACCCGTGTATTGACTCGACTCCCAAAGGTTGTTGGCTTGCAGCGGGTCGTTCTTCAGATCGTACAATTCTCCCCAATTCTGCCTGTTGTAAACTGACATTTGCCAGTCTTCTGTAATGATCGAGCGGACACGTGCTGGTCTGTCAAATCCCATACGGGTCAAGCCGTCGTTGTATTCGATAAAAAGCGACTCCCGGTGCTTGCTGGCGCCATCCACACAAGCCAGAAAGCTGGTGCCCTGAATTCCAAAATAAGGATCGAGGCCAGCGCGTTCCAGAATTGTCGCCGAAATATCAATCGTCGAAGCGAGCGCCGGAGTGGATCTGGCCTTGCGGGACGCCGGGTCGGACCAGATCATGGGGACACGGTTGATCGACCTCAGGGCCCATGCTCCTTTGAGCAACATGTTGAAATCCCCCATATAGTCGCCATGGTCCGCATTGAACACGATGATCGTATTCTCATACTGACCGGTGTCCTTGAGCGTTTGAATGATTTCGCCAACGGCATCATCGATCATGGTAATCATGCCGGCAGTCAGGGCCATCGCCTCGCGGACCTCTCTGTCCGAGGTCATGAAGGACGTCTGCGGGGTCTTTTGCCCAAGTCCAGCCTCGAAGGTCTTGCGCGCATCCATCAGAGGTGGCGGAGGTGACTGACAATCTTCGAACCGTACAGGCAGATCGAAGTCGTCAGGGTCATACATGTCCCAGTATTTTCCTGGCGGATTGAATGGGTGATGCGGATCAGCAAATGAAACAAAGGCGAAAAACGGCTGACCCGTACCTTTCCGACCTTCGAGATAGCTCTTTGCGCTCTCACGAATATAGGCTGTCGGGTAGCTGTCGGCGGGGATTGGAGTGCGGTACGCCTGGGGGCAACTGTATTCGTGCGGCAATTCATTGGCCGGATCGACCAATTCCCGCCAATTTGGGTGCTTTTTTCTGAACCATTGCCGATAATGTCCACCCGCACGGTCACCATGCCCTGTCACCATGTCTACATGATCAAACCCATAGTAAGGGGTAGGGAAATCGAATTGATCCTCGTCCTCGTAGCGTTCAGGCTCCTCACATCCGTAATCCCCCGGCTCCGGTTTCCAAGCCTCTTCAATCGGACCGTTCAGATCGCCCCCTAGCTTTTCCGCCTCAAAATCAGTGAATGGTTGAAGATGGCTTTTCCCAATCGTCGCTGTGGCATAGCCGCCAGCTTTTAATACATCCACAAATGTGTTGGCGCGTTCTGACAGCAGGCATCCATTGTACCGCAACCCGTGTACAGATGGCATGCGGCCTGTCATGAAACTCGCCCGATTGGGCATGCAGACTGGTGTCGCTACATGAAACTCGTCGAACCGGGTACCTTCGGCCGCAATCGCGTCGATGTTTGGCGTCTTCACGACCGGGTGTCCGTAACAGCCAAGCCAATCGGCCCGTTGCTGGTCAACCATGATGTACAGAAAATTTGGTTTTCTGGTCATATTTTAAACCTTTGGTCGGGGGTGGTTGTTGAATGCCCTGTACCTGTGAGTCGCTTTGCTTGCGGAACGATCATTGTTCTCGCACTTTTTCAAGTTCTCGCATCAAGTTCGGCGTCTCGTTCCCGGATCGCCAGAACCGATGAGTAGGTCGAAACCGAAAATGGAACAAGGAATGTCAGGCAGATCTTGACGATATGGACCGCGGTCAGAGTTCCAGTGAAGATTGCGTCGCCGTGGTTCAATAGGCCCAGAATGATGCCAACCACAATCGCTACGCGGGAAGCTCGCTTTACGACAGATCTCCGTGAGGCAATTTCTATGAAGCTCTCACGCCGCATCTCAAATTCTAACGACCCTGAGTTTTGTCTTGAGGTCGGTGCGACAGAAGGCGTGTAGGAAACATGTCTGTTCACTAATACCCAACATTTCCTGGGCGGTCGCGTCGTCTTCGCCTGTTTCGAGGTACACATGGGTTTCGATCGGATCGGCCTCGCCCGCCCTACCGGTTCCGCCAGATGCGCCCCCTAGCGAGAAATGGGTGTCCTGCACAATGCGATAATCCGGCAGGTCCAGTTTCAGCATGGATACGAAACGGCCAAACTGGGTCATGAAGCAAAAGCCGATGCCCGCCGAAATCAGCGTATTGGCATCCGGCGCCCGCCCGTCCTCTGACGACAGGAACCGGAACGACGTGCCATAGGGCGAGTACTGCATCTGTTGAATATCCTTGATGCCATCGTCTCGCAGAACCGCAACAGCGCCGATGTTCAGGCGGCGATCCTGCTCATCACTGAGGGACGAACCACCGGTCGCCGTTCCCTTGACCACGTCTTTCTTGGGCGTCGGGCCAACCGGCTCAATAAGCGTCAGATCGCCTGTCGCAGGGACCGCCTTGGAAAAGTGATCGCCGGGATCGGGAAAATGGGATGCCTGCAATTCGGCGACCTTGGCGGTCGGCAGCGTTTTGCCGTTCTTGCTGAGCTTGAACAGGCTTTCCAATTGTCCACGCATCAACCCGTTCAAAGGCGACGCGTAGGTCGCGTTGATCAGGAATTCGTTCAGCGCCCCGTCGTCGAGATCACAATCAATTTCCACCTGAAGCTCGATGTCCTCGGCGCCACCGATCATCGTGCGTTTCGGCATCGACCCTTTCATCGTGTAGTAATTGTCCTGGATCAGCTTGAGCTTTCGGATCTCGACATTCTGGAGCGCGGCCAGCGCGATGATCTCGTTCATGAAGCTGGCGACCATGCCCGTAGACAGGAATGCGAGTGGGCACGGAGCCGCATCATGCCCATTCAGATACGGGCCTTCGTCAGACACGAGGCGCCAAGTGTCGCCGGTCTTAGCTGAGCGCACCAGTGCTTCTTTTTGAAATCCACTGAAAGATCTGACCCAGGTGCGGAGGGCGTCGCCTTTGCGGTTGTCCGGTGCATCGATACCCACCTCATCCGCATTGGAAAGCTTGAAGAAGGGAGGTAGGCCAGAAGTGCCGATGATGTTTTCGCCAAGTTTAGACATTGTCAGTTATCCCATTCTATTGTCAGCCCTTCACGGAAGGCAAAGCGTTCCAAGTGGGATCCCAGCACCTGTTTCAGGCGCGAAAGATCAGCAACGCTTCCAGCCGTCGCCGTCATTTGCAACATATCAGGCCTTGCAATGAGGTCGGCCTTGCCAAAATCGAAGGTGATGATGCCCGCTTCCGGTGTGAACTCGACGTCAATCTTGTGGCTGAAATGCTTGCATAGCTGCTGCAGATACCCGCTGGCTTTTGCGGTATGAATCGTCGCATTTGAGATGTTGCTCACGTTGTTTCGCCTTATGACGCCGGTATGATTTTGGCAGGTTGCCAGCAAACGTTCCCCTTCTTGAGGAGGTCAAGTGGCAATTCCCGGGCAGGAAACGGTCCGTCCATTATGCAGACGGACCATCAGGATCGGTGGGATCAGAGGTTCACTTTCCCGCCGTCCACGTTCAGCGTCTGGCCGGTCATGAAATCGCTGTCCGGTGTGATCAGGAAAATCAGCGATCCAAGTAAGTCCTCAGGGACCATCTCGCGCTTGATCGACCGCGAGGCAACGGTTGGTGCCCGGGCAGGATCAAAACCCGAATGTCCTTGGATAGATTCACTTTCCGTCAGCCCCGGTGCGATGGCGTTGATCTGGATATTCTTGTCCCCCAACTCGCGCGCGTAACCGCGCGTCAAGGCGATCACGGCCCCCTTGGATGCCGTGTAGTGAGACAGCCCCGGGGGGCCATAATAGAAGGTCCCCGACGCGATATTTACGATCTTGCCGCCGCCGGCCTTAATCATAGTTGGAACGACCGCCTTTGTAGCCTGATGAACGCCACGGGCATTCACAGTCATAACCTTGTCAAACTCGTCATTGTCGATCTGCATGAACGGCTTGGGTTGCAGCGCCGCAAAAATAGATGCGTTGTTGACCAGAATATCCAGTGAGCCGAATTCCTTCACAGTGGCTTCCACCATGGCGGCGAGGTCCTCGTCCGAGGTGACATTGACGTTCAGGCCAATTGCATTCCCTCCGGCATTCTTGATCGCCGCAACGGTGTCAGCGGTATCCAGAACATCCGTCACAACAACATTCGCACCCTCCTCGGCCATGCGATTTGCCATCACCGCGCCGATGCCGCGGCCTGCGCCGGTTATGACGGCTGTCTTTCCATCCAAGCGTCCCATTTTCTACTCCCTTGTTCAGATATTAATATCGAGGATCGCGGCAACCTCGGGCCAGCTTTTTGCCCCGTTCTCGCGCAAATCATTGGTAAGGTCTTCAGGCACCCAATCCAGCAGCATTGGTTTGAAGCTGGGTCGGGCCCGGATCCGCTCCCACCATTCGGTGACATTGGGCAGACGACCGTTTTCCCACATGCCGGACATGGACATCATCGCCAGCCGGTTGACATATGGGGTCAGGCCAACATCGGCATGGGTGAAGCTGTTCCCGACAAGCCAGTCGCCATCAGCAAGCGCTTCCTCCATCTTGTGCAGATACATGTCGTAAAGCTTCACCTTTTCCGCTGCACCGGGTGCGCCGAAGCCGTGGCGCACCAGCTCTTTCTTGCGCTCGTGCCAGCCTGCTGTGACCGAAATAGGCGGCGTGGAGTTCAGGAATTTCTCTAACTGCTCCTTACCCAGCTTCGCCACCGTGTGGCGGTGCGATGCTGCGAAGGTCAGCTCGCCACAAGCCGGATGCAATTGCTCGTCGAGTGCTTTCGACCAATAGCGAACCTTGGTGTATTCAAACGGATCCTTGGGATGCAACGAGGTTTCCGGCCAGACCATATCCAGGTACTCGCAAATAACGGTGCTTTCATTGATGATCCGGCCCTCATGGATCAGCGAAGGCACCACAGCCTTTGGGTTGATCTTCATAAAATCCGGCGTGAACTGCTCGCCCTTCAGGATGTCGATATAAACACCCTCCCAGTCGAGACCCTTTTCAGCCATTTGCATTCGCACCTTTGCAGCGCAAACGGACGAGCCGTGGTGATATAGTGTGAGTGTCATAGCTGCACTGTTACCCATTTCAGTTCTGTCATTGCTTCCATGTCCGCATCGGTCCCTTCACGCCCGACACCGGATTCCCCATTGCCGCCGAAGGGAACATGTGCTTCGTCGTGAATGGTTGGGCCATTGATGTGGCACATGCCGGCTCCGATGTTTCGGGCAAAGTGAAAGGCCTTGTCGATATCCTTGGTGAAGATTGCCGAGGACAGGCCATATTCGGTGTCGTTTGCCTTTTCCAAACCCTCTTCGTAGCTGTCGATCGGATAGATTGAAGTGACAGGACCGAACGTTTCGGTTTTGCAGACGGTCATGTCCTCGGACACGCCGGTCAAAAGGGTCGGCTGGCAGCGGTTGCCCACCCAGTCCCCTCCGGCCGCAATCGTTGCACCCTTGGCGACGGCGTCGGCAATATGGTCGCGTACCCGCGCGCGCTGGCGTTCGGAAATGATTGGCGCGATGACCGTGTTGGGGTCGCGCAGATCCCCCATGCCGACTTTGCCCGCCACGAAGGCGAAACGCTTGACGAACTCGTCATAAATCGGGCGCTCAACATAGAACCGGCTGGAGCCGATACAGGCTTGCCCTGCAAACATGAAGATCGAACGCGCGGCCAGCGGCACCACTTCGTCCAGATTGGCATCCGCCAGAATGACGGTCGGGCTTTTTCCGCCCAATTCCAGCGTGTTAGGGGTTTTGTTCCTTGCGCAAATTTCGTTGATGTGCTGACCAACAACCGACGAACCGGTAAAGGTTACGAAATCCACTTCCGGGTGGCTGGTCAGATCGTCACCGATTTCCGCACCGAAGCCGGTCACGACATTATATACCCCGTCCGGGACACCAGCCTCGGCAACGATCTCGGCGAAGATCACACTCAAATGCGGGGCCATTTCAGAAGGTAAATGCACGACTGTGTTGCCAACCGCCAGGGCGTTGGTCACAAGCCGTGTGGTCTTGATCAGAGGAACGTTAAACGGCGTAATCACCGCGACGACGCCAAGCGGTTCGCGGATCGACATGGAAAATGTGCCGGGCCGGTCCGACGGGATAGTTTCGCCCCGCACGTTGCGGCACATACCAGCAGCGGCCCGCACCATGGTCAGACCCTTGGTGAATTCAAACATGGCCTTGGAGACCGGGGACCCGATCTCGTCGATCAGGCAGTTCACCAGTTCCTGCTGGCGCTGTTCCATGATCTCCGCGATCTTGAGCAACCAGCGTTCCCGCTCGGTCGGGGTGGTTTCGCGGTACCCCGAGAACGCAGCCTTTGCCGCTGCCACGGCCTTGCGCATGTCGCCCCCGGTGCCCTTTGCTGCAAAGGCGTAGAGGCTGTCATCAAGTGGGTTCAAGTCTTCGAATGTGGCTCCATCTTCGGCGGCGACCCATTCCCCACCGATAAAGTGCTTTAGCGTGGTGATGTCACTTGTCTTGTTCATGCGTCAGCTCCCAGTCTGGCGTTGCATCGGCCATTCGATACGAATTCGATTTTTCATTTTTTTGAAACTTCACAGGCTCACCCCGGCTCAGACCTTTGCGAAATCCGGGCACCATTTCAGCACCCCTTCGCGATAGCTGTCTCTCGCTTCAAAGGAAGCGGCCCACCGGCGAATGTTTGGATAGTGGGTAAAATCGTAGCCGCAGCCGACGATGACGAAATATAGCGGAATCCAAGAAATATCCGCCAATGTGAATTGATCGCCCATGATCCAGGTGTGGTCTTCCAGGGCGACCTCCAATTTCGTGAAACACGCCCCCAATATGGCCTTGGCCTTGTCAAAATCGCTGGTGGCAAAACTCTTTTCGCCGGCGTGTTTGGAGTGAAACTCTTTCAGTTCCTGATTCTTCTGAAGCGAGTCGTATTTTGCCTGCTCTTCCGCCGTCTTCTTGATTTTGGGTGCAATCTTCGTGGCATACACATAAGGCTTGCACGCTGGAACGTGGATTGCTGCGGCCAGATGCAGCCATTCCATCATTTCGGCGTTGTTTACAGAGCGCAGGGACGGCTTGGGGTAGGTTTCGTCCAGATAGTCGATTATGTCGTTCGACTCGATATGGACAACACCGTCATCGATCAGGGTTGGTACAAGCCCGTTGGGGTTGATGCTGAAATACTCGTCGGAAATGTTTTCCTTCTTCAACAGGTCGATGTGGTGGCTTTCCCAATCCAACCCCTTCTCGATCAGTGTCATGCGGACGCGCATCGAGCAGTTTGAGATGGCACCGTGATAAAGATGCAGACCCTTCATCGAGCCAACGGCTTGGTTTTTAGGAATTATCACAACCATGTCTTTTCTTCCCTGTCACACATTTACGCCGGACCTGGGCGTCCGGCGCATCGGGAGTTGCGCCTTCAGTCCAGATACCGGCCAAGACTCGAATTCCAATGAGCCTCACTCCTTCGCCAGCAGGCCAGCTCAGAGAGATGTTCTACTTGGGATCCCAAGAGCATTTGAACAGCGTCCAGAGAGCCTGACTGAAGCGCCTTGTGTAGGGATTTTTGCATTAATAGGATCCCATATCAAGGAAAAACTGCGGAGAATACGACATTAATCACGATGCATCTTGACTTTAGGATCCCATATGTATTCCATGATGGGATGGAATCCATCGACACCGAACTCGCACAGAAAATTCGCAAGGACGTTATACTAGGCAACTACGCCGATGGTGCGCGCCTGTCCGAGGCACAATTATGCGATACTTATGGCGTTTCGCGAACGCCGGTCCGATTGGCGCTTCGCCTACTCGAGCGAGAGGGAATTCTGCGGCGGGCCGAAGGGCGCGGATATTTCGTGCACTCCCCGACGGTGCAGGACATTTTGCAGGCCGTTCAGGTTCGCGGCCATCTTGAAAGCCTCGCCGCGCGGCTGATGGCCCAGTCTTCCGGACGCCATAATCGGCTGCCGATACTGGAAGCCGCAATTGACGAGATTGACAACTTCATTCGGGCTGGAAATCTGGATGACGCCTCAATCCGAAAACTTCAGCAGCAAAACGCCGTGTTTCACAAGACGATCCTGGACAGCTGCGGTAACGATTTCGTCGGCTATACCTGCGACCAGATCAGCCATATGCCCATGCTGGAATCCGGTTCGATGGTTTTTGACAAGCAAGTGCTTTCCACACCCGAAGGCATTGAACGAAGTCTGTTCAGATTGAAACTTGGCAATTCCCAACACAAGGTTATCTTCGAAGCCATTCAGAAAGGCGATGCCGTCCGGGCGGAAGGCATGATGCGCGAGCATTCGAATACGATGATCGAATACATCGAAATGTTCGAGAAGAGAAACGCTGAGCTGACCCTCACCGATTTGATCAGCTATTCGGGCATCAATCTGGATCAGGATGCTGGCGGTATCGACATGGCTGAATAGATGGTGGTCTCAAGGGCAACCGGCCGTGTCATTCCAGATTTCAACATTGCGACACTGAAGGGTGATCTCTGGCACAGTCATGCACCGTTCGGCAGCGCCTACCGCCTGCTGGTTCTGTACCGCGGCATGTGGTGCCCTCATTGTAAGGCGCAACTGGTCGAACTCGAAAGTCTGTATGAAAACTTTGTCACCGCGGGGGTTCTGCCGATCGCGGCAAGTGCCGACACGCGTGACCGTGCAAATGCGACCAGACTGGAACTCGGTTTGAACAGGTTGGACCTCGGATACGAGGCGCCGATAGAAAAGGCGCGTAACATGGGTGCTTATATATCGTTCGGGATAAACGATCGCGAAATGCCGCTGTTTTACGAGCCTGCGAGCTTTCTGATTTCACCTGAAAATCGGATCCAGGCGGCTTGGATCGCTTCCAACGCATTTGCCCGCACACCCATGCAGGGCATTCTAGATTACGTTGGTTTCATCAAAGCGCACCCTGACCGCGCACCTCGAGGCTCGGCCTGACCCGCGTATAGAATGCAGATCTCCGGCATCCCAGATCAGGCCCCGGTTGCGGCATCCGCTGACGCAATTTCCGACCTTCTGGTTCGGACAAAATGTAGACCCAGCCAAATAGCCGTCAATACAATCGCCGCGAGATGGACAGAGGGTTCCGAAGCCAACAGAAATACAGCCAGCCCAAGACGGATGACGCTATCCCATTTCGGTAGTTTCGCTCGATCAAACCCTGCGAGCGCACTCGCCAAAAGATAAAGCGCGATAAACAGGCGAAGCAGAAGCCAGGCCAGTGGCACCAAATGCACCTCGGCATCATATCCGGGCAGATAGTTTATCTCGGCCCCGGTGCTCGTCGTCGGGTCTATGACCGCTGCTTCGATCAGCAGGATCTCCGGATAAAGCGCAAAGACGAACGGAATCACGAACATGACGATGCCGACCTTAACTGCGGCGAACCCCGTCGACATTGGTTCGGCCTTGGTGATCGAGGCCGCGGCGAACGCTGCAACGGCGACCGGCGGGGTAATGGCGGAGGCGACAGCGAAGTAGAAGATGAACATATTCGCGGCAAAAACCGAGATCCCGAGACCCGCAAGGACCGGCCCCATCAACAGCGCTACATTGATATAGGCGGGTACGGCCGGCATCCCCATGCCCAACAGGACGGCGAGCAGCATCGTCACAAACAAGGCCATGAACTGGAACACAACCGATCCGTCACCCCCAAGTTCCAGACTTTGCAGCCATTGCAGGACGTCCAGCGAGATGAAGAACGGCATGCCCGTGAATTTAAGGCAGAAATCGATGATCGAGACCGCCAGAAACATCAGGTAGAGGGTCGAAATCAGTTTTCCAGCGCTTGCAAAAGAATCCAGTAATTTCGAGGGCCGCGCCCGCACCTCGGGATCGAGGAAAAGCGCAAAACACAGAACAATCACGGCCCACCATCCGGCACTGCCTGCGTCTCCGGCAGCATTCTGGACGAGTTTCAGCAGCCAGGGAAGGTTCTGCGCCTGGCAAGCGCCGCTCTCGGAAAACACACGCTCTACCCCAAGCAACCCACCGAAGACGCCACAGCCAATGCGCTCCTTAGTTGTCAAAAGGAGGAACAGAATGATCAGGATTGGCAGGAAAATCATGATCAGGTTGTAGATGTCCTGTCGCGACAACCGCATGTCGTCAGTCAACTCACCGATGGCCCGAATATTCTGTTTTCGGGCCTGGAAAACCACCGAAAGGAATAAGCACATGAAGTAAGCAAGCGCCGGAATTGCGGCTGCGATGATAACCTCGGAATAGGGCACACCCGTCAAGGCCGCGAGGATAAACGCCGCAACCCCCATGACAGGTGGCATGATTGACCCACCTGACGAAGCAGCAGCCTCCATTCCCCCGGCAAACACGCGTGAAAACCCGCGCTGGATCATCATCGGGATGGTCAACGTTCCGGTAGAAAGAACATTGACAACCGGGCCGCCTGAAATGGTTCCAAACATTGCCGATGACACGATGGCGGCGTGCGCTGGTCCCCCACGAAGATTTCGGGTCCAGCGAAATGCGATCTTGATCAACGACTTACCACCCGCCGACGCGCCGAACAGCGCCCCTAGGATCAGGTAGGGGAATATTTCGTTCAGGATGATGTCCAGGAACCGGCCAAGCAAACCGGATGCGTTGTTCACCAGAATGTCGTGAACGCGCGGCCTGCCATCGGACAGCATTCGCGGCTCGCCGCCGATTTTGGTGACGAGGTATTTATTGATGTCCTCGGTTCCGAAGTAATACCAAACTAAAACGGTGATGATGGTATAGGCCGCAATCAGGATCGCGACGAGAACAAGGGGCAAACCCCAGACTTTCACGTTGTGGGCGAGAAAGACAACGATCGCGATCCCAACGATCAAGACAAGCCAGCCGGCAGTGGTGTTCACGCATTTCGGATCATCAACTGTCGTTGGTTCAGGCAACCCAAAGAGAAGCGCGTTTTCCTTTTCTATCTTGAGACTCTCGGCGATCAGGCGCGCGCGGTCTCCGGTCATCTGATCGATGAGACAGATGGACTCAATCTCGACCAGATAGGTCATCGAGATTGTCAGCGCGGTCGCAACAAGCACAATGTCCATCGTCAGGCCAAGGCGTCGTTTCAACGGGCTCGAACCAGACCAGGATCGCCACATCGAATGTTCGAGGGCAACGATGATCATCATCACCGAGAAGGCAATGGGATAGTAATATTCGTACGGAAATTTCCGAATGGAGAAGAAGGGGTCTCCGGTGACCTCCTGCAACCACAGATCCAGGCCTGGGATTCCAGGCATGGAATTGACCATGCCGACTACGACAAACAGCACCGCCATCCAGAATACGAGGCGCCCCGCAAAGGTTTTTGGCTGAATCTCATGGTCATTTTGACTAGACATGGTTTTCCTCAAACTCGAAGGATATTTAGGGGGCCGCAATCTAGCAGCCCCCAAATGTTTGCCATTCGCAATGCACTGGGTCTTAGGGCTTTGCGCAATCGGGAACGGTCATGCCGGCCTCTTCATATGCAGCTACGGCGCCCGGGTGATATTTCACCGGTACCGCACCGCACATTCCAAGCCCCACGGAACCGACATTAGTTGTCAACATATAGGGAACCTTTGTCAAAAACTGCTCGGTATTGGCTATCACCGCGGCCGTCAGTGCCTTGGCTGTCTCGAAATCCATGTCCTTGTGGACGGCTTCTGCACCCACCGAGGACGGGCTGCGCCACATTCCGTCTTCGCTGACAATCGTCAGGCCCTTTTGCGGTGGCAGGTCCGACAATTCAAAGACCAGTCCGATGGTACCGGGGCTGCTGACGTATTTCTGCATGGCTTCACCTTCCCAGATGTCTTTTGGGATAGACCACAACGTCATGTCACCTGCCGCCAGCGACCGGGTGATACGTGCATCGGGGAATGTGACCGGAAGCATCATGCCATCGGCCGACCCATCGGTTATGGTCTTGGCCATCTGGCCCCAATTATCCTGGATCCCCTTGTAGCCTTTGCCGTCGTCCACACCCGAAACCAATGTCAGGATGCCGCGACTGTTGGTCAGCGCCGCGCCGCGCGGCGGTCCGTTCAGGATGGTTTTGCCCGCGACCGTGTCCCAGCCCTTAACGCTGGCGCTGTTGTAGGCATAGAGACCGAAACCACCGTAGTTATAGGTGTGAAGCACGCGGATATTGGAAACCAGTTCCGCCCCTTTTTCCGCGCCCAGATTGCCGTAGGGTCCCGCACCTCTTTGCAGCAGGAATGTCAGGAGCAGGGGCACAACAGCGATATCGGTCTTGCCTTCGGCAAGGTTCTGCACGGAGTTCGTCGCTGTTTGACTGTCCAAGACCTGAAAGTCCGCAATGCCTTTGGCAGAAGCAATCTCGGCAAGCGTTGTCATTGCCGTAAACGGCACGGTGCCTGGCGGTCCTGTTTCTGCTGACAGGATGGTCTGTGCGACACCGGTGCTTGCGACCAGACTCATGGCCGCGGCTGCTGCAATTGTCATTAGTTTCATGTTGTTTCCTCCTTTTTTGTCGGTTCGATTATTTGTCAGTCACGTTTGATTTCTTTCTCGAAATATGGAACCGGCATGATCTTGGCGCGAATTTCCGCCATTTCGTGACCCTCGGCCGCCGAGCTATGCGAATATCCATCGCCCCAAAGCAGGATGACTTCACGTCCGATCTCCGCTACGTCGTTCTCGACCAGCGCTGTCGTCAGCATTGCGCCGGCGTTCGTGGAAAAGCAGGCCATGTGCGACTGCCCAATTCGGTTGCCGTTCAACATGATACTATCGCATTGAAACGTCGCATAATGCGCAATTGGCAGTGAAATGAACTTGGTTCTAGGACGCTTCTTAATGATCGAATCCTTCATCACGCGAAAGACATCATCCGAGTTGAGTTCAAGCGTCACCTTCGTGCGCGCATTCGTTTTGCGTGCCATCAGCGCGTCTCTGCCGACAAAATCGTGGTCAAAGTTCACCATTTTCCCGTAGCTGAGTTCGTAGGGCTCAACAAAGACCTCAGAAACGTCATTCACCACGAGGCTGCCTCCGATAGAGGCGTTCCCTTCGAACGATTTGGCGGGTAGCCATTCACGGAAGCTTTTGTTGTGATCGCCTGTATAGATCGCTGGCAGGGGACGCGCCATCCAGCCGGATTCCTGCCCCGTCGTCGCATAGGCCAGCGACCCGGCCTTGCGCAGTCCGTAACGGGCGCCGACCTCTTCGACTTTCGCGCGAACCGCCTGTAGCGCATCCCAAGGTCCATAAATCTCGAAACCCGGCTTGCCGGCCATGCCGTGGCGCAACGCGCGTACGGTATGGCCCGCGATGTTGAATTCTCCGATATGGAAGAACTTGATCTCGGGAAGTCCATCATCGGCGACCTCGCGGACCAGATCCAGCGCATTCGGCCCCTGCAATTGGAACCGGAAAACATCGCGCCGTTCGCGCGGTATGATCATGTTTTCGTTCCGGGTCACCTCGATGTTCAGATCGGTGTTCTCGGCGTGAAACTGAAGCCAGTTGCTGGCCGTCGGCGGGCCCGCGATGCGCAGGAAATCATCCGCCTCGCAGAACATGATGCAATCAGAGACTAGATAACCGGTCTCGTCTGACAGGACCAATTGCTTGCCGCGCATGGGCACCAGATTGTCCATCCGGTTGGAGGCAAATTGCGAGACGAACTTTTTCGCATCTGCTCCGCGTATGTGCAGTTCCGTCATGTGGTAGGATAGTTCAAGCAGGCAAACCGAGTTGCGCCAGGAACGCTGCTCGTCGCGCCAACTGGTGAATTCAGGCGGAATACCGGGAAACACGGGCGGACCATAGTTGGACGCGCGAAGCATGTTCAAGACGCCGCCGGCATTCTGGATCTTGTCTTCTAGGCTGAGTTGCTTTGTCAATTCTTGATCTCCTTTTGGCACATCTCATTCTTTTCCGTTCTTCGGTTGCGACGGAACGATGGCCGGATCCAAAGCCGCCGTGTCGTCCTCGTTCCAGTATCCGATCAACACGCCGATCTCCTCTTCGATCCCGGACATGTGGCGGGCTCGTTCTTCAGAACACGCCACCCGTTGACGGTAATTCAGCGACCATCCGGCAAGCTTGTTGAACATGGTTTGACGGATTTCCGTGTGATCGTCGCTAAGCCCCAAATCGTTCAGTTCATTCGGGTCCTTAGCCAGGTCGAACAGCACCGGGGCAAATCCAGGTGCGTGGATGTATTTCCATCGCTCGTCGACGATCATGTAAGACCGGCAATCAAGCGGCGTGCGGCCGTCCTGCAAGCCGAACAGCTGGAATGAATAATCGCATTCGCTGATCGCAAACTCCCGCCATGGCGGGGCTTCACCACGAAGTTTCGGCATAAGCGAGCGGCCTTCCAAAACGTGCAGCGGGATATCGCCGCCGTAATAGTCTAGGAATGTCGGCAAGAGATCGACGCCCTCGATCAGCGCCTCGTCCGAAGACCCGCGCGAGGCATCGGCGTCGCTGCTTGGATCCGCGATAATCAGGGGTATTTTGACTGCTGGATCGTGAAAATACTCTTTGTCGCCAAACCAATGATCGCCAAGATAGTCGCCGTGATCCGCGGTGAACACGATCATGGTATCGTCAAGCAGACCGCGCTTTTCCATGAAGTCGAAAAGAATGCCCAGTTGATCGTCAATCTGCGTGATAAGCCCCATATAGGTTGGGATCACTTTTTTTCTTGCCTCTTCCCGGGCAAAGGTTTTCGCGCCCATACGGGTTCGGAACAGATCCATCAGTGGATTGGGATCCTTCAGCTCATCATCCGCGCGGATTGCCGGGACGACCTCGTCGGCGCTGTACATGTCGTTATAGGGCGCCGGTGCAACATAGGGCCAATGCGGTTTGATGTATGACAGGTGCAACAGCCACGGCGTCTTGCCGTCATCTTCTTCCATGAAATCCATGGCGCGCCGGGTAATGTAAGGTGTTTCGGAATCCTCGTCCGAAACCCGTGCCGGCAGATCGACGCTGTCGTTGAAATAGCCCGAGCGAACGCCGTTTTTTGTGTCGACCGCGTTTGCCGCCCAATGCCATGGGTTATCGTCACCATACCCTTTGGCGCGAAGGTAGTTATTGTAATTCAGATCCGGCTTGACCATCGCATCAGGGTGGATGCCGTCGTCACGCTCATAAGGCTCCCAGCCGCCTTGGGACAGGTGAACTCCGCGGTCACTTTCAGGGTCAATTCCTAAACGATTCATGCCATCAACGTCAGGGATGATGTGGGATTTTCCCACAAGCGCCGTGCGAACGCCAAGCGGGTTCAGGTGGTCGCCAATATTCATTTCACCGACACGAAGCGGCGCGTGAAGCACCGACGTTCCGTTTGATGACTGGTAGCGCCCGGTATACATGCTGGCGCGCGAAGGTCCGCATGTCGGTGCCTGGCAGTAAGTGTTGGTAAAGTTCACACCACGGGCAGCCAGTGCATCGATGTTTGGTGTTTTGATCGTCGGATGCCCCGTGCAACCAAGGTAATCGTACCTGAGTTGATCGCACATGATAAATAATATGTTCTTTCGCGCCATTCTACCTGACCACCCTCTGCTGAGCACTTACACCCCGCTTTTTCCAGCCTCAGAGTGTAAATAAGATGTCGCACACTTGGGATCCCATTTCAAGCATTAAGGATCCTATTTGCAGATTATGTGCGATATTACCACTCAAATTTGTGAATTTTCTTGATATTGGGATCCCGAAAAGCTAATTTCAGTTTATCGAAAATCGCCGCGATTGGCGATTCGCCCAAAGGGTATGTCAGGCTGGATGCTTATCGACCTAGCCACCCGGACGACTAGGCAAAACTGAACAGGAGGAGATGCAATGCACCCGGAATTGAAAGCCCATCCGGAATATTTCCAAAAGGAAGTCGTTCAACTGGCCGACAATGTCTACATGGCCTTCGGGTTCGCGGCATCGAACGTCTATATGATCGTTGGCGACGATGGTGTCGTCATTGTCGATACGACAGAAACAACCACAGCAGCCACCAATGTCCTCGCTGAATTCCGCAAGATCACAGATCTTCCGGTCAAAACTATCATCCTGACCCATTCACATCGCGATCATGTCTCTGGCGCAAGCGTGTTCGCCGAGGGGGCCAACCCCGAAATCTTGGCCAGCGATATTCCCTCCGGCGACCCTTTGATCGAAGAAACCCCGCATCCACGACCTGTGAAGGCCCAGCAGGCCCGCACCAAGCGCCAGTTCGGTATTGGCCTATCGTACCCGGACGAAATCATCGGCATCGGAGTCGGCCCCGGCGATCGCCCGCTGAAAGGCATGGGGGCGGGCATCCTTCCACCGACCCGCCGTATCGGGCGTGCGGGCGAAACCATAACGACCTGTGGCCTTGAGCTTCAATTAGCGATGGCACCAGGCGAAACCCCGGACCACATGGTTGTCTGGTATGCCGACAAGAAGGCGCTTTTTAGCGGAGACAATTTTTATCGTTCCTTCCCGAACCTCTACGCCATCCGCGGAACCGAGTATCGAGACTTCGACACCTGGGCAGACACGCTGGATCAGCTGATGGCTTTCAGACCCGAGATTCTTGCCCCAGGCCACACCAAAGCCCTCCATGGAGAAAATACGATACGGGAGGTACTGACCGATTACCGCGACGCAATTCGTCACGTTGTCAATGAGACACGCAACGGAATGGATGCCGGTATGACCATGGACCAATTGGCCCACAGCGTCAAACTCCCTCCGGAACTGGCCGAAAAGCCATATCTGCGCGAATACTACGGGTGTGTGGCCTACGCAGTCCGTGCGTATTTTGCCGGCACGACGGGATGGTTTGACGGAAATCCGACATCACTCCGCCCACTTTCGCCGCAGGAAGAGGCCAAGCGCTTCATCCGCCTAGCCGGCGGTGCGGATGCGGTGATGTCGGAAATCGAAAAGGCCCGAGGTGAGGATGACTTCCAGTGGGCACTGCAACTCATAGATCGACTGATGAGCGTGAGTGACGATAATAGAAAGCTGAACGGACTAAAGGCCGCGATCCTCAGGGAACACGCGGTTGCACAGATCAACTGCCCGACAAGGCATTACTTTATTCAATCTGCAGTGGAATTGGAGCAAAAAGAATAGGTTTGCGCGCGTGCATTTACGATCATCACAAATGCCCGACACTCAACTACCGGATATCAGCTGGTATAGGCAGATTTAATGCCCTCGGGGAACACAACCGCCAGCTGGACCGAGCCTATTACAGTCACTGCTTCTCCAGCGACGTCACCAGCGGAGAACCCAATGGCTAGCTTGTGAGCCCATACCGGGCAAAAGCGAAGTGTGGCATGTTTTTGTTCCTGGGGACTCGCCACCGGTTCCTTTGAGTTTCCACGTTAGGGTTTCATCTTGCATGCGCAGCGAAGGGCCAGTTCGACGAGCCTCAGCAAGGCCCGAATAAGGGAGCAACGTCATAGGGCGTCAAGTTTAGGGGGTGCATGCTATCGTTTATTATTCGGCGAAACCGTTCTGCGTGTGAAGCGTTTTAGTGCTGGACTTTCGACAACAAATCCCTCAATTTTTTCCTGTAGTAGGTCGGGAAACGGGCTTTGGATTTTTCAACATCCAGCATGTTGAAGCAATATTCCCAGTAAACACCAGACCTCGTTCTCATCGTAATATTGCAGCCCAGCTGCGTGGCGGGTGACACGGCGCGACAAGCGACATCCCCCGAAGTCAAGGAACTGCGATCGGAAACAGCGGCCCTGAAGGAAGTGGTCGC
>Ga0255752_10002032_pt1 | contig 22930 bp, 38 predicted proteins | sample 011ome_25_FD_179952 | JGI IMG/M metagenome (GOLD analysis project Ga0255752, IMG submission 179952) | Coastal salt marsh microbial communities from the Groves Creek Marsh, Skidaway Island, Georgia - 011512CT metaG (version 2) | ecosystem: Environmental > Aquatic > Marine > Intertidal zone >... | reverse complement strand
AGTAGTCCGAACTCCTCTGCTCTGGGTTGCGTATGTCTGCAATAGACCGAGTGATGGCAATGTCAAAGTCAGGGGATAGCTCAACCTTCTCTCCGTTGATTAGAATTTCTATCATAATCTTTGAGCCTTATCTGGGAAACTCAATTCTGCTTCAATGCTTAAATTAAACGCTTTATCATTTATGTGATACCTCTGCTCGTATTCTGCATCGGTGATATTTATCGGATACAACTCGCCATCATACAACCAAATTCTTGGACTCATTACCAATTCCCTCAACCAAACAGATTCCGCTTCTGTGATCAGGTCGCTGTTGAGTGTTATCCTTTGATTGCTCTCCGTGTAATATTGTGAAGTATTGAAGTCTTGGTTTGTATAGGCGTAATCCTGCCCATCTAAGGAGTATGGGTTTTGTTTGAATGTCCTTCTGTCAATGCTAAAGTTATCTCTCCTGACCTTGTTAAATCTGAATGACTCAACTGCTCCTAAGCGATTGAGAAAGAACACATCAACTGCATCGTATTTTGAACAACGCTCATCTATGGTTATCGTATAAACTGATCCGACCAAATTATTCGAGCTATCCTCTGGGCGAATCGTGTAACTCGTCGCACCCGTCGGTATGCCTCCCGAAATATTTGAACCAATCGGGACACGAGCCACATCGTCGGCTGCCACAGATATGGTGTTAGTACTACTATCAGAAAAAGTAACAAGTAGATGGTCGAGAGTACCATCGTGGAGAGCATAGAGCCAATCTTTTTGATCTCGGTATATTTTTTTTGCATTGTTATTGGTTAAAAATGTAGCTGTGCTACTTGCCTCCATTAGATAATCACCCTCATCATAGTTTAAGAACTCTCTCGGTGATAGTGCAGCATTCCAAACAGTGTTACCCGTTACTGTTGTGACGCCCGTAGTTTGCTCTATTGGTGACGTTGCTCCCGTGCTGTACTCGTAACCAAACTCTAATTTGTAATCAAAGAATGAGTTGGTGCAAGACTGAGAAGCCGTATCTGTAAAATCCCAATCGTGAGTGACGTAAGACTCCAAAACACGAGCGATGTTAAACACGCCTCTATTGTTTGAGCCAAAGTGTAAAGGTGCTTTTATTCTTGTGAGTAGGTCATCGGATGTATTCTTGACATCGCAGATAAACTTAAAATTGAAATTGCCTGTTATACCGGTGGATGTTTCTTGTACAACCCACAGATTATCGTTATAGGTTGGTTGGTGTGTTCCACTGACTTGGTGACTTGCTGATAGTGCCATCTATTTATAATTAAGAAATCAAGCGAAGTGGCTGAATTAGAGCAGTTCATTCAAACAAGCACACACATAAGATTCAAAACCTGATGCAGCCGCCTTCTCTAATCGCTTCTGCCTCTGTTTGCTGATCGTGGTGTGAAAGGCAAGGGTATTCAGAAACTCAGTGAGTGGCATCTCTAAGATAGCATCCCACTCTTGCCGTCTACCTCCTGCTAATCTGTCAACGAGTCCGAGCCATCCGAAAACATCTCCTTTGCTTTCTTCACCTCCCCCTTCAAATAGGTTAGGGTAGTTTTTAATAATTTCGGATAGAGTGCCGAAAAAAAAAGCGAGTATTTGTAAAACTGTGGAGCTGGTAGATCCTTGAAATTGTCAACCTTCCACTGATAGTCATCCTCTATCTTTCTCCCAAATATGTTCACCCGGTACGATAAACAAGCAATGATTTTGTGCAATGCCTCTATCTTATCGCTATCGCCTAATTCTTGCAGTTCAATAAAGTGATGTGCCTCCATTGCTTTGGCATTCTTGACGAGCTTGAATCTTCTGCCTTTGTGTTTGAATGACCACTTCAATCGGTGCTTTGGTTCTTGCTCTAAAAACGACAAGTCAATTTTCCGCAAGTCATTTAGTGTCCACTTCTCAACCTCCTCGTATGGCAGCCCTTTAATTATCGCCACCGTGTGAGCTGTTTTCTCTATCGGGTTAAGGTCATCAGGAAGCTCTCCAATCTCTTGAAGCATTCCGATTGTAATATCTTTCCATTTAAGCATAGTAGAATAGTCCTGGTTTATTGTGTTGTTTGCAATCATTGGCAAGAGCAAGACTCATAACACAGTCATCGTGTAGCCCTTGTGGTGCTGTGTATCTCACTCCTGTTCTTGTGTATTCAAATTCAAAGTTACGCATTTCATCGGCAATCACGCCCTCAGGGAATTTAACTTGCTGCCCTTGTACCGCCACCACTAATCCCTCAATGAGTTGCTGCTTTGATTGACTCGTGAATTTAAAACCTTTGATTCTTGGATGCTGCCTTTGTAGTTGCTCCACGATAGGATCACCGACTCCCGTACTATCTACAAAAGCAGGTGTGTTCCCTATGGTTGCCGTTATCTTCTGAAGTGTCTGACTCCAATCAGCTTGGAATCTGTCAAAGTGAACGACCTCTCCATTCTCGTTCAGTCCTATGATTACAGTCCAGTCAGTGTACTTTGCAAGGTCAATTCCGTAGGCTGTGGGTGTGCCGCTACTCTGTTGAATACAAGCGTTGATGTTCTCATGTCCAAATGGGTTAGAATTATCATCAGCAGGTTCAGCCAAATATAACTCACGAAATACATACTCAGGCAGGTCACGTTTAGCTTGTTCTATCTCCTCACGTTCAATGATGCCCTCATCCGCTGCATCGTATGCCGTGATTTTGAAATACTCCATGTTAGGATCACCAGCCTTTGCCCTCTCTCCTAATTTATAGAACCAATTCTTTTTACCCTTGACGTTTCCAATGAGTTTACATTTGCCTTGTGTAGCTGTTAGGGTTGAACGTAGAGCAAACCAAGAATCCTCTCTTGCTCTTGATGCCTCATCAAAGACTGCTGAGTACACATCATCACCATAAAGGTTATCAGGTTTCTCTGCCGATTTAAACTCTATCCTTGAGCCTACCGGTGTGATTAGTGTCAACTTGCTTTCGTTAGATACAAAGAAGTTTTTCTCTGTCACCTGTGCCTTCATACGTCTGAATGCAATCTCCGCTTGTTGGTATACAGGAGCAACCCACCACACCGACTGATTCTCTTTCAAACTTAAAGACTGCTCAAATAACCAAATAATGTGACTTGCCGTTTTACCTGTCTTAGTCGATGCTGCCGTTATCGTGTAACGTGCATCTGAATCTAAGATGGCTTTTTGGTAGCTCGTCAGTTTTGGTCTTGAGTAGTTGATTTGCATTTTTAACCCCTTATTTACGTGTTAAAAAAAACCGATTTCGTTTCACGATGTAACACTCCTTAAAAGGTCTACACGCTTCTTGTTGATGGTGTCAAGGTTGTGATGTTGGTGGCAATACTGATAATTAATCTCACCCACCTCTTTGACTTTGTCAGACTTAATTAACTTACCAATCTCTGACCAGTCGTTGTTCTGCACAAAGAAACAGCCTAAATTATCTCGGTGGTTTGTGTACGGCTCAACTGCACTTACAAAGATGGGCAACTTGTACGCTGCCGCTTCGAGAATCTTCAGCTCTGATTTGTATCGGTTAAACTTAGTCGGAAGTAGTGGAGCAATGCAGATGTCAATCTCTGAATAATACTTGCCGAACTCATTCGCCTTTGTTCCTACCCTTGTCTGAAACCACTCAGGGCGTTTATGTCTTGGCTCTCCTGTGATTGCTTTCTCCATTGTTGCCCAATCAGCAACATTCTCATGAAAGCCACACATTAAGAACCTCGCTCCGTATTCCTCACAGATAGGCTTTATTTTGCCTGTAAGCAACTTTAAATCTTCAGTGTGGGATAACCCTCCCACCCATCCGATTGTAAAAGGATGCTCTGTTTCTGCTTTCCATTGACTTTGATTTAAGTCTAAAGCATTGGGAATTATCGTGACGTTTTGATTGAACTCTTTTACCTTCTCCTCAAGTTGTGGAGTGGTCACCATCACTGCATCTGCATAGTGTAGGCTATCCTTGATTCCGTTTTTGATGTATGCTCTGTAAAACTTATAAGCTGGGTTGTGTTTAGGAATTACCCAATAGTCATCAATATCAACAATGAAAGGGATTTTCTTTTTGGCGAGTATCGGAAGGATGTTGTATTGCAATCTTCCAAGCCATCTGTTGAATACTACGCAATCATATTTTTCAAAAGGTAGGTCAGCCCATTCCCCCTGATCAACAGAAACATCAACTGTGATTCCGTAGTCTATTTGGATTTTGACGTATGGGGTGTATAGCCTGTGAAAGCTCACCCCATTCATGCCGTCAAGTAATAGTAAGATTCTCATCAGAAAGGCATATCATCCTTCTCCTTCGGTGGTCTTGGCACTGCCACATAATGCGTAGCCTTTGACCTGTCGTTTTGCGTCTTGAGTTTCTGCACTCTGATGCGAACGTCACCATACTTGTTGATTTCAAGCTTTCCGTCATTCAAAGCTTGTTTGAACTTCTCCACGTTAATCGTGATGTTTAAGCCAAAGTCATCAGACCAGGCGTTTCCTAAAAATGTAATTTCATCCATATTATTTTCCTTTTGGGTTTTCTAAGTTTAGTGTGACGTTGATTGTTTTTGCCTCAATGTTTTGATCTACTGTTTCCTTTGGTTTACCATAAACTCTGTCGAACAACAACTCCAACAAATGAATACTGCCTTTCTTGTAGTCCTTTGTCGCTTTGTTTGCAATCATAGATATCCAGAATGGAAGGTCATCGTTTTGAGCAAGTTCCATCAGTTCGCTTCTTGTCCGTGATAATACCCCTTTGATTATCTCCTCCGTCTGTGATTTGGATAACTTGACATTGTACTCATCCAAAAAGATTTCCTTTAATATGGTATCTACTTTTTTAGGTCTACCATTGGGATTTCTGACCTCTCCTTTTTTTGCTGGTATGAGATTCTGTTCGTTAGCCATCTTCTAAATTATCTCTAAATTATTTGTCCGTTGCGTTTTATAACAAGTGAAGGGTCAAGTGCTTTCATTCGGTCTATTATTACTTGGCAGTATTTAGGATCAAGTTCCATTCCGTAACACTTCCGTTTAAGTTGGTGTGACGTTATCATTGTTGTACCACTTCCTAAATATAAATCTACTATTAAATCATTTTCTTTACCCCATTTCTTAAAAAACCAAGATGCCAATTCAGTTGGTTTTTGAGTAGGATGATGTCTTTTATGGTCAAATTCTTTTTCAGTTCCAAATGCACTTGCCCATCTTATTCTCGCTATTTCTCTTTTATGTCTATTTTTACTCCAACACAATTCAAATGAACTTCCATACATTTTATCAAAATTTTCATCTACTCGTTTATCCCATACAATCCAACTCCCTTGATTTTTATTTGGCAATAATTCCGCAAAATAATCTGCACCCCATATAAATATTTCTTTACAATCATTAAAACAAGCAAAAATAGTATTTATCAATTCTTGACTAAAATCATTGTGGTCACCTATTACATTTTCATATTTCTTGCCATTTTTGATACCTTTTTCTTTTGCAAATGTTGAATTATTACTCATTTCACTATAATCTGCGTCTAATTTCATTCCATACGGGGGGTCAGTAAAAACCATATCTGCTTTTTCTCCATTCATTAACTTCGCAACTGCATCGCTATCGGTACTATCCCCACACAACAAACGGTGTTCACCTATCTCAAACAAGTCACCAATTACAATGTCCGTTTCTATTCCCCCATCAGGAACTTCAAAGTCATCCTCCTCTGCTTCAATTTCTGTTTCTGCAAACACAGGAACATCAATACCCCACTCCTCAAGTTCATCAGTATCCCACTCGTTGGCTATCATATCCCAATCCCATTCACCGAATCCAGCGTTGTCTTTAATTATAAACTGACGTTGTTGTTCATCGGTTAAGTCTGATGCTTTTATGATAGGTGCTTCCTTTAATCCTAAATGCCTTAATGCTTTTAATCGCATATTACCACCAAGTACAACCATATCGTCATTTACAACAATAGGTCGTAGCTCAAGCATCTTAGGGAATGCCTTGATTGATTCACATAATTTGTGAAACTTGTCATCCTTGATAACTCTTGGATTGTTTGGGTTGCTCTTAATGTCTGTTATTTTTACTACTTGTATGTTCATTTTCTTTCTGTCATCTTAACCTTATGGACCACCTTGAGCATCTCTTTGTCTGCTTTATTCCCTTCGTATTTTTCATGGCAAGATCTACAAACCGCCATCAGGTTTTCAATTACATCTTTAGTTTTACTTCCGCCCATTCCCCTTGGTTCAATGTGATGAATATCATTTGCACTGCTTCCGCATATCTCACAAGGTATCCAATCGGTTGTGTCATAGCCGAAATAGTTTAGATATATTTTGGTGTGTTTTTTCAAAGCCTAATTACTTGACATTTGGTTCTCTGCTTGAGTTCGTGCATGTGAGCGTTGTGAGCGTTGAAGTCTGTTCCTTGTTCTGCTTGGATATAGTGTTCAGTCAGTCCTTGATATAAAGCTCTGCCTCCATCTATGCCTAAAGTATATACCTGATCGAATCGGTTCATCAGTAGTTCAAATGCAAATGAACTTGAGTTGAAAGTTCTGAATGTGTAGTGACCTATATTGGGATCAATCTTAAACTGCACAAAGATGGTGTTGTCGTATATCTTAGCATTGCAGGTTCTTGTAAGGATAAAACGTGCCTTGTATTTTCCGTTTATGTATTTATGTGGTTCGTTATAAATCACAGGATCGTGAAAGGCTGCTATATCTGCATAGCGTGTCTTTTCCAATGCTCCGTTAATTGTCCAGACGTTGTAGTCTAACATCATAGAGGCATCCCACCTCTCAAGAGATGCACCTGTACCAACAACAAGCCAAGGCTTATCCTTCGCCCAAGTCTGTTTTATTATCTGTGTTACGCACGACACGTTTTCTTCGCTTTTTTTTAACCGGTTGCTCGTCATCAGTGTTCAGTTCCTTGTTCTGTGCTTCGGCTCTGATAATCATTGAGAGCATTCCCTCAACGACACAGTTGCCGCACGTTGGAAGTGGTTTACCCATCTCTTGTAGATAGACTGCTCTGAACTCTACGTTCTGCTCAGGTGTCATTTTTAAGACTTGTGTTTCTTTCCATTTCTGAAATACTGGCAACATCTCGGTGAGGATGAAATCAATTTGTTCTTTGTTCATTTAGTATTCTTATTACTTTGGTTAGTGCCTCGTTGACTTCGCTCGGTCTTGGTTGACTTATTGCAAAGCCCTTTCGGTATTTTAAATGTCTTTGTAGTGTGTCAATTACTTCGTTTAGATCTTTTAGTTCATACATATCTGTTCAATATCGCTGCAATCATTCCTGCCGCAAATGAGAATAAGACCCCCTCAAGGGAGTGGAAGTACAGTACACTCAACCAAAACGCAAGACATAGCTCACAGGTAAATGGCTTAACCTTGAACTTGTATGTGAAGTTTCTTACAAGAATTACTCCCATAGAGGCGAGTCCTAATATCTCAAATGTAAGGCTCATATTTTTTGAATTGTTTGTTCGCTTTGTATTTAATCTCGTTAATCACTTTGTCTATCTCATGCCTACTAATGCCCGTTGCTCTACTGATTGATCGTGCTGATTTGGGCTTAATGTTTCGACCTCCTTCAGAATACAACTTCCAAATCTTTGTGTGATACCAATCGTATTCTCGTAAGACGATGTCAATGCAGTAATGCAGTATCTCGTTTCTGTAATCAACATCATGATCAGGTATCTCAAGTTTGGAGGAGTCCAACATTGGCTCTTGTTTAAATAGTTTGTTGAACCTCGTGTATTGCCCATAGGCTTGATTAACCACGATACGAATGACAAGCCCTTCCCAATATCCACTGTTGTATTTTTCCAATATCCAATCTTCATCCTTTTCGCAGATTATCAGAAACACCTCCTGATATAAATCATTCGCTTGATGCTTCCCTATCTTATCGCAAACCTCCCTCAACCATTCGGCTTTGGTAAGCTCGTTTATGATGTCGGCTTTTTTGATATGTCAAAGTTCTTTGCAATTTCAATACCTATTCAAGAAGTTTTACACAATAGTTGCACAGTCTTATCATTGCAGATACTGTAAACCTCAAAGCCTTGTTTCATGTATTTCTTTGCATAGTAGATGACTTGCTTGTCATTCTCAAGAATTATGTGAACAAACTCACGCCCCTTCCTGACTGTCAGCTCCATTGATTAACTCTAATATGGTTAACTCCTCTCTGTACACTTGAGGAATGTCCAGCCAATTCTCAACTCTCTTACATCCATTTATAACGCTTGAATGGTCACGATTAAAGATTGAACCAATTTTTATTGTGCTGAAATTCTTTCGATGCCTTAGATGATAAAACAAAGCATGTCTGACGTTAACGATTGATCGATCCCTCATTGGTGACTTCAGTTCATCTTCAGTGATGCCGTACTCGTTTAGAATGCGTTCATATAGTTCCTGACATCTTTCAACATTGTGTCCTTTGAGTTTTAGTATTTCATGCCTCATCTTGTGAATGGTCACTTGATACTCTCTTATTTGGTTTCTGACCTTTCTTTGATAGTTGTCGTGCTGCTTTTCTAAGCGTGTCAACTTTTGCTTTGCTGCAATGTATTCTGCGTAGTAGTCTTTCATAGTTCTAAATAGTATGCCATACAGGCTGCTTTGTAAATAATTTCCTCGTCTAATTGTGAGCGTTTCTGTTTATGACCTCGCTCTCGTTTCAGTTTGTAAAACCATATATTTTGATTGTCCTTAATCATCTCCACTAACTCAGCCACTCGCTTCTCATCAATCTTTGGCTTGTCTTCTAATTCCTCCCAAGCCTTGCATAGAAAAGATGGAAACACTGCCGCCCTTTTTGTTCTGACATTCTCCCAGTTGCTTTTGGCTATCTCAAAGGATGACATCTTAGGGCTATTGTCAACCGGTGCTTCTATTGCCAAATACTCCCGTGGCTTTAGTTTTAAAGTGTGAGAGTTGTCTTTTATGTAGGCGTTCATGATGTCGCTTACAAATTTGACGTTGAGTTGCTGTGGTTGTCTGATCGTGTACTTTCCGAGCAGATACTCTCTGAAGGCTTTGTCCATCGTTTCGATTTCACATCGTGCAAATCCTTCTTGAATAAACTCGATGAACTCCTTTCCTTGTTGTGGTGGCTTAATGCCTCCTAATGAACAGAGCTTTTTTAAACGCTCCAATATCATCTCCTGATTAACATCCTGAATAAACATGATTACAATTCTAAGTATATTTTTTCTAATTGCTTAAATAGCTCAAGTGCTACCTGTGGCACTATTGCGTTTCCGTATCCTTTGATACTTTCTGCTCTCCACTTTGAAAAGGTAATTCCGTCCAGTTCGGTGGGAAGCCCATCATCTCCGCTACAAATTGGGGATTTAGTTGGGAAGATATGCCAAGTGTTTCCGTCAGTTGAGTATTCCCTTTTCTTTTCTTTTTTGAACCGTTGCAATCTGAGGCTATCGGTGTCGGTAGCATTCCAATGTGTTTCATCAACCTTCCACTTACTGCTTGTTGACTCAAACTTCCTATTTCTCCCTCTCCCGGTTTTAATTTTTCTGTCATCCAATCCGATGCAGTTGGTGTTTTTAGCAATAAACCAAACCCTATCTCTCCTATGTGGTGCGTTTTTGGCTGCAGCTGGAATAATAAACGGCTGAACTTCGTACCCTTCAGCTTCCAAGTCAAGACACACCTGCTCGAATACCAATCCGTCATCAATATTAGTGATACCAAATACATTTTCAGCGATGACGAATGTCGGTTTAATTTCTTGTATTGCTCTAAGCATTTCGCCCCAGAGATAGCGTTCATCATCCGTTCCTTTTCTTTTCCCTGCCATTGAGAATGGTTGGCATGGGAATCCTCCTGTGAGAATGTCAATTTTGTTTGCATATTTTTTAAAATCAGTTTTACATATATCAATGTGGCTATCAGCATTTGGAAAGTGGTAGTCTAAAACCTTACGAGGAAATTCCATCCACTCGCAGTGAAAAATGTTCTCCCATCCCATCCACTCAGCAGCTAAATCAAAGCCACCTAATCCACTAAATAAAGATCCGTGTTTCATAATGTCCAGTTGTCTAATTCGTTTTGACTATCCGCATACGGGAGTTTTTCATCCTCGTATCTCCTTTGGTTTAAGTAGGTTGTAAAGTTAGGAAGATAATCTGTCTTTTGTGCTGCGATGTGATTCTTGAGATATTTGGGTAAATGCTGCCTGATCTTTTCAAGCTCCGTCTGTTTTAGTTTTTTAAACTTTGATGCTGCATCCTTTTTGCTTCCAGGTTGTCGTGTTGAAACTTGGCTGTAAGCCTTCCAAACCTGATCAAAAATTTCATCCCTTTCCACCAAGAGAGATTTATCTCTCTTATTTATTACATTAACATTTACACTATCACTTACACTTACATTAACACTATCAGCTTTTTTGGGTTTTTCAGAAAAGGCTTGGGTTTTTTCGCTTTCTTTGGGTTTCTTTGGTCTGCCACCCTTTTTCCCATTTAGGCTCTGCTTTTCAATGTAACTATCCCATTTCTGAAGGTCACGCTTTAACTGTTGTCTAATCGGTTCAAATGCAATCTTTGTGATAACATCGTCTGTTTCAGGATCAAGGTCATTAACGTAAGCGAGAATATGCTTAAACAATCTCCCTGCTTGTTCCTCGTTTAACTGCTCCACCGTATGAATTAGGTCGGTGTACAATATGAATGATTTCTTATTTTGTGCCATAAAAAAAGCCCCGTACCGATTAGATGTGTGGAAGACCATCTAACCAGCCGAGGCAAAAGTCATTAAACATAACAGCTCCCACCCTGTTGTTTGCTCTACGAATTTAATGAATTATGAGTATAACCCAAATCACTTTTTACTTTTTGTTGCTTTGCCATCTTCTCCAGGTACTTCTTGCCTCTGAATTGTGGGCGTTCCATCTGAAGCTTACGTCTGATTCTTGTGATGGTCTGAGCATCGGTCAACTTGCCGAATGTGTACTCACGCTTAAAATCATCAAAGGTTTCTAATCTTATGCCTTCATCTGACATCTGCATTGTCCAATAATAGGCAGTAAGCATTCGGTCATCGTCTTTGGTTTCTGGGTGCTTGAGTAGAACTGCGGCAACCCTTTGCTGAATCATGTTGTTCATTTCTTGAATCTCCTTCTGTAAAGTGGTTCAACATACGGCTTTTCAGACTCATTGGCTTGGCGTTCAAGCTCATCTTCAAGCTTCTTAAATTCTCTGACTTCGTCGCATATTTTCAAATAAGCTAAATAGCAAATTGCCATAATTAATGCGATTGGTAAAACTAAAATTACTGGTACTTCCATAGTTCAAATATAAACTTTATTTTTAATTCGCCAAAATATTTTGCAATAATTCCCAAGCATTCTCTAATTTCTCATTGAGTTCAAACTCGACTTCGTGACGTTCTATCTCTCCAATATGCATCTGTTTTCCTTCGGGCATTCGTGGATCATAAGAAACAAAGTAACCGTAATCTAAATCAGTGGCTAACATACCCAACTGCATCTGCCAATAATACTCTGGGTGTATTTGCTTAAGGCTATCCGCATCGTATATGTTGAAGTTCTTTAAATGTATACCTGAGTTGTAAGGGCATTTTATTTCAAGGATTGCATCTTCACTTAAGCCGTCAGGTGAATAACCACTGTACTCACCATAAGGAATAAATACATAGGTTTCTCCGCCATAGTATGTCCACTCTTGAAAGTTCTGCTGATTGAAATAGTAAAAGGCATCCGCCTCGTGTGACATACCCCAATCAAGAGCATCTCCATAAATTGGCTTAGAGTTGCCGGTCAGTATCTCAGCAGCTCGTTCATAGACAAATGTTTCTGCCGTCTTTGAAAGGGGAGAACCTGATCGGCTGCTCCCCATTAACTTGTGTACTACTGAAGCCGTGAATCTGTTGGCTCTTGCTTTAAGCCATTCCTCTTGGCTTTGTGTCATTGTAACTTCCATCCGTTGCTCAGTAGTCATTTCGTTGCTGTCAACACCTCCTCATGCTTTTTAGAGATGACAAACTTTTCTTTGATGTCTTGAATCTTACCACCGCTTTGGATGTGTTTTAATGCTTTATCCCACATTGGATGTTGTGGAGTGATGGTTTCCTTGACTGTTTTAACTTGATGCCCACTTGCTGAGTTGCCGTCATCATCTGCCTGGTTCAAATTAAAGATAGAAGCAAGAGCATATCTTCTCGCATAGGTCAAAGCAGATCCGTACTGCTGTGGATTGTTTGCATCTCGCATTCTTAAGAGCTGTTCAGATTGCATCCATTCGCCTGATTCAACGTGGTAAATTTTAGTTACCAATACGTCATCGTGTGGGTGCTGTGTAATCAAAAGCCCTAACTCTTGACATACCGGGTTGATGGTTGTAAGAATGCTGGACAAATCCGCATACGAAGAGTGGAAATGGTCATTCTTGGCTGTCTTTTTTACAGCGTTGACTTTACCTTGGAACTCAAATAAAGCTTTCACAAGGTTGTTAGTTTCGTTACTTGTTTTCATTTTCTACTAATTTGATTTTGGTTGGTTTTAGGTCATGGTAGTACATCAAGTCATTGATAACGTCATGACGCTCAATGTCATTGTACAAAAGAAAGTCAGTGGTGAATGATGCACCTTCTTCATCAACGTGTCTATACACATGGTCAGAATACTCATCTCTGTAATGCTCCATAATCATTGACTCGATTTCTTCACGATCAAAGATTAACGTGACAAAATACTGCTCGACAACAACATCTTTGTCCTCAACTAAAATGGTAATCATTGCTGCACCTCCTCGTTTTCGATGTCCTCAAGGGCAGCCTTTAAAACTAAAAGGGCTTTGTCTGAAATAACGTTGCCTTCAATGTACTTCTTGACGCTGGGCATAGATACGCCCGTTTGTTCACTGACACGCTTAATGATGCCGTGACGTTTCTTAAGCTTGATTAGCTTTACAATTTCTTGTATTTCCATGCCACAAATATAAAAATAATTTGTAGAATGAAAAAACTTTTTTCTTTATGGGCTGCCTAAAGTGTCGGCAATATACCTTCCAATTCTCTGAGCGAGTGTTTGGGTTGTGACTTGTTTCAATGATGGTGTCACGAATGGTTGAGCCTTTGTTCCTTTCTGTCCAATCTTACGAGCGATAACATAGGCAAGTGATTTTGTTGCTGCTATCCTATCAGGTGACTGAGCAATCTTTTGCTGAATAGGTCGTTTGTTTTGAATCCACTCGTAAATGTTTTTAATCGGTGGCATCTTACCGGCTCTCCTGCCATCTTCTACATATTGCCAATAATCCTCCATTAAGATTGTCAATCTGAGATTGTCAGCACTTGCTTGTTTGATTTGTGGCTCAATAGACTGAGATAATGAACTTGAAGCGTTTGTCTTGTTAGCCCTTAATCGGTTCTGCATTTGAGCGATTAGCTCGTTGCCCCAATTCTGAACTACACGCAAAATCCCATCATCTGCTGACGGGTTAAAATCTGAATACTCTTTTCCTATGCTTTCAAGAGAATCAGCCATTTATTTTAGTCAATGCGTAGTTGTGAAAATCCTTTAATCTGCTGATCCATCCTCTGCCAAAATGCTTGAATGAAGATAGCCCTCTTAAGAAGTTAACTCTGTGGTCGTATGACTTCAAGTAGATATAGTCCTCTCCTTTCATGATTATAAGGCGATTTAAGGCACTTAAAGTGTTCTTGCCTACCTTCCCATCCACTGCGATAGAGAAACCCTCTGATACGATAAATTTCTGTAATTGCTTTGCTGCACCATAAACACCAGAACCCCAAGCGAAATCAGCCCAAAACTCAGCGATTAAATCTGACTCAATATCATCTGCTTTTATACCTTCCCAATAAAGTTTGTAAATAGACTTCCAATCCTCATGAGTCATCTCATAAAAACGCTTTACTGATTCTTCTGAATCTCCGTGTTGAGCTTTCCAAGCCGCCCAAGTAATGCCTTTATTGGTGTGAACGCCTGAGCCATCAGGCACACAGTTTGCTGATGCACTATCTTTTGAGTGCTTAGAAAGTCCGCCCTCCCAGCGGAGGATATAGTCAATATTTGCATTGTTTATATTACCCATGGTCTTGTATTTCTTTTTGTAAACGTTTGAGATACCACTCTGCTTTTTGCAGGTCTTCCATTCCGTTCTTACGATTATAACGCCACATATACTTAAGAGAATTACCCCGTAAATAGCCTTTAAATTCTTCATAACTCATTTGTGCTTTAATACATTCTATACATTCAATCTCCCCTGCATAGTGGGTAGGATTGTTCACGTTGTCAGCCATATATATCTAAACTCTTCGTATGGCAAATCTATATAAAAAGAATGAGAACCCTCACAAAACACTTGAGTCATCTCGTAAAATTGTGAAGCTCCTACCACTTTTGTCAAGTCTAAAACGCCCTGTTCAACAATCTCAACGTCTTGAGCTTCTGTTTCTAATCCTATCTGCTGATAAATAGGATCAATCATTTCTTCTCTAAATATGTAATTAACCTCTATCTTCATCTTATCTTGTATGTATAAGCGTTGACTTTTACTTCTTCTTTGCCGTCTTTGATTACTCTCTGTGGGTGCATCTCTAACCATCTACCACCTAAAGGCTTAGGACTTGCCCCTCTCTCTACATGCCAACCTCCCTTGCCTTCGTTGTATTCCTCTTTATAGGTTGCAGTTCTAACCATCAGAATATCTCTAAGTCTTACCTTGTTATTATGAGTCAGTCGTTCAACTGTGTACGTTAATTCATGGTCTTCGTGAACGTGACCCATCCATATCAAGTCAGCACCCTCAACAAAAGTCTGCATTCGGTTAAACTGAATTGTTCCCTTCGTTACTGGTCCGCCCCCACCTGATCCGTGGAAATACTTGATATTGAAATTCACTTTGCCGTTGCTTTTGTCACGAGCAAAGTTGTAAATAATCCAACCGCCATACCCACCAACTTCAACATTTGTATCGTTCGTTGAGTTAAGTCCATACACAAAGCGTTCAATCACATCTGTTTCTTGTCTGCGGAGTATGTTGCTCTCATGGTTGCCATAACCTACTACCTTGATAAGATGAGCGTAAGGAGAAAACCACTTGACCGCATCATTCACAACGGCATCTAAATAGTTTGCTTTGTTGTGTTCAGGTCGAATGTCGCTTTTGTTCTTACGAGGGTCATACGCTCCCTGCATTAAACAAAAGGTATCGCCATTAAGCAATACGTCCGCCCCGATTTCTTTTGCTTTTTCGAGATGGCTTCTGAGTAGGTCACGGTCACACTTTGGATTGTCCCAATGGGCGTCAGAGATGAGTAATACCTTTTTTGGCTCGAATGTGTTTCTGAGGATGTGTACATTTGTTTTCATAGTATTAAAGCCAAAACAAGCAAAGCACTTGATAAGGCTGATATTTTTTGATATCTATATTTAGCCTCTTTTTCTTTATTAGTGGCTATTATTAGTTCTTCAATAATGCTGTCTTGACGATGTATGGTTTTCCCATCATTAAGTGCCAATTCTTCGTATAATGATTGTTTTTTGCGACATTCATGCAACTCTATTAAACGCTCATTTATCTCTCTTATCGTGCTGTCTGAGAATTGAGAGGATGCTCTCTGTGGTGTTAGCACTGCTAATGCTATCAGCGTAGATATTGCGAATGGAATCAATCTCTTTGTCAACTGCATAGATTTCACGAATTATGATGACTCTACTGGTGTCAGGTTGGTATGTCGCAGTAGCTTTCGAGGTAGGGCGTGTTAATAGTAAAGCTAATACCATGCCCAGCAACAACATCAGTGCGTGAGTCAAAAAAGGGTTCAGCCGTTCCGCTAACCACGATTTCAAAGTCTGCATCGGTTACGTTTCTTTTAAGTAGTGTTACAATGTCGATAATAATCCCTGCTGTGTCAGATAGCACTTCAATCGTGTTAGAGCTGCTTTCAAATTGTCTGTCCATCACAAGCATAGAGAAGTCATAATTAACAGCCTTTTGCTCGGTGTTAAACGTGAAGCCGTTTGGAACTAACCACACAAGAGGATAGTATTTAACTTCATCAACTGCGAAGTCAAACTCAGCCCCGACTGCGAACTTGCCGACCATCTTGTGGCTTTCCGCTTGGGTTTTTATCTTTTCGATGATTTGGTTGAGCGTCATACTTTTTTAATTTGGCTTCGTTTTTCAATCGCCATTTATTTTTTGTAGTCATCAGGGAAGTCATAATTGTAGAAACAGTCATCATCCGTACCTGGTAGATACATTCCTCCAAAATATGCCGTGTTCTGTGGGCGTATTACATCAAAGCCAGTACCAGGGTTCAAATACTTTGGATACAATGTTGGATTCTCCTTCAAGAAGTCACGCAATCGCTCTGCATAATACTCAGCCTTATCTCTGTATCTCTGCTCAATCTGTGTTAATTCTCCTGTTGTGATAGGTGTTGCGTTTTCAGAGTTACGAGATGCTACTGACTTATTCATGAATTTGAAAGTCATCGGCAACATTGACTCGGTAAGTGAGTAATACTTCAAACAAGGTGCAATGTAACTATCAAGTAACGTGGTGTTATCGCTTGTTAGTGTACCGTTGTAGGCTTGGTCTTGCAGCTCATCGTATATACCCGACCCAATCACATCACGAATGTAAATCTCCTGAGCCTCTTTAATTGCTGCTTTGAGAAGCTTATCGTCTAAGTTCTCGTTGATGGGTGTGTTATCCTTTAGGTAGGTAACGGATACAAAATATACAAAGTTAGCCATTGATTCTTCTTCTTAGTAGTTGTGGTTGCCAAATGTGTCTGCAATATGGAACGTGAGTCGTTGTGCCTTTGATGGTCATCCATCCGCCTCGTCTTTTCCAAGCTGAATAACCAGGGTCGTTATACTCCCTTGCAAGTATCACAGATATTTGGTCGATTTCTTCTCTTGTGTAAACTCGGTTGAGTCTAATCATCCTCTGACAGAAATCTCTTGATGTAGGCAACAAATCGCCTCCGCTTATACCTGGTGCCTTTTCATAAGTGTAACGAGTCACAATCTCTGTTCCTACATTAGAATTTTCAAGAGTGGTTGTTCCTTCAGGCGTAATTCTGAAACCATCATCAACAGATTCAATCAAGCCCCTCTGTGCCATATCATCTACTTCCCTCATTATCTCCTCCACAGGCTTTTTAATGTTGTTTGAGAGCGTTTCTAAGGTGATACCCTCGTTAGAGTACAGCCACTGCAAAATCATCGCTTGTAGAGCATCTCCGAACTCCAAGGGTACAGACTCAAAATTGTCAGCATCTTCACCGAACTCAGCGAATACTTTTAAATCTTTGTCATCATCCCATCCAAAAGGATTCTCACAGCTCTCACATTTCACTTGCTCAGACATTGCTGTTGTGGCTGACATTCCTAACTCAATACGAGCCTCATCTCTGTCAATGATGCCTTTCTCAAATAGTTCAACGTAGTCAAGTCCAATCGGTGGCTTGTTCTTTGTTTTAAGCTTTACAGGTGTAATGTATTTGAAGATAGAACTCAAGGCTCTATCCATTTGATTCTGTCTTGGCTCAATGTAGGAAGTTTGAAACGCCTCAAATGCTTCAATCAGTTCGTTACGCCCTCCCAACTGCCCCTCTGTCTTGATACCGAAAAGCATCGGAGAAGTAACTCGGTGACTCATCAAAATCTCCTCTTGAACTGTGTTGTTCAGAATGTCAAACTGCTTGTCAAAGTCTGAAGGTGCAAGGTTGTTAACTACTGAAGGAGTTTCATTCGGATCGTTAAACTGAATGATGATGCTTCCAGCGTTATCTGTGCCGCTAAAATTGTCTTTAAATCTTCTGATTGTCTGTCGAGCTTCTTCTGGTGATGGAATGCCTTTAAATAATTGTAAAAGAGTCTGAGCAGAAAAGCCTGATTTGATGGAGTTCAAATGAAAGTTTGCAATCTCGGTGTCAATCTCGATGTACTTAAGAGCCGATTGATATGGTGCAGTTGGATATTCGCCGCAACCTGCTTTGTACATCTTAAAATAATAAACCTGCTTAGATTCTCTCGTATTTGGATTCCAAGGGTAATAATGTTCAGGCTCAACTTTTCTTGCAGTCCAATCTTCAGCATATAAATAATGCCCATCTAATGAATGACGGACATTCTGAAACGGCAAGTGATAAATCTCAGCTATTTTAGTTTTTGCTTTGTTCCAAATTATCTCAAGAGCGAAACCGTCAAACAACTCAAGGTCTTGAGCAATCTTGTTTTTAAGACTGTCAAAGTCCTCGTAAGCGTTAATTGAATCAAGAGCATCGTTTGCCTTTGCTATGTTCTCTGTGTTATATGCGATTATCTCGGTTTTATCACCGGCTATAAAGTCTGCTTTCTGAGTAACAATCGCACCGTGTTTAGGTGAGCTGTTAAACAAGTCAATCAACATCTGTGGGTAAGCATTATCCGCACCATAAGTCAAGAAGCCTTTTGCTTTGTTCTCCTTGAAAATGGGAATCTTGCTCTCAGCAAAGTTGATCCGTATGAAGTTATTTTCCATCTTTTTTATCTTTTGCAAATATAGAACCCACACCAGCGACGATGAACGCCCCTGCCTCTGTGAGTGTTGCTTTGTTTATTCCGACTAATATTAATGACCCTGTCACTAATAGAACACCTAAAGCCGTCGTTTTCCAATTCTTAAATATTCTCTCTATCATTTTCCAAAGTATTTAATCAACAACGAGTCATTTATATCGTGTAATCGTTCAAGTTCTATCATGGCTGAATCGTACAACTTTTGACTCTCCTCCATCTGTTCCGCTACTTCATCCTCAATCCTTGGCTTATCAGTTGACAATGCCAAGATAACAGCGAGTATTGCTAAAATTGCTAAGCCTTTCATATCTTTCCTAACGCTTTGTAGATTTTAATCTCAGTCACCAATGCAGAACAGAGTGAGTCTTGAGTTTTAAGCATAGCCGACATTTTGCGAAGTTCTGTTTCACACTTTACAAGACGCTTCTCACATTGAGCCGTTGCCAAATTGCTCTGACGCTCCGCTCTGATGTATAGGGCAGTAACGACAAAAAGCAAAAGATAGGTGATAGCCTTCTCGCTGTTCTTGGTGAATTGCTCAAAACTTACGGGGAATCTCATATTTCTTCGTGTGGTGTGATTGTGATGTCAGTAGGTTGTCCCAATACTGCCTCTAATCCATCTACATAACGGATATACCAAAACCCGTCAAGTTCTGAATAGTTATAGTTGACCCAATAGATGGTGGTATCATTAGGGCGTATCGGATAGCCTTTGTAGTCTGCCGCGTCTTGTCTTGCGGTGATTGCTTCTTGTTCTGTGTTAAATGTATATCCGTTCATATTTCTTCTTCGGGTATTGGTGTATATTCTATGCGTTCAAGTTGCTCAAGTTGGTCGTGTATCGCTGAAAAGTTAGGGTCGGTTAGAACATTCAATCCCACTATCCATCTATCGCTTCCGTCTTTGACAAACTTCAAAACAGAGTTGCCGTTTCGGTATCCGTCTAAAGTATTGTATTGTCCTGTGTTTGGGTTTAATACTATCATAATGATGTTAAATAGGTATTTAATGCGTCATATAAATCGGTATTTTCAGCGGATAAATCATCACCCATCCCATATGCGGAAATAGTTAAACTCGAAAATCCCCAACTTGACTGCCCCGCCATTATTATTTGAGTGGCATTTGCTAGTGATGCTGATGCAGTTGTATTCGATTGCGTTAATGTTGTGTCCATATAAAAGCCGTTTGATGAAGCACCATCGCGATAGTAGTGCAATAAATAATCACTACTAAGATTTGACGCAACAACATTGGAATTAGAACTTGTATTTATTCTCCATTGAAATACACTTAAAGTTCTTATGTTAACAGAGTTATAAGAAGAAAAATCTGAAACACCATCAAAAGGGTCATTATCTGGAGGTGTACCATTTATCCAGCCAAACTTTGAAGCACTATCTTGTTGATAATTGACGCTATCGTTTGCTAAATTAAAATTAGTGTTCATGTAAGCACTGGCGCCATCGCCCGTAAATCCTATATCAGTAGTAAACGTAGGACTATTAACTGCACTATATTGGCTCAATCTTATCCAATCAATCAAAGCAAAATCTTCATCGCCATCAGTAGCAAAAACAGCAAATGTATCTAACTTACTCCAGACACCCGCATCTTTTAAATCACCGACTAAAGCATCTTGTAATGCACATTGAGCGTATGATGGTCTTTGGTAGCCTTGAGAATCTGCATAGTCTAAAACGTCTTGATATTCGCTATTTGTGGCTACATAGTATATAGAGTAAAAGTCGTTTATGTTTGTTTCGATGCCGCTTCGGTTTGAGGATTCGTCGGATGGGTATAGGATTATTTCTTGTATATTGCCTAAAAAGTAGTTGGCAGGTGTATTTATTCTAAATGTACCTATTGAGATTGTATCCCTCACAATTGCATTTAAATCAGTATCTCCGCTATTTATTATTTGGCTACCGTTATAATATACACTTGTAGTTGTACCTTCACAAATTAAATTATAGTTGGTTTGAACGTGACTTTGCGCAGATGTAGATGACTTTGCAGAACTTCCCGAACGGAAATAATAGCCATACTCATTTCCCAGAAGGATAGACGTAGTGACAGGTTGGATGTCGGTACTATTATTTAATGATAATACAGTTGGATTACCGCTTGATGCATTATTTTTTATTACGTTAAAATTGGAATAGGGTATATCTTCACCGCTTATACCACTATATGACGCGTGTATTGCATCATCACTACCATCAAACTGAACCGCAGGTTTCCCATTTTCAGTTATCACACTACCACTACTAACTATTTGCGGTTGGTCTGCATCTGTGCTTTGCGTTGCATCGTTTCCGTTCCCCGATTGGTCGTACCACGTTGTGACATAAGCATCCAATCCTCCCGTGCAATATCCCTCAAGAGTTGTAACGTCTAACTCACCATCAACAAAACCTATATCATAAGTAGGTTGCCCCGTTGTGTCTATTCTAACCTCAATAGCATTTGTGACCCCACTTTTTAACTGACGCAAGGAATAAGCCGCAGCAGCCCCCGTGTAGGTGTCGAGTAAGCCCGTAAAACTACTCCATACTTCCGTGCTTCCAATGTAAATCTTGTTTACATCGGTTGAGCCAATCTTAACCGCACTAATATCGTTACTCCCTAACTTCATATAATAAAGTAGATGGTTGTCGCTGATGGTGTTAATGCGTCATATTCCGCTTGTGTCACCGCTGACAATGCGTTGATGTCGTAGGTTGTGCCGTCTGATTTGGCAATCTTTGCGTCAACTTGCGTTTGTATCGCACTAGTAACCCCATCCAAATAACCTAATTCGGTAGATGTAACATCACTCACCGCAACCTTTCCGCTACCGTCAGAAACCAACGCCCTTGATGCCGTTAAATCTGCATCGTCTATCGTTGTAGCCGCCCCCGTGATAGTCGCTTGTTTGCCGTCTATTTGCGTTTGAATAGCAGAAGTTACTCCGCTAACGTATCCGAGTTCAGTAGATGTAACAGATGAAACCTCTATTTTACCCGTTGCTGATGAAGTAACCGCACGAGATGCTGTTAAATCTGAACTTGTTATAGTAGTTGCCGCACCTGTAATCGTTGCCTCTTTTCCGTCAATCTGTGTCTGTATTGAAGAAGTAACTCCGTCAAGATATCCCAACTCTGTGGAAGTAACAGCAGAAACTTCAACCTTACCCGTTGCACTTGATGTCAACGCTCTGGAAGCCGTTAAATCAGTTCCTGTGATGGTTGTCGCTGCACCTGTGATGGTATCCTCTTTCCCGTCAAGTTCTGACTGCAAATCTGTTTGACTTGATAACGTGCCTGTAATGCCTCCCCATGCAACTGATGAAGATATTTCAATGTTACCGCTTCCAAGTAGAGAAGTAGAGTTTACAGTCTTTATATTTGTTCCACTTACTAAAGTGTCTTGTTTAGCATTCAAGGCGGTCTGAGTAGCAGACGAAACAGGTTTATCAGCATCAGCAGTATTATCAACATTAGAGAGTCCAACATCACCCTTTGCGAGTGTAACAGTTCCAGTTTTACCTGCTACGCTTTGAACAGGTGCGAGAGCCTTAATTTGGCTCACGTTTACTTTCTTTGTAGTTGCAACGCTCGTGTCGACTATCGGCAGGACATCAGCGTCATCTACCGAAACAATAGCGTCTAATGCACTTATTTTTTTATCAGCCATCTATAATAGTATTTTGCTTGTGTTATCTTCTTGAAGTAAGAAATCACCGCTTTCAAGTAATAAGTAAGCGATTGCCTCAGGTGCTTCAATTTCGTATATTTTCTCATTCAGTTCAACGGTGTATTGTGTCGCTGCCGTTGGGTCAAAATCAACCTTGACAATTCCTCTCTCTACTAACTCATTAGCAAGTGCAGGATCTGTGTTTGTGTCAGATGTTTGTGCGTATATTTTGTATTCATACTCACCAGCGTCCAACGTGATAGTCGTTCCCTCTGTGATTTCAAACTTGTTATACCGGTCAGTGTAGGAACTTGAATCTGTAAGGATGAAGTTGTAGGTGACAGCCGTCAATCTATGCTTTAAGGAAAACAAATAGTAAGGGTTGAGGATCGTTGTTTTCTCCCCTAAAGTCAAGTACCAGAACTTTGTTTCCGCTTTATTCAGTTGCAGCATCTATATATAATTAAGAAAAAACGGATTTTGGCGTAAAAAAAAGAGGAGAGCCGAAGCCCTCCCCTATTAGAAACTATGAAAACAAGAAATTAGATACCTAACGACGTTGCAACAGCAGCTTGAACCAAGTAAGGAGATTCAGCCTCAATCGCACTTAAAGTGAAATTGTAGCCTTGTACGTCACCCATTGCA
>Ga0255752_10002028_pt1 | contig 22941 bp, 15 predicted proteins | sample 011ome_25_FD_179952 | JGI IMG/M metagenome (GOLD analysis project Ga0255752, IMG submission 179952) | Coastal salt marsh microbial communities from the Groves Creek Marsh, Skidaway Island, Georgia - 011512CT metaG (version 2) | ecosystem: Environmental > Aquatic > Marine > Intertidal zone >... | reverse complement strand
TCCTTGACCAAAATTAAATAAATTATTAAATTGATCTGGAGTAACTGTAGTTATTTTTTTCTGCCCATCAACTTCAGAAACTGTAGACATCTCTAACCCAATACTACCTTCTTGAACTCTAAATTTCTCAAAGAAATCTTTTAAAGCTTGCACTTTTATATCGTTAGCAGCACTACCTTTTCCTTCATCTTCAAGTTTGTTGTATTGATCTAATGCAGCTTTTGCTTTATCGTAAACACCAGACATTTCTTTTATATGTCCTTTAGTGATAGCATTTCTTCTTCTTAATTCATTTTCATCAATAGCTCCGCTATTATAGGCAAACATATTAGTCTCAAAAGTATTTTTTACGCTTTTTCTGAGAGCTTCACCAGCGGCGTCAAAATCCTTAAGTCCAGTATCAATAAATTGATCTTCATAAACAAGACTTCCCATGGCTTCTTGTTGCTGTCTCTTAAATTCAGATCTAGCTTCGTCAAATTTTTCTTGCCTAGCTCTACCTATTTCTTGTTGCTTTTTTAGCTCATCAGATATTCCAGTTAAACCCTTCTCAAAAGGATCCAGGTTTATAGTTGAAGACTTTGCTCCTATATTAAATCCAGATTCGTAATTTCCTTGCGCCATATTATGCTTTTCTTTTACCTACAGGTGTATATGAAGTTAATCCAGATAAATTTTGAGCCCCTAATAATCCAACTAAACCTTTGTCCATTGAATTTTCTTGTTTCGCTAAATCATATTGGCTTGAAATATTTCCTAAATCAACGAAACTACCCTGTTTTGTTCCTGTTGACAAAGGATTATCTTTAGGTCTTGCTTCTCCAGCTTCTGGAATCATGCTTTTTAATCCAGACATTCCTAATCCAACACCTTGAAGCATCCTATTTCTTCCAGCTGCCTCTTCTCCTGCAAGCATCCCTATTTTAAATTCCTCTCTAGACTCCTGCATATCCCTTATTCTAGATTCATCTTGAGCTCTCATTACATCTATTTGCTGTTGTTGCTTGTCTAAATCAGCAGAAATTTGTTGTTGTTGAAACTGTTGTTGTTGTTCCATTTGACCAAGACCACCAACAAGACCTCTTACTCCTCCAGATCTTAATGCATCTACAGATGTAGCGAATCTTCTTTGAGCTTCCTGAGTCTGTAATTGAGCTCCAAGAGTTGACACTCTCATTCCTTCGGTTATGTTTTTTAGGTCTTGCCTATTGTTAACCAATTCCATTTTAGCTTCTCTAGCTTGTTTAGCTTGTTTAGCTCCTTTAAATGCTTGCGCTAGACCAACTCCAACACTTACAAATGGAGATACAGCTCCGGCAAATTTGCCTATTCCCTCACTAACACTGTTTAGTTTTTCAAAAAAACCTGCCATAATTTTTATTTGTTACAAATATACTAAATATTAAGGGAAGCTCTTGCTTACCTCACTGTTTACTGCAAAGACTTCAACTGGACTAGTTCCATTATTTGTAAGTCTTATGCTTGCATAATACCCTTTCAAACCATAACTTTCAGCAACACTATTTTTTGCAACAAAAATAAAGTCTCCATTAGATGGTGTTGATAGTGAATTTACCGTGGTTATGGTTGTATTGTCTTTAGAAGATATAACACCTATCTTAGTGTATGATCCACCCGATGAAAAATACAAAACATCCCCAATGGATACGTTGTTAGGTACAGATATAAAGGTATATGTATTGCTAGTTGAACTAGAAAGATTACCAACACCCTGAACAGACAAAAGCTCTGTATTCACTTCGTCAGATGCGTTTCTTCTTATATAAGAATATTTAAACCCTTCTTTGTTTTCAAAATCTTCTTTATTTACATGTCCAGACTCTATATCAGTAGCAACTGTTACATCCCAATCCTTGGAATCCCCTTCTATTTCTATTGTTTTGAATATTTTAACCTCAGATGGGCCTTCATTAGCTACAAATTCAATCTCAGTACTATATGATTGACCATAGAATGTGTTTCTTTGATTTTCATTTGAGTTATGTAAATGCAATTGGCCGTTCTTAAATGAATATAAATCATTATTAAGATTAACCATCATTTCTGGCTGATACGAATGAAACGAAGTCCATCCATTTATTTTTTCGTCAAATGTTAATGTATAAGCCATAATATTAAATTATATAGGTTCAAAACCAGCGCAATCAGCCTGAGAAGAACAAGCAGTTCCACTGTTGTTAATGCTTAACGCTGAGTCGTATTGAGGATATGATTGATTGTCTGAAGTTGAAAATATGTTGCTGGATATTGATTCAGCACATACGCTGTATGTAAATTCAGATCCATTTTCCATTGAAAATCCTAAACCATTAAAAGAGGTTATTGTAAACGTTCCAGTGTGATCTGAGTAGCCTATTCCATATATATCCATATCTAAACCAAATAAAGAAGAATCATATGTAACATCGTGACAAGTGGTTATTAATCCAGAAGGTGTAGGAGTGGGCGTGCTTGTTGCGGTAGGTGTTGGCGTTATAGTTTCTGTTGATGTTGGAGTAGGAGTTGGTGTTGCAGAGTCAACTATTGCGCAGTCAACCAAGTCTTCGTATGGAGCTATATAATCAGGATCGCCTACAATATTATCTTTAATTTCGTTAGTAGCTATTCCATCTATATATTTTCTTAACGTAAGTACTTTTTTTATACCAGTGTTAGCCATTTCCTATTATTTATGCAAAGATAATTAATTTAGATTTTACATAATAAAAATAACCACTAGCGCTTATTTAAGTAGTAAATTTTTAGGTATTTTCCATGTAAAATTAGAATTATCACTAATACCTCCAGATATAACAACATAATCTCCATCATTGATCATTGAACTAACAAAAAAATAATCATAATTTATATGTTGAGATAAAAATGGTTTTTCTTTTATTTTAACTATTTTTAAATCTTTGTCTAGCCAAACAGAAAAATGATTATATCTTTTCTTGTCATATATTTTAGTGTGTATTAAATAAACCCACATTTGCTTTTCTTCAATCCATATAGGAGATGTCGATCCACCTGTTGAGGTGTTTGAGCTAAAATAAAATTGATCAGAAGGCAGTTTGTTTGAGTGATGGTTGTCTATGTCGATAAACTTCTCAAAGTCCATTAAATCTTCATTTATGCACTTGTATACAATATATCTAGGGGTTGTGCTATATATTAGGTATAACTCTTTATCTTTTTCAAAAAATAAATAGTTTTTCTCCCATTCAACTTCATGACCAACACCAAATCTCATTCTATGAGTATAATCTAATGTTATTTTTTTTATAAATCTATAATTAGAATCCAGTATTGCAACCCTTGTGTTCCAATTTTCATCTATAAAAGACACTGAATAGTAGTCTTTTCCATTAAAAGAAAAATGTCTAAAATCTTCAAATTTAGCAACTTCTGTGTAATTTTTTATCTGCTTTTCTTCTTGAGATATTAAGTTAAGATTATTGTCGAATATCAATTCATTTAGGCTCCTGCAATCTCCTAACTTTTTCATGAAGTGAGTACGTTCTGTATCTTTATCCCAACGGGCAACACCTTTAAATCCATTATCTATTTTTTGCAAGGTAAGATTATGGGAAATACCTAAACTCTTGTTAGAAGGGATTATTTTTATCTTTTCTCTTTGAACATTTCCCCTCCAAGTTCCATCAAACATATGGGTGATATAAATATCTTTGTTCTTAGCACTGAATGGATCCGCTTGTTTAATTGAGTTTGAATGTGATTGATTAGACCCAAACCTATTAATAGAAAGTAATTTAGATTTACCTTTAACAACATCTTTACTGAAATCATTATTCCTTCCAAAATGCTCTATCATCCACTTTGTAAATCTGCCTGGACCAGTATTTTTTAACACCCCTCCATCACTAGGATTATTTATAATATCATTAATTAATTTTGACATGATTGGGTGTTTTGGTTTTACAGCAAAAAACCAATTACAAACACTAACCCAATTATCATTACATAGCTGAGCAAAATTATCAAAACCCAATGAATTTTCTTTCGATACTAAAGCCTCTAATCCAACAATTAAATCACATCCACCTATCCATTTATCTAGAGGTTGATTACAATAAGTATCAGCATCCGCATACACTCCACCGTGTTCATATAGATAGCAGTATCTGAAAAAGTCTGTTCTCTCTCCTCTTTCTGACAACTTGCTATAAGCCTCTCTATAAATAGAATTTTCAAACCATGTGTCAACATCTTCGTTTGAGAAATATTTAACATCCCAGTCTGAATTTTTTTCATAAGAAGAAATCATGTAATTATTTATATCTAGATTGTCGTATGTAGTCCATATTATTTGTCTAGGTATTTCTGAAAATATTTCTTCTCTTTGAACATAATTATAAAAAGGCTCGTTTCCTATTTTACTCATCTCGTCCCTATATTCATTATACTCTGTATGAACTACAGGCAAATCGTTTAATGTGAATTTTCTTTTAGAGTAATCGTGCTTTAATATTTTTATGCTGTTTAAATCTCCTAAAGGATAATCCTCCTCTTCTAATCTAAAGTTTGCTTTATTAACAACTTTACCCCAAAGAGCTGGGCCAGTGTAGTCTAAATAAAACTCTAATTGTTTTTTATTGCATTTTAAAACAATCCTATCTATTATTTCTTTTAAAGCTTTTTGTTTTTTTGTAGATCCTATAAATCCATTTGCAAGCCACTTTTTAGCCATTGGATCATCTCTAACCACAACCATTTCTCCGCTTATCCATTCATCTAATGGAGTATCACAAATCATATCAGCATCCACATACACGCCTCCTTCTATAAAAAGAACGCAATATCTCCATAAATCTGCTTTAAATGCAGGAGGTATAAGTGTGTAGTAAGCATCTAAAACATCCTTAGAAAAGTTATTTTTTATAAACTCTACTCGTTCTTCTGAAGTAAATAACTTGTACTCCCAAGTTGGATTCTTTTGTTTCCAACTCTCCATTGCTTGTGACATCTTAAATGGAGGGGTGTTGTTTTCCCAGGTTTGAAATATTTTCTTTGGTATCACAATACAACATCTATTTTGTCAACCCATCCATTAGATTTTGAATAAGGCCATATTATCCACTTATAAGGCTTTGGTCCTTGATATTCTTTCCATATTATTATATGATCTTTCTTGAGCCAAGAATTACATGTAGCACTGTCTACGTCTTCTCTAAAAAGAAGCCCGCCTTTTTCATCTTCAAATATTATAGCAGCAAAATCATAATCTGTGTTAGTCAGTTTGCTTGAATCAAATTCTAAAGGATGTCTAAATTTTTGATTAAACGGCTCATCTCTTTTCATTGGTATGTCGTTTCTTAAAACAGAAGGTTGTACGCTTCTATCCGAAAAACGAATACCCATATGATCTTCCCATTGTTCTAGGGTTCTTTCTTCTCCTAAGAAGTATTTTCCAAACGAATTTCTATTACAAGGAGTGCATGGAGTTCCATCAACACCTAATAGAGTTCTGACTCTTGCATGTGATTTTTTATTTCTATCTCCCCATGTTTTATCATCATCCCATTGCTTTGTTCTTCCAGCTCTAGTGTATTCATGCCATGCAATTATCTCATTGGGGTGGAATAAATCATAACCCCATGTCCAAGCTCTTACAGCTATGGATATTTCTTCTCCGTGAAAATAAAGATTAGGATCATGTTGAACTTCCTCAGAAAAAGACCCATCAGCAAATGTAAAATGACCAGAATAAAATCTTGCCGGTATAGGCTCACTAGGAGCTTGATCTAGATAATATGGAAGAAAAAATATAGCTCCTTCTGGTATAAATCTATCAAATTTCATGCCCCATGGAACATTAACTCTTCCTTCTGGATCATTTTTTGGATCGTAAGATGGTATGTAAGATGTTAGTAAAGGTTTTTTGTGACCTTTTTTTCTTAATCCTTCTAGCATGTTTATACACTTAGTGTCCCAACCTTCAACAAATCTATGATGAGAATCTAATTGAAGAGTGTATTTTTCGCCACTGTATTCTTGCTGTATTTTATTTCTAGCCCAACAAGCTCCTTGAGAATCCGTGTGAGGTATATCTAAAATATTAAATCTTTTGTCTTTTTTATATTCGTCTAAATTATCCCACTCATCCTCTTTTGAGTGCTGCCACGCTATGCAGATTTTTAAATTTTTAGGATTATCTGCTTTTTCAAGCAAATCTTTAAGTGTTGGTTTTAGTTCAGCATCTCTATATGACGCTATTTGAATAAAAATACTCTTCATTTGATTTAATTATATATTGTATTTTTTAGAATATATCGTTACTGCAATTTACAATTTTTTATTAGTTTTTTTAAATTAATCCTTATAAACATTCATTGTAAAAGTCTCTATATCAAAACCTTTAACATCGTCAAAATAGTATTCCACTCTTCTAAACGACCCAGATTGAGTTACATTTTCGTAAGTAGGGGGATAGTTAAATGTAGTAGTTCCAAATGATGGAGAAATTATCTCTATACTAGTGAAATTTTCTGGAAGAAAACTATCAGTCTCTCTTTGTATTATTATCCTAAACCTATCCCAAAAAGTACCAGAGTCTGAATTAACTGATTCCATAGATAAAATATCCCAAGCTGGATCTATCCATTGAGTTTTGCTTATTGACCCCCAAAGATCGTCTCCTGAATTATTAGGTCCTGTGTATGAAGCTACATCATAGCTTCCTCCTCGGTAAGATAACTCTGAAGTTACTATGTATTGTTCGCTAGTTCCAGATCCAGATGTTGGAGTTGGAGTCGGTGTTGGATTGGATGCAGAGGTAGGAGTTGGAGTAGCCGTTGGCGTTGATGTAGGTGTTGGAGTAGGTGTTGGTTGAGATCCTCCTTCACAAGCAAAACAATCAGTATAAGCTAATCCTACATAGCTATCTGAAGCTGGAAATCCTAACTCATCTATTATGAAATAACATTTATTATCCGGCATTTTTACTGCTTGTCCTGCATTAAGCTGAACACTGGATTGAACTCCTAAATAGTTTACGTCTGATTCATCGCATGTATTTATTGAATAACTAAAACTTCCCTGAACTGGAGTTGCTGACGGAGTTGGAGTTGGAGTATTTGTCGGTGTTGCAGTCGGAGTAGCTGTCGGTGTTGCAGTCGGAGTAGCTGTTGCAGTTGGAGTTGGTGTTGGTGTAGGTGTAGCTGTAGCTGTAGGTGTAGGTGCTACTTCGCAATTTAAGTTTTGCTGATAGCCAGCTTGAACAATTCCATTTTCAACTACATAAACGTAAGCAAATCTTATTTTTTCAGGATCTCCAGCGCATATACCAAGAGTTGTCTGATCATTAAGTTGAAGAGAAGGGTAAACTCCAGTATAATTAGTAGGCTCTCCAAGTGCGTTATATAATTGATCTCCTGGAAGCATTGGTATTCTTAATACTTTATTTCCTGATTGTAAAGGAACAGAGTTTTCGCTTACACAATCATCACATTGCAAATCAAGTATTTCAGATAAGGTATATGAAGCTATATTTGTATCGCCTATTGCGTAAACTCGACCTATGTCTTTAAGTGATCCAGCATCAACAGTTGGAGTGGGTGTCGCTGTTGGCGTACTTGTTGGTGTATTAGTCGGTGTTTGTGTTGGTGCACTTGTTGGTGTACTCGTAGGTGTACTAGTCGGAGTAGCTGTTGGAGTTCCTGTAGGTGTAGGTGTGGGTGTTGGAGTTCCTGTAGGCGTAGGTGTGGGTGTTGATGTTGGAGTAGGAGTTGGTGTTGGGCAGACTACTTTCTCTACATTCATCATACCGTTAGAATCTGTTGTTATGTAATACATATCAACAACATCTGGATCATCTGAAACATCATAAGGGTCTGCAACATAAACTCCTGCAAAATTAGAAAGAGTAGGTCCTGATCTGTCAAAATCATTCATAGCATACAAGTACTCTCCTGTATTTGGAATATTATCTGTTCCAGATATTACTGGTTGATACGGAGTTGGAGCTGAAACATTGTCATATGAGCAAAGTATTTCAGAAACTTCAGATAAACTTTTAGGAGGGTATGTAGTTATATATCTAGTTACTCCAAATGAGTCTGTAACACTATTATATGTCTTTATCACAAAAGGAACAGCTGTAGGCGTTGGAGTTGGAGTTCCTGTAACTGTAGGCGTTGGAGTTGGAGTTCCTGTAGGCGTTGACGTAGGAGTTCCAGTCGGAGTTTGAGTAGGAGTAACAGTAGGCGTTTGAGTTGGCGTAGGAGTTGGCGTTCCTGTTGGTGTTGGCGTAGGAGTTGGAGTTCCTGTAGGAGTTGGTGTTGGAGTTCTTGTTATACATACATGTATAAACTCCACAATTCCACTTGAATTTGCCCTTACTGTTATTTCTGTTGGAGAATTAGGCAAAGTACTTACACCTGTATGGTATCCAGGTATTCCCCATCCAACAGTGTATTCTCCAGTAGAGCCCACTTCTCTATGATATAAAGTATCCCCTATTTGAGGATAATCAGAGTTTCCATCAAAATAAAATTCTTGCTCCACTCCCAATATAGGATTTGTTTCTTGTGTATCAAACTGACAAAGAGTAGATCCTGGATTTCCTATATAATCAGTTCTGTAAATCCTAGTGTACAATGGAACTTCAGACGTAGCTGTCGGTGTATTTGTAGGCGTACTAGTTGGAGTACTTGTTGGTGTACTTGTTGGCGTACCTGTAGGTGTCTGTGTTGGTGTACTGGTAGGTGTGCTTGTTGGTGTATCTGTTGGAGTTGCAGTTGGAGTTGGTGTTGGTGTAGGTGTTGGACAACCAGTTTCATTTGTATTTGAAACTATTCCAACGCTAAATCCTGAAGAAGTTGTTCCTGTAACTATATATAATTCTGATTCGCTATCCTGAACCCTTGTGTTTATTGATAATGACAACTGATTAATTCCTTGTTCGGTTCTGTATCCAACTGCTCCATCACTACACCTTTCAAGAGAGTAGAAAGATAAAGAAGTTGCTGTTGGAGTCGGAGTAGGAGTAGAGGTAGGCGTACTAGTCGGAGTACTTGTAGGCGTGCTAGTAGGTGTACTCGTGGGTGTTAAAGTCGGTGTGCTTGTTGGTGTAGCCGTAGGAGTAGGAGTCGGTGTAGGCGTTACATCATTATCTTGATAGCACTCATAAGTTTCTTCCCTCCATTCGACAGAATAATCAGATATACTAAGAACATACTGGTCATTAAAAGGATCAAAAGAAGATACTATTTTAGAATTATTGTTTAGGTTATTATTAAACCAACTTCTCATGCCATAGTCTGATATTTTGAAAATACCATTACTATCGCTAAGCCTTAAAACAGCAGATCTTTTCTCATCAGCAAAATAAATACTACCCTGCCATTTAGTTGCAGAATAAATGTTTCCAGTTATTCCATATTCTCCTTGATAAGGTATATCTTGACCTAATATACTTTTGCTCTGACTAACATTTCCTGAGCCATCTGCATTGTATATAACGCTTTTATTGAATAAAACCCTGGAAACTCTATTACTTTGAATAACAGTTAAGTCTCCATTTCTAGATATTATTCTATTGATGTTTCCAAAATTAGCATCAAGATCCTTGTAGTTTGCTAAAGAAAGATTAAATTCATTTAAGCCATTAAAAGATGTGGTGGCTTCATAAACTCCACTGTATGTTAATGAAGAAATCCTAGACACTTGGCTGTAGTTATCTATTGGAACCAATGGTTTAGAATCAATAAGCATTTTTCTCTCATTGAAAGCGTCTGATATTTTTATTGACTCGTAACCATTATACCAACCAAAGGCATTGAAAAAATTTAATTTAATTAATGCATTTGTGTTTCCGTAATCTTGATTTGTATCTCCTTGAAGTCCAATGTGATTTCCATTTAAAATACTATAAGTATCTGGTAGCTCATAAAAAACATCTGATACAGCATTTTTGTAATCTGTTTCAAATATAATTGGATTATCAAGCTCTAGAATTTTAAGAGCTAAATCAATTCTTATTCTTTCATTAGAAGATCCAAAATAATTACACTCTGATAGAATACACAAAAATAAATCTCCAGAAGGATTTATATCCAATACTTCTAAGTTAGAAGAAATATTTCCTCTTCTAAATAAAACCTCTCCAGGATCTTTTGGATGAGAAACTTTTGAAAGTATATTGTCTTCCCAAAACCATTCTTCTAAATTATCATAATCTGCACTTGAAACAAATCTCTGATAAACATTTCCAGATAAGTTATCTACATTAGGCTCTGATCTACTATCATTGTATTCTATTGTTATTATAGCACCAGCTTTTATAGATTCAGAAGAAGAATTTTTGCACTTAAAGTTCATAATTGCTTTTCTTCCATAGGTATCTACACTACCTCCTTTATCCCACTCGTCAGCTCTACTAGATGATTTAGCATTAATAACCCATCTATCGCTAATTTCATGCCCTGTTTGAGAAGAAAATGAAATAGATATTCCACTTGAAAGAGGTATTGTGCCGCTTATTAATATACCAGCATCATTATTATCGTTCCATGGTGAGAAGGAATTTTGTTTGCAATCTAATTCTCTCCATCTTATTTTATCAACATCTCCTTCTTCAAGTATCTCTATTTCGTACCTTTTATCTGTATCACTAGAGTATGTTCCTGTAATATTTATATCATTTAAAGAGCTGCCATAATATATAGCGTCTTCTATGTAAGATATATTGTTTGTAAAATCATTTGCTTGACCATCAGATCTAAATGCGTATCCATCATAAAGAAATGTATCTACAGAGGTTTCATCTAGGGATATTTCTTCGGTATCGACTTTTATATAGTTTCCAGCTTCCTGTATGGTATTTTTTTCAGAGTCGTCTTCTAAGAAGTTTCTTGTTTTATTCTCAGACTCTAAAACTTTTACTTTTGTTGGTGTTTTTCTAATACCTGAAGTATCAGACTTTAGAAACAAAAAGTCTCCTTCTTTTACTTTATTTATGTCTTCTCCTTCGATTTTTATGTAAGCATATACTCCTTCTGTGTAAAAAACAACAGGAGATATTACATCATAATCATTTCTACTTTGCTTTATAAAAAATCTATATCCTGTGGCCCAATCAGGAGCTTGAGATGCTATTTCGACATTTAAACTATTATTCTTGTCACACTTAGTTATAGGAATATGAATATCATTGCCTTCACTTGTGATAGGAGTAGTCATTCTACCTTTTCCATCTAAGTAAGCTAAAGCAACTTCATAGTCCATATTAGACTTGACAGTTCTGTGTGGAGTTCCAGACAATCCGCTAGAAGATGAGTATGTTGTTGTAATAGAAGGCTTTATTTTATTGCCATCGTTAGATATGTTGTAATTTTCTGTGTAGTTTCCAAAAACAACTCTATTGCCTATTACCTCAATAGTTTTGGCTTTTAAAGGAACATTGTCATATAACCTTAAAAGCTGATCGTTACTTATTGCTTTGTATATTTTATTGTTTGTGAAAGAAAAAGTTTGATCAGAGTTGTCGCTCCATTCTTTTATAGATTTATCTATAGTTTCAACTATGTAGGCAGTTGGAGATCCAGATTCTTTTACTATTACCTCTATTTCTTTTACATTATTACTTCCAGTATTGAATGTTATATTTGCTTTATTATATTCATTCAACATAGATTTATTTGTTCCAGAATTATAATCGTATCTGAAATCTTTAGCCATAAATGCAAAATCAGAAAATGGCGATAATGCGCTTATTTCTCCGTGCTCATATATGTATCTATATGCAAAAGATAGAAACTTATCTTCTATATTGTTTTCTTCTTCGTTGTCTGTTTTTAGTAATTCTACAGATGGAGCAGTTAAAGGAGAGTTTTTAATTAAGGAAATATCCTCTAAAGAAAAGTTACTATCTTCTAATAATTTAGCGGATTCTATTTCAAAGTACTTTGGCTCACTAACATTATCTGTTATAAATAAAAACCTTTTTCCATTTTCAATATCATTTATTATAGCCATATCCACAAATACGGCTAAATCAAAACCAAGAACGTTTTCGGTTCTTGTGTCAGATAATACTATAGATGCTTGACCGGAATTTTTAGAAAACTCACAAATATAAGATCCTAAATCAGAAGAAACAGCCCAGTATATTTTATCAGCACCATCATCCTCTATAACTCCAATACATTTTGCATTAGAGCCAAGAGATAGGTTTGACATTTGAGTACTTGACAAGGAGTTTTCTATAGAACCTACATCGGAACCATTAGAATTTGACACCTTAACATTTAACGCATCTCTATATTCTCCTTTAGGTACAAGTCTCTCATCAAGATCCTTGTTCATCTTTCCAGATGTAAATAAGTTCTTTAGTTTCCCCATTATTTAATCCACTTGTTTCTACCCCTAAGCGCTTGAATCATGTCCATTGGATGAATGTCCATCATTCTTATTTTAGTGTTCTTAAGAGCAGCAAACGCCTGTCTTCTAACTCTATTTACGATGTACTCTTGAACACCGAATTTGTTCTTCAGCACTTCGTGTAATATGTATTTATAAAGGTAATCTTCTGCTTGCTTGTGCACTTTAAGGTCAGACTCATCGTTTCCAGATAAACCATCAGTTATATATTCCATAACTATTAGTTTGCCAACAGAATCAGAACTAAATCTAACAACACCTAGCTTTTTATTTATATTGTATGTTCCATTTATTGTGGAGTTAGCGGTATCCATACCAAATCGACCTCCATAAGCAAAGCTGTAGGCAGAATCATTTAAAGTATCCTGCGTCTCAGAAGTTTGCATATTTCTAATATCCATAAGCGGAGTGCCTTCAAGAGCATCTCCAGCTTCAGAAAAAAGTACGTTACCTTGGTCATCTTGTAAGTAAGCTTTGTCTACGCTAGTAGTATAATTTCCATTGATCATTGGGTGAAGTTTTCCTTCTCCATCAACCCAAGATATTCTAATCATTCTGACATAGTTCCTAGGAAGCGTTATCTGAAGAGTATCTGGCATTTCCAACTCTAACGCTGAAAAATCATTTAAAGCATCGTAGTGAAGCTCCTGAAGCCCTCTTTTGGCATGGAAGACTACATCAAATCTAGATATGCTATTAATAAGTTTATCATCTCCTACATTAAACAACATAAAGTTATTTATAATGTCAGACATCATAACATACTGGTCTTCTCCCCAGTTAGATGAATTTTGATAATATTGTTGATCTGTTGTAGCCATCTATTACGAGTTTTCTTTTTGGAATTCAGCTGCATCTAATCCAATAGCCGCTTGAGTTATTTCTGGTTCTCTTATTGTAAGTCCAGCTAATTTAAGTATCTCTAAAACCAAGTTAGGCTCATCTTCTGGAGCCAATTCAAAGTCTTGATAATCACCAGCACTTGGATTAAATATTGGATTATCAGCAATCATGTTATATGTCCATTTAGGATCTCTAGGTGTTCTAACATAAATCAAAGTCATATCATCCGTTAGTGTATCTGGCTTAATGTAGTAGTAATCATTTTTATCTACATACACAGGAAAGTTAGCTGAAGGAGCTGTTAAGTTGGAGCTATATAAGTACATCTCCTTGCTTTTTGGAACCATGTCTAGCTCTTTACTTCCATATCTCAAAGAAACAGGCTGATACATGTCGCTAGGCTTTATATAGTATCCAGAAGTTTGTGCTATGTCAGACTCTACTGTAAATTTTTCTATGTTAGATCTAAGAGCAGATAGTCTATCTCCATAGTCTAGACTTAATCTTCTTGCATTTTTTAAAGCAACTAGCTTTGAGTACTCACTAAAGTACTGGTCAAAAATTAACTGTTGAGCATGCTTAGCGTATAAGTTAAATTGCTCAGGCGTTAAATACCCCCTATTCTCCTTGTTGAGAGCGGTAAGTACTGTATTTCTAACATGGTTTATCATCTGAAAATCTTTGATACAAAAATACAAAAAAAAAGGGAAGACTATTTAGTCCTCCCCTTTCGTATAGTAGTATCGGTGGAAATACTACAGTTTGTTGGTAAGTGACTGAAGAACATCAAGTCCCTCGTCAGTTTTAAAGTATACCGCTAGTGCAGAGAAAACATTCTCACCGTAAGGAACAGTGATTATCTTAGTCTTCTTAGCATCATTCCAGCATACGGTTCTATTATCATCTTTGATAAAAATCAATCCCATTTCGTTAGCTCTAACAGCTACGTTTCTAAGCTTGATGTTTTCATCATTAGTTAGACTTAAAAACTCTTGTGGATTCTTTCTAGCAAATAAAAGCATATCTCTTCGGATCTCATTAGATGCCATATCGGATACTCTTGACTTTAAAACTACTCTAGCGATAGCTTCTAAGTCTTCAATTTGCATTTCTCTAGCTGCATTCATTGCCTCTAGTTCTGCTTCAACATTGTCTATCTCTGCTTGAGCTGATTTTTCTGCATCAAACTCTAAATATACCTTATCCCTGTCTGGGTGGTATAGAGATAAAAATTGTTGTAGTAATACGTTTTCTTTATTAACGATAAGCTTACCATCTCTAAAGATTACTGCTGGAAGCGTAACATCTCCGTATTGCTCATCTTCAAACACAGAAGTTTGATTGGTAGCATACCTAAGAGATCTGTTCATTGTTCCGTCAAAATATTGTAAGGGTTTATTTAGGTGGTGTCTAGAACGTAAGATGTAGTTCACAGGTGTTGCACCTCCTTTTAAGACATAGATTCTGTCTTTAACCTCCCACTTAGGGGCGGCTGATGTTTTTTTTGTTGCCATTATAATTAAAAATTAGATTAGATTAAAAAAGTAAGAATTACCCCCGTCAGTACAACGAGGGTAAGTCCTACAGTAAATATTACTTCATTAAGATGAAGTTGTTTGCACCATGTACACATAGAGCTCTTTCAGATAAGAAGTGAACGCTCATTGCATCCAAGTCAGTGTTAGAAGCTCCACCAGCAGAACCAACAACCCAAGACTTATACTTTCTGTCTTCAGCTTCTGATTTTCTGTATTTAATGTGTAAGAAAGGACGAGTTGCATTCTTTCCTAAGATTTGATCGTAAACAGTAGTTGTACCAGCTGGAACAATAACTCCGTCAACACCAGCAGTTAATCCTCCTGTAGTTGCATCGTTTAAGTATTTCCAGTCAGTTTTGTAGAAATCATATCCTAAGTTGAAGCCCATGAAGCCTAAGTTTAATGCCATAGACTCATCGTTGTCAAATAAACCGTAAGAAGCAGTAGAAGCTCCACTGTTGTTTTGAGCAGCAAGTACGTTGTCAATCTCGAAAGATTTAGTTCTGTTAACGAACATTACGTTTTCTTGGATTGCTCCTTCTTTGTCAAGAACTTTTATTAATTCTTCTAAATCTCCTCTAGAAGCGATAGAACCAGTAGCAATATTTCCTCTGTTTTCGATTTCGTAGAATAAACCTTTTGTTCCTTTGTATCCTGCTGATTCAGCACCAGAAGATGAAGCTGCTGGACGTCCTTCGATCAAAGATAACTCTAGGTAATCTTCGAAACGTAATCTTGTTTCGTGCTCAGATTTTAAGTACCATAAGTATCCAGTTGCACCGTTCTCAGTAGTTACTTCAATCCATCCGATTTGAGCCATGTCAGAACCATTAACCTCGTACTTATCTTTGATGATAATTGGGTTGTTAGTTAAGATGTCTTTTGGAGCCTCTAAAGATCCAACCATTCCAGCTGTACCTTTTTTGAATTCAGCACCGAAAGCAAAAACTTTTAATCCAGTTGTATCTAAAGCAGCAGCCAAGTTAGCGTTCTCGTAAGAAGCAACTGTGAAAGTATCAGTAGTTACACCAGTAATTAAAGCTTTTTCTTGTGTTCCATCACCATCAGTAATAACTACTGTTTGGTTAACACGGAATGGGTGTCCAGCAGAAGTAATTACATCAGCAGATCTGGTAGCACCAGTTACAGCTAAATGCAAACGTCCTTGCTCTGCCCATTGGATTACGTCAGAAGCGAAAGGCATTTCAGCTCCGACCATTCTTAAAAAAGAAGATACAGATCTGTTTCCGTATTTTTCAAATTCTTTTTCGTAAACGTCTGGTAAGTACTGTGATGTGAACTCGATGTCAGATCCCAAGTAGTTACTTGATAATGTTGATTTTGATGGAGAAGGAGTTAATGCTCCTTGTACTCCAGAAATAGTTACACTCATTTTTGTAAGTTTTTAAGTTTTAGCGTTTTCTAATTTTAAATGAGAAATCCTCACCAGAATCAACTACTCTAAACTTAGTACCCTTAACATCTACGGTCTTATTATCTCTAACAGACATATCTATGTTTTTGGTTTCTTTAACTAATCCTCCTGTTGCATCCGCAACGCCTTGCTCATAAAAGTGCTTAGCTAATGCATCTACGTTAGAGGCAGCAAAGATTGCCTTGTGGTACTGGGAAGCGTCTTTAACGATACCATTTTCATCTAAGTGTTTGCTAAAGAAATTGGAAATATCCGATTGTTCTTCTTTAACTTGACCTACATCTTTTGGCTTGAAAACTTGCTTCTTATCCCCTAAGTTAAATTCAAAACCTTTGAAATCCTCATTGAATAGTTTGTTTGTTTTCTCGGTAAAGGCGTTTGACCTTTGTTGTTGTAGTTGAGCTTCTTGTTCAGATTGCTCTTGGTATTGACTATAGAAGTTAAAAGCCTCTTTGTAGTTCTCTGGAATAGAGGTCGTGCTTGACTCAAGCGGCGCCTTGTATTTTTCCTTCAAACCTTCAAAGTGATTTCTAGCTTTGTATAGTTCTTCTTTATAAGCTAACTTCTTTTTTCTAATATCAGAAGGCTCATCTAGCTCTTCATCATAAGAAAAATCTTCAGACAATATTAATTTAATATCCTCTTCGTCAAGATGTGGCTTTGTTTCCTTGTAGTACTCAGTTAAAACAGATGAATCGTTTACTTTTGTCCAATCTTTTTGCAGATTAACAAAATCATCGAAACCTCTACCTGTTTCTTTTTTATACTCCAAGAACTTTTCTACATCTTCAGATAGCTCTTGTTTTTCAGTTTTTCTAAGATCGTCTATAGAGCTAAGCTCTAAGCTATGTCTTTCTTTTAAGTAAGATAATATACTACTATCATCTAACTCAAATTTTTGAGGTTTTTCTACCACCTCTTCAGTAGCTTCTAGTTCTTTTACAATCTCTTGCTCAGGCACTAAATCTACTTCTTGTTGTGGTTGTTCTTGAATAGTTTGCTCTTGAACAACTTCTTCTTGAACTTCCATCGCTTGAACTTGTTCTTCTTGAACTTGTTCTTGCTTTGGTTCGATTGGATTACCATCGGCATCCAACTCCCTAAGTTTCCATTCCATATGATTAAATTTAATTTAGCGCAAATATACAAACATTAATTACATGCCTATCATACCCTATAATCCCGACCCTAGTGAGTCCTGACCATCGAAGTCAATAGGATCTAAATCCTGCTGTCTTTGCTGTATTAATTTCGATTGTTGAGATGCTTGCTTAGCAGTTCTCTTATCTTTTCTATCCTCCTTGTAAGCTTCTTTGCTTAGTTGAGACTGTATTTCAGCTCCTTTGATCTGACCATCCATGCTTTTCTGCAACTGAATCAATCTAGATTTAAGCTCAAACTCCATTTGCATTCTTTGAGACTCTATTTCTGCTTCAAGCTGTATTAACTGAGCTTTTGCTTCCATTTCAGATAAAGCAGTTTGTTGTTTAGCTTGTTCAGAAACTAATGATGCTTGCTGATTTGCTTCAGCTTGCAAAGCAATGTTTTGTTGCTGTCTTTTTTGATCAAGTTTTTCTTTCCTTCTTTTTCTTACTTTAAGTAATTGAGAAGCTATCTTAACATTCTTAACGCCTCTAATATCAATAGCATCATCTATATCAATCTTTCCAGCACTAAGTGATGTTTGAATGTTTTGCTCTAGCATATTTCTTTCTTCCTCATCTGGATGAAGCTCTATGTAAATACCAAAGTCATGTAAGTGTAGTTCTTTTATTTCATCTAAAATATCCACACTACTTCTTCCGATGTTCTTAATAAAGTCTTCTTTCATGTCAGAATACTCTAAAACATCAGAAACTCTATAACTAATACATTCGGCTAACCTTTGAGTTAAAAACAATCCTGCCTTTAATACATGTCTTGTTGCTGTGTTAGAATTTAACGCAGCTAACTTTTGAACGCCAACTAAAGCACTTGGATCTGGAGTACTACCATCTCTCGCTTCATTTAAGCCCGTTACAGAGCGTATCATGTTTAAGTTATAGTTATACATGTTTATCAAAGAAGAGATCTTTGCATTGGCTCCAGAAGACGTTAACTCTTGTACTGGAATTTTACCATGATTGTATTCTCCTTCTTCATTATAAGATCTACCTATAACTGATCCTGTTTGAAAATACATGTTTAATGCCTCTTGAGGAGTGTAGGATGCGCCGTTGCCTAAATTAATAGAAGAAAGACCATCAATATCCATATAAACACCGTCAGGCATCATTCTAGATGTTACTTGCTGTAGTTTTAAATGTAGGAGCTGTATTTGATCTGCAAAAGGAATCATTCTTTTAACTAAAGAATCAATTTGCCCTCTATACATTCTAGGAGCAGTAACAATAAATGGAGCGTAAACCCTTTGAATAGAAGACTTTGGTCTAACCATGTTCTTCATTACGTCCCATTTAAGTATATAATTAGTTCCTAAAACGAGAACACCTTCATACCAAACGTCAATCTTTTTAGAAAGCTTTTCAAATCTTGCCTCTTCAGTCTTTGGTGGATTGAAAGAATCATCTTTTCTTAAAACCTTTTCTCCTCCTGTTGCGGTAATTTTCTTTTTATATACAATAGTTTTATCAGTCTTGTATGAAAAATACAGTAGAGTGGCTGTATTGTGATCAAAATTGTCAACTTGGTATCCACCTCTTGTTCCCTGATAAGCATCCCATTTGCTAGACATCTTAGATATTTCTTTTATATCTTCAGTAGTCAAGCTGGGATCTATCTTTTTTAATTCAGTTATGTTCACATTTTTAACTTCACCAAAGTAATAGCAATCTTCAAAGTTAGGATCCTCAGTAGGACTCCATATTAAGTTAGCTGGATCAACATAATCAATCTTTATTCCATCGTGTAAGTTAAACGAATGCCTTAAGGCTGATATTCCAAGTACTGTAGCGTCTTCATCTATTTGCCTTTTTATAAGCTCATAGTTGTTTTGATTCATTACAGTTTGAATTACTTTTTCTTCAGCTATTTCAATATCATCTTTGTAATCAATTTGCATGTGCAAGTCAAGCTCATCAGCATTTTCTGGAAGAGAATCAAGATCTTGAGAAAACATATTCTGACCAAGAAGCTCTCCTATCTCCTCTAAATCGTTCTTACTAAACATTTCAGTTTCTATACGGTTTTTGTATAGAGCTTTTTTGTTTGAAGATATAGAATCAACTGCTTCTGCTTTAACATCAAAAAGTCTGTTAGACATTCCGTTTACTACAATGTCTACGAACTTTGGAACAATAGGCACAGGAGTCCAATCTAAGTTAAGGTAAGATATGTCTCCATTAATAGAAAGCTCGTTCTTGTACTTCTGTACAGACTGCTCTCCCATTGCATAGGTTCTTAATTTATGATATGTATCACGGTTGTTATAAAACCTTGAAGTTCCACTTTCTTTCCTGAACCATTCAGACTCTATTGCCCTTCCAACTATGAGTCCATAGTCCTTTGAAGACTTCTCAGAATCAGATGCTAATTGATCAGGGAATCCAATGGCGTAATTCACTGGAGATTTATCCATATTGTTACTTAAGTATTGAGCTAACTAAACCGTTATTATTATACTTTGCAAAGTTAACATTTATTATTTTATTAGTTTTCTCAGGCTTTATTAAGTACTTTTGGTTAGCCATAATAGCTAAACCCGAAGAAACAGTAGCATCAAACTTGGTTCTTTTTGCTATATCATAGTTAGCCCAGTCTAATAAAGTCCTTGTAAAGTACATGTTTCCAGAGCCTTTCTCTGAGTATCCTACATTTTCTTCTATGTAAGATTCGATAGCTTCTGCATGTATTGATATTACAGCAGTAGATGAAGGTATGCCCCCTAGTTCTTTTTCTGCCTTAGATAGATCGTTTTTGTGTTTGTCTGGTCTATTTATGCTCCATTTTCTATAACCTCTGTTCTTTAAGTGATATAAAAGCCTTGGTTTGTTATTCTCCACAAGTATAGGCATTCCATAAAACACCATAGCCATTAGAACATCTTCGTAGAATAACTCTGCTGTTTGTGGCCTAGATATGTACTCTAAAAAAAACATATTAGATGGTCCTTCAAAGTTAAGCTTAGTCATTCCATGTAAAGCTCCGTTAGATCCACCACCACCTACGGTTCCAGATATATCATAACTATCGCATCCAAACGCTCCAATGTGTTCGTTACCTGGAGATTTAACACCATTGTTCATCACAATTCTATTCCTTAGTTCTGGTTTTGGAATCCAAGAAACAAAAAACCTGCCTCTATTGTCTGGAGTCCATATAACTTCAGTATCTCTCTTTCCGTCTTTCCAAGAAAAGCTACCACGCATAACAGCCCTTTGACCTTCTAATCCATCGTTATAGTCTATCTGCTCGTATATCTTTTGTAGGTTAAATAAACTATTGTTTGCTTCATCTCTAAAAGCATGACCTTCTGTTCTGGGGAATTGTCTATAAAACTCGTTTAAAGCGTCTGGATCGCTTTTAAGAGACTTTACTTCATTTTCCCAGTAATCTATCACACCACCAGAGATAACGTCTCCAAAGGCGTCAAAAACAGGATCCTCGGAGTTTCTGAAGACTGGTTGTCCATATCTATCTATATATCCTTCAAAATTCCATTCCATAGGAATAAAAAGCGAATACATTCCAGATTTAGTTTGTCCGTTTTCGTTTCTTTCTGTAACGTCTGAATCTTCGTATAATTTTTTGAAATTAGCGCCACCTTTGTCTAGAGCGTTTGATGTAGAGCCCATTATGCACTTACCTACAATCCTCTTACCTAGTCTTAATGTTGTTTTTACAACTCTCCAGTTATTAAGTATATTATCTGGAGGCAACCACTTACCTGATTCATCGTGTATTAAAAGTTTAAGTTTTTCACCATCGTAGGAGTTATCACCGGTGTTCTTCCAGTCGATGGTCGAATCAAGTCCCTGTAATTCAGCTTGGGTATCGGTTGTTTGAACAATGGACTTTCTTGTAAGCTTTGAGGCGGGGACACGGTACGCAAGTTCCGTCTTTGGCCTGTCCATTCCGTCTTGTATGGGCTTGAAAAAAAAGGGATAGTTGATTGATATAGGTACCACCTTATCTGTAAACAGTTTCTTAGCGTCTGCTCCAGACTTGGAGAGTATTCCGAATCTAGCATCAGAAGATATTGTTGCCATATTAACCGCTGCTCCACTTGCCATGAAGCTGAAGCCGGACCTTCTATTCTTAAGGTAGCACATTCCGTAGCACCTACTGTCTGCTTGACACGCTTCCCAGAAGACAAAGAAAAGCCTATTTGCTTCGCGAAAATCTGGCTGTCCAACATCAATCTTGGTCCACTGCAAGTACATGTAGTGAGCGCCAGTAATATAAGTAGGAATCCCTTTGTTATAAAACCAAAAACCTTCATCTCTTTTTGTAAACTCATCTTCTATATAGTCTACCCAATCATTTTTAAATGCGTTAGGCATATCATTCCAATCAAAGATAGTCTTTATTCTGGATAGTTCTTTTGGATATTCGCTTACTTCCCAGTATTGCTCAGATTGTTTATTGCTTCTTTTATGTACTTTATCTGGTACAGATGGTAGCGCTATTCTTAAATTTTGTATCTCTACTATATCACCTATAGTTCCGTCTTTAGATATAACAATAATATCGTGGTCTGAGTTATATCCATAATCCCAGGCTTTCTTTTTATTCTTATTCTTTATAACGGTTTCAGATACTACTCCAGATAGAACAGTGCAAAGCCTAAGACTTTCTACTTCTTCTTTCTGCAAAGCTTTGGAATCCTGTATCTTTTCCTTTACTTGTTTCAGATTCGTCCTCGCCATTTAGTTTAGCTCTTTCTAATTCTATTCTATTAAGTATTTCGAATGCATCAAATATTGCAAGCTTTTTAGTTGCCGCAGCATTCTTTAGTCTATCAGCAGCAATATCTTCATTAGGATCGTCTGTAATTATTTCATCGTGGGCAACCTTAATAAGCTCCTCTACGGCCTTTTCTCCTGCTGCAATAACTCTTTCTATTGTTTGCTTTATATCTCTAGGCATATGTCTCTTGTTTGCATTCTATAGAGTTTTTTACCTTCTATATTGAATTCATATTCGCTATTCTTAGTAAATCCAATCTTAGATCCTTTAAATATGCCTTTAGACTGTAAGTAAGTATTAGAAACTTCTATAAGTCCCACATGGTCTTCCTTTTCTTTGTTTCTAAGTATAACGCTATCCTCGCTGTAATCAACAGGAAGAACAAAGCAATATGTCTTAAGAGCTTTCCAATCATCTTTTCTTTTGTATAGATATATTCTTTCTAGTGGAACTATGTAAGAGTTTTCTCTAAAGAACTCGTTACTTTTGGTCTTTTGACCTTTCATGTTTAAGTAAGTTCTAAACACATTGTGATGAACCACGACAATATCTCCTATTTCTAGTTCGTTGTCTTCTATGTTTGTTGGCAAGCCCTTAACAACACCAAGTCTATTTACAAATGCAGCATCCTCTATAGTTGTGTTAACTACGAGGTCTACTCCTGCTATGTTTTTTGTGTTATTGTATTCGCCTCCTATTGGTTCAATTAAATATCCATACCTTGGATTCATAATAGATTATATTCGATTACTACGGGAATGTCAATGAAATGCTTCCATCTAACTACTTCCCCATTTGATTTGATCCACACGCTAT
>Ga0255752_10002007_pt1 | contig 23115 bp, 23 predicted proteins | sample 011ome_25_FD_179952 | JGI IMG/M metagenome (GOLD analysis project Ga0255752, IMG submission 179952) | Coastal salt marsh microbial communities from the Groves Creek Marsh, Skidaway Island, Georgia - 011512CT metaG (version 2) | ecosystem: Environmental > Aquatic > Marine > Intertidal zone >... | reverse complement strand
GTGCTCGATGTCAGGAGCGGTGAGCGGGTAGGCGGCCCGATTGATCATATCGAAACGGCCTACAACTGGCCCCAGTGGATGGCGGACGAGACCGGGTTTTTCTACAGCCGGCGGCGTGACCTGCCCGAGGATGCACCGGCGACGGAAGAATACAAACAGACCCGGGTCATGTTTCATCGCCTGGATAGCGCTCCCAAAAGCGATCAGCTTATCGCGGCCTTTGGCCACGCCGAATCGCTACCCATACTGGATACTGATTTCCCAAGCCTATGGCTGAGTTCGAGATCACCTCACGCCATTCTCAAGGTAAAGCACGGAGATAATAATGAAATCAGTTTGTTCACAGCCCCTAGGACCTCCTTGTTGGGTGGCGATATCCCATGGGTGAAACTGTGTGATGAGTCCGACGCGGTCACCGATTTCGCCGTGATCGATGACATGATCTACCTCGTGACAGCGAAACATGCGCCGCGTTTCAGGCTGGTTGCTATGACGCTCACCAACCCCGAGATCGCGGCGGCTCGTGACATTATCCCGGCCGGGGATCTGGTTATCGAGGGGGTCAGCGTCGCCGCGGACGCGCTCTATGTCTCTGCCAAGCGAGACGGCATAGCCATGGTATTGAGATGGGTGCCTGGCGGTGATCTTAAGGAGCTGTCACCCCCGCGGGGCGGCGCAGCTTATGTGTCGTCAATCTCCCCAGAGGTGCCCGGTGCATTAATTTACGAGGCAACCTGGATTCAGGGTGGTATTCGTTATGCCTATGATCCCGACGCCAACACCTTTACCGATACCGGTATGGTGCCGGTCGGGGAGTTCGATAATCTCGAAGGATATGTGGCCAAAGAGTTGGTCGTCCCGTCCCATGACGGCGTGATGATACCGCTTACCATTATCCATAAAGAGGGCCTAGTCCTCGATGGCAAGAATCCGACGGTGGTTTACGGTTACGGTAGCTATGGTTCCTCGATGAACGTCGGCTTTAGTGCCACGCGACTGGCTTGGCTCGAGCGTGGTGGCGTCTGGGCGATTGCCCACGTCCGAGGAGGCGGGGAGTATGGTCAAGAGTGGCACTACGCGGGTCGTATGCAAACCAAACCCAACACTTGGCGGGATCTCATTGCATCTGCGGAGTATCTGGTGACCGAGGGCTATACAAGCCCAGCCCACATGGCGCCCTGGGGCGGCAGTGCGGGGGGCATTCTTGCTGGAAGAGCCATCACCGAACGCCCCGATCTTTTTGGCGCCGCTATTATTGACGTAGGGTCACTGGACACCATCAGGGCAGAAACCACGACCAATGGCGTGCCCAATATCAAAGAGTTTGGGACCGTGACGGAAGAAGCCGGATTTCACGCGCTCTTAGCGATGAGCGCCTATCACAGCGTGCGCGATGGTGTGGCATATCCCGCCGTCATGCTTTCCCACGGCTTCAATGATCCTCGGGTTGAGCCGTGGCAGTCGGGCAAAATGACGGCTCGCCTACAGGCCGCTACCGCAAGCGATAATCCCGTTCTGCTGCGGGTGGATTTTCAGGCGGGACACGGAATCGGGTCGACCCGGGACCAGTATTTACAGGAACGCGCTGATCAGTTTGCCTTTTTGTTTTCGGAGTTGGGCGGGGACTGACTAGGCGGACCTTCGCTCAAACCAGCCCAGGTGCCGGTGGATAGCTTCCAGCAAGCCTGCCGCGGTGCCATCGTGGCAAAGCGGCCACTGGCTAGGATCGGCCAAAGATTGGATGCAAGACAGATTGGGATAGTGATGATCTCTTAGCAGATGAATGATTTTGAGCGTTTTGAAGCCATCGAGCCACGTGATGGTATGGCTCTTGCGCTGAAGTGCACTCGCGCCGGCTTGGTGAATGTGGGCGAGGGCTTTTTGGTAACCCCATTGGTTCAAAAGCGCATGGAGATCTGTCGCGACCCCCGAGCTGAATTCGGCCACCAGTTGATCGAAGGTGTTGGCTTCCGGCGTTTCGGCCCAGGCATCGAATAAGACGGAAAGCCTCCCCATGACGTCAAAGCATCGCGCGTCGTAGAACAGGGGTTCGTGCCAGACATCTTCCGCTGCCAGCAGTTTTTCTACGGCGGGTCCGGTACCAAACGGCACTCGAGTCGATAGCCTGGGGGTGATCGTGACGCCATTACCCTGGGCACCGTGGACAGGGCCAACTTTGGCGAGTTTATTGAGAAGATAAAAGTCTTCCGCTGCACTGCGCAGCGGCATCCCGCGTACCGCCGCATAAGCACTGGCCTTAAACAGGCAGCTGCTACCCAGGGTATGAAAGCCGTAAGGGGAATTTATGGCTTGCAGATGCAAGGCATAGTGGTGGATTTTCAATTCATAGAGCTGGGTCGCTCGAGCGATCGCAAGCTCGCTCGGTGACTGATGCTTATCGGCCTTATAAAACCGGTGGCTGAAAGGAACGGCAACGGCGCTTGCCTCATCCGGCCATGGAGTGTTGAAAAGATCGGCGGGCCAAATGGCGTCCGCATCCCCCGAGTAAATCCAGTCGGTGTTGATCGCTCCTGTCCGTTGCAATTGGAGCGCTAGGTCGCAGCCAATACGGCGGGCTCTTCCAACCCCCTCTTTGGTCGGTGTCGGGCCTTCGAGGATTTCAAGATCAACGCACAATACAGAACAGGCGTTATTGAGCTGGCTGAGTGAGTAGCCCTGTTCAAAAGTTTTTGTAGTATTTCCAGCCAGTGCCTTCCTGACCGGCTCGTTGGCAGTATGCTCACCTCCCTCGGGCCTGTTGAGCACCAGCACAATGAGCAAAGACGTGTCACTGTAGATTGCCTGCCAGCGAGAAATGAAGTCCGGTGCTTCGTCATAGCAAGGGACGACCATAACGTGTCGCCAGCTCTGGGGCATTTCTGGTAGAGATCCGAGTCGCAGGCTGTACTGCGCGAGATATTTATCGATCGCGCGATTGGCTATCATGGTTAGTGCAGAGCGGCCCTGATCGGCAGGTTCTGCATGCAGCGGGATTCGGCGGAGAGCAGTTGCTGCCAACGCTGATCAATTTCACACGCAGAAAAATACTCTTCAGCCAAGTCGAGAAACAGCTCAAAGTGCCTTGCTTCTGAGCGGGCTAGCGAACGATAAAACGTCTTGAGGTCTCCTTCGGGCAAGCCTTCCGCCACCAAACCGAATCGCTCTGCTCCCCGCGCTTCTATGACCGCACCCGTGAGCAGTCGATCCAGTAAATAAACGTCAGTTCCCTGGCGAATCCAGCCGCGAATTTCGTTGACATAGGGATCCTTCTGGTCTGCGGTAAGCTGCAGATTCCGACCTTGAATCAGTTTAACCACTTCCCTGAAGTGCACCATTTCCTCGACCGCCAATTCTGACATTGCCGTAACGAGCCGGCTTTTATCGGGGTAGTGGGACAACATGGACATGGCCATGCCAGCGGCTTTTTTTTCTGCCGCGGCGTGGTCCAACAGGAACGCGTCAAAGTTGGCGAGTACACAATCGAGCCAGCTGTCTGGCGTTGGATGATGAAGCGGTGACGAGGACATGAATTTCTACATTAAAGGGCAGTGCTTATTGTAGCCAAGTTGGCACCAAGCTTCATGTATCCCTAATCACGCCAGCCGGTCCAACCGGGGCCTCTGACAAACTGACCGGGTAGCGCGCCGGTATGTTCGCCGTCTTCAAAGACCAGCTCTCCGTTGACGAAAACCTTTTCCATGCCTGTGGAATATTGATGCGGTTGCTCGAAAGTGGCGTGGTCCTGAATCGTCGCCGGGTCAAAGACCAGTACGTCGGCAAAATAGCCCTCGCGCAAAAAACCTCGATTCCGCAGCGACAGGTTGGTGGCAGGTAGCCCACTGGCGCGGTGTACTGCTTGTTCGAGGCTGAGTAGCTGAAGGTCCCGTACATAGTGACCCAATACCCGAGGGAATGTGCCATAAGTCCTCGGATGACGGTGGTTCAGGAGCTGATCTCCCTCTGCTGCGACCGAGACTGCGTCGGTGCAAAAGCTAACCCAGGGCTGTTGAATGGCCTTTCTGACTACGTCTTCAGACTGATTAAAATACATAGCACCAACGCGGGTTCGGTCCTCAATGACCAGATCCATCGCCGTTTCCTCGGGTGACATGCCGCGTTGCTGCGCGACTTCAGCCAAGGTCATCCCTGCAAGATGCTTCAGATCTGGGTTGCGAAATTCGACCAAGAGTACCGACTCTGCACCGCCGCTGGCGAGCCGGTTATCCCAGTCGTCCGGATTCTCCTGCATCGCCTTTACCAGCCTTGCTCGTGTGTCAGGGTCCTGCATCCGCGCTATCCATTGATCGATGCCACCCTCCTTAACCCAAGGCGGCATGATCGCGTCCAGTCCCGTCGAGCCTGCGGGGTAGGGGTACATGTCGGCGGTGATGTTTAGACCGGAACGTCGCGCCGCTTCGATGACTTCAAGCACATCATCGAATCGGTCCCAAAAGGGAGGATAGGAAATTTTGAGGTGGTAAATTTCTGCGGGGATATCCGCCTCACGGGCAATGGTAATCAGCTCATCAAGAGCCTCAAAAATGCCTTTTCCCTCATTGCGCATATGCGACGCATAAATTCCACCAAACTCCGAGGCCGCGCTTGCGAGGGCAATTAATTCTTCGGTGCTGGCAAAACTCGCCGGCGTGTAAATGAGAGAGGAGGCCACGCCAACCGCACCTTCTTGCATAGCGCTTCGCACCAGACTTTGCATCTCTAAAAGCTGAGCTGGCGATGCTTCAACATCATCGCGACCCAGAACGTGAATTCTCGCTGTGGTTGCCCCGATAAAAGAGGCGACGTTGGAGGACACCCCCTTCTCTTCAAGAAATTCGAGGTACTCCCCTAGCGTAGTCCAGGATGGCGTCACTTGATCCCAGTATTTGGGAAACTCGGCCTTCATGGTGGGGGACAGGGGCCCCATGGAATTTCCTTCACCGAAGACTTCAAGCGTAATGCCTTGGGAAATATCACTGATACCGCGACCGTCTCTAATAAGAGAGGTAACGCCCCAGGCAATCATATTGATGAATCCGGGACTTACCGCTTTGCCTGTCGCGTCTACTTCCACGTGGCCAACAGCATCGCTCAAATCGCCTATCGCGGTTATTTTTCCCCCGCTTATTCCTAGATCGGAGGCATAAGCCGAACCCCCTGATCCATCGTAAAGGGTTCCGCCCCTAATAATGGTATCGAAGGTTTGCGCGGCCTCTGGGGAATCGCCGGCACACCCCAGCAGTAAATGACAGCTCAGTATGAGCGCTGCGGTGCATATAAAGTGTGAGGATTGGCTATTCGTCATCATCCTATTTCCGCCCATCGGCAAACCGTTGTTACCGGCTTGTTATCTTTTTATGATAAGTTTAATTAATCTTTGAGTTAACAGCTAAATTAGTCTACCTTCAATGACGGAGGCTAAGACTCTCTGGCTAGTTCATGGCGAGCTGGCCCAATCACAAACTGGGGGAAGCAACATGTATCAATCATTGGTGAAAAACACAGCTGGCGTCATAGCTGTCTTGGCGCTCACTGCATGCGGTGCCAGTCAGGCGCCGACGCCTGCCGAGAATCCCAATATTGCAACAGCCAAGCAATGGGTAACCGCGGGCGCAACCGGTAAAGCGGAGGCCATGGCCAACGTGCAAGAGAATATGGCCGACGACGGGATGCTCTATCGCAGCCGCTATGTGGGTTTTGGTTTCACTTGGGATCCTCAAGATGAAGAGGGGCGTATGATCGTTGGTACCGTCACCCCCGAGAGTCCTGTGGACGGTCTCCTGCAACCCGGTGATCAGTTCCTCTCTGTACGAGGCGTGGAAGTTAACGAGGCCAATATGGGTAAGCTCGATTTTCGGGGCAAACCGGGAGAAGTCGTTGATGCCGTAATCCTGCGGGACGGGGAGACCATGGATATTTCGGTTGCTCGAGGCATCATCGATACGCCGATTGGCAAGGCGCAAATGCTCCGGTGGATGGATACCGGGGACGCCGAAACTTGGGGACCTGAAAAGTGGGAGCTTCATGAGGCGATAGGGGAAGGCAATGTGGTTTATGTGTGGACCCAGAGCTGGGATACCGATGACGAGAGCGGTTTACCTGTTGACACTCACACCGTGACCCGATTCGAGTTTAATGATGCTGGGCAGGTAGTGGCGCTAGGTAATCTGAGCGAAGATCGCTTTGCTCTAGAGCAGACCGGCTGGACCATTAGTCGCTAAGAGGTGTTGCAAGACGCTCGCAGAACCCCACTTTGAGTGGGGTTTTTTGTGAGCGATGTTTCAGACGATCTGTTGGCACCCTCACTGTAAAATCTGGCGCCTCAGCGTGTTATGCAGTCCGAGACTTAGGATGAAACTGTTGGTCTTGATAATAAATAACAGGAGAAAAGATATGACATCCAAGAATTTGAAGACAGTACTGGCCTTGATTGTTTCCTGCTTGCTCTGTATCGAAGTCGTCCGAGCTCAGGACCTTGGGGCACCTCTGGAGCTTGAGCGACGTCAGGCGCGGGCCGAGATGACGGTCACCTCAGCGCGGTTGCTCGATGATGGCGTTGTCATTACGGCGGAGGGCATCATGGGCGTGTACGGTCGCGTTTACGTGACTTACGAACTGAAAGCATCGGACAACTCCAAAACTCATGGGTCCGTTCATGGCAATGGCCGGGGTTTTATGAGCGATGGCGCTTTTGCTACGGGGATCTTCTCGGGGTATTTCCATCGAGAGGGGTCGGTGTTCACCATGCACAATATCGTACTGCTTGGAGACGGCACGCAAAATTTTGACGTTATATCGTTCGATGCGGCCGCGAAGACTCTTACTGTGGATGCTTATATCCTGAAATGAAGGCAGTGGGTTTATCGGGCAAATAAAGGCCACTGAAGTGGTCTTTATTTTTTACAGCGGGTTAACTAGGATTGGTCCGCTTTCGAAGCCACAGAAACTGCACGCCAAGCCCAATAACAAAAGCCAGCAGGAAGGCGGCATAAAAACCTCGTAGCAGGGGAGAATCGAAAGAGTCAATAAACGGATCACCCACCGGTAGCCTGCGAAGAAAATCGGTGATTGCCGGTATCATGTGGAACAGCAGCGTGGCGGTGTAAGCCGCGGTCTGCACATACTTTGACAGCCAACCTATAACCGGCTTGCGTTCAAAAAAATATCCGGTGGTGAGTGCTAGCAGCGTGAGGACTGCGAGTATGTGCCCGGGCCCCAACCCGCCTTGGTTATAAATCATAAGCGCCGATCCTGCGACGAATAGCGTCATGAGCAGGTAGGCTCTACCAGAGGCCGTAGCGGCGCTGAGGACTTTGTGATGGTAAAGGGAGTGGGTGGCCATCAGGATTGCGGCTGCACCTACCACTGTGTGAAACCAGCCAAGAACGGTCATCGGTGGCATCAAAAAAACTCCTTGTGGGTCATTAATGCGGGACGGTATTTGCTCGAGAGCTAATCACTATTTGATCGCCGACTCAAGCGCGAACAGCCGATATCTTAAGTGGTCTTTTTAATGCCATTATATTGGCTGGCTAATTGATTCAATAGGATTATTCATGGGCTGGCAGGTACTCGGTGACAATTTGCCCAAAACCAGCAACCGTCTCACCCGTTGGATTGGGCGGATTACTCTACGGCTGTGGGGCTGGCGTATTGATGGCCAGTTTCCAAACAGGCCAAAACTGGTGGTTGCTCTGTTACCCCACAGTTCTAACGTTGACTTTATTCTGACTATCGCCGTCTTGTGGGCGCTGGGGTTGCGTTCGACGTTTATGATGAAACACACACTTTTTTGGTTTCCCCTAGCGCCGGTACTTCGCAGGCTTGGGGGTATACCGGTAGACAGGAACAGTGCACAGGGCTTGGTAGAGCAAATGCGCCTAGCGTTCCGGGCCAAATCAAAGCTTGTTCTGGGCATCACCCCGGAGGGGACTCGTCATGGCGTAGTGAAGCTAAAGGAAGGTTTTGCTCGAATCGCACTCGCTTCAAATGTTCCGGTATTGCCTGCGGTTATTGATTATCAACGCCGCACGGTGCGATTCGCTGAGCTGATCGAAAACCTTTCCAACGTTGAAGCCATCATGCAGCGGGTTCAGATAGAGGCGCTGACAGGGGTCCCGCGGGCAACCTAAACAGCATGCCCACGCGCCAATAATGCGTTGAAAGACGCCATCCACTGGGCAACACTAAACTCCTGCTGGCGGATATCCTAAAAGCCAGTAATGTTAGTTGATGCGTGGCCCGGGTTTCCCGAGACCTCGTTTCTATCAACGAAAAAGGAGAACATCATGATAGTTCGCAAATTTTTAGTTATAGCGTTCGTCTTTCTGTTTGCACCAGTGAGCCTCGGCCAGGACCTCAACTACGGGGAAGGCGAATTTACCGCGAGTTTCACCATTGACGCAGCTCATACAACGGATGGGATCAACTACAGTGTCGCCGCTACCGGTGAGGCGGGAGATTATGGTCGTGTGTATCTTTCCTATGAGTTCACCGACAAACTCGGTATGGGCACCATGGGGGAATTTACAGGTTATGCCTGGACGCAAAATGGAGAAGTGATTGAACGTGCCACCTTGCAGGGCGTTTATCGTAAGAACGGCGCGGTCTTCGATATGTACTCACTCGATGTTGTAACAAATGGGCTTATCAATATCGTCTCGGGCCAAGTGGACTTCGTGGCAAAGACAATGACCTTCAAGGTTTCGCCGCTCCAATAAGATCGGCGATGTGCGCTTTAAGGGTGAGGGTCACCGACAGCTAATGTCGGTGACTTTTGTTTTAAGTATCCGATTTAATGCGCGGTGAAACCGCCATCAATTACGAGCTCCGAACCTGTCATATAAGCTGACTCATCGGAAGCAAGAAATAGGATTCCGTTGGCAATATCTTTGGGTTGGCCCATCACGCCCATGGGGATGCTGTTAAGAATCCGTTCCTGAAATGCCTGAGCGTTTTCCTCTCCCAGCGCTGCGACGCCATTTGCCACCATGGGGGTTTCAATAAACCCAGGGTGGACGGAATTAATCCTGATGCCATAGCCACTCTCCGCGCAGTGAAGCGCAGCAGACTTTGTCATCATCCTGACCGACGCCTTACTCGCGTTGTAAGCAGCAATAAGCGGGTCACCAACAAGGCCTTCGATGGAAGAGATATTGATGATAGAGCCGCCGGTCCCCTTCATGACAGCCACCGCAGCCTGAGTACCCATAAAAACTGCTTCACTGTTTACGGCATTGACCAAACGCCAGTCTTCAAGCGTGGTGTCTTCGATTGAGCCAGTCAATGCAATCCCGGCATTATTGACCAAGATATCAAGATGGCCATGGCTTTCGATGATTCCGCTCACAATGTTCTGCCACTGCTCTTGGTCGGTGACGTCCTGATATCTCGCTTCGGCACGAAACCCGCAGGCCATGATGTCATCGGCAACGCGCTTCGCCGCATCGGCATCAATATCTGATACCACGACCAGCGCGCCTTCTTCGGCGAGTCGATGGCTTGATGCAGCACCAATACCTGATCCGCCCCCTGTCACAAGCGCTACTTTCCCCTTGATCCGCATGTCTGGCTTCCTCTTGTTTGAGTTATCCGGTCTTATGTGATGTTAAACCCGGCAAAGTTGTTGGCACGAATCTCTTCGCAAATCTCTTTATACACACCGACGCCGCCAACGTAAGAAAGCAGTCGTCGCGGTTTGCCCTCAATGTTTGCGCCCGTATACCAACTGTTGGTTTTCATGAGCAGTGTGCTTTCGGCTATTTCATCATGATGCTGGATCCACTCCTCCTCTTTTTCAGCCGACGCCTCCATTTGAGACTTGCCCTGCTCTCGCATATATAAAATCGCGTCGGTAATCCAATCCACTTGTTGCTGCAAGCAAGTGGTCATGTTGCAAAACGCTGTGGAAGGAGCGAGAGGTCCGGCGACAGTGAATAAATTGGGGAAGCCATGCACTTGCAACCCCAGCGTTGAGCGAATATCCCTCCGCCACAGCTCGCTCAGTGATTGCCCCGCGATACCGCGGACATCCACGCGCGACAGCGCCCCAGTACCGGCATCAAAACCGGTTGCAAAGATAAGCACATCGAGCGCATATTCCTGCCCGTCAACCATTAGGCCATCAGCGGTAAATCCCTCAATGGGGTGGGCCTTAACATCCACAAGGTGGACGTTGTTCCGATTGAAGGCGTCGTAATAATTTGTTTCTAGCGGCACTCTGTAGGTGCCAAACCCATAGTGTTTTGGAATCAGCTTGTCCGCTATGGCGGGGTCATCGATTCGCGCGCGAATTTTTGCGCGCACAAATTCAGACGCCTCGTCGTTGATTGCTTCATCGGCTAATACTTCTGGGTAGGTGCCAACCCACATTTTTAAACTGCCGTCCTGCCAGCAGTCCTCAAGAATCCTGAGACGTTCCTCAGGAGTCATTTCGGCGGCAACTCCGACCTCTGGGATGTTCCATTCAAAGCCACCAAAAGTTGTATGCAGTGAGTGGCGCATGGTGGGGTATTGAGACCGCCAAAAGTCGTGGTCTTTTTGCGTAAGGGGGTAGTTATTCATGTTGACCGCATACTGGGGTGTGCGCTGAAACACGTAGAGATCCTCCACCTCAGACGCGAGGGTCTGAATCACCTGAATGCCGGTCGCTCCTACGCCCACAACACCCACTCGCTTGCCCCGGAGGTCAATACCTTCTTGGGGCCACCGCGCGGTGTGCAGGACCGTGCCCGCGAACCTATCCTGTTCTGGAAATAGTGGCGTCTTGGGCGCTGACAGCATGCCCACACAGCTGATGAGATAACGTGCCCGCCATTCTCTCCCACACTCACTGGCTACACGCCATTCACCCGCTGTCGCATCCCATATGGCGCTTTTGATTCTGGTGTTTAGCGCTATGTTTGGCCACAGGTCGAGTTTGTCGGCTACGAATTTAAAATAGCGTTTGATTTCCGGCTGCGTAGCGAACCGCTCTGACCATTCCCATTCGTTGTAAATATCTTCCGAGAACCAGTACTGGTAGGTGTAAGAAGGAGAGTCCAGCCTGGCGCCGGGATAGCAGTTCCAGTGCCAAGTTCCGCCGATATCTGGCGCAGCATCGATACAGGTGACAGCGTAGCCTGCCTGTCTCAACCGGTGCAGTTGGTAGAGCCCTGCCACGCCGGCGCCAATCACCAGCGCATCGGTTTTCGTTACACTCATCTATTCATCTCTTATTTATCATTATGTGTACGAAACGCGCGTTACCTTTGAGAAGCTGCTCTTGTCATCCCTCAAGATAGCAGCGCGCGCAGCGAGCTTCGTACTCGGCATCGTCACCATCAATCATGACCTGAGAGCCTTCTCTTACCACTGCGCCGTCTTTCAGCCGCGCGTTGAAAATGGCTTTTTTGCCACAACGACAAATCGTTTTCATCTCCTCGAGGGCATGCGCGATTTCCATCAGTCGTTGGCTGCCGGGAAAGGAGCGCGTTTGAAAATCGGTTCGAATGCCATAGGCCAGCACCGGGATATCATCCAGCACGGCGGTAGCCAATGCTTGATCTACCTGCGCAGGGCTCAGAAACTGGGCTTCGTCGATGAGGACACAATCAATGCGATTGTCCGGCGCAGCCTTAGCCGCAAAGTGGTCAGTCAGTGCCTCCCGAAGGTCTTGCTCCGGGGTTAAGACAATGTCCGCTGTACGCTTAACACCGAGGCGAGAGACAACGTGATCGTTGCCTTTGGTATCGATCGCCGATTTGATAATGACTACGCGCTGACCCCGCTCCTCATAGTTGTGGGCCACCTGTAACAGGGCGGTTGTTTTGCCGCTGTTCATCGCGCCGTATCGAAAACAAAGCTTTGCCATGGAACTTACATCTATTACCAAGTTAGCGTGCAAGGTTTGCATATCGTGACGTTCTGGCCAAGTGCGCTAGGCAAATAAACTCGGTGTGAGAAAATGCCGTGATGAAAACGCGTCTAAATCGCAAGATCCCAGCGACAAGGCGGCGGAATAGCTGGGCGGTGTGTGCCGCCTTGATAAGCTGCTGCTGGCTTTTTGCGGTGCCCGCCCTCAATGCCAGCGAGAGACCCCGTTTCGACCTTGGCGGCTTTTTTTTCGGCGATCTTTACTCGGTGCCCAGTCACCATACCCCCGAGGGCGATGGCGCCTCTGGCTCGGTATTGCGCCGAGTTCTTGTCAGCGCCGATGGCACATTTTCTGACCAGTGGTCTGGGCGGGCTAGGATTGAGGCTTTTCACGAGGGTGCGTTTGAAAATTACGCGTTAACCCATCGCGTTCTCGATCTTGGTGTGACTAGAAAGTTTGGTGAACATCGGGTGTCAGCGGGTCTGATACCCACCATCACCTATGACGTCATGGAGGCATTCTGGGGCAAGCGATACTTGGTGCGTACTGCGCCCGATATTCAGGGTATTGCGGCGCGGGATCTGGGTGTGAAGTTGATGGGGCCGTTATCCTCAGCGCACGGGCTTAGTTATCGCGTCATGTATGGTTCAAAGGAAACCTGGGAGGCGGATAAAAATGCCTTCGACAAAATCATGGCTGGGGCTACCTGGCGAGGGAGCAGCGGCTTTTTGGTTGACGCCTATGCGGATTGGGAGTCGCGGCCCGGACCCTACGATCGCACTACGTGGCAATTTTTGGTGGGCAAAAAAACTGATCGGGTCACGCTTGGTTTGGAATATCTCAATCAGGATCGCGGCGAGGATCCCGATCTGGAGCTGGTCACACTACTGGGCGTTATGAAGTTGGGTGGGCGATGGAGCCTGATGGGACAGCTGCATCGTTTGTTTAAACCGAGCGTAAAAGGCAATGACATTGCTTACATTCCCTTTGATCCCACCGCCAAGGCAACCAACTTTGTTGGAGGTCTTGAATATCGTGTTAACGATCATGTCACCCTCAGCCCCAATATTGTGTGGACACACTACGGTATTAATGAATCAGGCGTAAAACCCGACGACGACCTTCATCTTCGGCTGACGTTTTATGTCAATTTCGAGTAGGCGTCGCGGCAGCGACGAATCGGACTGAACGCTGGCAATCTAGTCGATCAGGTCCAGTACGTTTTCTGGCGGACGACCCAGTACAGCGCGATTCCCGTGAATGACGACAGGCCGCTCTATCAACACCGGCTCTTTGCTCATGGCTTCAATCAGATCGGCCTCTGATGAGTCTTTGCTCAGTCCTAGCGCTTTAAACGCCGCTTCACCGCGGCGCACAAGATCGATGGCCGGTAGATTGAGTTTTTTAAGCACATCCCTGATCTGCTGTGTGTTCGGCGGCGTCTCGAGATAGCGGACGTCAGTGGGTTCAATGCTGTGGTCTTGCAGCAGCGCCAGGGTTTGTCGAGATTTGGAGCAGCGGGGGTTGTGCCAAATGACGTAATTACTCATAGGGGATAGAACCAATTAAAACTGGACGGGTCGGGAAAAAACCTCCTGCACCATCGGTGCGAAGTGGCTTAAGGGTTTGGTTGGGTAGGCGGGATCAAAAGAGGCCTGGTCCCACCGCTCGCAGAAATTGACGCAGCTGTCGTAGAACGGGTGATCTTTGTATTTGTCACGTCCGTTGCGATCCATGCCCATGTGGTGTGCCCAATAGTAGGTTTGAAAGACGCCGTGTTTTTCGACCACCCAACGCACTTCTTCGCGCACATAGGGCCGCAGTAAAGCGGCTGCAAATTCCGAGTGATTGGTTGGCGCTAACTCGTCACCAATATCATGTACCAGGGCGGCCACAATCCATTCGATATCAGCGCCGTCACTTTCAGCCCGGGTGGCGGATTGCAGTGAGTGTTGGAGTCGATCAATTTGATAGCCGGCCAAACCATGAGCCAGCGCGCCCAGCGAGTCGAGTATTCGATCGGGTAGCGCTGCAATGTGCTGCTGCTCAAGCTCAGCGAGTAGCTGGTAGTCCGCCGACGTGCCAGCTTTCATTTCGGTAAAGGCGACTTCAGCCATTTTTTCTCTTCAGCACCGTCAGGAGATTGCGTACATTGTCATGTTCGAAATAGGCATCCTGCAAATGCCGTTTGCCAGCGGTTTCAATCGCCTCACGACCGTGGAGAACGCGATGGCTGGCGGCGACAATAATCTGCCCGCCGTCAAGCCGAAAGCGACACTGAAACGGCGTGTCGAAAAGCTGCTGACTTAACACATGGTAAGCATGGTAGAAGTCAGCCGTGTCGGCGCTCAGCGGGTTAAGAGGCTGCATGAGCTGATTTGAGTAGCGAAACAGCGCCACGTTCCCCGAGGGGTCTAGCTGAATCATGGGTGCGGTTGTGAAAGTTTCGTTGTTGTCGTCAAACTCTCGGAAAGGCACGGTGACACGGCAAAGCGTAGCAAATTCCTCGGGAAACTGGCTGCGAAAGGTATCGAGCGCAGCCCAGCCATCCAGGAGCGTTGAACGTCCCCCTTCGGCCTCGTTTACCAGCATATGTAGTGCCTGCACACTCGGTGGCCAGGAGTAGCTGGCGAAATCGTTGTGGGGTGGCAAGGGCAAATTGGTGTGAGCCACGTTGTAGCCTTTGGGATCGACCTGGACGTTGTGGATCCGTTCGAACAACAGCTCGCGAACTGGGCCGAGGCGCGAGGCCAGCCCTTCGAGGGTGTTAACAACCTGAGGGGCGTTTTTGATCACGATGACGCCATCCTTGAGAAAGGCTTGAATGGCCTTCATGGCCGTGCGGTCATCCGATAAAAAGCCTGAGTAATCGACGTACTGGGGCAGAAAATCCTCGCGCCAGGGTTGCCAATCTTGCTTGATGGGTTGGGCGCAGCCCATCAGGAATTCTCGCGGGTAACGACTCTCATGCCCCTCCGGCCAACGAATGACCAATTGTTCTGCATCGACTTCGGTAAGATCGGGGCTGTAATCGAGCGGTACCGACGCGATATGAAATCGTTTTTCCTGGGTTTGAGTAACCCGGCAATCGCTGCAGGGACAGTTATCGCGTAGCCAGAGGGTGGAGAGGGCTGCGCTTTGACCGTCAGGCCATTGAATATCAATCATATTAGGCATGGCTAATACCATCGAGTGGGCTGGGTTTTTGTATCACGCTTATTCCGGTTTTGGGAAGTTTTTTCGGCCTGTTGTCCAAGGCCCAGCTTGGCTGACCCTGCCTGGGGAATCTGTCACACTTAAATGATGATGACCGCCTGGTTTTTAGCCCGCCATTTCGACCGCCTCAGGACCAAAAGGCTGGCGTTTGTATGCCTTCTTTATTGCTCGGCCACGTTGTCGGACCTCGCTGGTGCAGCGGCGACGGCGCTCCCCAAAACCTCAGAGGCTATCGACTATGGCGTGTCCTTTAATGATGTGCTGTCACTGCCTGGTACCCAGGCCGGTCGGTTAGTTTCCTACGGCAACGAAGCGCTGCAGACGTTTGTCCATGATGCACCCGCAGGGGATAGCAAGGCTGAGATTCTGCTGATCCACGGTGGGTGTTGGTCAAATGCCTATAGTCGTGATCACCTGTTGCCCCTCGCCTCGGCGCTTGTCAGTGCAGGGTATTCCGTGTGGCTGCCTGAGTACCGCCGGGTAGGGGATGTCGGCGGGGGTTGGCCCGGATCATTTGCCGACGTGAAGGCCGCGCTTGCCTTTGTGGCTATCGAGACCGAGGGGCCGCTAATCATCATGGGGCACTCGGCCGGCGGCCACTTGGCGCTTTTAGCCTCACAGGAAACCACTCCGCACCTCGACGGTGTGCTCGCACTTGCGCCTATTACGAACCTTGGTGTTTACGGTGCTCAGGAGGGTTCCTGCCAAGCCATGGTCGGCGAGTTCCTTGGGGAGAGCGTGGAGCAGCTCCCAAACATTTACCAAACGGCTTCGGTGATGCCTAGCCGGGTATCGGCACCGGCGGTGCTTCTGCTGGGGACCGAGGATCCTATTATCGGCCTCGACCAGCTCGCTGGTTTTCCGCCAGAGCAAGTGCGCTTAGTGAGCGGTGCAGGTCACTTTGACTTGATTCACCCCGACACGGCAGCGTTTGCCATTGTGCTTGAGGTGCTCGAAACATTTACCCGTGCCGGAGACCCCATGTGAAAAGTGCTGAGCAGCTGGATCTGGAGGATGCGCTTGCGCCGTTACGCAAGTCTTATGATCTACCCGATGACCAATGTTATCTGGATGGCAATTCCTTGGGGGCTTTGAGTCACGCCGTCAAAGCGTCGATACAGGAAGTTGTCCATCGTGAGTGGGGCGAGACGCTGATTGGCGGCTGGAACAGTCACGGGTGGCTCGAGCTGCCGATGCGGGTAGGGGACAAACTGGGTGCTTTGCTGGGCGCCTCTCCAGGAGAAACCCTGTGCTGCGATAATTTATCCATCAACTTGTTTAAAGGACTGGCCGCCGCGCTGGAATTGCAGGCTCCGCGAACAAAAATTGTCACGGAGGCATCGCATTTTCCGACCGATAACTACATCGCCCAGGGGATGGCTCAATTGTTGGGTCCCGAGCGCTGCGAGGTGGTAGCGGTACCGCAGGAAGATCTCGGGACTACCGATTTGCGTGAAGTTGCCGTGGTCTCCCTGGCCCATGTGGATTTTAGGACGGGTGCGTGTCGGGATATAGCCGGCATTACCGCCCGGGCGCACGACGCAGGTGCCCTGGTTCTGTGGGACTTGGCGCACAGTGCTGGGGTGATCGATCCCGCGCTAAAAGACAATGACGTTGATATGGCGGTTGGCTGTACTTACAAATTCCTTAATGGAGGTCCGGGTGCCCCGGGGTTTCTCTATGTGGCAGAGCGGCTTCACACGGCGGCCAATCCGCTTCCCGGCTGGATGGGGCATGCCGATCTTTTTGCTTTTGAATCGAGCTATCGACCGGCACCGGGTATTAGGCGCTTTTTGACCGGGACCCAAAGTGTCATCAGCATGGCGGCAGTTGAGGCGGCGCTTACCGTTTTTGAGGATGTCTCGATTGAGGCGTTGCGCGCGAAGAGCCTGGCACTCAGTGATTATTTTTTGACGCTGCTTCACGAGCAACCTGACACACAGGAATTGCTCTGCCTAACGCCTCGGGAGCATTCACAGCGCGGCTCGCAAATCAGTCTGCGCATGCCCATGGGCTATCCTATCAGTCAGGCCCTGATTGCCCGAGGGATCATTGTCGACTTTCGTGAGCCCGATATTGTGCGCTTTGGCTTTTCGCCGCTTTACAACACCTTCGCTGAAGTGCGGGCCGCAGTGGCCGAGCTGGCGGACATCTTACGGACCGAGTGTTACCGTGAGGCGAGGTATCAACATCGACTCACGGTGACCTAACCGCGGTCTAGCATTCGCCATCGCTGTCAGGGGTCCAGGGTTATCGAGAGGGTCGCAGCCGAGGCCAATTGACCCGTTTGGTAACACAGCAAGCCGATGGCGTTAAACCAGTCGATTGAGACAGTCCAGCAAAGTGGCTTTGATACCGTCGACGATGATGTCGTCGTCGAGATAAGGATTCATGACAACCATCCGCACCACCGTCAAGTGATCGTCGTCAATAGTGCCGTTCCACTGGGCGACAGCGGTGTTCACTAGGTCACCGTAGTTGCCGAGGCCTAGGTGTGTGCGAGTGACCGAGAGTTCCGGACTTGCTTTAAATTGTGACAGCAATGATTCGGTACGTTGATTGGCCTCGGCCAGGGAGTCGTGATCCTTCGCGAGTGCAAAACAAACGACATTAGTGTCTCCTGCAGGCAGTAGTCTGATAGGCCCCGAGGCTTCTTCAAGGCACCTATGGACGTCTGCTGCGGCTTTAAGGCTTTGATTGAGCAAGCCACCATGGCCGTGCGCATTGAGCGGCATGACTTTGGCGCTGAGCCATACCGCACTTGGTCCTGTGGCGGCGCGCGACCCCTCCAGCGTTGTCGACCAGCCCGGAAATTTTACGTCCTGCGCTTTTTCAAGGTAGGGGGCATGAATGCTGGACACGCTGTATGAGGCCGTATCGGGTACCAAAAAAGCACCGCAGGCGTAGGGAATGAAGCCGAGCTTGTGGGGATCAAGTGTTATCGAGTTGGCACCGGGTAGCGCGTTGAGTGCTCGTTGCACGGGCTGAGACAGCTGACATGACCCGGCATCATTCCGCAGCGTGCTACACAGATAGCCGCCGTAGGCTGCGTCAACGTGGTGCCAAATATGCAGCCCCTTGTCCTCGCGATAGCGCTGGAGAATGACGTTGACCTCGTCAACGGGGTCAACCATACCGAGTTCGGTGGTGCCGGCTACCGAGACTACCATCATGACGGGGCGGTCGGATGCTATCGCCCGATCAATCTGTTCGCCGACTGACTCGGGGTTCAGCCGTCCATGGGCATCGAGCGCGCAGGGCCACACGGCATCCGCGCCCATGCCGAACACATTGGCGGCCTTAGGCCAGGAGTAATGCTTGTTACCGGGAACAAGCATGACAGGCTCCGGCCAGGGCTCGCCTAGCTTTTCTCGAAGACGTCGATCTGCTGCCAGCGGGCCCTGCAGCACCGCGCTGTAGGGCATGAGGTCCTGATCTGTGAAACCAGTTTCCGCTCTCAGTTCCTCGAATCGAGACCAGCCACAGTGTGCGAGTTGAGTCAGGCTATCGTTAGCGTGCCCCTCGATTCGCAGGAAGCTCGCCATGGCAAGCCAATGATCTAAGCGATAGCGGGCGCGCCAGACCGCTTCGAAATTTGCCATGGTGCCCCCCGAGGTAAAGTGACCGCGGGTGGGAGTGGGATCCAGACCGACCATCTCGGCCAGTAAATTAATGGCGTCAGTCTCCAGCTTTGATGCCACCATGGCCGCTTCGCGGGAAGCAAGATTGGGGTTTTCAAAGACCATGGCGACGTGTCCGAGTAGTCCCGGTATGGAAATGTCGGACACCATGTGGCCGAGGTAGCGGGGGCTGAAAGTCGGAATTTCCTCCTTCAGCAGAGCCAACAGCTCCTCAAGTGCCGCCTCAATGGTTGCGGCGCTGTGCGGTCCCTGCCGCTGTTGAGCGGGGCGCCAATCGGGGTCGTAACGAAACCGTCCCGCCCGCCGGGCCATGGTAGTCGACAGCAGATGATTCCAAAGACTAGTGAAGTCTTCCGCGTATTCCCCTTTTGGTCCGACGAAAAGCGGGGAGTGTTTGTGCTTTGATGGCTCGTTCATGCTCGTCCTAAACCCCCTAACCTGTATAGAATAGCGCCAATCAAGGCGTTGTCTCTAACCGCTTCGGGGAGTTCACATGAGTCGGACACTTTTTATCCAGATCCACCTCTATTTATCGGCCTTTTTCAGCGTGGCGGTGATTCTGGTTGCCACCTCGGGTGGGTTGTATTTGTTGGGTCAGAAAGGCTCACTGGAGACAACTCGCGTGGCTGTACTGCCCTCGGCGGCCACATTAGTAGCAGAGCCCACCAAGGCTAACGTCCTAACGGTGCTGGCGCAGGCGGGTGTATCGGACTTTGATTTCGATTACGTCAAGGATCGCGGGACCATCCTGCAAACACGCCCCACCAGTAGGCCCTACTACCAACTAACAGTTCTTGGCGAGGCCGTAGAAGTCGACTATGTGGTTCCCTCGCTGCAAAAAAGGATGATGGAGCTTCACATGGGTCACGGCCCCAGCAAGTATCGTCTCTATCAGCAGCTCTTTGCCGGCGGCATGCTCTTTATCATAGTCAGTGGCTTGTGGCTTGGCCTGTCATCTCCGCGGCTCCGCAATCCTACCGCGGTAGCGGCGGGAAGCGGCTTACTACTGTTTGCGTTACTGGCGCTACTTTAGGCTGGATTAACAAGCCCACGCCGTTGAGAAAAAGCGTTTAAAAGCTGGCCACCTCCTGATGAAAAATCCCCTCATCCGGTACGACGCCCAATCCTGAACCTTTCGGCAGTGCAATGGCGCCGTGCTCAATTTTGACGCCGTGGGCGGAATCGTAGTGGCCTTCTATGTAGGGCTGGGCGAGCCAGGTTCCTTCGAAGGTCTTTGGATTGACCGTCGCTCCCATGTGCGTACAAGCGGCGGCGAGAATGTCGCCGCCCCAGGCGTCGTCGGCTGTGTGGGGCAAGTGTCGCGCTTCGCACAGGTCCCTGAAGCAACTCATTGGAAAGAGACCGCCAATGCGTGTGACCTTCATTCCGAAGCCGTCTACCCAGCCGGTTCCTGCAGCCTCTATACAAGTCGGCAGGTCCACCGAACTCTCATCGATATACACCGGGTGATTGAGTTGGGATCGTATCGCGCGGATCTCTTGCAAGGTGTCACAGGGCTGTTCGAACACAAAGGGTATATGTGAACAGGCCCGGCTCAACAGCAAGGCGTCACGGGTGTTCAGGCCACGATTGCCGTCAATGGCAAGCCTGAGTTTGTTTCCCACTCGCTCCCATACTTTGTGCACCACCTCGATATCTATCTCTACTGGCCTACCACTAATTTTTATCTGCATGCGCTGATAACCTTCTGCAAGTTTTTCAGCGGCGACATTGGCGATGTCGTCGGGTTCTCCTACCGCGCTCGCGTAGTAAGAGGGAACGCTATCTGTTGCTGCACCACCGAGGAGATCGGCGACGGATCGCCCAAGCTTTTTACCCAGTGCGTCATACATAGCGATATCAATAGCTGCTTTGGCATAGCGGTGGCCATTGAGCAATGAGTCCATTGTTCGGTGGAGAAGCAGAGGTTGATCCAGTGGCGCCCCGATAAGACCGGGAGCCATTTCGATTAATGCCGCCCGTGCCCCACCCCCATGACTCGGCGCGTACGTTGGACCGACAGGGCAGGTCTCGCCCCAGCCGACCTGACCACACTCGCTTTCAACACGCACGAGCGTTGTGTCCAGCGATGTCACCAGCGCGTTAGCCATGCGGTATGACCCACCCTTTACCGGTAGATCATGCTGGAAGATCGTTATCTTTTTTATTTTCATAATGCGGAATACTTTTGTTAAGGGCAGATTGGGTGGTTACTTGAAGATTGAATCTTTACGTTTTGCTGTAGAAGCTGACATACACGGTTCGGACTGGCCCTTTTAGCAGGGGGGCCTTTTAACAAGGCGCCGTTTTAAAAGGTGTCGTTTCAATAGGAGCTGCGCCATTCAAATTTGGGCGGGGCCTTGCAGCTTGCCCTCTCTAATGTCGGGCCTCTCCACGTCAGAAGCTACCCCAGCTGCAAGGCCGGCCTGGTTCATGCCGCGGTGTAGCCTCCATCTATCGACAAAATTGAGCCCGTCATGTGCGTCTCAGTGGCCACATAAACCACGGCCCTAGCGACTTCTTCAGGGCTTGCCACCTCGCCCACGGGAATGCTGGCTTTGTTTCGATCGACAACCGTATCCGCCAAACCCGGAGAGGCGTGATTGGAAAATAGCATCGGCGCGTCAATGGCGCCGGGCGCTACCGCGTTCACGGTGATGTGGCGCGCAGTCAGCTCCAAAGCCATGGTTCGTGTGAGTTGGTTCACAGCCCCTTTGCTCGCACAGTAAGCCGCAAGACCGGCGCTCCCTACCTGGCCACAGGTGGAGGAGATATTGACAATCGTGCCGCCATCTTCTCCATCGCGGGCGAAAGCGCGGCTAAAGTAAAAAAGCCCGGTAACGTTGGTGTCCATCACACGCTGCCAAGCGTCGTCGGTGGTGTTGGTGGCGGGTTCTCGCACAATGATCCCCGCATTATTAATCAGGGCATAGGCAGGCTTCTTGAACAGCGAATGACTCAACTGCACGCAGTGCTCGGCAAAATGGGAATCCGTTACGTCACCGCAGGCACTGTGGGCCTCTATGGGGTAGTTTTTTTCGAGACGCTTGCAGGCGCTTTGCAGCGACGACTCGGTTCTTCCTATGAGTAGCAGGTTGGCGCCGAGGGCGGCAAAGGCTTGTGCGCAGGCAAAACCGACGCCTCCTGCGCCGCCGGTAATCAGCACAGGCTTTCCTGAGAACTGGCGAGCGCCTCGGCTAGGGTTGCTGTTGGCAGGCATAGGCGTTCACAGGTTAGGCAGCGGGAGTTTGGCGAGTCGGCCGCCATCCACAATCAAATTTTGGCCGCTAATAAAACTGGATTCTACGCTGGCCAGCCAATACACCGTACTAGCGACGTCCTCTGGTGTTCCCAGTCGACCCACCGGATGCAGCGCTTTGATCTCCTGTTCGACAAGCCCTCGATCCGGGTATTGAGCGAGTAGCTGCTCGTTAAAGGGAGTATTGATCCAGCCGGGTGAGATGGCGTTGCAGCGGATGCCGTGGCGTCCATACTCGAGGGCGAGGTTGTGAGTCAGGGCGGCGACCGCCGCTTTTGACGCGGCGTAAACCCCATGCTGGGGGTTTGCGCCAAGACCCTCTATCGAGCTGATATTGACGATTGCGGGTGAAGAAACGGTGGGTAATGTCATCAGGGGTAGGGCATGCTTGCACATCAAAAAGGTGCCCCGCACGTTGATCGCCATGACGCGATCCCAGTCTTCGACAGTGGTGTGCTCAAGCGGTGTTTCAATACAGATGCCGGCGTTGTTTACCAGCACGTCCAGTCTGCCATAGTCATGTTCTACAGCAGTCATCAGCGCCGCCACACTGGTCTCCTCGGCGACGTTCGTTTCGATGAAATGCGGGCTCATGCCAGTATCTAAAGGAGAGGCTGCTGGTGCTTGTAGATCGGCGCAGATGACCTTGTCGCCGGCCTGTTGAAAGCGTGCGGCGATAGCGGCGCCAATATTTTGCGCAGCCCCGGTCACTATTACCACGCGTTCGGAGGTCATGATGCCGGACTAGCGCTCATAGCGAGGTCGATAGGGCACGACCGTGCTGCGCTGGGCTCCCAGCTTTTCAATGCGCGCTTCCATGATGTCACCTGGTTTTAAATACTTAGGGGGCTTCATGCCATAAGCGACTCCCGGTGGCGTGCCGGTCATCATGACATCGCCAGGTTGCCAGCTCAGGTAATTGGAAATGATCGAGATCAACTCGGCGATGCTGTACATCATGTCCGAGGTATTGCTCGATTGCATCACCTCTCCATTTACCGTGAGCGAGATATCGAGATTATTCGGATCGCCAACTTCATTGGGAGTGACCAGCCAGGGCCCGAGAGGCTTCAGCGTGTCAGCGCTTTTACCTTTGGTCCACTGGGTACCACGCTCCAGCTGAAATACTCGTTCAGAAACATCATTGC
>Ga0255752_10002005_pt1 | contig 23118 bp, 45 predicted proteins | sample 011ome_25_FD_179952 | JGI IMG/M metagenome (GOLD analysis project Ga0255752, IMG submission 179952) | Coastal salt marsh microbial communities from the Groves Creek Marsh, Skidaway Island, Georgia - 011512CT metaG (version 2) | ecosystem: Environmental > Aquatic > Marine > Intertidal zone >... | reverse complement strand
ATTGGCATTTGTTCTTGATAGGTATAGATGGATTCCATTTGTATGTTAAGCCTTGTTTAACTACGTCACATACATTGTTAGGATACCTTTCATCCTTTACCCTATTCATAACAACTTGTGCTACTGCTACTTGTCCTATGAAACTTTGGTTCTTAGCTTCATGGTAGACATTGAGTGCTAGACACATAAGTGCTTCAAGCATTACCAATCCCTTCTATCTAAGTCAAAGGCACGTCTTAAATCCCACATACTCTGCTCTAAGTTTCGTATGTCAGACATATACATATCTTGACACTCAAAAATCATTTGTAGTGCTGAACTTAGATGCCTTTCAGTTTCTTTAACTGCTTTCATTTGTTCATCAGTCATACCATCAATACCTTTTTTTCTATTGATTTCAATTAATTCAGATTCACTTTTTTTCTTAGTCATTATACATTCTCCATTTCACTTAAAAATAATACACCACCAAAGTTACCTTCTCCATCTGCACTCACTTCAACAAGTACATCTTTATATTTAGGCTTGGTTAGATGAAACTGTGGAAAGCCATCTCTACTTTCTCCTAAGTAACTCTTTATCCTAAAGCCTTCAAGTTGTTTATAGTATTTGTTTATGTCCATTACACATACTCCTTATTATTGTTATACATTTTAGTCCACTCTTTAGTAGAGTCAAGCTCTACACTACTTAGTATATGAGCAATTACATCTATTGTCCAACCATTGCCAATCATCTTATATCTCTGTGTCTTGGATACATGATTAGTATAATTATCTGGCATAGTCTGTAACCTCTCACACTCTAATGGTGTAAGCTTTCGCCATAAGTATTCATCTTGATTGACTACCACATTATCTTTTTCAACTGTGGTAAGACAGTTAGATAAATCATCTTGTCTGACCTCAACTTTAGTTGTAAAAGGTAGTTCCAATTGATTATCCTTACGTACACCATTTTCATCAAGTCTTCTGTTGATGATTCTACCCATAGATATTTTAGGCTCTCTGTGACCACCACCCATAGTCGTGAGGGTAGGTGCTTTACCTTCATCTGAATACACACGTTTGATGCTATCGTGACCTTTGATATTAGCTGTACCCACACGAAGTAAACCCTCTTTAGACATAGTAGGATTAGGTTTCTTGACAAATGTAGGTATCTGTCCTTTGTACATAGATGCAGTCAAACAGTTAGCCTTATCATCATGTATAGACTTAACCTTATCGCCTCTAGGCACACCATCCCAATTGTTAGCTAAATATTGTGGTATCTCACCAAAGGGTAAATCCTCAAGTATATCTTTGAGTTTGATACCTTTGTCTTGAGGTTGAGGAATGTGAATAGGAACATACTTCTGTAAATCCCAATCATATTGTACAAACCAATACAGACGATTGCGACTTTGTGCAGACATCAAAGATGAATTAATCTTGGTTGGCTCACACCCCATGTACTTAGAGATAATATCCTGAGATTCTTTTGACATACGTACATTCTCTAGCAACACATACTTGGGTGTTAACTCATCACGTATACGTATGAAGTCAAAGAACAACTTAGAACGTGGGTCATCAAAATTAAGTTGTTTGCCTGCAAATGAAAATCCTTGACAAGGACTACCACCCATCATTAGATCAATGTGATGATTAAATCTGTTGTATCCAATCTTTGTGATATCACCCAACTGTATTGTGTTGGGAAAGTTAGCTTGGGTTACCTTGATTGCATAAGGGTCAATCTCGGATGCATGGTACACACCAATTGGTACACCAGCTTTTTGCAGAGCCAACTGACCACCACTACAGCCATCAAAGGCACTAAACACATTTAGTTTTCTCATTAAATTATCTCCTATACATATACTTTAGGTGTTGCACCATTCTCGTGGTATATACAATCCATATGAATATTACCTACCCAATCTCGTGGAACTTCTTCTACGTTCCCATCTTGATCTTTAATCATAAAGTAGTCATTCTTATATGGATTATAAGATATGTCATACCAATAGTGAGTATGGTCTTCGTCTTGATCTCGTGATACCCAACCCTCTGCAAAGGCATGAACATTTTTCTTACCCTCTTGACGAACACGTTTCTGTCCACCTTTACGGACAACAAACTTTGCTTGCTCAAGTGTTATCCTATCTAAGTGGTCACAAACTAGACCACTCTTACAGTCTTGGATACTCCACACTTTTTTGTGAAGATTCCAATAGACTCTAACTTTTTGCATTATTTCCACTCCTCTATTCTAAAGTTACTAAACAACTTCTCGTGATTAATATATCTTTTACCCATGAACGTAACTCTACTTTTGAGTTCATCTATAGTTAAATCTTTAACGTCAGCACTATCGCCCTCATCATCACAACTTAGAATAATGGCACTACCACTCACTATAACATTATCCAACTCAAAGAAATAATTGTACTCACTTAGATTAGCCTCCTCGTCTGTCCATACGTCATTGCCGTTGACTGAATGTGGATATAGCTCCAACATATTACAGTTAAGCAACTCTTTTTTATGGTGGTAGTCTTTACAGTCCACCTCTACTATAAGCTCGTCTTTGGAATTAATAAAATATGCTTTCATTGAATAGTCTCCTTTGTTTGGTTTTTCCCAAGTTGGGAATTTTTAGCTGCAGTATAAATAGCCACACTCTGCTGTAGAAAAACAGAACTAAAGTGTATAAATATACCAGTAAATTCCTTGAACCCAATAGGCTCAAGGTTGTGTTGTTTGGCAAACCCTTTGTGAGTTTGATATGCCATGAACATATCATTCATCGTGGTCATTTTCTTCATCTCCAAAAGCGTCATTCCACTCAGTAGGCGTAATACCAGTCATCAAAAATTCTCTTTCTGATGAACTAAGATTAGGGAAAGCAACTTGCACCAAGTCACTCCCCACTTGCTCCCATTTATCTAATTGCTCTTGAGATATATCTAGCTCCATGCTATGCATCTTACCACTTAATATAGACTTCCTAGTTACTTCTAACATATGTTTTCTCCTTTGTGTTTGAGATGAGATAAAATCCACCTATTAATAATACAATTGCAATGTCATGTGATAGTATGTCAAGTAATCCCACATAGTCAAGCATATTAGGTAATGTATGAATGAATATAGCTGTACCCATCATTAAACAGAACATTGTCATAATTTTATGTGTTAGTGTCATTAGCTTACCTTTCCAAAAGTTTTGATTGCCCATTCCGTAGTACCCTTAAACTTGGTATTAGGCTTAGATTTCTTTATGTATATGTAAGGGTATTGATGTTTCTTAACATGATACTCCACCAACTTGTAGATTGGGTGTTCTTTTTCCAAATCAATGCCATCATATTTAGCATACATTTTTAATGCTCTTTGCTCCCTAGTTTCTATACCATCAACTTTAATTTCAAGTTTGAATGTAGCTTGCCCACTATCGTAGGAACAATTACCTAATTTAATTGTAACACCCTCAATTTCTACTGCACGAGTGAAATCAGCTAAATGGTCATCTAGGTAGGCTCTCAATGTGGGTAAGTTACCCTTGTTTAGTTCAGTTATTTTCATTTATTATCTCCTTTATCAGTTTAGTTGTATCCATAGTATCGTGGATGTCGTATGAGGTATTGTTATCAATGTATTGATGAGGATGAGTATATTCTCCACACCCATCATCTACATCATCCCATTGAAGTTCATCCCCCTCAATTAAATCTTTAAGATACATTTTTATCTCCTCACGAGTTGTATCCTCGTGGTCAAACTCAAGAGTTATTGTTATTTTTTTGCCCATTTTATGTAACCCCTTTCAAATCTTTGGTTTTGTATTGTAAGCTTATGTCTACGTTGCAATTTACGTGCCACTTTCCACCCTTGTCTACCATACTTATTCTGTGGTTTCTTTTTTACTGGAATCTTCTGGAATGTAGAACTGTCTCGCATTTTTCTTCTCCTTTGCTCTGTTGTAATCTTTTTTACTAGGCACAATTGCCTTACGTCTTCTATGATGTGCCATAGCTCTTGCTATAGGATTGATTGGCTTTATCATAACAACATTCTCCCTATACTAGTAACGGTTAATTTTCCCAAGTTGGGAATTTTAATGCTCAATCAAATGTGTGTCACTTCTCTTGCCAATAGTAACTTGAGACATACACCCACCCTTACAGATAGAACAATGACCTTTGATACCCTTGAATGTTTTAGGGCATGGAAACATCTTGACATTATCATAGCCATCGTCATCGCCATAGAACATAGTATTCCAACCATCTTGTTGTAGCATAGCATACTCCTCAGACGTAGTTGTAGGGTCTGTAGAGGCATTGAGTGCAATATTCTTCAATGGCATCAATTCAAGCTCTATGAGAGCCTTGAGATGTTTACTTCGCCATGCTCTAGTAGGTAGCCAATAGGTAACATTAGGTTCAGCAAGAGCCATAGCTCGTATTCTGTACACATCTACCATATCTTTGATAGCCTCGCCTCTAGTCATAAATCGCCTACGTTTAGTCTGTTTTTTCTTACGTTCAAAGAATGGTTTGAAGTTGTTGACATACCACTCCACATCTGTAGGTAACTTTTGCCATATTGTCTCACATCTGTCATCTCTATCGTGCATGTTAGGATATAGTTTGTACAGTTTGTTATTGTAGCAAGTGATATCACAAAAAGGTGTTTTGTGGATACAAGACCCCTCATGGCTTTTTGTGTTATTGATAGGTCTATCTGTAGAAAATTGACCAATGTCATCACACCATCTCCATAAATCATTTAGCTCTGCAACTGTAATTGTAGTCATCTATTTACTCCTTTTTAATATACTCATACTACATTTAAAACAATATAAAAAGTTATCTATGATATACATTTTATATGTCACTTCTTTTGTCTTACAATCTTGACAATGCACTAGTTCCTTATTGTCTAATACAATCATTATGGGTTTACTCCCCAACCAGAATCACCATACCCAATCACTTTTGTGACTATGTGAACACATAAATCTCGCCAACATTCTTGCATGTGATTGCAATCCCAACCACTTGTTATTGTTCTGCCTTCAGCATCTTCAATATAAAAATATCTGTCATCTGATGCCCACTTTGCCCATATGCTACCCACATATCCAAATGTATACTTTGGTGGTAAATGACCCTCAATTAGATCGTGATACTTTTGAAATCTATCCCATCTGATATCATTATTTTTTAGCATTTTGTTCCTCCAACTCTTTAATAAATTCCATAATTCTAGAGACTTGTCTTTGGTAATATACAACATCTCCACTCTTAAATTCATAAAGTGATTGTAACATATCATTTAAAATATTTTGTACTGTAGATGACTTCATTTTTACTCTCCTATAAAAGGGAAGGCTTGATTGCCTCCCCACCAGTTTTTCCCAACTTGGGAATTATCCAACTAACTTCTGTATAATCATACCTTTGATTGCTACATACCAATTTTGTGACACTCTAGGTCTACCATTTCTATTGTAAGCATGGAATGAAGAATATCGCCACCCACTAAAAGGTTTGTACCAATTAAATCTGATTAATGGTTCTCCTGATTTTTGACCACTTCCCATCTTGACAAACCAACCTTTTCTCATATTAGGAAAGTCTTGTTCAGTCCTATATATAGTAGGTTTGTAACCAGAATTTACATATGATAGTAATTTTAGTTTGCCTAAAGTAGCCATAATCTTGATTGAAGTTAAGCCACCACTAATTTTTGTATCTTTAGATACGTTGTCAAAGTTTATAAAAAGCATTTAACTGCTCCTTTCTGTTAAAGTTAAAGTTTCCCAACTTGGGATTTTTACTAGCCTTTGAAACTAGCAATCTTTGAGCCAAGCAAAAGCATCAGCAATAGCATTTGCATCACGTTGATACTTTTTAGCTTGTAAATAATTTCGTGTCTCTACGGCATTGATATGGTCAGCACTCACTACTCTATAAGTTTTGTCGTGTCTATCCCTATCGCCATGTCTAGAGAAATCTTTTTGATGGCATGATAAATCGCCATATGTAATGTTACAAGGAATGTCACCATCAAATTTTATACGTCTAGTCATTGTATATACTCCTATATGTATACCTACCATTGCTATTATACCATTGATACAAAGTATGATCTGTTTCATTGATAGCACGTTCAACACCAAAGCCTAACTTTCTAAAATACTTGTAGTTATCTTTGGCAAGCCACCTATAAGATTTGTCACGAAACCCAGTTTTATAAAGTAGTTTGTGAAACATTACATGATTATCATTAGTCATTTACTTACTCCTATGTTTTTTCCCAACTTGGGAAATATTGATTGTTGTATATAGTATATGCAATATCCGTGCCAACTTGACGCACCACTCCCCACTCCCCACTTTGTGATAGTAGTGAGAAAAAAAAATAAATGAGGCAAAATTAATTGCCTCAAATATAATTTTTTGGATGTTATCCATTTTTTGCAATATCTTCTTTAGATGGTAAAAAATCAATTACATTTTTATTATTTTGATTATGTATTTTTTGGCAATTGTACCAAACATTTTAGAAAATTCAGCAATTGTCATTTTTCCATCATTATCTGATTTAGTAGTATTTGATTTAATGAAAGCCTCTATTTTTTCTTCAATAGTTTTTTCAATTTTTTGAGGCTTAATTAAATTTGCAAATCCTCTAATTGTAGATGCTTTAGTTTCTGAAACTTGAAACTCATTATAAAATTGTTCGGCATTTTCACCTATGGTTTTTAAGGCTTTTAGATCATTTTTCCCAACTTGGGAAATTATAGAGGCAATACCTGATTTTTCATATTGTGCAATTTTAAAAGCCTTTTTATCTTTTCCATCATACGCCTTAATATCTAAATCAACTAAATAAAAAGTTTCAGCAACATGGCATATATTAAAAGCAAATTCTTCTATTTTTTTTGCCTTGTTACTTTCAGCTTTTTTATCATATGATACAACTTTTAAAAAGTTTGTTGCTGATGTTTCAATTAAAGTATTAACTATTAGATCATTATAATTTTGCATTTTATTTTATCCTTATGTTTTTCCCAACTTGGGATTTTTGGTTATTGTCAATAATGTGACGTATCCCATAACATATGCAATTGCCGTGCCAACTTTCACACCTGCAAATGAGAATCATTCTCAAAAATGATAGTAGCAAGAATCGTGCCAACTTTGCAGATATGCTCCTACAATTACATTTTTATTTTTTGGCATGATTTGTGCTATTGCAATTTACATGCCAAGAAAACTGTTCTTATATCAGTTGTTATAATTCAAATTGTTTAACAATATCAACTATTTATATTTCCCAAGTTGGGATTTTTCTTAATTTCCTATGTTTCATATTGAATTTACTATCAATTTTTGACGGCATGCCACAGCCACACCCCCCGTACCACGTTATATGCATGTATAACTACACAGATTAGGAATATTTAGTGTTAACCACAAAAATAAGTGATAAAAATATACACAAAAGTATCCTTATTTTATGTTTTTTATACTTAAATTAATGAAGGCGGGGTGCTTACATTTAAAATGTCTTGACAGAATAAAAAATACATGATATAATTACGTATAACTAGTACATTGAAAGTGTTAACATTTAATATTATATACAATATATATAAAAATACATTTATAATGTACATTTACCTTTCCCTAAATTAGAAATAAACTTGACAATGAGTAAAAAATCAGTAAAACTATACACAGATAATGTATTAGAAGCTTTTTATCTTGCTATACGTGATAACAAAGTAGATAAATTACATATACCACACAGTGATGTCCATTACGTAAGAGCAGCAGTAGAGGCTCATTACGGTAGATCATTTACTCTGAAGCATGTAGAAACAGCCATGAGAGCAGAAGGATGGACAGACTAATGTTTGAAGCACTAGTACTTGTATGTATGATTAATAATCATAGTTTATGTCACACATTACAAGATTTAGAAGGACCATATAAAACTGAACAAGAGTGTATAGCACGTACACATGAGATGGCAACAGATTTGCCAGAGTATATGCCGGAGTTTGAGGCTCTAAAATACAAATGTCTGAAAAAGGATAGCCCAAAAGGTAAAGTGAACATATATTATGGCAGAGACAAAGAAAAAGAAACGCAAAAGCACTGGCATGAAGGGTCATACCATCAAAGGTGGGCACAAAAGACCTACTAAAAAAGGTGCTGGTATGACAGCCAAAGGTGTGGCTAAGTACCGTAAAGAGAATCCCGGCAGTAAATTAAAAACTGCTGTAACTGAAGACAAACCTTCTAAGTCAAGAGCTAAAAGAAGAAAGTCTTATTGTGCTAGAAGTGCTGGACAGATGAAAAAGTTCCCTAAAGCTGCTGCAAATCCAAACAGTAGACTTAGACAGGCACGTAGAAGATGGAAGTGTTAGATGACTTTATCAGAAGCAAAAAGAATACTAGAAAAGGGTGCATCTTTTAGTCCTTCTGTAGTGGCAGAAGCTAAAGAAGTCGTTCAAAACTTCACAAAAAAACGTGGAAGTAATGTTATGAAAACAGAAAAAACGGGCAAAAAAGCTCAAATGGCATATGGTGGTAGTATAAATGGCAAACGTCATATGTATTCAGCAGGTGGCTCTGTACAAGCAAATAAAGGGTTACTAGCACTTAAAAACTCTGGACCTAAAGGTTTAGAGGCATATAATAAGATAACCAAAGGAGGGAACTAGAGATGGCTAAAAGCAGTTTAGAGAAAATGAAGGAAAGACTTAAAAAATCTTCCCCTAAAATATCAGGCAAAGTAAACCTAGAGAATATGAATCAGATAAGAAACTTTGTATTTGGTAAAAGTAAAAAGATGGGTGCAGAGGATGATGTTGTAGGTATAGCAGTACAAAAAGCTAAAAAGAAAATAACAGATAGTAAGAATAAAAATAAGAAAACAAACACAACTAAAAAAACATTTGGTATGTCTCCGGGAGCATTAGGTGGAAAGATTAAATCTTCTACTAATAAGACCACAAAGAAAACTACACCTACTAAAACTACTAGTAAATCAAAGATTACACAAGGTAGCACTATGACTAAGAAAAAGAATCCTAGCATAGTCACTAAAGAACAATTAAAAAAATCTGGACTAAGCTTACGTGACTACATGAATTTCATGCAAGGTAAAACACGTAAAGATGATAAGAAGAAGACTACATCTCCTAAAAAGGTAACTTTAAAATCATCTCAAATGCCTAAAAAGAAACCTACAATGGTTGATGATTTTTCAAAATCTAAGGTTAAGAAAAAGAAAACATCTTTGGCTAAAACTGGATATGGTTCAAAGTCTATGTCAACAAAGACACCTAAGACATACAGAGGCACTAACATTACTCCTACTAAGCTTCAGAGGGAGAGAATGCGTAAAAGAATGATGGGTTCTACATAAAATAATGAGTCCTCCTAAAAAGAAATCCAAACGGAACTACCGTAAGGAGTATGACAATTATCATGGCAAGAAAGAACAAATAAAACGCAGACAGAGTAGAAATACTGCAAATTCAATTGCTAAGAAAAAGGGTATAGTCAAAAAGGGTGATGGCAAAGACGTTGCACACAAAAATGGCAATCCTAATGATAATAGAAGTAATAATCTAGTTGCACAAAATAAGTCTAATAATAGGTCTTATAGACGCACTAAGAATGCTAAGAAAAGAAACCCCTACGCATAAGGAGAAATAACAATGATGAAGAAGAAAACAAAATACATGGCTAAAGGCGGCATGAAGAAAACTAAATATATGGCTAAAGGTGGTGCAGCTAAAAAGACTAAGATGTACTCACGTGGTGGAGCAGCTAAACGTAGATAATGTCCTACCTTATAAGTAACGTACCACATTTTAAATGTTGGGTACGTAGGGAGTTCACATGTAATCATTTGGACTACCACGGAGAATATCTACATGCATTAGCTTTTGCAGTCAATACTATACCTGATAGGTCATTAAGTTTTCAGGTAGTCTTCACAGGTTGTACAGAAGATGAGAATGTACATGGTGGTGCAATGTGGGCAAGAATGCCAATACAAGCACTCGTAGCTGATATACCCGTAGATGAATGGGCAGAACCAATGGAAGACCATTTGTGTCAGCCTTGGGATTGTGAGTCAAGACACCATAGCGTTATAGTGATGGACAGAGTAAGTTCTAGTCCGTGGTTATGTAAAATAGACAATGAGTTCTACAAAGCCAAGTATATGTTCACAGTTGACTATACTGACAGTGATATAGCAGATGACCCTGCACAGCATAAACAGTCACACGTAATGTATTTGATTGACGCAGGTAAATGGACAGGTAATATTGTTGCATTACCAAATAACAGAGTAAGAGCCACAAGTCCTGCTTTATGGGTTACAGGTGAAGGTGCTCCTGATTTTACACCATCACAGTGGACACATTCAGCAGAGTCACATGAGTCTTACTTAGACCCATTTACTACGTTTAATAATTTATATGAGGATAGAAGTGGCAGTAGCAAAAAAACCAAAAAAAGCAAAAAAAGCAAAAAAAGCAAAGAGTAAAGTAAATGAGTCTGGGAATTATACTAAACCAACCTTGCGTAAACGCTTATTTGAAAGGATTAAAGCAGGCTCAAAGGGTGGCAAACCCGGTCAATGGTCAGCAAGAAAAGCCCAAATGCTTGCCAAAGCATATAAAGCAGCAGGTGGAGGATACCGTGGATAAATGTGAGACTTGTGAATGTTATGAGTGTGACTGCGAAGAATGTAATTGTGAATGTCACACAGAAAAAAAGAATGAGGAGGTACAAGGAGTACCTGTATAGTTAAATGATTGAGTTTGTGTTAGTGTTTATGATGGGATTAAGAGTAGTAGACCAAACACAAACCTTCCAAGACATAGATAGATGCTTGTATTTTGCAGAGAGGTTACACAAGCAACCTTCAATACCACAAAAGGAAGGACCTAATTTACAGATAACAGCATACTGCAAACCTATAAGGAAAAAATAAAATGTTAGCAGAACTAGCCGCAGCGAATGCTGCTTTCAGTGTTATAAAACAATTCGTGTCCAACGGTAAAGAACTAAGTGGTTGTGCTAAACATATAAGTGATTTTGTATTTTCAAAAGAAGCAATAGAAAAAAACCTAAAGAAAAAGAAAGCTAAAGGTGTAGGTGGTTCAGACTTAGAAGAGTTCATGGCTCTTGAGCAGATAAAAGAAAAAGAAGAAGAACTCAAGAAGATGATGATATATCTAGGTAGACCCGGATTATGGCAAGATTGGCAATCCTTCCAAGCAGAAGCTCGTAAGTCTAGACGCTATCAAGAAAAGATGGCAGAGAAGCGTCAACAAGAGTTAATGGAATATGTAGGCTACGGAATAGCATTTATAGTTGTCATATTCTTTGCAGGATTGTTAGCGTGGGCTGCAGGTAAATGGGTAGGAAGATTTTGAGTCCATGTGTAGGCATCTGTAAGTTACAAGGAAATATCTGTATAGGATGCTTTAGGACTATAGAACAAATAAAGGAAGCATATGAGAGCACCACAAAGGTCATTGGCACAATGGACAAAACAAAAATGGAGAACCAAAAGTGGTAAACCTAGTACACAAGGGTCAAAAGCTACCGGTGAGCGTTATCTCCCTGAAAAAGCAATTGAGGCTCTTTCTCCCCAAGAATACGCCGCCTCTACGGCTGCTAAACGCAAGGCAACTAGAGCAGGTAGACAAGTATCTAAACAGCCCAAAAAGATTGCTACAAAAACGGCGAGATTTAGATGAGAAAATACGAGCTATATCTAAAATTAGCAAAGCCCTTCCAAAAGGTAGGAAACTATCTAATGCTAAAACACGTAAAGGCTCTGAGACAGTGGCAAGCAAAACAAAAAATTAGACAGGAAAGACTTTAGTGGAAAAAGATAAAAAGATAGTTAACCTAGACATAGGCTCTAATAGTTTTGAATTAGCTTTAAGAATACTAGGTAATGAATTTGTAGCAATAAAGATTGGCTCAACAAATTTTTCAGGTAAACTTATAGCAGGTGGAATACTATTATTATTTTTTACTTTAGTTCTATTAGAAGGCTTTGGTTTAAATGAGATTTTGATACAATGACAGTTGAGACATTTCTAAAATGGAAGATACTACCAAGACTAATGATGCTTGCTAGTACAGTAATGTCATGGAGATGTGCAGAATGGTTTATGGAATTAGATTCCCCCACTGCAGCTCAATCAGCTTTCGTGTCAGTAGTTATGGGTGTAATGACAGGTGTGTTTGGTATATGGATGGGTCACGAGCATAAGGAGCATAAGTAATGTTAGGAGCATTAATAGGTCCTATAGCTAATCTTGCAGGTTCATGGATGGAAAGCAAGGTTGAGAAGGTTAAAGCTGAAGGACAGGCAAAGGTAGCACAAGCTAAAGCTAAAGCAGTTGTAGCTGAGAAGGTAGCAACAGGCGAAGTTGAATGGGAAAAGTCTATGGCAGATGCCACAGATAATTCATGGAAAGATGAATTTGCCTTGACAGTTTTACTTTTACCTGCTATACTTGTTTTCATTCCAAGCATGACAGAATATGTAAGAACAGGCTTTGAAGTATTGAATACACTACCTGAGTGGTATCAATATCTTTTGTTTATAGCTATTAGTGCATCATTTGGTATCAAAGGTGCAGGTCAAGCTATGAAGATTATGGGGAAGAAATGAACTTAATAAAACTACAGAATGAAATAGCAGATGATGAAGGTGTTAAGTATGAAATATATAGATGCTCAGAAGGATATCCTACAGGGGGTATTGGACACCTAATAACTGAATGGGATGAAGAATATTATGAACAGCCTATAGGCACAAAAATTCCAAATGAACAAGTTGATGATTGGTTTGCAAAAGACATACAAGTTACATTAAAAGACTGTGAAATTATATTTGAAGAATTTGATTCTTTACCCCAAGAAGCACAATTAGTAATTGCAAATATGTGTTTCCAATTAGGAAGACCAAGACTATCTAAGTTTAAAAATTTTATTGCTGCAGTAAAAGACCAAGATTGGGATCGTGCAGCAGATGAGATGAAAGACAGTAGATGGTATAAGCAAACAACTGCGAGAGCAGAGAGACTTATATCTCGCATACAAGTATTAGGAGTACCAGTGTAATGTCAGCATCAGATAACAAAATGATTGAGGCTATAGCAAAGATGTATCCTAAATTAAACAAAACTCAAATTACTAATTTTGTAAAGAAAAAGAAAAAACCTATAGCTGTAGCAAGTGTTACAAAAGTTAAGGTTGGTGTTATACCAGCCAAGAAAAAGAAAAAAACAAAGAAGAAAACATAATGGCAAAAGAACTAACAGAAAAGCAACGTAAATTTTTAGATGTGCTCTTTGATGAGGCAAATGGGGATGTTACACAGGCGAAACTACTCGCAGGCTATGCACCTACCAGTTCTACGTCTGATATCGTCAGAGGCATCAAAGAAGAGGTTCTAGAGGCTACTCAAATGTTTATGGCACGTAATGCACCTAGAGCAGCAGTTGCAATGGTTAGTGGTATCAATGACCCTACAGAATTAGGTATAAGAGAGAAGATGACAGCAGCAAAAGAATTACTTGATAGGACAGGTCTAGTGAAAACAGAGAAGATGCAAGTAGAGTCTACTGGTGGTGTTATGCTTATGCCAGTGAAAAATGTACAAGCAGAAGATGACTAAGATACTAGATAGGTTAGTTGCACAACTAAAAGCAAAAGGTAAAACAGAAAAAGCAGCTTATGCAATAGCTATATCACAATTACAAAAAAGTAAGAATTTAAAAAAGAATAGCACAAAGCCAACAGTTAAAGGTATAAAACAAGGAAATAAGACTCCTAGTGAAAGAGCTAAACTAAGACAAGCAAAGTATACTAATAGAAAAGCTTCAGATTTTAAGTATAATAAAAAAACTAATAGAGCAACACTCAAGACATGAATAATAGAAGTATAGGAACTTGGGAATTACCCCAACCAACAGATTTAAAAAAAGATGATGAATGGATTGAAATACCACGTATAGCTAGAACAATACCTTTTGGTTATGTGCAAGATGAAAAAGACCCTGAGACACTTAATCCTATAAAAGAAGAACTAGACAAATTAGAAATGGCTAGAAATTATGTTAAACAATATTCCTATAGGCAAGTAGCTAATTGGCTATCCACACAAACAGGAAGATACATTTCTCATGTAGGACTAAGGAAAAGGTTACAGAATGAAAAAAGACGTAAGAACCAAGCTAGAAGCCTTCGCAAGTGGGCAGAGTATGCAGAAAAGGCGATCTCCAAGGCGAAAGAAATTGAACAAGAAAGAACAGGTGCAAAAGCCTATTCTTGAGTCTAAAGTTCAAGAGGTTGAAAATATAACAGAAATACCCATTGAGCAAAAGCATAATGTTATATTTAAACCAAATGAAGGACCACAGACAGAATTTCTAGCGGCAGGAGAAAGAGAAGTACTATACGGTGGTAGTGCTGGTGGTGGTAAAAGTTATGCCATGTTAGCAGACCCATTAAGATATATGAGTCACCCATCATTTAGTGGACTACTATTAAGACATACAACAGAAGAATTGAGAGAATTAATATTTAAATCTCAAGAGATATATCCAAAAATATATCCGGGAATTAAATGGTCAGAAAGAAAGATGCAGTGGGTTGCACCATCAGGTGCTAGGTTGTGGATGTCTTATTTAGATAGAGATGACGATGTATTGAGATATCAAGGTTTAGCATTTAGTTGGATAGGTTTTGATGAATTAACACAGTGGGCAACACCATATGCATGGAATTATATGCGTTCTAGATTGAGGTCGGTAGCAAAAGACTTACCAATATTTATGAGAGCAACAACAAACCCGGGAGGCAGGGGTCATCATTGGGTTAAAAAAATGTTTATTGACCCTGCTCCATATGGAAAAGCATTTGATGCCACAGATATTGAAACAACGGAAGTACTTAAATACCCAGCAGGACATGCAAAGGCTGGTAAACCTTTATTTAAAAGGAGATTTATCCCCGCAAGACTATCTGACAATCCTTACCTTGCAGAACAAGGGGATTATGAAGCCATGCTATTATCGCTACCTGAACAACAAAGAAGGCAGTTACTTGATGGCGATTGGGATATTAAGGAAGGTGCTGCCTTTACTGAATTTGATAGGAATATCCACGTTGTTGAGCCTTTTAGCATACCTACTAATTGGGTTAAGTTTAGAGCATGTGATTATGGTTATGGTAGTAAGTCTGGTGTTCTTTGGTTTGCTGTATCTCCATCTGAGCAACTCATTGTATACCGAGAGTTGTACGTTAGCAAAGTCCTTGCCACAGATTTGGCAGATATGATAATGGAACTAGAAGAACACGATGGTGGTATGAGATATGGTGTTTTAGATAGTTCTTTGTGGCACAAAAGGGGTGACACAGGACCTTCTTTAGCAGAACAAATGATACAAAAGGGATGTAGGTGGAGACCTTCAGATAGAAGTAAAGGTAGTCGTGTAGCGGGAAAGAATGAAATACACAGAAGGTTGCAAGTAGATGAGTTTACGGAAGAACCAAGATTAGTTTTCTTTAATACTTGTACTAATGTGACAGCACAATTGCCATCTATACCATTGGATAAAAAGAATCCTGAAGATATAGATACATTATCAGAAGATCACTTGTACGATGCATTGAGGTATGGTATAATGTCAAGACCAAGATTTAGTTTATTTGATTATGACCCAAGAGGTGTGCCAACACACTCTATGCCAATGGCAGATGCGACATTTGGATATTAAGGATAAAACATGGATGAAAATGACGAAATAATAGTAGAAAGTGAGGCAGTTTCTCTAGAAGATTCTGAAGATACAGCTACTACAGACGTACATACTACAAATATAATTCCATTTATAATGGAAAGATACCATCGTGCAGATGATTATAGAGAACAAGATGAACAAAGGTGGTTAAGAGCCTACCGTAATTACAGAGGTTTGTATGGTTCTGATGTTCAGTTTACAGAAGCAGAAAAGTCTCGTGTTTTTATTAAAGTGACTAAAACTAAAACATTAGCTGCCTATGGGCAAATTGTTGATGTTTTATTTGCTAATAATAGATTTCCGTTGAGCGTAGACCCTACGGAACTACCAGAAGGAGTAGTAAAAGATGTTAGTTTTGATCCTAAAGAACCTGAAGAACTTCGTGGAAGCACTAGTTTATCAACCTCACCTTATGGCTATAAAGGAGATGGCAAAGACTTACCTAAAGGTGCTACTGCAAAAACTTTGGAAGGTATGCTTGGTCCTTTGGAAGACAAGCTTAAAGATGTTGAAAATCTTAAAGCAGAAGTTGGTAAAACTCCCACAGCAATTACGTTCAGCCCTGCGTTGGTTGCAGCAAAAAATATGGAAAAGAAAATCCACGACCAATTAGAAGAGTCAGGTGCAAGTAAACATTTAAGAAGTACAGCCTTTGAAATGGCATTATTTGGTACAGGTGTTATGAAAGGACCTTTTGCTGTTGATAAAGAATATCCTAATTGGGATGACGAAGGTGAATATGATCCTACACTAAAAACTGTACCTCAAGTATCTCATGTATCTGTATGGAACTTTTATCCAGACCCTGATGCTAATAATATGGATGAGGCACAGTTTGTTATTGAGAGACATAAGATGTCACGTTCTCAACTGCGAGCTTTAAAGAAAAGACCACATTTTAGAAGTGAGGTTATAGAAGCTGCTATAGCAGAAGGTGAGAATTATACAAAGGAGTCATGGGAAGATGATCTATCCGACTATGCACCTGAACACGGTATAGATAGGTTTGAAGTTCTTGAATATTGGGGTATGTGTGATACTGAAATGCTTATAGAACAAGAAATAGATATACCAAAAGATTTACAAAACTTAGACGAGTTACAAGTTAATGTATGGATATGCAATGGCAAATTACTAAGAATGGTTCTTAATCCTTTCAAGCCATCCACAATTCCATACATGGCTGCACCATATGAATTGAATCCCTATTCATTCTTTGGTGTGGGTATTGCTGAGAACATGGATGACACGCAAACTCTTATGAATGGTTTTATGAGAATGTCTGTAGACAACGCTGTGTTGTCAGGCAATCTGCTTATTGAAGTAGACGAAACTAATTTAGTGCCGGGTCAAGACTTATCTGTATATCCGGGCAAAGTGTTTAGGAGACAAGGTGGTGCTCCGGGACAAGCTATTTTTGGAACAAAGTTTCCAAACGTATCACAAGAGAATTTACAGCTATTTGACAAAGCTAGACAGCTTGCAGATGAGAGCACAGGCTTACCCTCATTTGCTCATGGACAAACTGGTGTATCGGGTGTAGGTAGAACTGCATCGGGTATATCAATGCTAATGAATGCAGCAAGTGGTAGTGTCAAAACTGTTATTAAAAACGTAGATGACTATCTACTTAAACCATTAGGCGAGGGTTTATTTAGATTTAATATGCAATTTAACTATGATAAAAACATCAAAGGTGATCTAGAAGTTAAAGCTAGAGGTACAGAAAGTCTAATGGCTAATGAAGTACGTAGTCAAAGACTTATGCAATTCTTACAAGTTGCATCTAATCCAGCTCTTGCACCTTTTGCTAAATTTCAATATGTTATCAGAGAGATTGCAAAAGCAATGGATTTAGACCCTGACAAGGTTACAAATAATATGGATGAGGCTGCGTTACAAGCAGAACTTATGAAACAATTCCAAGCACCCCTAGACAATCAGCAACAACAGCAACAACCACCTGCGGGAACAGACCCAATGGACCCAACAGGAGCAGGTGGAGCAACTATTGGTACTGGAGTAGCACCAACTCCGGGTGAACAAGGATTTACAGGAAGACCTCAAGATGGACAACAACAACAAGCAACAAATAATCAGCAGTCTGAAGCCGTTGGTCAACAACCTCAAGCTACTGAACAGCTTCAATGATTATACGGATTATTTAATAGAACAACAACATAAACTATTAGAGCAAACAGACGATATTATTATAATGCATAGGGCACAAGGTGCTGTAGCATTGTTACGTAGACTAAAAAGACTTAGGGATGAAGTAAATTCAAACAATGGCTGATTTAAATGAACAGATGACTAGCTTATTAGAGAAAGAAGAGTTGCCTTATGCAGACGATGCAACAGCCGCTACTTCACGAATTAGAGGGATGCCTAAGAGTAAAAGGTTTATACCAGAAGAATCTTTAAATTTATTAGAGTCTTATAAACCTGAAATAAAAGAAAAAAGAATAGAAGAGAAGTTTGCAAAAAATATAGATACAGCTAAATCTATGGGTACAGGTTTGGCTACAGGTATTTTTGGTTTACCTTCTGATATACTAGAGGGGGTTAACTTTGTAAATGATTACCTAGCCGAAAAGGGTAGTTCTAAAGCATTGTTATTTAAAGATGCTATAAATGAAGCAAGAGAGAAATATGGCAGAGATGCGTTTGATAAAAAGTTTACCGAAATCACAGGTATAAAATCTGATGCTTCTAATATAGACCAAATAGTAGGTGAGATATTATCTCCTGCAGGTGCTTTTGTGACAACAGCAAAAGGTGGAGTAAAGGTAACTCAAGGTGCTCTAAAGTTATATGACTTTTTACAAGATGCATTTAAAACACAAACAAATTTATTAAAGGGTGATATACCTCCGGGTGGAGCTGCTCAACTAGTTACAGGAAACGTAGACAACACAGCTACTCAAATGGGTAACATAAATCAAATAAAGAATAAAGAGATAGCTGCCGCAGCAATAGATGCAGCAAAAACAACAAAAACAATAGATAGTGGTGATCCTAATAGACCTATTATAAATTTAAGTGAAATAGGGTTAAAAACGGAAGCTGGTCAAGACGCAGTTAAACGGTATAAGGAGCTTGAAAAAAATGCTTTTGCAGCAAGAAAGCAAATTTATACTAGACTTAACTATTACAATTTGCCTAACTCTGTTAAAGATGACTTGTATAGACAAACTGGTGTTTATAGGGGTAAAGAGGGTGCTTTTAAATTTAAAGTGTCTACAGCAGAGGCACAATTGAATATAGGTGGTTTGAGTGAAGCAGGGATTGTAGAAGGTGGTACTAATGTTGTAAAAAGATTTAATGCTAGTAATATACCCCCAGAGGGCATTCCTTTAGAGGATGTTTTAAATTTTCAACCTTTATATAAACAATATGGCAAAAAAGAAAATAATTTTGCTCAAGGTATTGTAGGGTTTGAAGACAAATTTCCTAGACAGCAATATGTTTTATTAAAAGACATAAAAGTTAAAAGTATGGATGATTTCATAAAACTTAGAATAGCAGAAGGTATGCCTGTGAAACAAGCAGAAAGATATAAAGCTACTACAAGTGCCGTTTATAGCACAAGAGGTGATGAAGAAGTAATATACGTGTCTAGTAAAGACAATTTATCTAAAGTAAGAACTGATTTATTACATGAAATACAACATGCTATTCAAAGAAGAGAAGGTTATATAGGTGGTTCTAGTCCTCAAACAATTTTAAATGATATGACTAATGGTACTTGGGGTTTAGATATCCAAAAACTAGCAGATGATAAATCTCAAATATTAGAAGATTTTATAAAAGACACACCAAAGTTACCCATGAATGATAACATGATAAATATATTTAAGTCAGCTACTGATAAATTAATTAAAAGAGAGTTTAAATATATGTATAAAAATATGCCCGATTCTAAAAGTGCAAAAGATTCTTTACCTAATACTGCTGGTACTTATAAAGTCAATGTAGCTGATGAAGTAAACAATGTAGATTATGATGGTAAAGCTATTACTTTTACACCAGTTGAAACTGCCCTAATCAACAAAATAGGAGATTTATCTAGTTTTAGAGAATATATGAAATTTCGTGCTTTACTTGAACGTCAAACTATACGTTTGAATAAGTTAGAAGAAAAAGCTATTGAAAAATATACGTACTCAACTGGAGAAATGCAATCTAGAAGAGTAGAAAAAATGGATGTTTTATATCAAGATGCTATAAAGGACTTACGTAACCAAGGTATATTAAAACCAAATGAAGTTCCTTCCAAAGAGCTTCAAGATAGAATATTCAGAGGTATAGGTGTTAAAGACACTGGAGAATATAGAGATTTATTTCCTAGTAAGTTTGAAGGTCAGGGTGTTTTACAAGATCAAAAAATAAAACCACAAGGTACTAATGTTGATACGTATGCTAAAATAGGGGAGCAATAATATGCTAAGACAACAAATGGAAATGTTTGAAGAAGGTGGACTTAAAGATGAGGGTAACACAGTAGACCCTGTATCAGGTAATGATGTTCCTCCGGGTTCAACCCAAGAAGAAGTAAGAGATGATATACCTGCACAATTAAGTGAAGGCGAGTTTGTATTTCCTGCGGATGTGGTAAGATATATAGGTCTTGAAAAACTTATGCAATTAAGGCAAGATGCTAAACAAGGATTAAAACAAATGGAAGAGATGGGTCAGATGGGTAACAGCGAAGAAGCTACAATGCCTGATGATTTACCTTTTGATGAAACAGACCTTGACATAGAAGACGAAGAGGAGTATAATAATGACGATATGGAAATGGCTCAAGGTGGAGTAGTTTATGCTGCTAATGGTTTTGCTGGAACAACTACTAGTACTAATCAATTAGGAAGTAGAGCATCTAGCTTTGGTAATACAGCGACTAGAGTGCAACCTAAAACATATACACCACCACCAATACCACCGTCAGCACCCGCAGGTGGATTTCAATATGGTGCAACAAAGGGTCAACCAAAAGGTAAATTATCTTTTGAAAATTTATTTAAAGACACAGGTGGAGCAGACGAATACAGAACTTACGTGAATGATGCAGGTGCAGAAATACAAGTTCCATTTAAAAATGGTAAAGTATTAACTGGCTTTACTATACCTGAAGGATTTAAGTTGAAGACAGATAAAGTAGACACAGCTAAAACTCAAAGCACAGGAGTTAAAAGCACAAGACCCACACAAGAAGATTCTGGAGACCCACCACCTTCTTTAACAGAACAAGGCTTTAGAGAAGGTTCTAATGTAACATTTATGGGTGGTAGAAACGTAGATGGTAAAAGAGTTGGCTCTAGAGATATAGGAGTTATAATAGATATTCCCGGAGGTATATCTAAAATAGGTGGAATAGCAGGTGCTCTGATGGCAGGTATAACAGGTAATTATCCTAAAGGAACTAAAATGGGTATTACCATCAAAGGCGATCCTAATAAAATTAAATATGTTACCCCTGAAAGATATAAAGAATTAATGAAAGACCCTGACAAAGGTAATGATTTCTTAAATCAATTTGCTAAAGAAAGGTCTATAGAAGATGATGTTAAGTCTATATCACAAGAGAGAAGAATAGATGACAAGCTAACTGAAGATAAAGACTTTATGAAGAGTATAGCTGATGTTGAAAAAGGTATATCACGAGATGGCTTTGATTCATTTAAAGCTACAGCACCAAAAGTAGACACAAGTGATGATGATGGAGGTAGTTATGACTCAGGAACAGATTCATCTTTATCCGACTCTTCCTCATCTTATGATACTTCTAGTTTTGATAATAACGACAGTGGAGATAGCGATAGTGGATATGGAGACACTAGCTCAGATGTGGGAGGTTGGACTGCTACAGGTGGTTTAATGAACAAAAAGAAAATAATAAGGCATAAAGGAGCACCAAAAGCAAATAAAAGAATGAAGCGAGGTGGATTAGCTTCTAAAAAGTAATCCACAATTAGAACTAGCTTACTTAACCCCCATAAAGGCTACGTTAACCCTAGGAGAAGAAAATGGCTGAACCAGCTAAAGATATAATGGTGAAAGAGAGCACACCTAAAAAAGCAATGTTTGTTAATAGACCTTATTCTCAAGAAGAGAGGATAAAGAGAGATGAAGAAGAACTTGCGAGGCTCGTTGAAGAGCAAAAAGGTGAGAGCAAAAATAGCGAGGAGGAAGTTGAGAGTGAAAAAGAACCGACTTCTGCTGAAGAGAAAACTTTTAAGAAAAGATATGGAGATTTACGTAGACATACCCAAGAAAAGGAACAGCAATTTCAAAAGCAGCTAAATGAGTTGAAGGCTCAATTAGAGAAAGCTACAAAAAAAGAAATGAAATTGCCAAAATCTGATGAGGATATAGAAGCGTGGGCAAAAGATTATCCTGATGTTGCAAAGATTGTAGAAACAATAGCTATGAAAAAAGCTATGGAGCAATCTAAAGCTTTAGAAGAACGTGTTAAGCAAATAGACGAAATGCAGTTAAGTGCTGTGAAAGATAAAGCTGAAGCACAACTACTAAGCCTACATCCTGATTTTAATGAGATAAGAGAAAGTGATGATTTTCACAATTGGGCAGAAGAACAGCCTAAATGGGTACAAGATGCACTATATGAGAATGACAATGACGCAAGATCAGCAGCAAGAGCTATTGACCTCTACAAAGCAGATAGAGGAATTAGCAAGTCTAATAAGACAAAGAGTGATACGAGTGCAGCTAAAGCAGTTAATACGCATGGTGCGAAGACTAAAATAGATGCAGACAGCAATAATAGTAAGATTCGTGAGTCAACTGTACAAAAAATGAGTGCTCAAGAATATGAGTCTAAATCAGAAAGTATAATGGAAGCTATCCGTAGTGGTAACTTTATTTATGATATCTCTGGTAATGCTAGATAAAAGCTTGACAAAGTTTTAAATCTAAGTTATAACTATAGATAACTAAAGGTGTAGTATAACCCCTTATAGGATACTTATACTACATTTACACACACTTTAAGAGATTACCCAATTATGTGAGCCTACAAGAGACTAGCTATCTCACGTACAACCTCAACGCATGAATGGTCCTTATAAAGTAAAATGACTAAAAATTATGTAGTATACATATAGATTTATGTGTACATTTGATAAATGTTTAAGGAGATAAAAATGGCATTTACAGCAGCAGCTGGTTATGGTAATCTTCCTAACGGTAATTTTAGTCCTATTATTTACAGCAAACAGGTTCAACTTGCATTTCGCA
>Ga0255752_10001994_pt1 | contig 23207 bp, 25 predicted proteins | sample 011ome_25_FD_179952 | JGI IMG/M metagenome (GOLD analysis project Ga0255752, IMG submission 179952) | Coastal salt marsh microbial communities from the Groves Creek Marsh, Skidaway Island, Georgia - 011512CT metaG (version 2) | ecosystem: Environmental > Aquatic > Marine > Intertidal zone >... | reverse complement strand
AATCCTTTGTATCTAAAACTAAATAAATTTAAATTTAAAATAATGGTCAATCAGAAAAGCTAAGAAAATTAGCCCCAAATACCATATTGAATATCGAAATATTTTCATGCTTAGTTTATCAGAATATTCTCGATATAGCATCACCGTATAAAACAAGAAATAAGCGTTCAATAGGGTTGCAAAGATAATATAAATTAATCCTGCCATCCCTACACTGAATGGCATCATGGTCACAATAACTAAAATAATTGTATATAAAACAATTTGCAGTCTAGTGTACTTCTCACCATGAGTTACTGGGAGCATCGGCATACCAACTTTCTCATATTCCTTTCGGCGATATAACGCTAGCGCCCAAAAATGTGGGGGTGTCCAACAAAATATGATCAAAAAAAGAATTAAAGATTCAGGAGTCACTTGATTGGTAACTGCAGCCCATCCAAGAACTGGTGGCATCGCACCAGAAGCTCCACCAATCACAATATTCATTGGCGTTGCTGGTTTAAGAAAAACTGTATAAATTACCGCATAGGCAAAGAATGTTAGTAACGTCAGCCATGCGGTTAATGGATTGACAAAGACATAAAGGAGATATAAACCTAACCCACCAAGCACACTTGAAAAAATTATAGTTTCCTTTTGTGAAACTTGACCTAGTGGTAGTGGTCTGCCTTTTGTTCTAGCCATCATTGCATCAATCTTTTCTTCAATTAAGCAATTAAACGCAGCAGCAGCGCCAGATACAAATGCAATACCGATGGATGCAAAAAATAAAACATCCAAAGGAACAATTCCAGGTGTGGCTAAAAACATGCCAATGATAGCTGTAAAAACAATAAGGGCACACACTCGTGGCTTGGTCAATGCATAAAAGCTCTTTAGTGCATCAATGCTCAGCAATGCCCTCATGCTTGTTGTACCTAGTTTTGCCATGGTTTTGTAATTCTTGAATTAATACCGACTAAGATCACTACTAACAAAGCTGCGCCCAGGTTATGAAGAGTTGCAAGAACGATTGGCAAATGAAGAAGAAGATTGGCAATGCCTATAATAAATTGCAAACTGATTACAAGGATTAATACATTTCTCCACATGTTGAAGCCTTGATTCACTTTCAGGATATAAGCAACAAATAATAAATATACTAAGAGTACAATGGCCCCTATCCGATGAACCCATTGGATCGCATGCAGCGCTTCTAGTGATAGTGGCTCACCTATTGACGTGACCCCAAGCTCTCGAAAAATAGTAAAAGCATTATAAAAATCCATTTCTGGGATCAAGGAGCCATGACATGTTGGGTAATCTGTACATGCTAGCGCAGCATAATTAGTACTTGTCCATCCACCCAGAGCAATTTGAATGAATAATAAAACTAATGAAAATCTTATTATCTTTCTTTCAAATTTATTTGAAACAAAATTTTCTCTATGCGTTCCGTAGTTTCGATGCATCAGAAAAGTTAAGATACCCAAGACTGTCATACCTCCAAGTAAATGTGATGTAACAACAGCAGGTTTTAGGAGTAAGGTCACCGTCCACATGCCAAGGGCAGCCTGAAAAATTACTAATCCAAGTAAAAAAAATGGCCATTTAAGTGAGTAATTAATTTGTTCTCTTAGTCTTATTGACATGAAAGCAATTACTAAAATCATGATTCCGAGTATTCCAGCTATATAGCGATGAATCATCTCTATCCATGCTTTTTCAATTTCAACAGGACTGTCAGGATAAACAGCCTGTGCTTTCTCAATCTGGTCAATACTCTCTGGCACACTCAAGGTGCCATAACAGCCAGGCCAATCTGGGCAGCCAAGGCCCGAGTCGGTAAGTCTTGTATATGCCCCAAAGGACACCACAATTAGTGCGAGCAATGTTGCAAAAAAAGTCAGTCTTTTATAAAAATTCATTTCTTTGTGATTGTAATGATTGTTGATAAAATTCGAACGTTTGATTATAACAAAGTCTCAGTATTGATATGCAAGAAAATAAGAAAAATTTTATTTACCTATTGTCTCTTATAGTCCTCATCGTGCTTCTTTTTTTTCTCATTCGACCAGAGAAAATAAATTCAATGGAGTTTAATATTCTTGATGGTGAAAAATTAAAAAGTGATGATATTAATAAAATTTTAATCCTTAATTTTTGGGCAACTGATTGTCCAACCTGCATCAAAGAAATGCCTGATTTAGCCAAAATTCATCATGAATTTAAAGATGATATCGAGCTCATTGCAGTTGCCATGCCTTACGATCTTCCAAGCCGCGTCATCAACTTTAAAAATAAAAACGCTTTGCCATTTAAGGTCGCTATCGATCCTGATAATAGGATTTTATCGGAATTTGAACAAGTTAAATTAACACCGACAACTATTATTGCTGACAAGAATAAAACTATTTATCAGACCATCATAGGTGAAATTAACTATGAGAATTTGAAAGAGACTATTCTAAAATTAAGATGAGTTTTTTATAAGCCTCTCAACATCCTTAATGATTCCCTTTGGGTTCGAACTTCTATCATAGCGCATCATAATAAAACCATACGGATCAATCAAATAGATTTCACTGGCATCAAAATTTTCAATTTCTCTAAATTTATTCATTAATCGACCGTACTCCTCTGGATCTTTAACCACCTTTTGGCCCTTATAATCTTCTTCATAACTGAGTACTTCATCACTATCTGTTAATACCAATCGTCCAACTTTATCTAAATTTTTTCCAAGGGCTAACCTTGTTTGTCTTAATGTATACAATAGCTTTTCACAATCTGTATCACATCCACTTGAAACAAATCCAGTTAAAGTCCACTTTCCAAGTAATTTTTGTTTCGTCTCATCACCAATAGCTATAGCCTCAATTACCCCAACTTCGATGACAGGATGAATCAATGAGCCGTTTTGCACGCCGATATCATTTTTTTTAAAATCTGTATAAAACACGAGATACCATGAGACGATGAAAGGTGCAGTAAACAATGCAACGATGACAACTAGCGCAATTCTTGCTTTAACTACTTTTGAAATCATTTATTTTTTTTCCTTAATGTAATAAATATAATCAGCAGTGTGAGTGCGAACGCGAACCACTGAAACGCATATCCATAATTTTTTTCTGAATTTGATACTGGCAATATTAGATGTCTTTTAAGGTTTTCATCAATTGGTGGCTCCAACGTTAAAACGAATGGATATATCTCATACTGAATATTCAATGCTTCTTTTATTTCACCAACATCTATTCTTTGTATGCGAATCGAAGAATCATTAATATTTTCTATGTTCTCAGTATTTAAAATAATGCCATGAGATGGAACCTTGGTAAGAATTCCACTGATCATAGTGTCTTTAATTTTCTTTACAGCCGGTAATTCATTTCGATCTTCTATGAGATCATGCCAACCCCGGTTAACTAAAATTACTTTATTTTCTCGAGTTAAAAAAGGTGAATAAATCACATATCCTGCTTCACGCTTATAGGTTTGATTATCTAAATAAAGATTTGGTGATGTAAATTCACCCTCGACTGAAAACCTACCCCATAAATTTTCTTCATTAATATCAGTTTCATCAAATACCTCCAGGGAGGATTGACGTTCTAAATAATTTTGATTAATTTCATTTTTTTGATCTGCTCGATCTAGCTGCCAAAATCCCAGTCGGAGAAGAATTAAAAATGTGAAGACAAACAATACGTCCAACAATAAACTTTTATTTTTTACTTTCAATGTTCTGGATGTTCCTATAATATGAGCTGATGGATGTTCAAGCTATTTATAAATCAATCGTAATTATTCTTTTAATTGTCGTTATTTTATCACTAACAAGCGGCCTACATTTCTTAATGAAGGATGTCGATCAGAGTAAAAAGATGGTGACCTCTTTAACTATTCGAGTCACGTTATCTATTATTTTATTCCTGATGATCATCATCGGTTTTAAGCTTGGGCTAATTCAACCAAATCACATGTAACAAAAAAAAACGTTACCTAATGGTAACGTTTTTTTTAATCCAATAAATAGTTATATCCAATAAACGAATATAAATAGACCAAGCCAGACCACGTCCACAAAGTGCCAGTACCAGGCAACAGCTTCGAAGGCAAAATGATCTTTTTTGCTGAAGTGTCCTTTAATGGTTCTTAATAAAATAACTAAAAGCATAATGGCACCCATGGTCACATGGAAACCGTGGAAACCAGTTAGCATGAAAAATGTTGATCCATAGATCCCTGAACTTAGCTTAAGGTTCAGATCACCGTATGCGTGCGCATATTCTTCAGCTTGGAAATAAACAAAAATAAAACCAAGAAGAACTGTTGCCGCTAACCAAAGATTTAAGCTCGATCTTTTATTGTTTTTAAGTGCCCAGTGAGCAAAAGTCACTGTAACACCACTGGTTAAAAGAATTAAAGTGTTAATGGCTGGTACACCAAAAGCAGGAATCACATCCTTAGGCTGATCGTAGTTTGTAGGATCAGGAGTTACGCTCAGTGGCCATGCAGCCTCAAAAGCTGACCATAAAAATTCATGGGTTGCGGTGCCTGAACCTAAACCACCCAACCAGGGGATGGAAAACATTCTTGCATAATAAAGAGCCCCAAAGAAAGCAGCGAAGAACATCACTTCCGAGAAAATAAACCAACCCATACCCATTCTAAAACTGACATCAACCTGCTCGCTGTATTTTCCAGCACGGCTTTCACCGATCACGTCATTGAACCAACCGACAAACATGTATGCAACTAAAGCGATGCCGATGTAGAGAACCACGTTTGCATTGGCATTTCCATTCATTAATAATGCACCACCAATAAAAAGCACAAATAGTGCAAAACTTCCAAAAATTGGCCATTTGCTGCCTTCGGGAATGTAATAAATATCTTTAGCTGCCATAATAAATCCTATTCAAGTTTATGAATTATCGCCTTTTGCTCTAAAGAAAGTGTAGGAAAGTGTTAGCGCTCCAACATCTTTAGGCAAATCTTGATCTACCTCAAATCTTACCAGCATGTCTTTGGTTTCTCCAGGCTCTAGCACCTGATTCACAAAGCAAAAACATTCTGATTTCTTAAAATACAATGATGCTATTTGGGGGGATACACTTGGTATGGCCTGACCTACTACAGGTACATCAGCCATATTAGTCACAGTATACGTGGCATCGTAGAACTTTCCAGGTTGAACTTTCAACGATTTAAGTGAAGGTTTTAATCTCCACGGTAAATCACCATTTACATTGGAATCGAAAAGTATTCTGACTTCACGATCAATTAAAGGTGACGCCTCCCCTGCACCTTCGGTTACCCTTTGTGTTTTGCCATTCAAGCCAGTAATCTGACAAAAGGCATCATACAAAGGAACCATTGCATAACCAAAACCGAACATCAAAATTGTAACTACAAATAAGATGGTCGTAGTTTTTTTTACGCCTCTCTGTTTTGAAACCATTTTATTTTATAAATGACTCAAAACAAAAAATAAATAAAAAGAAAGGGCGACCAGTGCTAATACTATGGCTAGTCGCTTATTCTTTTTTGCTAAATTCTTTTTATCCTTTTCAGCTAATGCCATCAATTAGTTTTCAAGCATTGATTTAGTTAGCTTAGGAGGAGTTTCAAATGTGTGGAATGGTGCTGGTGAAGGAACAGTCCACTCAAGACCTTTAGCGCCTTCCCATGCTTGTGCCTTAGCTTTCTTGCCACCCAGTGCACATTTGATAACAATGTATACAAACAGTAACTGACTGATACCGTAAGCAAATCCACCGATACTTGAGATCATATTGAAATCTGCGAAAACAATATTGTAGTCAGGAATTCTTCTTGGCATACCTGCTAGTCCAAGGAAGTGTTGTGGGAAAAATAACACGTTTGCAGCAATCGTAGATAACCAGAAGTGGATTTTCGCAAGCTTCTCATCGTACATGTAACCTGTCCATTTTGGTAACCAGTAGTAAGCCGCTGCCATGAGTGAGAATACTGCACCAGTTAAGAGAACATAATGGAAGTGAGCCACAACAAAATAAGTGTCGTGATATTGGAAATCAACTGGTGTAATACCAAGCATCAGTCCTGAGAAACCACCAATTGTAAATAAGATAACGAATGCGATTGAGAACAGCATTGGTGCTTCGAAGGTCATTGCGCCTTTCCACATTGTTGCCATCCAGTTAAATACTTTCACGCCCGTTGGCACAGCAATCAACATTGTTGCATACATAAAGAACAATTCTCCTTTGATTGGCATACCCACAGTAAACATATGGTGAGCCCAAACAAAGAATGACAGAATTGCAATCGACGCTGTTGCGTAAACCATCGATGCATAACCAAATAATGGTTTTCTAGCGAATGTAGGAATAATTGTTGAAACGATACCAAATGCTGGAAGCGCTAAAATGTATACTTCAGGGTGTCCGAAGAACCAGAATATGTGCTGGAATAACACTGGATCACCACCACCAGCTGCATTAAAGAAACTCGTGCCGAAATACTTATCGGTTAATAACATCGTCACTGCGCCAGCTAACACTGGAAGTGAAGCAATAAGCAAGAATGCTGTAATCACCCAAGTCCATACAAATAATGGCATTTTCATCAAAGTCATACCTGGAGCGCGCATGTTAAATACTGTAGCAATAATGTTGATTGCACCCATGATCGATGACACACCTAAAATGTGCACTGTAAATATTAAGAATGGGAAAGCATCACCTAGCTGCAACACAAGTGGTGGATACATAGTCCAACCACCAGCTGGACCACCACCGTTCATAAATAATGTACTGATCAATAAAGCAAAACCGAAAGGGAGAATCCAGAAACTCATATTATTCATACGAGGAAGGGCCATATCAGGGGCACCAATCATTAGAGGAATCATCCAGTTTGCCAACCCAACGCCAGCCGGCATAACGGCACCAAAGATCATGATGAGGGCATGAACGGTAACCATTGAGTTATAAAATTGTGGATCAACAAATTGTAATCCCGGTTGAAATAATTCAGCCCGAATAATCATTGCCATTGCACCACCGATGAAGAACATCATCAATGAGAATATTAAATAGAGTGTTCCAATGTCCTTATGGTTGGTTGAAAAAATCCAACGTTTCAGGCCGGTTGGAGCATGATGATGATCATGTTCGTGTGCTACTGTACTCATAATATTTTCCTCATAAAATATTTATTTATTTATTTAATTAATTAAAGTTTATTTTCTTTCAGCTGCTACGTCAGCTGCTTGTACCATATCTCCAGTGTCATTACCCCAAGCGTTACGCTCATAGGTTGTTACTGCAGCAATATCTCCATCATTTAACTGCTCACCAAATGCAGGCATTAAGTTCTTACCGTAAATGATGTGAGTAATATGTGTTTTTAAGTTCTCAGCTTTAGTAGCAATCTCACTGCCTGCAAGAGCTGGGAATACGCCTTGGACACCTTGACCATTAGCTTGGTGGCAAGCTAAACAGTTAGCTTTGTAGACTGCCTCGCCTTTAGTCATTAACTCTTCCATAGACATCTCTTTATTTGATGCCGCGGCAGCTGCTTCTTGTGATTGTTTTTTCTCTGCTACCCATGTTTTGTATTCATCCATGGAAACGGCTTTAACAACGATAGGCATATATCCGTGACCTTTACCACAGATCTCAGCACATTGACCTCGGTATGTGCCAGGCTCATTAATCATTGTCCAGTTGTCGTTAATAAAACCAGGGATTGCATCACGTTTCCATCCAAGATCTGGAACCCACCATGCGTGAATCACGTCATTAGCTGTAGTTAAAATTCTAATTTTAGTATTGGTTGGTAAAACGAGCGGTTCATCTACATCCAATAAGTAATCAGGATGCTCCATTGGATTCACAGAATCAACACGTTGACTTAATTCAACACTTTTTTCATCCAGGTTACTGTAAATAGTTAAATCATCTTCAAGGTACTCGTATTTCCATTTCCATTGATAGCCTACTGCTTTTACTGTAAGTGCTGTATCGGATGTGTCATCCATTTCAATCAGTAGTTTAGTTGCAGGAATAGCAAGACCGATAATAATCAGAAGTGGGATCGCAGTCCAAATAATTTCAACTGTTGTGCTGTGAGAAAATTTTGCAGGTTTGACACCTCTTGATTTTCTGTGGTGAAAAATTGACCAAAACATGATACCGAACACTACGATACCGATAATCGTCACAACCCATAAGGACACCATATGCATGTCATAAACTTTTTGGCTGATTGGTGTAACGCCCTCACGCATGTTAAGACCCCAATCAGCAAACACTGATAAAGGTAAAGTTACTAACGCTAACGCTTGAATGAATTTTTTGAAAATACTTGTCATGCTTTCTCTCTTCGCAATGCTTAATTAAATAAAGATAAAGATTTTTTTAACTGTGTAAATGTAACTAATTTGTAACAATGTTGTCAACCATTTCGTTTAAATGGTTTTAACTAAATTTTTCAACTTTTCTCGCTCTTCGTCTGTAACTCTTTGACCTAAAAAGACTTTTTTCCCATCCTTGATAAAATAAAAAATTGAGTGTTTAAGTCTGGTTGGTGGCTCATACTGAAAATTAGTCCAGTTTCTTACTAATTCATACTCTTTAATTTTTTTTCTCATCACAAATCTGACTTTTATATTATGCGGACTAATTAAAATTTCCTCATAAAAAGTACTTTTTAGAGCTGTAATATAAAGTGCATAACCTAAAATTAAAAATTCAATCCCATAAAAAGGAATAGCCAAATATAAATTAACATAGGTTAAGGCAATTGCTATTAATAGAATGAAACAGCCAAAATAAAAATAGACCTTCTTAATAATGTCCCATGGCATCGCTGGATTAGGTCTAATAATTATTGATTGAGTGTCTTTCTGTTTATCAAATTTATTTTCAATCATCTAATGTATAATTTTGTGAAATGGTGCCGGGAGCGAGAATCGAACTCGCACGCTGTCGCCAGCGCGGGATTTTGAATCCCGTGCGTCTACCAGTTCCGCCATCCCGGCAGAATGGAAATTATAACAAGCTTTTATTAAATGAATATAGAAGAATTTAATTACACACTGCCCGAAGAATTGATCGCACAACACCCGACAGATAAAAGGTCCGATAGTCGATTACTGCAGCTCAATCCAAACACTAAAGAAATCAAAGACAATAATTTTATAAATTTTTTATCGCTTATTAATCGTAATGATCTTCTAATATTTAACGATACAAAAGTAATTAAAGCTCGGATCCATGGTCATAAAAAAAGTGGTGGCAAGGTCGAGGTATTGATCGAAAAAATAATCAATCAAAATTCATTTGTTGGTCATATTGGAACATCCAAAAAAATTAATGCTGGATTAGAAATTATGGTGGGTAATTTTAAACTGACGGTAAAAGATCGGGATGAAAATATGTTTATCATCGAGACCAATGATGATATTTTTAACATCATCGATCGTCATGGGAAACTTCCCCTACCCCCATACATTAATAGAGATAACGAGGATTTTGATGATGATCGTTATCAAACTGTTTTTGCTAAACATGATGGCGCTATAGCTGCGCCAACGGCCGGTCTTCATTTTGATGATCAATTTTTTTCAGAATTATCAAAACAAAATTTTAACTTTGGCTTCATTACACTTCATGTGGGTTCTGGAACATTTCAGCCTGTTCGTAATTCAAATATAACTGACCATAAAATGCATTCGGAAGAATTCATGATCGGTCAAGACGTATATGAACGGATCGAGGAAACAAAAAAAAATAGCGGCCGGATCATTGCGATTGGCACTACTGTTTTGAGGGCGCTAGAATCAGCTTACAATCAACCTAGAAAAGATACAAACTTTCAAAAAACTAATATTTTTATTTACCCAGGTTATCAATTTAAAATTGTTGATAGTTTATTCACTAATTTTCACTTACCAAAGAGTACTTTAATTATGTTAGTCTCGGCATTCGCTGGTCATTCGTTTACAATGTCAGCCTATGCGCATGCTGTTCAAGAAGAATACCGCTTTTTCAGTTACGGTGATGCAATGTTTATTGAACAAAAATTAACCTCAGAAGACAAAAGAGAAACCTAACTTAAAGAAGAGAACTTTATATGAGAATCATCTACACCATTTTATTTACACTTTTTATATCACTTAATATTCAAGCTGAAATACTGCCTGAAGCCAAATTAGAGATGAAGATTCCTCTAACTAAAGAACCGTCAACACGGCCTATGACGGTTGCTTACATTCCTGGTGAAAAAAAGTATTATATTGCCGATGGTGGGTTATCACCTGTAGGGAATGAGCCTTTCTCAAAATCACAAGTTCATGTTTATGATGAAAAGGGAGCCTACATCAAATCATTTTCCCCAGGTTTTGATAATCGTTCAATTTATTACAATGAAAATTCTAAAACTCTAGAGACTGTTACCTACAATGTATCGAGTGCAGCGGGATTTTTTCCTAATACAGGAATTTTTAAACTAGAATTGGATGATCAAGGATTGTTGACAAACCGATCTGATACTGTTTCAAGATTTTCAGAAACTTTTGGTAGCGCTGGGACCATGCCAACTTACGATGCCAAAAACAATCAGTACTTTGCTAAGCAAGAAAAGAGTAACATTGTTAGAGTCATTGATGGGACTTCAAATGACATTAAAAAAGAAATTGCTCTTGATTTTTCTGCAGCTGAAGTTGAGCACCATGATGTGACTGACCACTATGCTGCATTTACAAATGTCCCTGGGCACGAGCTCATTTTGCTCGATGTAGACCACAAAAGGTTTTTGATATTCAATTTAGATGGAAAGCTAGTCGGGACTTCTGAGCTTGCAAAGGATTTGAAAATTAGAGCAAAAAATCATTTCAATGGATTAGGGTATACCAATAATGGCTTGTTCTTTTTATATATTGATTCTGAAGGTGAATTTGGGACTTATCACGCATACAAGGTATTGAATTAATCTTATATTTTTGATTTTATAAATTGAATTAGATCTGGAACATTGATCATTTCCGGGTTCGACTCTGTTCTCGATTTAAATTCCACTTTATTTTCGTTAAGGCTTTTTTCGCCAATCACTAATCTATTAGGAATGCCTATCAAATCAGATTCTGCAAACATAATTCCTGGACGCGCATCACGATCATCTAGAATGACATCAATACCACTTTCCAATAAGTCTGCATAAATTTTATTAGCCTGGGTTCTGACATTATCATTTTTATGATACCCAATTGGTACAATAATCAATTCAAATGGGGCAATACTTTTTGGCAAGATCATGCCATTCTCATCATTATTTTGCTCGATGGCTGCAGCTACAATTCTTGAAACACCAATTCCATAACATCCCATCGTCATGGTTTGAGATTTGCCTTCTTCATTAAGAATTGAGGCTTGCATAGATTCAGAGTATTTCTTTCCTAGTTGAAAGATATGACCTACCTCAATTCCCCTGCAAAATTTAAGCTTACCAGATTCATCAGGACTGACATCTCCCTCTACCACATTTGTGATATCCACAAATTTTCCAGCATTACTCAGTTGAAAATTTGTGAAGTGATAATGTTCTTCGTTTGCTCCACAGACCATATTTTCCATTTCAATGATGGAGTGATCAAACAACTTTCTGATATCTTCATTCCCCTCAGGCCCAATAAATCCAGGAATTAAACCATGCTTTTTCAGCTCCTCATCTTTTGCAACCCTGAATCGGTTGCTACCGATTACTTTTTCTAGCTTAACCAGATTAATTTCCCGATTGCCCGGCACAAAACAAATGACCAGCTCATCATCGTGGTTAAAAACCACCGCTTTTAAAATACTTTGTGTATCTATTTTAAAAAACTCTTGAAGAGCCTCTATCGTTGTTATTTCAGGAGTGTGTACTTTATCAGTAGGCGCCTTATTTTCTTTGGATGCTTTTTTAAATATCGTTGATGCCTTTTCAATGTTGGCGGCATATTCAGATTGATCAGAATAAGCGATTACATCCTCTCCAGAATCAGCTAACACATGAAATTCATGTGATGCATCACCACCAATTGCTCCAGAGTCTGCAGCTACTGATCTAAATTGGAGACCAATTCTTGAAAAAATTCGATTGTAAGTTTCAAACATCAATTCATACATTTTCTGCAAACAATTTTCATTCGCGTGAAAGGAATAAGCATCTTTCATTAAAAATTCTCTAGCTCGCATTACACCAAAACGAGGACGAATTTCATCACGGAATTTTGTTTGGATCTGATAAAAGTTGATAGGAAGTTGCTTATAACTATTTAGTTCTTTTCTGGCAATGTCGGTGATTACTTCTTCATGCGTCGGTCCAAAACAAAACTCATTCTCATGTCGATCATTTATCTTAAGCATTTGCGGACCAAATTGCTGCCATCGACCTGTTTCTTGCCATAATTCTGCTGGCTGAATCGCTGGCATCAATAACTCTACCGCCCCAGAAGCATTCATTTCATCTCTGATAATATTTTCAATTTTTCTTAACACTCTCAAACCAATCGGCATCCATGTATATAGTCCTGAGCTCAATCTTTTTACATAGCCAGCTCGAACCATTAATTGATGACTTTTGAGTTCAGCATCTTGAGGAGCCTCTTTCAAGGTAGATATAAAAAATTGACTTGTTTTCATAGATTTAAACTGCCTTTAATGGTCTTCCATAGTTCTTTTTTTAATTCTGCATTTGTACACATTTTTTTTAATGAAGCTAATTGAAAAACATCAGCAGACATAGGTTTAACTTCATCGGATAGTAAAATTTTAACAGAATCCTTAAGCGGTTCTGACAAAAATTCAGAAACACTCATGTCCTGCAATTTAAGTGAACCCACCCCTTTCAAGAACAAGTTAATACTGCTCATTAAGGATGTACTCTCTGTATCTTGTTTTGCAACATCATAAATCATCAGGAGCGTCTTATTGTCAATCTCCATGATGGCGCAATGATATTTTTTTTCTTTAACTTTTGGTGATGAATCATCTGCCTTATCATGACTAGATTGATACATATCAAAAATGGTGAGCAACTCAAGCTCATCTAGCTGATCTCTTTCATTAAAAATCATGGCAAATCTCTTCCCATAATAATGGCATCCTCATGTCCCTTCTTGGTCAAGTAATAATTGGGGCGAACTCCAATCTCATTAAAGTAAAATTTTTTATACAAACTGATGGCAGGTATATTTGAAGTTCTAACTTCTAAAAAAATATGTTTGATATTTTTATTATGGCATTCACCAATGAGTGCGTCCATTAACTTTGAGGCAACTTTTTTTTTCCGCACACTTTTAGTAACACCAATATTTAAGATTTCGCACTCGTGCGTGATGAGTCTTGCCACAATAAAACCAACGATAGTTTCATTTAAGAAAAATATTTTAAAGAAATGCTTCACCGATATTGAGTCTTTAAAATTTTTTATACTCCATAACTCAACCTCATTTTCTTGTTCGATCGCATGAACTTCACTCAAGTCTGAATCTTTTGGATCTTGCATGAATTCCATTATTTATTTTCTTTCATCAATAGTTTGAGCCACCTTATTTCGGACATAAATAGGTTGAATTCCATCAAAGGAAAATTTGTCTGGTGGCTGCTCCAATGCAATAGAGGCGATATAGCTAGCCATATTTGTTTTTAGGTTTTGGTTGTCTAAAGAATATGACAAGTATGTGTCATTAAAATGATCTGTAAACATTTCATAACCTGTACCAATCACAGAAAACCTATTAGTAATTTCGTCTGGAGGGATCGGTAATTTATCCGGTGCAGTTACCATGGGTTCTGAGAGGGGAAGAATTTTTTTATCATTATTTCTTTTAAAAAATTGTAAATATACTTCACCCATCCTGGCATCAATGGTCGATAAAATATAATTTGACTCTGTCATTGATGCAATTGTTTTTAACGAACTTATTCCTATCAAAGGAATTTTGTGAGAAAAAGCTATTCCATAGGCAACGCCACAGGCTATCCTAATCCCAGTGAATGATCCAGGCCCTGCAGAAAATGCGATCACATTTAAATCTTTAAAGGCGACATTCGCCTTTTTTAAAATTTTTTGGACTTCGCTCAAAGCAACTGAGGAATGAGTTATGCCAGCATTAAATTCAACATTTTCTTTTCCAGCAGAATGAATGAGGCATAAAGAAAAGTTTATAGATGATGTGTCTATTGCTAATAGATTCAACGAAGTTCCTCAATAAAATTTAAAACCTGATTATAATCCTCCACTAATTGAAACGGGGGTAGGGATTTTAAAATTTGTTTTCCATAATATTTTTTTTGAATTCTGTTATCGCCAAGTATCGCAACTCCCTTATCAGAAAAATTTCTTATTAACCGACCCATCCCTTGCTTCATTAGTAGAGTTGTCATTGGAATTTGTGATTTCATAAAAAAATCTTTTTCATTCAATAAATTTATTTTTGCATCCACGATAGGATCATCGGGTGATTTGAATGGTAACTTATCAATAATTAATAGCGTTAAGTTGTCTCCTATTAAATCAATACCTTCCCAGAAAGAAAATGAACCAATCAAAACAGAATTTTGATTGCTTTTGAATTCTTCGATAAGTAATTGATTTGGCAACATTCCTTGTCTTAAGATATTTAAGGGATCAACATTTCTGTGGTTAATAAATTCAAACTGATTAGCTGCTTGCTCAACACCATTTAATGAGGTTGTTAAGAATAATGTTCTTCCTTTATTTAATTTTATCGCTGGATAGACATAATCTACTAAAGATGAAAAAAATTCTTTTTCATTGGGGTTCGGTAGCCCCATTGGAATATGTAACACCGCATTTTTCTCATAGTTAAAAGGGCTTTCAAAGACTCTTGTTTCTATGTCTTTTAATCCTGTTAAATCTTTAAAATAATCAAAATTACCATTGGTCGTCATTGTTGCTGAGGTAAATACCATCGAGTCACTTGAGGCTGTTGTTTTTGAGAAAATTCCTTTGACATCAATTGGGGTGATATGAATGGAGATGGAGTTATTAAACTTTTCCAACCAAAGTGCGTTTTTTTTCTCCGAGGGATTAATGATATTTTTTAAAAGCTCAATAAAGTTATTTAGCTCCTTAGCTGAAGCATCAATATCCTTATTAATAAAGCCTGGTGCTTTAATAGCATTATTGAGCTCTTCAAGGTTGTCCATAATTTCAACCAAATGATCTTTGAAAACATTTAATTGGTTAAGCTTATAAAGAGAAATTTTTTGTGGTTCATCTTTTACTAAATCAAGGAGTTGAGACATTGAAAAATTATAACGATTGAAAATCATTGAAAAGCTTTCTAGGCCAATGACTGAATGTTTTAAGTGATTAATTAGGTCATCAAGAACACGATTCAATTTAAGGGAAGAAAATATTTTGCTGGAGTACAGCATCGCCAAATCAATTAAATTGTGAGCCTCATCAAAGACAACCACATCTGACTTTGGCAATAAGTTATTAGCATCATCATTTTCATTAAAAAAATCTGAAAAAAATAAGTGATGATTCACTATAATCACCTCGGCAGAATGCGCTCTCCTTCTTGCCTTATTTACAAAACAATCATTATTAAACTTGCAATCACCAAATAGACAATTCTCACTCGTTGATGTGACGGCATGCGAAATATTTCCTGATAAATTTTTTTTTAATTCCACCACATCGCCAGTATTTGTTTTTTTTAAAATATCCTCTATGTCGGAAAATGTTGAAGCATCAGATTTTGAAAAAAACATTTTACTGTGATTATTGATTCGATGATGACACAGGTAATTAGATCGTCCTTTTAATATTGAAACATTGAAATTGAGCTTCAATGCTTTTTGAAGAATTGGAAAATCTTTATCTAATAATTGCTCCTGAAGATTCTTCGTTGCTGTCGAGATAATAATTTTTTTATTTTGTCGGACCAAAGGTAATAAATAACCTAATGTTTTTCCGATTCCTGTTCCAGCCTCTATAGCTACTGTTTTTTTTAAAGTAACTGATTCATCGATGAATTGTGCCATCTGAACTTGGCCGTCTCTTTTTTGATAGCTGGAAAGATAGCTGGCCAATGGACCATTTTCATTAAAAAAATGATCAAAAAAGTTTGATTTATCTGACATTATCAACATGGCCTAAATTTCTATCTGGATCGATCAAATCTCGGATTCTTTGTTTGATAATGGCAACATCTACAAAACCATTTTCTTGTTTTCTTGAAAAGATTAAACTTCCATTGCAAGTAATATCAAAAACACCGGATTCAGAAGGAACTAACGTTACAGATGACAAGTCCGATTCAAAAGTGTTTAATAATTCTTGAGATATCCAAGTAGCCCTTGACAGCCACTTGCATTTGGGGCAAAACTTGATTTCAATGTAATTTTTTTTTTGCATAAGTTGTCAATTATTCGTCAGAGATCTGATGTAATATTGTACATGTTTAAAGTTACTCTTCTATTTAAGGTTTGGTATGAAAAATAAATTTAAAAGCTTTACTCTAATAACTTTTGGCCTAGTCTTTGGCATTTTAATAAGTGTCAATTTATCTGTCTTTGCTGACAAAAAGAGTGAAGCTAAAAAGCTTCCGGTTGAAGATTTGAGAATTTTTGCTGAGGTATTTGGAAAGATTAAAGCTGACTATGTAGAAGAAGTTGAGGACAAGCAGCTCTTAACTGAAGCATTAAATGGAATGTTGGCAGGCCTTGATCCCCATTCCACCTTTCTTGACCAAGATCACTTTAAGGAAATGCAACAAGGAACGGCGGGAGAATTTGGTGGCTTAGGAATTGAAGTGGGTATGGAAGATGGTTTTGTGAAGGTCATATCTCCTATTGAAGATACTCCTGCATTTAAAGCTGGCTTACAAAGTGGAGATCTGATAATCAAGTTAGATGACAAATCGACCAAAGGAATGTCATTAAATGATGCCGTGAAGATCATGAGAGGAAAACCAGGTACATCATTAAATGTTCAAATTTTAAGAAAGGGGCAGAACGCTCCTTTTGATGTAAAGATTACTCGTGCTCAGATAAAAAGCCAAAGTGTAAAGGCTAAATTGATTCAAGAAGATTACGGATACATTCGTGTAACACAATTCCAGGAAAGAACTGGTGAGGACGTTGCCAAATCAATCAATAAACTTTTTGAAGAAAATAAAAAGCCATTAAGCGGTCTTGTGCTCGATATGAGAAATAATCCTGGTGGCTTATTAAATGCTGCTGTGGCAGTTTCGGCAGCTTTTATACCTGAGGGGGAGCTTGTTGTTTATACTGAAGGACGCGCAAGGGATTCAAAAATGCATTTAACTGCAATCCCAGAAAACTTTGTTCGTGACCCAAAAAATAACTACATTGAGAAACTCCCAAGTGAAATTAAAAAAACTCCTTTGGTCGTTCTTGTAAATAATGGTTCTGCATCAGCCTCTGAGATTGTTGCGGGAGCACTTCAAGATCATAAAAGAGCATTAATTGTTGGCACTAAAAGCTTTGGCAAGGGTTCGGTACAGAGCATTTTACCAATGAATAACGGAACAGCAATTAAGCTGACCACTGCTAGATATTTTACTCCTAATGGGCGTTCAATCCAGGCAAAAGGTATTGATCCAGATATAGTTGTAGAAGATGGTTTCAGTGGTTTAATGTCTCGTGAGGCTGATCTTAATCATCACTTATCCAACCCTGACGACAATGAATCTAAGAAAGATGAGAGTGCAAATTCAGAAGAATCGAAAAATGATGAAAAACAAAAAACATCAACCAAAGCTGATGATGGAGGAGAGGCGCTAAAAAACTTTAAGCCAGTTGAGTTCGGTACGGCTGATGATAAGCAGTTTCAAGAAGCTTTGAATATACTAAAGGGTATAGATATTTATAAAAAGATTAATTAATCCATGATTGATAAGATAATTTCTGAAGTTGATTTTGCCCTTAAACTTTTTACTTTGCCACAAAAAGGTGAGAGGTCCTCACCCTCAGAAAGATTTGCAAACACCCAACCTGATCTTACTGATGATGACTTGAAACAAACTGCTAGACTAATGAGGGTTAATCACACTGGTGAAGTATGTGCGCAAGCTCTTTATAGGGGGCAGCTGTTTTTTAATTCTGATGAAGTCACTGCAAAATCTCTAAAGCAGGCTGCTTTTGAAGAAATAGACCATCTCAATTGGTGTGAGCAACGCATTAAAGAATTAGGAGGCAGGACAAGCTATCTTAATCCAATCTTCTATATGAGCTCCTTTAGTCTTGGGGCGATTGCAGGAAAAATAGATAATAAAATTAATTTAGGTTTTTTAGAGGCGACCGAAAAACAAGTTGCCGCCCATCTCGAAAGCCATATAAAAAAAATACCAAAAAATGATAAAAAAACGCATGCTATTTTAAAACAAATGAAATATGATGAGCAGTGTCATCAAAAAACAGCGAAGTCGCTTGGCTCAAAAGAGCTTCCAAGTTTTGTTCAAAAAATAATGAATGTGACTTCAAAGTTAATGACTAAAACAACCTTTTGGATTTAAATTAATGCAAAATTTTAAAGAGATATTAGAAACACTCAACTCCGCAGATCATATCAAAGAGATCCAGCTTTATCATCAAGAACAGTTGCATGGTGTAATTAAAAGCAAACCCGGCTCTATGGGTTCTATTAAAGTCTACAATTACTTATACGAAACTTTTGGTGTAATAAATAGTGATGCTGCTATGGAGGGGATTGACCTGTATGCTGAACATACCGAAGATGCCCAAAATAACCCAGGGAAACATCCGAATATTGATAGGCTACTAGACGTTATTGATTCAGATATAACCCTACAAGTAAAAATTATTAAAAATTAATCTTTCAAGCCGCAACAATTTCAAACGCATGCGTTATATTTACACTTTTACTTAGCATTATTGATGCGGAGCAATACTTGGTCGCTGACAATTCTATTGCACGAGCCACCTTCTTCTCATCTAAATCTTTTCCTGTTACTTTGAAGTGAATGTGAATATCTGTAAATACTTTTGGAACTGACTCTGCTCGCTTTGATGAAATGAATGCCTGACATCCTGTCACATCTTGTCGTGACTTCTTCAAAATAGTCACAACATCGAATGATGTACATCCACCCATACCAGATAACAAAACTTCCATTGGTCTCATGCCTTGATCTTTTCCTCCAAGATCCTGCGGACCATCCATTAATAGACTATGACGTGATTCGGATTCAGCTTTAAAACAAACGTCTTGTTCCCAAGTTACGGTCAAATTCATCTTAATTTAGCCCTAATAATTCAACATCAAAAATTAAATCACTATTAGGCGGAATAACCCCTCCTGCGCCTCTTGGCCCATATCCCAAATCAGAAGGAATAATAATTGTTCTTTTACCACCAATTTTCATACCTTGCACGCCAATATCCCAACCTTTAATGACTTGTCCTATACCCAATGTAAATTCTAGTGGATCATTTCGATCAAGTGAACTATCAAATTTCTCACCTTTATTATCTTTTTTATTTGCATCGTATAACCACCCTGTGTAATGAACTTTGACAATAAGTCCAGGCTCAGCCTCTCTTCCATCTCCGACCAAATTGTCAATGAGCTGCAACCCCTTGTCGTAAACTTTAGCAGATTCTTGCTCCATACTTTTTTCCTTTTCTCCTATTAATTCAATTGAAAAAACTGATGACGTCATGATTAAAAAAATCAAAAAATAATATCTCATATAAATTCCTGTTAGTTTTAATGTTGATATAAATATTCTAGGCTTTGTTCAATGAACTTTAAGAAGGATTCATACTGAGGTCCATTTAGTACGAATGTTACTATATATTCCTCACCCTTGCTTGACTTCATAAATCCTGACAAAGCAAATACATTTTTAAGACGACCTGTTTTAAGATGAGTTGCATTCGAAAAAGATTTTTCTTTAAACATAGACTTTAATGTGCCATCAATACCAGTAATTGGAAGTGAGCTAATAATCTCTGATTTCCAGTCAGATGCGATAATAAAAGCCAAGATTTCCTGAAATAACAGGGAGTTAGCATAACTATCTCGTGATAATCCTGCCCCATTCTCAATAAAAAACTCATTGGCATTAATTCCCTTTTTTTCAAACCAGCTTTTAAAAAAAATATCGGTATTGAATTCATCAGCGTCAAATTCTGTCTTGTATTTCATTGCAACCAGAGCCAGATTCCTTGAAAATAAATTGAGGCTGTACTTATTCATCTGATACATCAACTGATTAAGAGGATCTGAAAAATGTTCATCAAGCAACACATAACTATTTAATTCGTCATCACTAAAACTTTGTTGCTCTATTTCACCCTCAAATTCAATTTTCGCCTCGTTTAAGATGTTGATAATGGCAGCTTTAAGGTATTCATCCTGATTTAATGCATTTAAGTATAAAGATTTATTTTTACACTTCTTACTGAAAGATCCATTGACGGTAACCTGAATTAATTCATCAGCAAATATCACATCAGGACGAATTTTAGACTTCCAGTCCTCACAGGCTTTATTTGTAATTTTTAAATTATTAACAACCTTAATTCCTTCCATGGAAGGCTTGTGATATAGGCTCACATTATTATCCTGATTTAAAAATTGAATCTCAATTGCCCCCGCCTCAATTAATAAGGACTTGGGTTGGATGTTATAGGCTCGGTAACTTAGGTCATCAATATATTTTGGATTAAGTTGATTTTTAAAGTATGAATCATCTAAAAATATATTTCCTTTAATTTGATCAATCCCTTTAGCTTTAAAACGATTAAAAATATTTTTTAAATTTTCAATTGATAGAGTTGGATCCCCCTCCCCCCTGATAATCAAATCTTCTATAATTTTATTATCTTTTATCTGCTCAGTAGAAAAGAATAATGTTCGAAATTTAAAATCTGGGCCTAATTCATCGAGTGCAATGGTGGCAGTGATAAGCTTATTTACTGATGCAAAATTAAATGACTTATTAGCATCCTTGCTCCATGATTCATCTGTTGAGATATTTTTTATAGAATAAGCAAAATCTTGCGGATTAATTTTGCTTTTAATAACGAGCTCTTGAGAATATGCCGTTGTAATAAACAAACTAATGATCAGCAGTAAACGTATCATGAAATATCCATCTGCATTCTTTTAAATATTTGCTCTAACACTCTTACTACAAATTTTATATCAGACAAGGTGCTTGTGTAAGGGGGCATAATATAAACACATCTGCCAATCGGCCTGATTAACAATCCTGCTTCTCGAGCAAAAGATTCAAAATTCGAGGGCTCTTGATTTTCAGGTAAATCAAAACGCCAAATCATTCCGATATTAAAAAAATTTTTAATGTTATATTTTGTTAACTTCATCATGACCTGGTTAAATAATTTAGACTTCTCATTAATCTTATCTATATTTAATTTTTGATTAAAATAATCTAGAGTTGCAATGGCTGCTGAACACGCAAGGGGGTTGCCAGTAAAACTATGTGAGTGTAGAAAGTTTTTCTCAACATCTGGATCTAAAAACTCGCGATATATTTTTTTGGAAACAAGAGTGGCTGCTATAGGAAGATAGCCTCCTGACAAGCCTTTTGATAGACACATGATGTCTGGCTTAATATTGGCATGCTGACAAGCAAACATTTTTCCTGTGCGCCCAAAACCAACAGCAATCTCATCTGCAATGAAATGAATATTAAGCTTAGAACATAATTTTCTTAATTTTTTTAAATAAACAGGGTGGTAATAATTCATGCCTGAGGCGCATTGAAGAATCGGTTCAATAATCAATCCTGCAATTGTTTTATGATGTTTATTTAAGATTGCTTCTGCTTTCTCAAAACTTTCTAAAGCAAACTCTTTAAGTTGTTTTTGAGATTCATAATTTTTTGGGGATGGATTGGGAAGAATAATATTTTTATTTAACAAAGAATAATAATTCTTAGAAAAAATATCGACATCTGTCACAGATAAAGCACCCAGGGTTTCGCCATGATAACTATTTCTAAGGAGAGCAAATTTTGTTTTCTTTTGCCCTTTGTTTTTCCAATAATGGTAGCTCACTTTTAAGGCGACCTCGACTGCACTAGATCCATCACTCGAATAGAAACAATGGTCCAGGTTAGTTAGGGCATTGAGTCGTTTAGATAAATCAATTACAGGTTGATGGGTCATGCCTGACAGCATGACATGCTCTATTTTATTAAGCTGGCTGATAATATTTTTTTTTAAATAGGGATTATTGTGGCCAAACAAATTTACCCACCATGAACTTATGGCATCAAAATAATCCTTGCCATCCACTGACCTTAGCCAGCTCTTGTTGCCTGACTCAATAGCAATTAAATTTTGATCGTTGTATTGATCCATTCTAGAACATGGATGCCATACATTTTCAATACTCTCTCTTATTAAATTGATCTTGTCCTTGCTCATTGACTTAAGGGGCCGGGTTCATTACTGATAGATGAATTTGTTCGATTTCATCTAATATTTCATCCGATAGCTCTAGAGAAAAACTTTCAACATTCTCTTTTAGTTGATTAAGCGAAGTTGCTCCTAAAATTGTTGAAGTCATGAACCATTGCGACCTTACAAAAGCTAATGACATTTCAGTTAGGGACAGATGATATTTCTTCGCTAATTGAGCATATTGTTTGACTGCATATCTGACCCCGGGCTTATCAAATCTTTTTGCATAACCTGGAAAAAGATTGACTCTTCCAGCTGCTTGGTCGTTTTTAATATATTTACCTGTTAAATATCCAAAAGCTAGCGGTGAATAAGCTAAAAAACTCAGCTGCTCACGATATAAAATTTCACTGATACCGAACTCTACAGTACGATTCAATAAGCTATAGCTATTCTGTAATGCGCTAATAATTGGTAATTTATGTTGTCTTGCAACTCTAATAAACTCCATTAAACCCCACGGTTGTTCATTCGAAAGAGCAATTGTTCTAATTTTTCCTGAATCAACTAATTTTGATAGAGTTGTTAGTTGATCATAAATGCTCACCCAAGGAATTTGCTTGCCATCCTCTTGGTCCCCTTCAGGGTCGAATTTATATTGCCCAAACATTGGGACATTTCTTTCAGGCCAATGAAGATAATAAATATCTATATACTCTGTTTTCAGTCTTTTGAGCGATGCGTCCAATGCGTTGACAATATTTTCTTCGTTTAAAGAGGTTGGCCCGCCAC